>Ga0315298_1008862_pt1 | contig 12639 bp, 13 predicted proteins | sample WHS_1_MG_FD_203077 | JGI IMG/M metagenome (GOLD analysis project Ga0315298, IMG submission 203077) | Extremophilic microbial mat communities from Washburn Hot Springs, YNP, Wyoming, USA - WHS_1_MG | ecosystem: Environmental > Aquatic > Thermal springs > Hot (42-90C) | place: USA: Wyoming...
GCGCCGGTGCTGGTCATGGAGCGCCAGACGTTCCTCGCGGATGGCCGGCCGCTTGAGGTCATGACGTTCATCTACCGCGGCGACGTTTACCGGCTCGAGACCGAGATTGCGGCCGGGGCGGCGTCAGCGCCGGGGCTGCGCAGCGTCGCGCCGCCGGCCAGAGCGAGGAGTGAGGACAAATGAACGCCTATCGGACGATCTACTCGCCGCCCGCCCGGCGCGCAGATCCGGAGGCCGTCCGCGCCGAACTCGAGGCGATTGTGGGGCCAACCCGCGTCTCGACCGCCGAGGCCGAGCGGCTCGCGGTGGCCCGGGACTTCTGGCCGGTGACCTGCAACTGGTTCCTCGACGGCGCCGTTCCCGCTGTGCCAGACTTTGTCGTCTGGCCGGAGTCGACTGACGAAGTGGCGGCGGTCGTGCGGCTGGCCAATCGACTGCACGTGCCGGTGACACCGTTCGGGGAAGGGTCCGGGGTGCTTGGCGGCGCCGTGCCGCTGCGCGGTGGCATCACTCTCGACATGAAGCGGATGAACCGCGTCCTGGGCCTGGACGAGCGGTCGCTCTACGTTACCGTCGAGGCCGGGCTGAACGGCGAACTGTACGAACGTTGGCTCAACGCGGCCGGTTACACCGGCGGCCATATCCCGCAGTCAGTGCGCTGCTCGACAGTAGGCGGCTGGATTTCCTGTCGCGCGGCCGGGCAGTTCTCGACCAAATATGGCAAAATCGAGGATATCATGGCCGGGCTGACGGTCGTTACGCCGACCGGCGAAGTCGTGCGCTGTAAGGCCGTGCCGCGCGCCTCGACCGGTCCGCGCTGGGAGCAGCTCTTGCTCGGCGGCGAGGGGACGCTCGGCGTCGTCACCGAGGCGACTCTCCGCATCTGGCCGCTGCCGGCGGCGCGAGTTCTGCGGTCTTATGCCTTCGTCGGCGTCGGCCCGGCCCTGGAGGCGGTGCGACTGATTCTCCGGCGTGGCATCAGGCCGGCGGTCGTCCGCATCTACGATGAACTCGAGACGGGCCGCAACTTCCCCGACGTGACGGCGGCCGAGGGCAAGGCATTGCTGATCCTGCTCTGCGAAGGCGACCGCCGGCTGGTTGAGCTGGAAGATGCAATCAGCGCCGAGGAGGCCCTAGCACAGGGCGGAGTCGCTTGTGGCGAGGAACCGGTGCGACACTGGCTGGCGACCCGCTTCGATGTCTCGCTGAGTTCGCACATGATTCGTAAGGGCGCCGTCGTCGATACGCTTGAAGTGGCCGCTCCTTGGTCCGCCATCGCCACCGTCCACCGGGACATGACGGAAGCGATGATGGCGGTCGAGGGGACGCTGGTGGCGTCCGGCCACTTCTCGCACGTTTACCCGGACGGCGCCTGCCTCTATGTGACGCTCTGCGGTTTTCCGCCGGGCGATTTGGAGGGCTATTACCGCGCCGTTTGGGATGCGGCGATGGGCGCAGTCCTGCGCAATGGCGGTACGATCAGCCACCATCACGGTATCGGACTGCAGCGCGCGCGCTTCATGCGTCAAGAGCATGGCGACGCTGTTGAACTGCTGCGCCGCGTCAAGCAAGCGGTCGACCCCAACGGCATCATGAATCCTGGCAAGCTCGGGCTGGAGGTGGATTGACGTGGCGGAGGAAGGCCGGTTGCTGTCGGGCGAACGGGTGGCGGCCTTGAGCAAAGCCATCGAATACTGCGCCATCTGCCCGAACATGTGCCGCTTTGACTGCCCGGTCGCGCGCGCCGAGCGGAGCGAGAGTGCCGCCCCGGCGGGCAAAGTCCGGCTCGCCTACATGCTGGCTCGCGGCATGCTGGCGCGGTCGCCGGACGTCGCCGGGTACCTTTACCGTTGCGCGGACTGTCGCGGCTGTGAGGCTTGGTGCCCTTTTCCGGAGGTGAAGGTTGCCGATATCATGGCTGCCGCCCGCGCTGATGCGCTTGCGGCCGGGACGGCGCCAGAGGCCGCGCTGGCGGTCTGCGACAGCTTGAGAAAGTATGGGCATCCTTTCGCCGCCGCGGCTCCGGAACCGCTTTCTCTTGCCGCCGCGGTCGGCCCCACGGGCGACGCAGCGGGCGGGCCGGCGAGCGACAGAGTGCTCTTCCTGCCCGGTTGCACGGCCGCCGCCCTGCGGCCGGCGACCAGCCGCGCCATCGCGGGCGCGCTGACCGCTGCGGGCGTCGATTGGCGGACATTGCCGCGCCAGCTCTGCTGCGGGAGCCCGGCGCGCGCGGCCGGTGATCCGGCCCTCGAGGCGGAGCTGGCCGGGCGGCTCGCCGCGGCGATCGCTGACTGCGGCGCCGATGTAGTCGTCACGGCTTGCCCGGGCTGCGCCGAGGCGCTGACCATGCGCTACCCGGAGCTGGGTCTTGCGGTCGGCGCGCGGGTGGTCCATTTCGCCGCCTACGCCGCGGAACTGCTGGCGACCGGCCGCCTGCAGCCGCGCGCCATCGCTGTCCCCAGCGCCGTCTACCATGACCCGTGCACTATGGCCCGCCGACTCGCCCTCACCGATGAGCCGCGGGCCGTGCTCGCCGCCATACCCGGCCTGACCACGCGCGAAGCGCGGGCGCGCGGACGCGAGACTCATTGCTGCGGCGCCGGCGGCCTGCTCGGCGAAGTCTGGCCGGCCGCCGCGGCGGCGATCGCTCGCGCGCGCTTGGGCGAGCTCGCTGATGCGGGCGCGGCGGCCATCGTCACGACTTGCCCGATGTGCGAGTACACCCTGGCTCAGACCAAGACGGAGCTTCCGGTCTTCGACTTGGCGGAGGTCCTGCTCGCCGCCGTCGCCGGGGGTGCTGACGATGACTGAAGAAGAGCGTCTCACCGCTGTCATCCGCGGCCAGCTGGCTGCGGACAGCGTCCTGGCGAACTGCGACCTCCGGGTGGCAGTGCGCCGCGGCGTTGCCGTGCTGACCGGCGTCGTGCCGACTTGGGACGATGTCGTGCGGGCCGGGTACGCGGCCGCGGCGGTGGCCGGCGTCGCCGGCGTGGTCAACGACATCGTTTCCGCTGACAGGGACGCTGAAGGGCGCGCCGGCGGTTCCGCTGATGACTCGTTCACCGACGCGGATCGCGCGGCCGTCGAGCGGGCCGCCCGCACAGAGAGGTACCTGAGCAGCTTGTTGCCGCACATCGGCGGCGAAGGCCGGCCGTTCGACATCGTCGTCATCGGCGCGGGCGTCATCGGCTGCGCCGTGGCGCGCGAGCTGTCTCGCTACCGTGCCCGAATTGCCATCGTCGAGCGGGAATGGGACGTCGCTTGCGGCGCCAGTCGGGCCAACAACGGCATGATCCATCCCGGCGTTGACCCTGAGCCGGGGACGCTCAAGGCCCGCCTCAATGTGCGGGGCAATTTCCTCTACGACCAGTTCGCGCGGGAACTGGACTTTCCGTTCGCCCGCTGCGGTCTCTTGGGCGTTGTCACCAACCCGGATGAACTGTTCGCGCTCGAGATAGTCAGGGCGCGGGCAGCCGACAACGGCGTGCCGGACGTGGAAATCTTGTACGGCCTCGAGGCGGTGCGAAAAGTCGAACCGGCGGTGACGGAGCGAGCTGTCGGCGCATTCTACGCGCCGACCACCGGCATGGTCTCACCCTATCAAGTGACGCTCGCTTGCGCCGAGAACGCCCTCGCCAACGGCGTCGCGCTTTTCCTCGGCACGGCGGTCACCGGCCTTGCGGTCGTGGATGGGGCAGTGACTGGCGTCATCACTGAGCGCGGGATCATCCCCTGCCGCCTGGTGGTCAACTGCGCCGGCATCCACGCCGACGAGATCTGCGCCCTCGCCGATGCGCGCGAGTTCACCATCCATCCCCGGCGGGGCGAATTGCTGATCTTTGACCGCGCCGCCGGCGGTCACCACCGCTGCGCGGTCAGCCCGTTCGGCCTGGACCTCGACCCGCACACCAAAGGGGGCGGGGCCATGATCACCATCGATGGCAATCCGGAGTGGGGTCCGACCGCCGTCGAGGTGCCCGACCGCGTCAATCGGCGCGTCGACCGCGCGGGTCTCGAGCGCGTGCTGGCGAAGTTTCAGCCCGTATTGCCGGGTTTCCCGGCGCGAGAGAACATCATCGCGTATTTCTCGGGCCTGCGCGCGGCGACGTATCACGAGGACTTCCACATCGGGCTGTCGCGCTTCGTCCGCGGCCTCTATAACGTTGCCGGGATCCAGAGCCCCGGCCTTGCCGCCGCGCCAGCCATCGCCGAACTGGTCGCCGCCGAGGTGCGCGACCTGCTGTCGCTGCAGGAGCGATCCGACTGGAACCCCGTTCGCCGCGCCCGTCGCCCGCTGCGCGAGCTCGCGCGCCCCGAACGGGATCGCCTGATCGCGGCTGACCGGCGCTACGGGCGGATCGTCTGCCGCTGCGAGACGGTCAGCGAGGGGGAGATCGCAGCCGCCATCCACGGACTCGTGCCGGCGCTGACGGTCGATGCGGTGAAGCGGCGCACGCGCGCCTGGATGGGCCGCTGCCAAGGCGGGTTCTGCCTGCCGCGCACGGTGCAGATCATGGCGCGCGAGCTTGGCATTCCCGCGGCGGCGATCACGAAAGCGGGGCCCGGGTCCGAGCTGTTCGCGGGCGAGCTGCGCCCAAGGAGGGAATCGGCGTGAAGGAGCTCATCGATGTCGCGGTCATCGGCGGCGGGCCGGCCGGGTTGGCGGCGGCTGCGGCGGCTGCGGAGAGCGGCGCGACAACGGTCATCCTCGAGCGGGACAGCGCGCTCGGTGGGATCTTGAATCAGTGCATTCACGACGGTTTCGGCCTGCACCTCTTCGGCGCGCGGCTGACCGGACCCGAATACGCGCAGCGCTTCATCGACCGTGCGCGCGCCGCCAAAGTCGTCGCGCTGCTCGATACGATGGTCCTGGGCGTTCAACCGGCCGCCGACGGTCGGGTGCGCGTGGAGGCCGTCAACAGCAGCGACGGCACGATCGAGCTGGCTGCCGGTGCCGTCGTCCTGGCGATGGGCTGTCGCGAGCGGACGCGGGCGCAAGTCATGATCCCCGGCGAGCGGCCAGCCGGCGTCTACACGGCCGGGGCGGCCCAGCGGTTCGTCAACGTCGACGGGCTGATGCCGGGGCGGCGCGTCGTCATCCTCGGCTCGGGGGATGTGGGGCTGATCATGGCCAGACGCCTTACGCTCGAGGGGGCTGAGGTCGTCGGGGTCTATGAGATTTTGCCGCGGCCGAACGGGCTCACCCGCAACGTCGTCCAATGTTTGGAAGATTTCGGCATCCCACTTTATCTCTCGCACACGGTCGTCGACATTCACGGCCGCGACCGCCTGACGGCCGTGACCGTGGCGAGCGTCGACGAGCGGTTGCAGCCCATTCCGGGTACGGAGCGGCTGGTAGAGTGCGACACGCTGATCCTCTCCGTCGGGCTGATCCCGGAGAACGAGCTGAGCCGCGCTGCCGGCGTTCAGATCGACCCGACGACGCGCGGCCCGGTGGTGGACGATCGCTTCGCGACGTCCGTGCACGGGCTTTACGCTTGCGGCAATGTCGTCCATGTCCACGACCTTGTCGATTACGTCAGTCAAACTGCTGCGGTCGCCGGGCGGGCGGCCGCCGAGCGGGCCCTAGCGCTCCGGTCAGGCGCCCATTGCGAGGACGGTCTGACCATTCCGGTCACTTGCGGCGACGGCGTCGCATACGTTGTTCCGCAGCGGATTCATCCCGGCGCCGCGACGACGCTCTATCTCCGAGTGAGCCGGCCTCTGCGCGGCGGTGAAGTCGTCTGCCTGGCCGCCGGGCAGCGCCTGGCTGCGCGGCGCGAACGGGTGATGCGCCCGCCAGAAATGATCGCCCTCCCTTTGCCGGAGGGCGGTTGGCGCGCGGACAAACTGACCGTTGCCGCGTCGGAGGCGGCCGGCGCGACCGGGGGTGAAGGAGGTGATTGAAGCGCGCGAGGCGAGCGAGGTCCTGTCCCTGACCTGCATCGTCTGCCCGCTCAGCTGTGCGCTGACGGTGACGGTGGCCGGCGAGGGAGAGGGACGGCTGATCGAGCGCGTCGCCGGCAATACCTGCCGGCGCGGCGCCGAGTACGCTGTCGCCGAGGTGATGCACCCGCTGCGGACGCTCACGAGCACGGTCGCCATCAGTGGCGCCCGCGCAGCGCGATTGCCCGTGCGGACGCGCGGTGAGATCCCGCGGGCGGCGATCGCCCGAGCGATGCAGGAGATTGCGCGCGTCGCGGTGAAAGCCCCGGTGAAGATGGGGCAAGTCATCCTGCCCGATATCGCCGGCACGGGCGTCGATCTGGTCGCATCCTGCGACATGCCCACAGTCGGCTCAGAGTGAGGGAGCACTGTGCGGGAGATGATGGTGATCGTCAATCCGGCCTCGGCCAATGGTGCCACGCGCCGCGTGTGGCCGGAGGTCGAGCGGCTCCTCAGAGAGGCGGGATTCACATTCGATTGGCAGTTCACGAGCGGGCCGGGTGATGCCACGACTCTGGCCGCGCGCGCCCTGCGCGAGGGGGCGCGGGTCGTCGTCTCCGTCGGCGGCGACGGCACTGCCAACGAGGTTGTCAACGGGTTTTACAGCGACGGCGCGCCCCTCAATCCGGCTGCCGAGTTTGGCCTCATCTCGTGCGGCACCGGGGGCGATCTGGTGCGCACGCTCGGTGTGCCAAAACGCATCGTCGGGGCGATAGAAAGGCTCAGGGCGGCTGCCGCGCGCGTCATCGATCTCGGCCGGATGTCCGTGAACGGGGAGGACGGGCGTAGGCGTTCGCGCCTGTTCATCAACATCGGCGATGTCGGCCTCGGCGGCGATACGGTCCACCGCGTGAACCATACATCGAAGGCGCTCGGCGGCTTCGTCTCCTTCCTTTGGGGCTGCCTCGCGGCCGTCGCCGCCTATCACAACAAACACGCCGTCTTGCGCGTCGACGGAGCGGAGGTGGCGGCGGGCAAGGCGCTGGCCGTGGTCGTCGCCAACGGGCAGTACTTCGGCGGCGGCATGCACATCGCGCCGCGGGCGGCCATGGATGACGGTCTGTTCGACGTCGTCTGGGTCGGCGACCTCAGCAAAGCCGACTTGATCGCCAACTTGCCGCGCCTCTATGCCGGGACCCATCTGACCCATCCCAAGGTCTCTCTCTTCCGCGGCCGTAACGTTGCGATTCACTGCCCGGACGCGTTGGTCGACTGCGACGGCGAAGTGCCCGGCACGGCCGATGCCGAGTTCGAGCTGCTGCCGGCCGCCCTGCGCATCCGGGCTTAAGAACAGGAGGCGAGCAGATTGACTCTCATTCCTCCGGCCATCCTCAAGCGGCTCTATGTGGTCGGCAGCCTATCGAACGATGCCGCCGGTTGCCGGTTCACGGTCAAGAACACGTTGGCGCGTGGGACCATTGCCGCGGTGCACGGCCTGACGATCGACGGCCGGGCCGTGGCGCCGGCGCAAGTGATGCTGAGGTTCCCCGACCGGACGCTCTCGGCGGCGGAGATCACGCCTGAGCAGCCCTGCGTTTTTTCGGTCAACGTACCGGTTGAGGTGGCGCTGGCCGGAGTGACCCTCACCCCGGGCCAGCACTCGTTCGGTCTCTCCCTGCGCATCAAAGAGTTCGGCGACATCAACGTTGAGTTCACCGACACGGTGGTTTAGGGGGCCACTGCGGACGATCCACCGGCGGGCGATGCGAACGGCGGCATCGCCCGCCGCAAATTGACCGGACCCCTGCGGCCTGTCGGGGGACGAATTATTATGCAATTCCGTATGGCACCGGCAAATGTGATAGAATAAATGCGACGCACTGTCCGCTGCCAGTCTGGAGGTGGCCGCCATCCGCCAGTTTCGTTCCAGTTCTGCCGTCCGCGCGGGCGCGCTCGCGCTGCTGGTCTTGTTCTTCATCTGGTCCGCCGCCGGCTGTCGGGCGAGGGCTCCCGCCGGTACGGGCCGGTCGCTCACGGTGGCCGGCTCGACCTCGGTGCAGCCGTTCGCCGAGATCCTCGCGGAGGACTTCTACAAGAAAACCGGCACGAACGTCAATGTCCAGGGCGGCGGCTCGAGCGCCGGCGCTCAGGCGGCGCGGTCGCATGTCGCCGACATTGGCACGCTCTCGCGCGAGCTCAAGCCGGATGAGGCGGCGGTTCTGACCGAGTTCGTCATTGCCCATGACGCGATCGCCATCGTTGTCAACCCGCAGAACCCGGTCGCGGCCCTGACCACTGAGCAGATCAGAGGGATCTTCTCGGGCACGATCAGCGATTGGTCGCAGGTCGGCGGGCCGCAGGGGCCGATCACCGTGATCAGCCGCGAAGAAGGATCGGGCACCCGCGGCGCCTTTGACGAGCTGTTGATGGGGAAGGCGGAACTGACGCCGCGGGCGCTCGTGCAGGACTCCAACGGGTCGGTCAAGGAGACCGTAGCGCAGGATCCGCGCGCCATCGGCTACATCTCGCTCGGCATCGTCGATGCGCGCGTCAAGCCGGTGACGGTCGACGGCGTCACGCCGTCCGTTGAGACGGTTTTGAACAAGGAATACTCGCTCGTGCGGCCGTTCTTGTTCGTCACCGCCGGCCCGCCGCAGGGCCACGTCAAAGAGTTCATCGACTACGTGCTCGGGCCCGAGGGGCAGAAGATTCTCCGCGATGAGGGTCTCGTCCCGGCCGGGCCGACGAAATGAGGGGGGGATGGCCATGACCTGGCAGGAGAAGGCCATTGAGCGCCTGCTCTTTCTGATTGCGCTGTCGGCCGTCACCGTCCTCATCCTGATCACAGTGTTCATCTTCCGCGGTGGCTGGCCGATCCTGGCCAAGGTCGGGGTCGGCAAGTTCGTGAGCGGCCTCAAGTGGGCGCCTAGTCGGGGCGTTTTCGGCATCCTGCCGATGATCGCCGGCTCGCTCTGGGTGACCATTGGCGCGCTGATCGTCGGGGTGCCGCTCGGCGTGGCCTGCGCCGTGTTTCTGGCGGAGATCGCACCGCCGCGCGTCGGCGCGTTTGTCAAGCCGGCGATCGAATTGCTGGCAGGCATTCCGTCGGTTGTGTACGGTTTCATGGGTTTGGTCATCCTTGTGCCCTTCGTGCGGACCGTATTTGGCGGTCCCGGATTTTCGGTGCTTGCCGCGGCGATCGTCCTCGGGATAATGATCTTGCCCACCGTGGTCAGTATCTCTTATGATGCCATTCGCAGCGTCCCGCGCGTCTACCGCGAGGGCATGTATTCGCTCGGTGCCACGCGCTGGCAGACGATCAGCATGGTCATCCTCCCGGCTGCCCGCTCGGGCATCCTCGCCAGCGTCATCCTTGGCATGGGGCGCGCCATCGGCGAGACGATGGCCGTCATCATGGTTGCCGGCAACGCCACGCTGATTCCGCGCTCGCCGCTTGACCCGGTCCGCACCTTAACGTCCAACATAGCGCTCGAGATGGGGTACGCCGCCGGCGATCACCGCACGGCGCTGTTCGCGACCGGCATCGTCCTCTTTGTCATTATTGCTATTCTGAATCTGATCGCACGGCGGGTGCTGACGGGAGGTGTGCGGCGGTGAACGCGCGCGCCAAGGCGGCCGACCGGCGGGCATCGGCGCTCTTCTGGGGCGCCGCGCTATTGGTCATTGCCATCCTGGCCGGGATTATCCTCTATATCCTGGTCAACGGTGTTCCCGCTCTGAGCTGGGCTTTTCTGACTCAGGCGCCGGCCAAGATGGGCCGCGAGGGCGGCGTCCTGCCGATGATCGTCGGCACGCTCGTCCTGACGGTGATGGCCATCCTCATCGCGACGCCGCTCGGCGTCGGTACTGCCATCTACCTAACGGAATACACGCGCGAGGGGCCGGTCACACAGATCATCCGTTTCGGGGCGGAGAGCCTTGCCGGCATTCCGTCGATCATCTTCGGCCTCTTCGGTTTCATCTTCTTCGTCATCGAACTCGACCTCGGCTGGTCGATCCTCTCGGGCGCGCTGACGCTCGCCGCGATGATCCTGCCGACAATCATTCGCACCGCGGAGGAATCGCTCCGCTCGGTGCCGGTTTCGTTCCGCGAGATCAGCTACGCTCTCGGCGCGAGCCGGTGGCAGACGGTGACCCGCGCCGTGCTGCCGACGGCCATGCCCGGGATCGTCACCGGGATCGTCCTCGCGCTCGGGCGCAGCATCGGCGAGACGGCGGCCGTCATCTTTACGGCCGGATCGTCGCTCCGCCTGCCGACGTCGCTCTTCGACCCGGTGCGGACGCTGCCCGTGCACTTTTACATCCTCGCCCGTGAGGGCATCTCGCTGCAGAAGGCGTACGCGACGGCGGCCATTCTTGTCATCGCCATCCTGCTGATCAACTTTGTCGCTTATTACTTGCTAGCTCGCTTCAGTGCGCGCAGAGGGGCGGTGAGACGGTGAACGAAGGCGGCCAGGATCGCCTTGGCTTCAAGATTGAGGCCCGCGGATTCAACTTCTTTTACGGTGAGCGCCAGGCCCTGAAGGACATCAGCTTCGCCGTCCCCGGCAACACACTGCAGGTCATCATGGGACCGACGGGGAGCGGCAAGACGACCTTTCTGCGGGCTCTCAACCGCCTCAACGACCTCGTCCCGCGCATCCGCACTGCCGGCGAGCTGCTGATCGACGGGCACAACGTTTACGCCCGCGGCACCGATGTGGCGCGCCTGCGCAGTCGCGTCGGCATGGTCTTCGCGCTGCCGACGCCCTTGCCGCTGAGCATTTTCGACAATGTTGCCTACGGACCGCGCTGCCGGGGCGTCAAGGGCAGCGAACTCAAGGATCGGGTGGAACACGCGCTGAAGCAGGCCGCCATCTGGGACGAGGTCGCCGATCGCCTGAACGACTCCGCGGCGGCCCTCTCCGGTGGGCAGCAGCAGCGTCTGGCGCTGGCGCGCGTCCTCGCGATGCGGCCCGAGATCATCCTGCTCGACGAGCCGACCTCCGGTCTCGACCCGCTGTCGACGCTGCGAATTGAGGAGGCCCTGCGCGAGCTGGTCTCGGATTACACGATCATCCTCGTGACGCACAACCCGCTGCAGGCCGCGCGCATTGGCGGCAACGTGGCGTTCTTCTACTTGGGCGAGCTGGTTGAGAACGGCCCGGCCGGGGAGCTGTTCACCAATCCGCGCGACCGACGGACCGAGGACTACATCACCGGCAAGTTCGGTTGATGGGGGTGATGGCCACGGATCCCATAATTGCGGTGAAGGACCTCAACTTGTACTACGGCCGGCAGCAAGCGCTGAAGAGCGTCAACGTCGAGTTTCACCCCAACGTCGTGACAGCCATCATCGGGCCGTCGGGCTGCGGCAAGTCGACGCTCCTCAGGACGCTCAACCGCATGAACGACCTCATTGAGGGCGTGCGCATCGAAGGGACGGTCGCCTTCAACGGTGAAGACATCTACCGCCCGGGCATCGATTTGACCGCCCTCCGCAAGCGCATCGGGATGGTGTTCCAGCGCCCGACGGCGTTCCCGCTCTCGGTGTTCGACAACGTCGCCGCCGGGCCGCGGGTGCACGGCATCACCCGGCGCAGCGAGCTCGAGGAGATCGTTGAGCGCAGCCTCCGCAGCGTTGGCCTCTGGGATGCGCTTAAGGACTCGCTCGGCGCGCCCGGCCTCTCGCTCTCGCTCGGGCAGCAGCAGCAGCTCTCGCTGGCCCGCGTGCTCGCGCTCGATCCGGAAGTGGTTTTGCTCGACGAGCCGGCGTCAGCGCTCGATCCGATCTCGACCCTGCGGCTCGAGGAGCTCATCCAGACCCTGAAAGACCGGTACACGTTCATCATCGTGACGCACAATATGCAGCAGGCCGCCCGCGCCTCCGACTGGACGCTCTTCATGATGAGCGGCGAGCGGATCGAATACGGACCGACGCAGGAACTGTTCACGGCGCCCAAGGATCGCCGCACCGACGACTACATAAACGGTCGCTTCGGCTGATGCCGGCGTGGATCCACGCAGCAATAAGAACATCAGAGGAGGTCAGCGAACGTGAGTCTCAACAGCCCGCGGAAAGCCTACGAGGCCCAGTTGACCGAACTGAACGAGACCTTGCTCAGCATGAGCCGCGCTGCCGAAGACATGCTGCGCAAAGCGCTGGTCGCGCTCGCCGACCGGGATGTGCCGCTCGCCGACGAGGCCATCCGGGATGACGATCGCGTCGACGCTTATAATCGCGACATCGAAGACCGCTGCCTCAAACTGATTGCCACCCAACAGCCGGCCGCCCGCGATCTGCGGACGATCATTGCCGCCCTCGGCATCACCACCGATGTCGAGCGGGTCGGCGACTACGCCGTCGACATCGCCAAGACGGCCAAGCGATTGGCCGACAAGCCGCTGTTCAAACCGCTCGTCGACATTCCGCGCATGGCCGATATCGTCCGCGATATGCTCGAGCGCGCCATCGACTCGTTCATCACCCGAGATCTGAAGCTGGTCCAGGCGATGATCGAGATGGACGACGAGGTCGATCATCTCTACAAATACCTCCACGAAGAGCTGGTTGGCTTCATGAAGAAGGACCCGGAGCTGATCGAGCAGGCGGTGCAGTTGCTGCTGATCGCTCGCTACCTCGAGCGCGTGGCCGATCACATCACCAACATCGGCGAGCGGGTGTACTACGTGGAGACCGGCGAGTTGAGGGAACTACATCAGTAGCACGCTACGAAACGTTAAAGGGCAGCC
>Ga0315298_1008864_pt1 | contig 12635 bp, 13 predicted proteins | sample WHS_1_MG_FD_203077 | JGI IMG/M metagenome (GOLD analysis project Ga0315298, IMG submission 203077) | Extremophilic microbial mat communities from Washburn Hot Springs, YNP, Wyoming, USA - WHS_1_MG | ecosystem: Environmental > Aquatic > Thermal springs > Hot (42-90C) | place: USA: Wyoming...
TTTTGAATGAGTTTGACGAAAGACTGGTGAGTGAAACAATCAAACGAGAAATTTTTAAGGAAGGTAATAGAAAAAGTTTAGAAGGGTTTAATTTAGGTATGACAAAAATCCCGAACTCAAGTTCGGGGTTAAATTTTTTGAGAAAATTTTACTCTTCTAAAATTTCGATGTATGTTTTTTTGACTCCAAAATTCAAGGCCCGCCAATAATTTTCAAACCAAACGTCAACTCGATAACCCTCAACCTTAGGATGCATCCTGTCTTCAACGACAAAAATTCTTTCTCCAAAAATCTCCGGGATCTTGATTTTTGTCCCTAAAGGCAAAAAGTTACATGCGACCACGCCGTTTCTGACGATCGTTCCGGCAGCCGTTAAATAGGGATTTTCGTCGGTTTCCCAAAATGTACTTGAATAGGCAGTAAGAAGAACCGGAACCGTCTCTTTTATTTTTTCCTCTTTTTTTGCTCGAAGAAAAGGTTGGCTTTGGGAAGAGGGGGAAAGGGTGTTTCCTTCAACGATCAAAAGTTTTTCCTCTCTCGGTGAATCAACAAGAAAAACCGGGGCTTCAGCCTTGGAGGGGTTGGCAGTCAAACAATCGAGGATAAGACCTAAAATGAATAGAATTTGGATCAACCTGCCCTTTTTCGGGCATAAACGAGGTTGAGAAAGGTATCTCATAGATAAAATTCGAGGATATTTTCCTATTTTAATCGGTTTCAAAAAGAATGTCAAGAAAAAAGAGGGGAGCGGGTGAGCGGAGTCGAACCGCCATCTCTATCATGGCAAGATAGTGTAATGACCGTTATACTACACCCGCCTGCCGGGGCGCAGAATCGAACTGCGTCTTGATGTTTTTCAGACATCCGTGCGCACCAGCTACACTACCCCGGCTAAAACTTAATCCCACATTTTTTCTCTACTTTTTCTTCACACTTTTGTAATTTCTCTGCGCATCTTGCCAAATTCTTTGCCTGTTGTTCTTTCTTTTTCTGCTCGCAAACGTTAAACCTTTCGTTTGCACTTGCCACACAATCTGAATATTTCCTTTGAGCATCCGCCCTTTTCTCTTCGCATCTTTCCCTAGCCTCTCTTGCCTTATTCACACAACTTTCTTTTTTGTCGCCGCTGTATTTTTGGCAGATGTTTTCTTTAATCTGGGCTTTTTCGATACATTTTGAATAATTTTTCTCATCCCTTTCTTTTTTTCGGTTGCAAGAAGTCATCCTTTTGTCTTTTTCTTTCCAGCATTTCTCCCGGGTTTCCGTTATTTTTCTTTGGCAATTTTGATAATCGGCGTTGCATCTTTCGATGGCGGCCGCACAGTCAAAAACGCTTGAAAAGTTTAGTTTTGCCTGGGTAAGTTTCCCAGCAATCAAAAAACCAAGAATGACGATGAGGCCAAGAAAAATTTTTTGGAGGGTGTTCATTTTTGATTTTTTTAACGACCTTTTTGGACCCAGTGGGATTTGAACCCACGACCTTTCGCATGCCATACGAACGCTCTAACCACTGAGCTATGGGCCCTTGCCCCTACCAGGAATCGAACCTGGATCCGCTCCTTAGGAGGAAGCTGTTCTCTCCTTTGAACTACAGGGGCTTTTTTTATTTTAGCAAATTCTTTGGTTGTTGACAAACGATTTTAATGTTAAAATTAAATTATGAAAAAATCGCGTTTTGTGAAAGTGGCAAAGAAGGTTTGCCCGGCCGTCATCACCATCGTCATTTCAAAAAACCTTCCTCAGGTTGAGGGTTTTTATTTTTTTCCCTTTGGCGGGGAAGAGATGGTTTTGCCAAAATTAAAAAAGGGGAAAGAGAAAACAAAAATCGGTGGCGGTTCTGGTTTTATCGTTTCTGAAAACGGTTATGTTTTAACCTGCAACCATGTCGTCGCCGACCCCGAAGCCGATTACACCGTCATTTTGGACCCAAAACACAAATACCAGGCAAAAGTTTTGGCCAAAGACCCCTTGGTCGATGTGGCCGTTTTAAAAATCGAAGGGAAAAACCTTCCTTACCTGGAATTGGGAGATTCAGACAAAATCGAACTGGGGGAAGAAGTTCTGGCCGTTGGCAATCCCTTGGGTGAGTTTGAAGATACTTTGTCAGCCGGGATCGTTTCTGGACTTTCAAGAAGGATCACGGCCTACGGTGGAATTCTCTTTAAGGCGACAAGTTTAAGGGGTTTGATCCAGACCGACGCGGCCATCAACCCGGGAAATTCTGGCGGCCCTTTGGTCAACATGGAAGGGAAAGCCATCGGAATCAACACGGCGATGGTCGCTGGGGCTGAAAACATCGGTTTTGCCATTCCGATAAACTATGCCAAAGAAATTTTAAAAGAACTGAAAAAATTTGGAAAAATAAAGAGGCCATTTTTGGGAATAAGGTACATCATTTTAAACAAGCAAATCGCCCATCTCCACAAACTTCCGGTCGATTACGGCGCCTTGATCGTCAGGGAAAGTTTTGGCGAACCGGCGGTGGTCGAAAACTCGCCGGCAGAAAAAGCGGGGTTAAAAGAGTACGACATCATTTTAGAAATCGAAGGGGAAAAAATTACCGAAGAAAACCCTTTGACCGACATCCTCTCAAAATTGAAAATCGGCCAGGAAATAAAGCTCAAAGTTTTGAGAGAAGGAAAAGAAATCGGAGTGAAATTAAAACTGGAAGAGAAAAAATAATCATTCAAGGAGGGAATCGGCAAATTCTTTCAAGTCTTCAACCGAACACTCAAAAGTGGAAAGGGTGTAGTAAAATTTCTGGCCCTCCATTTCGCGAACAGAGAAAACGAGCCTGGTTTCTTCTTTTTGCCCAAAAAGAATTTTTGTTTTGTAAAGAGGTGCTTTTTCTCCGTTTTTGAGTAAAACAAAACTGCTTTCTTTCTCTTCGGGTGGAAAGTTGGTAATTGAAAAAACGATCGTTCCTTTTTCGTTTAAATAGAGAGCGTAAAATTGTTGGTCGTATCCAATAAATGGTTTTTCTGTCGGTAAAGGTTCAGTTTCATCAACGTTGCCTTCTATTTCTTTTTTCCAAAAAGCTATTTCCCATAGATAATATGAACTAATTTTTGGTAGAGGAATCGGTGAAGGAAAAATTTCTTTTGCCTTATCGATAACCTCCTTTGTTATTTCCTCGTACTCCTTGCTTTCTGTTAATAAGGGGGGGGCAAATTTCCTTGAAAAGGAAGAGGTAGCTCCCTTGGCAAAATCTAAAACCCAACCATAAAAATCAACTGCCTCTAAAGAAGGGGAAGTCTTGATTACTGAAGGAGTAAGCGTTGGTAAAGGAGTGGGTTGGATTAAATTTTTTGGCTTATAAAAAACTCGGAAAAAGAAAATTATCCCAAAGAAAACCCCGGTGAGAAGAAAAATTAAACCTAATTTTTTTTGTCTCATCATACTTTTAATGACATATGGGACGAAGGTATATTTCGACTGGCCTTCTTTGTTGTCGATATGCATATCGAACACAACTACCACTACACCAAGGGCAGTTGCAAGAATTGGTCAGAGGACAGTTAGAATGAGAATCACCGCCTCCTGATTCCCAAACTAAATACCTCCCGTCCTTGGCCCATCCAGCAAAAATCACTATGTGAGGTTGAGTTTGGGGATTGCTAACGATTAAATCCCCTGGCTGAAGTTGGTCTCGAGTAATTAGACTAAAATATTTTGGATACTTAGGAAAATCTTGGGTTAACAAACTCATACCTGGAGAAAAAATCCCTACATCTTTCATAACACAACTGACAAAACCAGAACAATCTAAACCATCTCCGCACCCATTACCATGACCGCCGCCTCTTACATAACATCTTCCTCGATATTTGCTTGCTGCCAGAAGGATTTGCCCGCCGCAAGTTCCTGGAGGAATGGGCCCTGGAGGAATGTATGGAGGGGGAATCCAGACAGAGGGGCTGGGTAATGGTTTTGGGGGAGGAAGGGGAGGATAATTGATGGCTATCGGGCATTCGGGAATTAACTTGTATTGTGGGGCGATTACCTGAAAAAAAAGTTTCAGGCCAGGTTCAGCCAGATAGATGATCATCAAACCAGCGACGACGGAAATGATGGCTAACCTTCCCCTTTTTACCCAAAGGGGGTTTTCCGGAAAAAGGAGAAAGAAAATGCCGCCGATGACTAAAAAAAGGGCGGCAAAGAAAAAGAGGTAATCGCTCAGGATATGGAAAAAATTCAACAAGACATCGATCAGTTGGCAAATGTTAGCTGGCTCAGAAATGGAGGAAGGTAGGAGGCTCATAATCGCTTAGAGAGTGGGAAGGGTAGAGGTTGCCGGCGCAGGAGGAGGGGAAACTGCGGGGAAGTTAGTGTAACAATCGAGCATTAATTGGCGAGCAACATTGAGATGAATCCCAAAAAGACTTAAGACAAGGTTTATGAAAGAAGGTTTCACTCCCATCGTTTTTAAAATGGTGAAAATGATGAGTTCGGCGGCAAAGATGATGATCAAACCGACGATGGCTGAAGTGAGAACGGCTTTTCCAATCTTAACCCTTTCGCTTTGGCCTCCAGAAAAGAAAAACAAAATCCCACCGATGGTAAGAAAAAGGGCGCCAAAGAGAACGGCGAAATAAAAAAGGGTAACGTAAAGATTACCCAGGATGATGCAAAGGTCGCGGAGCTCGCATTCGCCAGTAGGACAAACGTTTTTAAGAAGTTGCGCCTCGGCCTGGTTAAAAAAGAAAAGGAAAAAGAGAGAAAGAAAAAAAATTTTCTTTTTCATGGTGGCTGACGCGACTCGAACGCGTAACCACTTGGGCCACAGCCAAGCGCTCTACCGATTGAGCTACAGCCACCTTGCCGAGGGTGGGATTTGAACCCACAAGGAAAAAATTCCGTAGGATTCTAAGTCCTACGCGTCTGCCATTCCGCCACCTCGGCAACGAATTACTTAGTTAATTGATCGACGACAAAATCGATAATTCCCTTTGCCGCCACGGCGATGATTATCGCGGCAATCGACCACATCAAAATCGTCCTTCCTTTACCGATGGCCAATGCATCTCCTCCAGCCGTGGCAAAGATAAAAGCTCCATACAAAATACCTATCACACCTACAGCGATGATGAAAGTATAAATGATGTCGATGACTTTGTTAAGAACCTCCAGAGGGGTAACGCTAGGAGCAGTAACTTGTGTCACACCGAAAACCAGCAAAGGCAAAGAAAAAAGTAAAAGGCTGGTAAGAACTATTTTTTTCATATTTTTTCTTTTTTTCGACCTTTAAAATTTATTACCGGGTTTTCCCCTATTTAAGCGATTTAATCAATTCGATGATTCCGGAAGCCATTACCGCCACAACCATTCCGATTATCGCCCAAATCACCGCATTTTTTGCTGCCGCTATTTTTTGGGTGTCGCCTCCGGCCGTGACAAAAAGGTAAGCACCCCAGATGATGGCAATAACCGCAACCGTACCCAAAAATAGCCAGAGGTAGTCTCTGATTTTATTTAAAACATTTTCAATCTGTTGGGCAGGACCTTGCGCCAAAACCATTTCGTTAGCCAGAAAAAGCAGGGAAAGAAAAATTAAAATGGTAAATATTTTTTTCATTTATTTGAACCAGTTTAAAATGATCTCAGCGATGGCTTTGGCCAAAATGATGAAAAGAAATCCGATAAACAGGTAAAGAATCGTTCTTTTGGCGGTCTTTAACTGCTCTTCGTTTCCAGCGGAAGTGACGAAGAGATAGGCGGCAATGATGACAATTACTATTCCCAAAGGAAAACTGATCGTTCTCAGAAGGTCAATGAAGTTAGTGATCAACAGGTCAAGGCTGGTAGCAGTGATTGGGTTTTCCATTTTCTTTATTTATAATACCAAAAATTGACAGGCAAGTCTAATCAGGTTTTGAAAAGAGCAAACCCCAGTGATAAACCCCGGCGGAAAATTCGTCCTCTAGTTTCAACCCCACTTCTTCTGCCATTTTTTTGACCTCTTCTGAGGAAAGCCATTCGATTTCTTTAGTTAAGGGGTTGTCTTTTGCCCAGTCAACGACTAAAATTTTCCCTCCTTTTTTCAAGACCCTTTTCCCTTCTTCCAAAACCTTTTTCTTTTCTTCGCATTCAAAAAGAAGGTTGGTCATCAAAACCAAATCGCAACTTTCTGGCAAAAGCGGGGTTCCTTCTTCGACGTCGGCTTTTCTGATTTCGATGTTGGAAAGGCCTTCGTTTCTCTTTTTCCTGATTAAAGCGGAAAGAGGTTCGTCCAAGAGGTCGATGGCAAAAACCTTTCCCTTTTTTAAAATTTTGGCTAGGGGAATGGTCCAGCTTCCGGCTCCACAACCAAAATCGGCCGCCACCATTTTTTCTTTCAGTTTAATCCTTTTTAGAATTTTTTCCGGGTTCAAAAACTCAGCCATTTCAAACAGAAAGGGCAGAAACGATTTTGTCTTCTTCTTCTAACCTCATCAACCTCACTCCTTGGGTTGCTCTCGAAAGTTTGGGAATGGCTGAAATTTTTACTTTCAAAATTTTACCTTTCTGGGAAATCAAGAAAAGTTCTTTTTCTTCAGAGATTAAAAGCACCGAAACCAAACTCCCGGTCTTTTTATTAACTTTGGCCGTTTTTATTCCTGCCCCCCCTCTCTTTTGCCTCCGGTAGTCTTTAATTTCAGTCATTTTGCCAAAGCCATTTTCGCTGACGACAAACAAATGGCCTCGACCTTTTTTTGTTTTTTCGATTATTTCCATCCCCAAAACTTCGTCTCCCTTTCTCAACCTTATCCCTTTTACCCCAGAAGCCTGCCTGCCCATCGGCCTGACGTCGCTTTCTTTAAACCTTAAAGCCTGGCCGTTTTTTGTCACCAAAATTATTTCGTCATCACCGCCGGTTTTTTTTGCCGAAACCAAAAGGTCTCCTTCTTTTAAATTAAGCGCGATCAAGCCCGATTTCCTGACGTTCTTGAATTCTTCCAGGGGAGTTTTTTTAATTATACCGTTTTTTGTGACCAAAACGAGGTATTTAAATTTTTCCTTCTCCTTTTCTGAAAGAGAAATAAGAGAAAGGATTTTCTCTTTCGGTGAAATCTCGACGAAGTTGAAAATTCCCTTTCCTCGGCCACTCCTTTTTTCTTTGGGGAGTTCGTAAACCGGGATTTTGAAAACCTTCCCAGAATCGGTAAAAAGCAAAAGTTGGTCGTGAGTGTTTGAAAGTAAAAAGTGCTCAACCAAATCTTCGCCAGCTGTTTTAATTCCTAACATTCCTTTCCCCCCTCTTTTTTGAAGTCGGTATTCTTTCGGGCTCATCCTTTTGATAAAACCACCCTTGGTTAAAGTGATAATCACTTCTTCAGCTGGAATGAGGTCTTCTTGGGAAAATTCGCCAACTTTTTGAGGTACCAGTTTTGTTCTCCTTTCGTCGCCAAAATTTTCTTTAAGAGAAAGGATTTCCTTTCTAATCACCTCTTTTATCTTCTTTGGACTTTTTAGAATCTCTTCAAATTCTTTGATTTCCTGTTTTGTTTTTCTCAATTCCTCTTCGATTTTTTTCCTTTCCATTTTGGCCAAAGAGGCAAGTTTCGTTTCTAAAATGGCGTTGGCTTGGATTTCGTCGATCTTAAAAGAAGAAATTAAGCGTTTTGCGGCCGTTTCTCGATTTTCCGAACCCTTGATGATTTTTATCACCTTGTCGATGTTTTCCAAACATTTGGCAATGCCGAGCAAAATGTGGGCTTTTTCTTTGGCTTTTTTCAAGTCGTATTTCGTTCGTCTTGTCACCACCTCCTGACGATGGGCGAGAAAATGTTTTAAAAGCTCAACCAAATTTAAGGTCCTTGGCAAAATGCCATCGACTAAACAAACGATGTTCAAATGAAAAACTTTTTGAAGGTCAGTGAATTTGTAAAGAGAGTTTAAAATTTTTTGGGGATAGCTGTCCTTTTGCAAATCGATAACGACCCTCATTCCCTCTTGGTCTGATTCGTCGCGGATGTCTTTTATCCCTTCTATCTTCTTTTCTTCAACCAACCTGGCTATTTCTTCCAAAAAAGTCGATTTCTGAACCTGAAAAGGAATTTCGGTGATAACAATCCTTGGCCTTCCCCTTTCGTCTTCTAAAATTTCGGCCTTTCCTCTGACCAAAATCGGCCCTCGGCCCTGAGCGTAGCTTTCGATGATCCCCTTTTTGTCATAGATAAAACCGCCGGTCGGAAAATCCGGTCCTTGGATGAATTGGAAAAGGGTTTCCGTGTCAGCCTCTGGATGGTCGAGAAGATAAATTAAGGCATCGCAAACTTCTTTTAAATTGTGAGGGGGGATGTTGGTAGCCATGCCCACGGCTATTCCTAAAGAACCATTCAGCAAAAGGTTGGGAAGGGGGGAGGGTAAAACCACCGGTTCTTTTCTTGTGCCGTCGTAGTTGGGGACAAAATCGACCGTTTCTTTTTCAATATCTCTTAGCATCTCTTCGCCGATTCTCGACAACCGAGCTTCGGTGTAGCGATAGGCCGCTGCTTCATCTCCATCAATACTTCCAAAATTCCCTTGGCCTTGGATCAAAGGATACCTTAGAGAAAAATCCTGAGCCATCCTGACTAAGGCATCGTAAACGGCCATATCTCCGTGAGGGTGGTATTTAGCCAAAACCGCTCCGATTACCGAGGCCGATTTTTTAAACTTGGCGTTGTGCCGTAAACCATCTTCATACATGGCATAAAGAATCCTCCTTTGAACTGGTTTCAAACCGTCCCTGACATCAGGCAAGGCCCGAGAAACGATGACCGACATCGCGTAATCGATGTAAGACTCTTTCATTTCTTCGGTGATTTCTTTGGTTTTTATTTTTCCTATTTTTTCTTCCATGTTTTTGTGGGCTCGGCTGGACTTGAACCAGCGACCTTTGCAATGTCAGTGCAACGCTCTGCCCCTGAGCTACGAGCCCAAAGGTTATGGGCGCGCTTGGATTCGAACCAAGGACTTCCACTTTATAAGAGTGGCGTTCTACCCCTGAACTACGCGCCCTTTGAGGCACTAACTAAAAGACTTCTTTAACATTTTAGCAATTTTTTATTAAAATTTAAAGATGAAAGAATTTCTAAAAAGAAATTTAGGAATCGAAGATGTTTTTCTCCTTTCTTTCTGCTTTATCTCTCTTTTGACCATTTACCTTTCAAAACCAGATTTTCTTTCAAACTCGGCCCTTTTTCTCAAACAAACTTTTTTTACCTTCAAAAAACAAATCTGGCATTTTACCGGTTTTTTCCCGGTTTGTTTTTTGCTCTGGATAATTTCCTTGTTCCATTTGTTAATTTTTTATCGCTTTGTCGAGAAACAAAATTTTTCCCTCAACTTTTCCTTTGCTTTTTTAAAGAACTCCTTATATTTTTTAAAAACCTTTTTTTTAGTCGGCCTAACTTTCTCTTTCGTTTTGCTCTTGCTGGGAATTTGGACCGATTCGTTAAAGGAAAGAGTGTTAAACAAAGAGTTTCTTAGATTAGAAAAAAAAGTTTTCGGAACTTCGTTAACCCTTTGGTTCAATTTTCCTTCCAACCCTCTCAAAAAAATTTTTAATTTTTTTGAAACCCTTTTTGTTGAAAGCTTCTTATTTTTAGGGGATCTAATCACCGTTTCCTTTTTCGTCTTTTATTTTTCAAAAAACGAAAGGTTGTTTAAGGGTTTCCTTATTTCTTTCTTTCTGGTTTTACTTTTGGCCCTCCCCTTTTGGTATTTTTTTCCGGTCCATTCTTTTTTCAACGGTGTCTTGTTCGGACCAGAAAAAAATTTACTCTTGGCCGAATTAAACTCTTACTCTCCAACCCAAAAACTTTCTAGTTTGCAAAAAGACCTTCACGACCAACAATCACCAAACTTTCCGATTTCTACTTTCCCCAGCATGCATTGGGCTTGGGCCCTTTTGTTGGTTTATTGGTGGAAAAAGCTGAATAAAAAAAGTTTAATATTTTTCCTCCCCTGGTTTATCCTGGCGACTACCGGGACGATTTACGTTGGCGCCCATTACCTTTTTGACGGTCTTTTGGCCATTCCCCTTGCTCTTTTTTCGATTTTTTTGAGTGAGTTTTTAGTGAAGGAAGAAAGCGGATTTTTTCTTCCCAACGAGAAGGAAAGAAAATTTAAAGAAGGGCTTAGAAATTTTTTAATCTGGCCCCTAGAGAAAGAGTGGGAAACGATCAAGAGGCTTGTTTGATCAAACGTTCGAATTCTTCTTTTTCGACCGTCTCTTTTTCGATCAACCTCTTGGCTACTTTTTCCAAAAGGTTTCTTTTTGATTTCAAAATTTTTAGCGCCCTCTCTTGACCCTGTTTGAGCAATTTTTCGACCTCCTTGTCGATCTTTTCGGCCACTTTTTCTGAAAAATCGCGGTAGATCTCTTCCCTTCCCAAAAAAGCAACCTCTTCTTTCTTTCCAAAAACGACCGGACCCAAATCGGACATTCCGTATTCCATCACCATTTTCTTTGCTAAATTCGTGGCCATTTCCAGATCGTTGGCCGCCCCGGTGGTGATTTGGTCAAATTTCATTTTTTCTGCATAATACCCACCCAACAGGGTGGCGATCTCGGCTAAAAACTCAGATTTTGTCTTCAGTTTTCTTTCTTCGGTCGGACTTTTTAAGGTGTAGCCGGCGGCCAAACCGCGAGGGATGATCGAAATTTTCCTCACCGGTTCGGCTTCTTTTAAAAAAGCGGAAACGAGAGCGTGACCGGCTTCATGGTAGGCGGCAATTTCTTTTTCTCTTTTTGATAAAATATGGGACTTTCTTTCCGGGCCCAACAAAACTTTTTCGATCGATTCCAAAAGTTCTTCCTGAAAAATTTGGTGTTTCCCCTTTCTGGCGGCCAAAATTGCCGCTTCATTCACGACGTTGGCCAAATCCGCCCCGGAAAACCCTGGTGTCCTTTCAGCCACTTCTTTCAAATTAACGTTTAAGGCCAAGGGTTTTCCCCGACAGTGAATTTTCAAAATCTCTTCTCTCTCCTTTATATCTGGCAAATCCAAAACGATTCTTCTATCAAACCTTCCTGGCCTCAAGAGAGCAGGGTCCAAGAGCTCCGGGCGATTAGTCGCCGCAAAAACTAAAATTCCCTCTTCCCTTCCAATTCCATCCATTTCAGATAGAAGTTGATTCAAAGTTTGTTCTCTTTCTTCATGCCCTCCCGTTACTCCAACCCCTCTTATTTTTCCAATTGAATCAATTTCGTCAATAAAAATTATCGCCCTTCCCGCCTTTCTTGCATCTTGGAATAAACTGCGAATTCTCGCTGAGCCCACTCCGACAAATAATTCTATAAATTCTGAACCAGAAATCGAAAAAAAGGCGACGTTTGCCATCGAAGCAATGGCTTTGGCCAAGAGGGTTTTACCCGTCCCTGGCGCGCCGATCAATAAAACCCCTCTTGGAATTTTCGCTCCCAGTTGTAAATATTTTTTGGGATTTTTCAAAAAATCGATGATTTCTTTTAATTCTTCTTTTGCCTCTTTTAAACCGCCGATGTCTTCAAAAGTGATTTTTTCTCCTTCTTTGTCTCCAAAAAGTCTTGGTTTGGCTTTGGTAAAATCGAAAACTTGAGTCATTCCCCCTCTGGCCTGTCGACTCAGAAACCAGAAAAAGAGAAAAAAGAAAAGGAGAGGGGAAAGAAAATAAAGGACAGGTAAAAGCCAATTCCAACTCCCCCCCTCTTTTCTGGTCTTGATTTCCAATTCTTTGAGTTTTTCTTTGTCAACACCTAGATTGAGCAAAGACTGGGAAAGAGAGGTTTCAGTTTCTTTAGTCGAAACGGCTTGGGTTCCATCTTTGTAGGTGATAAAGAGGTCGTTTCCAGAAACTTCGATTTCTTTGATTTTTGACTGGTTAATCTCCGAAACCAATTGACTCAAGGAAAGAACCTTTTTTTCTTTCACCTCTTTAAAAAAGAGGGAAAAGAAAAAAGAAAGAAAAAGAAAAATGAGGATGGTCAAGAGAAGATTTTTGAAAAAGTTGTTCATAATTTCGAGAGATAGATTTTTCCTTCGGCAATTTCTTTAACCCTTGCCTTGAGATGGTCCCCCTTTTTCACTTCCGGTAAGGGTTCTTCGATCAAACCTTCCAGGCCGGGTTCGATTTCTAAAAAAACCCCAAAATCGGTGACTGCCGAAACCGTACCCTCAACGACTTGTCCTGGTTGATAGTTTTTTAAAAAGTCTTTCTTCTTTTCAGACAAAACCATTTTCTCAGAAAGAATTATCTCTCCCTGCCCAGAAATGCTCAAAATTTTCACTTTCATTTTTTGCCCGACAAACTTTTGGAGTTGTTTTAAAATTTCTTTTGGTTTTTTGTTTTTTAACTTTTCATAAAACTCAGGGGATAACTGGGAAATCGGGATGAAAGCTGGTAAATCCAAAATTTTTGTCAAAAGACCCCCTCGATTAACCCCAAATATCTCCACCTCAATTTCTTCTCTTTTTTGCATTTTCTCTTTGAGAACCTCAAAGTTCATTTCCTTTTGCGCCCCCTTCAAAGAAAGTTCGACGTACCCATCTTCGTTATCGAGGTCCACGATTTTGGCAAAAATTTCTTCGCCGATTTTCAATTTTTTTAAACTTTTCTTCAACTCAGAAAATTCTTTGCCATAAATCACCCCGCTCCCAAACGGGCCCAAATCTAAAAATACGCTCGAA
>Ga0315298_1008866_pt1 | contig 12633 bp, 13 predicted proteins | sample WHS_1_MG_FD_203077 | JGI IMG/M metagenome (GOLD analysis project Ga0315298, IMG submission 203077) | Extremophilic microbial mat communities from Washburn Hot Springs, YNP, Wyoming, USA - WHS_1_MG | ecosystem: Environmental > Aquatic > Thermal springs > Hot (42-90C) | place: USA: Wyoming...
ACGAGCCGCGAAATATTTCATAATTTTTCAGTATCAACACGCCAATCCCTTCACGACGGAACGCTTTGCGAGCCTTGCCGCATGTGTCGACCACATCTGATGCCACCCCTGACCGCCACACCGACAATTCTGATTTGTTCTACGTGCGGCATCAGTTTTCATTCGCCGGGAGGTCGAAGTATTGAATGAAAGCGACAACCGCATTGAATATCATCGGGCTGTCATATTTGCCACGTCATCCAGACCCGGGCGAAAGGTCATTGGTGATGTCGTTTTTAACTTGGATGTACGGGCGCATTGATTGCCCCGATGCCGAAATATCGCCCGTGCGCCGAATTCAGGGTTTGACGAAAACCATGATCACGATGATGACCATCAGAATCGTCGGTACTTCATTGGCGATGCGGTAAAAGCGCTCGGGTTTGACATTGCGGTCGTTGAGGAAGTTCTTGCGCCATTTCGACATCGCACCGTGAAAGCCGCTCATCAGGATGACGCAGGTGAATTTCACCCACCACCACGGGGCGGACCACGAGATCGCACCTGGGGTGAGGATCAAGAGAATGCCGAAAATCCAGGACGAGATCATCGCAGGGGTCGCGATCTGCTTGAGCAGGCGGCGTTCCATGACCTTGAAGCGGGCGGATTCGAGCGAACCGGGGGCGACTTGGCAGTGGTAGACATAGAGGCGCGGCAGATAGAACAGCGCCGCCATCCAGGCGATGATCGACATCACGTGGAACGCAAGATCCCACCGGTAGAAGGCGGCGAGGGCGGGGATGGTCATGCTGGAACCCGGAGATCGAGCAGGGCGGGGACGGCGTCGAGCGTGTGGATGATGCCGGCGGCGCCGACCGTGCGCAGATTGCCGCCATCGCCGTGTGGGGCGAAGCCGTAGCAGGTCATGCCGGCGGCAACGGCACCGGCGACACCTGGGGCGCTGTCTTCGATGACCAGGCAGCGGTTGGGTGCGACGCCTGCGGCGTGTGCGGCATCGAGAAACACGTCCGGCGCGGGCTTGGGCTGGCCGCCTTGGGCGAACAGGCGCGGCGCACTGTGGGTGCGGCCTTCAGTGATCGCGAGAAAGCCGGTCTTGGTGAATTTCGCATCCATTTCGGCATCGGCGGAGTTGGACGCGATGCGCCAGGGGATGCCGGCGCGGTCGAGGGTTTCGAGGACCGCACGAGCACCGGGGATTTCGGTAACGTCCCGCGCCATCGCGATCGCTATCTTTTCGATCATGCGGGCGTTCCAGTCGGCGGGCAGCGGTGCGCCGCGTTCGGCTTCGATGAGCGGTTTCATATGCTTGAGCGACATGCCGACGAACCGGGCCATCGCCGCTTCTGGGGTGATCGGCACGCCGTGCTCGGTCATGTCCTCGGCGACGACTCGCGCCGAGACGATCTCGCTGTCCATCAGCACGCCGTCGCAATCGAAGATGACGAGGTCGAAATTCCGCTTCATGCGTCCACGAGTGCCCGATACCGTGCCCAAGGGCAATCGCGGTTGCGCACAGAACAGGATCGCCCGCCGCGATGCGAGCATAATCCATCGCCATGGGCGATCGCACGGCGGGCGATGCTGGCGAGGGCGGCAATGAAGGCAGGGTCGCTGTTCGGCGCGGGCGCACGGTAATAGCCAGGGAGGTGGAGTTTTTCCGCGACCTCGCGGTATTCGACGTCGAGTTCGACCAGGGTTTCGATATGCTCGGAGACGAAGGCGATCGGGATGACCACGACCGCCGTGCCGTCATGCGCGGCTTTTTCGATCGCCTGTTCGGTCGAGGGTTCGATCCATTGCTGCGGGGTGGCGCGGGACTGGAAGCAGACCTGGTGATCGATCTCTTCGCCGAGAGTACGGGTGATCACGTCCATCACCGCTTTGGTGCCGGCTTCGACCTCCTCCTGATAGGGATCGCCGGCCTTGACGATGCTTTCCGGCAGGCCGTGGGCGGAGAACAGCAGGCGGATCGGCGTGCCGGGCGGCAATTCGGCCCGTGCGGTGGCCAGCGTGCGCATCACCAGGCTTGCGATGGCTGCGGCGAAGGCCGGGTCGTCATACCAGCAGCAGAGGGTCGTGGTGGGCACCACCAGCCCGGCGCGGGCGGCCGCGTCGTGCCAGTCGGACAGGGAACTGCCGGTCGTGGTGGTGGAAAATTGCGGGTAGAGTGGCAGGAGCAGGATGCGTTCGGGCGCCCAGGCTTTGACCTCTTTGGCAACGTCGGCGGCGAACGGGTGCCAATAGCGCATCGCGATGAAGCATTTCGATCCCGGCAGGCTGGCTTCGAGCGCCTCGGCCTGGTCGCGGGTGAGGTCGAGCAGGGGGGATTTGCCGCCCATCAGCGCATAGCCCTCCTCGGCCTTGCTCTGGGCGGAGGCAGCGATCAGGCGGGCGAGCCAGAACCGGATGAAGATCGGCGCGCGGATGATCGCGGGGTCGGAGAACAGATTGACCCGGAACGGCTTGATGCTGTCGGCCCCGTCCGGCCCGCCCAGATTGAACAGAACGATGGCGGTGCGGACGGGTAGAACTGGTTCGGTATCGTTCATAATCCTGAAGTGGCCGCTGCGGGCGATTCCTCAAGCATCGAATTCGGCGCGATCGGTTCGAGCGCGCGCAGGCGTTCGATCAACATACCGACATGTTCGGGTGGGGTTTCGGGGATGACGCCGTGGCCGAGGTTGAAAATATGCGGCATGCCCGCGAGTTCCCCGGCGATCCGCTCGACCGCATAATCGAGCGACAGGCCGCCGGCGCGCAGGAGCAGCGGGTCGAGATTGCCTTGAAGGGCGACCTTACGCGGCAGCAGCCGGGCCAGAGCGGCGGCATCGGTGCCGACATCCATGCCGAAGGCCGAGATGCCGGTCTCGGCGATGTAGGGCAGTGCCATCAGCCCGGCGAGGCGGGGGAAGCCGATGATGTGGACGCCGGGATGACGGTGCTTGATCGCATCGACGATGCGGATGGTTGGGCGGATCACATGCGCGCGAAACAAATCGGGCGGCAGCAATCCGGCCCAGGAATCGAACAGCATGACACAATCGGCGCCGGCTTCGATCTGCCAGGAGAGATAGTCGATCGTCGCGGTGGTCATGAACTCGATGACCGCGGCGACCAGTGCGGGGTCGCTATAGACCAGTTGGAGGGTGCGTTCGAATTTACCGCCTTTGCCGTCGAGCATGTAGCAGGCGACAGTGAACGGGCTGCCGGCGAAACCGATCAGTGTGGCGCTATCGGGTAGTTCGGCGCGGACCCGCGAGACGGTTTCCATCACGGATTCGGTACCGGGTTTGAGCCGGGCGAGGTTGAGTTTGTCGAGATCGGCGAGGGTCTCGATCCGCTCCATCAGCGGGCCTTCGCCCTCGGCGTAGCGCAGTTTCTGGCCGAGCGCCCAGGGCGGGATCAGAATGTCGCTGAACAGGATGGCCGCGTCCATGCCGAACCGGCGGATCGGTTGCAGGGTCACCTCGGTCGCCATGGCCGGTGTGGTGCTCAGAGCGATGAAATTGCCGGCGGTTGCCCGCAGCTTGCGATATTCCGGCAGGTAGCGCCCGGCCTGGCGCATCAGCCAGACCGGCGGCGGCCAGATCGCCTCGCCCCCGAGTACACGCAACACCGGCCGATCGATCGTTTTACCCGTCATGGCGTCCTGACTAGCTTTAAATTGTTTTAGAGAAAAGATTGGTTGGAGAGTCTGACCCTGTTGATTAGGGGGATCCCCGCTGGGGGCAAACAATTCACAAACTTATCCACAGCGAGATTCCACTTTCAAAGCCCTGATTCTACGTCAAACCCTGAGTTTTTCCACATTCGCACAAAGGCCCCGGCACAACAATCCACAGGGAGTCGGGTTTTCCAGGTTATCCGACTTGTCCACTGGCGGGCCTATCATGAGCCGAGTTATCCACGCTATGAGAGGGTTCATGGACGGCAAACGGCTCAATCTCCACCTCGTTTCGGATGCCACCGGCGACACGCTCAATGCCGTGGCGCGCGCGGTGACCGCCCAGTTCGAAGGAGCGGATATTCATCTGCATCGCTGGAGTCTGATCCGCTCGCGCTTGCAGCTGCACCGGGTGCTCGAAGGGATCGAGGCGGAGCGGGGCCCGGTATTGTCGAGCCTGGTCGATGAGGCGTTGCGGGCGGAACTGGCCCAGGCCTGCGAGCGCCTCGGGCTGCGATTGCTCCATATGCTCGATCCGGTGTTCAAACTGCTGGCCGATGAACTCGGGGCGCCGGTCCGGGCGACACCGGGGCGGCAGTATGTGCTGGATGCCGATTATTTCCGACGGATCGACGCGATGCATTACGTGCTATCGCATGATGACGGGCAGGCGATGCGCGGATTGGCGGAAGCCGATGTTATTCTCGTCGGCGTCTCGCGCTCGTCCAAGACGCCGACCTCGTTCTATCTCGCCAATCGCGGAATCAAGGCGGCGAATATTCCACTGGTGCCCAATCTGGCCGTGCCCGAGGTGCTAGACAATCCGCGCTGCCCGGTGGTGGGGCTGTTCATCGATGCCGAGCCATTGATCGAAATCCGCCGGCATCGGCTCCGCCTGCTTGGCACGGTGAATACGGCCGAGGCGGCGTTCCAGCGCGACCGCGAGAATTACATCGACGAGGAAACCGTCGAGGCGGAGCTGCTTTGGGCGCGCCGGCTTTGTGCGGCGCGAGGCTGGCCGACCGTGAACGTCACGCGGCGCTCGATCGAGGAAACCGCGGCGGCGGTGCTCAAGATGATGGAATCCTGGCACGATCGGCGTGCCGCTGCAGCGGCGGCTGATGCGCCGCCGGATACGACAGCAACACGGTCCGATGCTTGACATCGTAGTGTCACCGGCTAGCCTTGAACCCGCAGGTCGCCGCTCTCAGTTGCGTGATCGGGGATCGGTCCTGACCAATCGGTTCTGCCGTGCACGGTCGGACCGGTTCATCGCGCATTTTTCTGGTCCGGTACCGCACCTTATTCGGAGATTTCATATGGGAAAACGCCAATGAGCACCAAAGCGATCCGCATCCATGCCCATGGCGGCCCCGAGGTTCTGCGGTGGGACGATGTGCCGACGCCGGAGCCCGGACCCGGCGAGGCACTGATCCATCATGAGGCGGTGGGGCTCAACTATATCGATATCTATTTCCGGATCGGGCTCTATAAAATTCCGCATCTGCCGGCGACTCTCGGGCTGGAAGGCGCCGGGGTGGTGCGGGCGATCGGGGCCGGGGTGACCGAGGTGGCGATCGGGGATCGGGTTGCCTATGCGGGCGGGCCGATCGGCGCTTATGCGACCGAACGGGTGATCGCGGCGGACCGGTTGGTCAAACTGCCCGATGCGATCGATTTCGCGACCGGGGCGGCGATGATGTTGCAGGGGATGACCGCGCAATATCTGCTGCGGCGGACCTGTCGGGTGAAGCAAGGGGAGACCATTCTGGTGCATGCCGCGGCCGGCGGGGTCGGGCTGATCCTGTGCCAATGGGCGAAGCATCTCGGCGTGCGGGTGATCGGAGTGGTCTCGACCGAGGCGAAAGCCGAGATCGCGCGGGCGCATGGGGCGGATCATGTCGTGATCGGGCATGCCGGACTGGCCGGTGAGGTCAAACGCCTCACCGAGGGGGCGATGGTGCCGGTGGTGTATGATTCGGTCGGCAAGGATACGTTTTCGGCAAGTCTCGATTGTCTCGCACCGCTCGGGCTGATGGTGAGCTATGGCAACGCCTCGGGTCCGGTGCCGCCGGTCGACCTCGGTACCCTGGCGGCGAAGGGCAGCCTGTTCCTGACCAGGCCGACGCTCGCGACCTATACGGCGCGGCGGGAGGATCTGGTCGCGGTAGCGGGTGAATTGTTCGATGTGGTGGCGCGGGGTGTAGTGAAGATCCGGGTCAATCAGACGTTCCCGCTGGCCGAGGCGGCGGCGGCGCAGGAGGCGCTGGAAGCGCGGCGGACCACTGGCAGCACCGTGCTTATCCCGTGATCAAGTCGAAATTATGGCGTTGTTTGTGCTGGATGATGGCGCAACACTAATGTGATCGGGTTATTCAGTAGATATAGTAGACTACTACGGTCCAGATTGTTTGAGAATGATTCGCAAGTTGCAAAATTTGGTAGTTTACACTTGCCGAATATGATTCTCGGTCTAAAATGCTTCTGTATGCCAGCCACCACCATAAACAGGAGTTCGTACAATGTCTGAGAATCCGAAATTCGATGGTCGCCGCGCCCTTCTAAAGAAGGCCGCCGGCATTTCCGCCGCGATCGCCGCTGCCGGCGTTGTGACGACCCAGCAGGCCAAAGCGGCCGGCATGGCGCCGTCTGCGGTTCAATACCAAGACAAGCCGAAGGACGGCCATCAGTGCGATGGTTGCGCCCTGTGGATCCCCGGTTCGTCCCCCACCGCGAAGGGCAAGTGCAAGGCCGTGTCCGGCCCGATCGATCCGACCGGCTGGTGCACGCTGTGGAGCCCGAAATCCTGAACGGATTTCAGCTCTGACCGGTCGCTGACCGATCACCGCTAAAAGAAACGCCCAATCCTCACGGATCGGGCGTTTTTTCGTAACCGCGTGCCGGCGGCGAACCCCCGGCGCAGAGCTTACTTGCCGGTTTCGACCTGGCCGCGGATTTCGCCGGCCGGGAACTTCACCGTGTGCACGTTCACATAGGACATGCCGTCGAGGATGATTTTCGCCTGATCGGTCGTGATCTTGGCGTGGCCGTTGATCGGGCTCGCATGCGGACCACTGATCGGCACCAGGACCGGAGCGTTTTCGCCGGGCTTGGCCGGGCCGTGGAAATGCGCCATCGTCACCTTGCTGGTCAGGTGGCTGTATGTCACGTGCCAGTAGAGCATGTGGGTCTTGGTGTTGTAGCGGCCGGTCATCATGCCCTTGCCCATCGAGCCGGTGACATTGGCGCCGGGTGCGAGTGTGGCATGGAGGTGAACGACCTTGGCCATCGCGACACCGCTGAATGCGATAACGGCAGCCGCAGTTAGCGGCAGCAGGCTGGCAGAGGATAGGCGCATGGAAAATCTCCCTTGAAAGACGGCGGAACGCCGCAGACGGCATATGGGGGTGCAGTTGTGGCGGCAAGAAGGCGGTATGCGAAGAAACGCTTGCAACGCGCCGCATTGCGGCGCAGAGCCGCACCATGAAGGATGGATTTGCCCGTCAGACCGAAGGGGCTGCGCTGCGCCGGATGTTCATCCGCGATCTGGTGCTCGAGGCCGCGATCGGCGTTTACGCGCATGAGCATGGGCGGACCCAGCGCATCCGCATCAATCTCGATCTGCTGATCGACGATGAGCAGCCGTCTCTGATATCCCGCCCGGCGGTCGGGCGGGACGATCTGGCGCGGGTGGTCGATTACGAGACCATCGTCAACGCAACACGCGCCTGCGTCGCCACCGGGCATGTGCAGCTGGTCGAAACCCTCGCCGAGCGGCTGGCCGAGATCTGCCTGGCCGATCCGCGGGTGGCGCTGACCCGGGTGCGGGTCGAAAAACTCGATGTGTTCCCCGATGCGGCCTCCGCCGGCGTGGAAATCGAGCGCCGCCGGAGCGCTTGACCCTCCCATACGCGCAGGCCCTGGATCAATTACAAAAGGAACTGAATCATGCTTGAACTTCATGTCGAGGGGATGACCTGCGGCCATTGCGTCCGCGCGGTGACCGAGGCGGTCCATTCCGTGCTCGCCGATGCGCCGGTGGCGGTCGATCTGCCGTCCGGGACCGTGCGCATCGAGACGGCCAGTGCGTCCGACGCGGCGAAGATCGGGGCGGCGATCACCGAGGAAGGCTACACGGTAAAATAGCCGCTTCGGTTGCTCCGAAGCCGCGCTGTTCCTATACCGGCACCAACCCACGCCCTTACCGGACAGGATCAGCCAATGGCCAGCTATCAATACGTCTATGTCATGAAAGACCTCACCAAGGCCTTCCCCGGCGGGCGCGAGGTGTTCAAGGGCATCACGCTGTCCTTCCTGCCGGGCGTGAAGATCGGCGTGCTCGGTGTTAATGGCGCGGGCAAATCTACTCTGCTCAAGATCATGGCCGGGATCGAGAAGGAGTTCGGCGGTGAGGCCTGGGCCGCCGAGGGGGCGACCATCGGTTATCTGTCGCAGGAGCCGCATCTCGAGCCGGGCCTGACGGTGGGAGACAATGTGGCGCTGGCCTTCGCCGATCTGCGGGCCGCACTCGCCCGGTTCAACGCGATTTCCGAGGAATTCGCCGAACCGATGGACGACGACAAGATGAACGCCCTGCTCACCGAGCAGGCCGAGTTGCAGGAAAAGATCGACGCCGAGGATGGCTGGGAACTCGACCGGCGGATCGATATCGCGCTCGATGCGCTGCGCTGCCCGCCGGCGGAAAGCCCGGTCACCAATCTGTCGGGCGGCGAGCGTCGGCGTGTCGCTTTGTGCCGGTTGCTGCTCGAAAAACCCGATCTGCTGCTGCTCGATGAGCCAACCAATCACCTGGATGCGGAATCGGTCGCCTGGCTGGAAAAGACCCTGCGCAATTACGCAGGCACCGTCATCGTCGTGACGCATGATCGCTACTTCCTCGAGAACGTCACCAATTGGATTCTCGAGCTCGAACGTGGGCGCGGCTATCCGTTCGAGGGCAATTACACCTCCTGGCTCGAACAGAAGCAGAAACGCCTCGCGCAGGAGGAGAAGGAGGAATCTGGTCGCCAGCGCGCGCTCAAGGAAGAGCGCGAGTGGATCGGTGCGTCGCCGAAGGCGCGCCAGGCAAAGAACCAGGCGCGGATCACCCGCTACGAGGACATGCTGGCGAAATCGAACGAACAGGTTTCGGGCGTGGCCGAGATCATCATTCCGCCCGGCCCGCGCCTGGGCGGCACCGTCATCGAGGCTGTCGAGCTGCGCAAGGGGTTCGGCAACAACGTGCTGATCGATGGGCTCAGCTTCAAGCTGCCACCGGGCGGCATCGTCGGCGTTATCGGCCCGAACGGCGCGGGCAAGACCACCTTGTTCAAGATGATCACCGGCGTGGAACACCCCGACGGCGGGACCTTCACCGTCGGCGAGACCGTGAAACTCGGCTATGTCGATCAGTCACGCGACAGTCTCAACCCGGACAAATCGGTGTGGGAGGAAGTTTCGGGCGGGACCGATGTGATCACGCTCGGCAAGCGTTCGGTGCCGTCGCGCGCCTATGTCGGCGCATTCAATTTCAAGGGCTCCGACCAGCAGAAGAAAGTCGGCATCCTTTCCGGCGGCGAGCGCAACCGGGTGCATCTCGCAAAGATGCTCAAGGGCGAGCACAATGTGATTCTGCTCGATGAGCCGACCAACGATCTCGATGTCGATACATTGCGCGCCCTGGAAGATGCGTTGATGGAGTTCCCCGGCTGCGCTGTGATCATTTCGCATGACCGCTGGTTTCTCGACCGGTTGGCCACGCATATCCTTGCCTTCGAGGGAGAAAGCCACGTCGAATGGTTCCAAGGCAATTTCCAGGATTACGAGGAGGATAAGCGGCGTCGCCTCGGCGCGGACGCGACTGAGCCGCACCGGATCAAATACCGTCCGCTGACCCGCTAGGCGCGGGGTGAGCCCCGGGCATGACCAACCCCACCTGGCGCGCGACCACGGCCCGACTGCGCCTCGACCCGGTTGGTTGGGGTGATCTTGCGGATCTGACCGCGCTGAAGACCGATCCACGCGCCTTCGCCATGATGCTTGGTGGCGTGCGCACGCGCGAGCGCGTGGCCGAGGAACTGGCCGAGGATATCACGCTCTGGGGCCGCCACGGATACGGCATCTGGGTCGTGCGCGGCGTGAACACCGGCAATTTCATCGGCATGGCCGGGCTTGCCGCGCGCGCGGATGGGCGCGGTGTCGCATTGCGGTTCGCGCTCTGGCCCGAGATGCGTGGCGCCGGGCTGGCGCGCGAGGCGGCGGGCGCGGCGCTGCGCTACGGGCATGACCGGGCGAAACTGGCGCGCATCGTCGCGGTGGCGCGGGCGGATAATTTTGCCAGCCGAACCGTACTGGGCGCGATCGGCATGGTCGAGGCTGAAGCGTTCGTGCGGGACAATGTGCCGATGCTGACCTATCACAGCGTTGTCCACGCTTGTGACGTCAAGTCGCGGGTACCACATCGCGGCGATGGATCAGGCGCAAGCGGGTAGCGGATTTGTGGCCGGCAGCGGGGTGACGCTGCTGTGCTTCGCTTCGGGGGCGACCGATGTTTTATCCTATCTGACGCTGGGCCATATATTCACCTCAGCGATGACGGGGTGCATGGCACTCTTGTTCGTGGCCATCGTGGCCGGTAAATGCGGGGCGGCGATACGAGCTGCGCTGTCGTTGCTGAGTTATGTCGCAGGTGGCGCGGGGGCGACGTTGTTGCAGCCGGGTGATCCCGATAAGGTCGAGGCTCCGCCGGTGATACGGCGTCTGCTGATTGCGGAATTGATGATCCTTGGTTTGTATGGCGTTGTTGCCGCCTCGACGGGGCACGTGATTGCGGGCGATGCCCGCTATGGCCTGATTTTTCTCTCGGCGCTGGCAATGGGCATTCAGGCGGTGACGGCGCGGGATATCCATGAACGCGGGATCATTACCGTGGTGTTGAACATCACGATCACCAGCGTGGTCGTCGCCTTTACCCGGCGACTGACGCATCGGGGGCTTGATCGGCTGCCCGGGCACAACCGGTTACAGGCGATCGTGATCGTCGGTTATGCACTCGGCGCGGCGAGCAGCGGCGTGGCGCTGGTGAGCGGAGTGGTGAGCCCGGCCGTGTTGCCGTTTGCCGCAGTGCTTGTCACCCTTGGGCTGTTCGCGCTATCGCCGCGCAAGATGGCGTGACGCGGCTTCGATCGCGGCAGACGTGCTCCAAGCGGCACCTTCGCTTTCGCAGACGGTGCGCTGCTCCATGCTCAAACTGCCCTGTGCCCTTGCCTGTTCGAGACAGGCGATGAGAGACGTGCGGACCGCCGCTTCGGTCGCTTCGCGGGCGATGGCGTGTCGGTCGTAGTAATGATCGGTGTGGCCGGCGAGGTAGGCGGCGATGGTGCATTCGCCGTTCCATGCGGCGAGCAGGGCGGCACTTTGCAGGCAGGCGACGAGCACGAGTTCGACATTGATTTCGACGGCGAGCGGCAGGGCTTCGGCCAATGCGGCCTCGGCCCGGGATCGGTCACCGAGCACGAGCAGATAGCCCGCGAAGTTGCTCAGGGCGAAGCTGAGGTCGAGCAGATTGCCGGTCGCGCGGCAGCTCGCGGCGACGGCTTCGGCTTCGGCGGCGGCGCGCGCCGCATCGCCCTGGGCGAACAGGATTTCTCCCAGATTGAGCCCCGCGATCTGGATGTTGACGTCGTCGTGGAACTCCCGGCTGATCGCCACCGCTTCATCGAGCAGGGTGATCGCGCGTGGGGCGTCGCCTTCGAAATGGATCAGGGCGGCCACGATATTGAGCAGCCAGGCGCGTCGGCGGCCGCGGGGAATGCCGGGCAGCGCGGCCATGATGAGATCGACATAGGGTTGGGCGGCGGTGACGTCTTCCGGGCTGGCGACGCAGACGGCCACACGGGCGGCGGCCACGGCAACGCTTTCATGATCGCCGATCGCCCGATAGCGTTTCAGGGCGTCGAGGGCCGCCTCGATCTTGCGGCGGTCGCCGAAAGCACCACCGCTGTAGATGAAGGCGATATCGAGCCCGATCCGCGCGGCGACGCGATCCGGCGTGGCCGGGTTGAGCCGGGATTCGGCCTCGCGAAGCCAGTGGCGCTGCTCGACCGTCAGGCCGATGTCGCGCCAGAGTTCGCTGGTCAGGCTCATCAGTTTCAGACCGCTGTGGGCGTTACCGTCGGGGCCGAATGCCCAGCTGAGGCCGGCGCGGAGATTGTCGAGTTCGGGTTTGTAGTGTTGCAGCCAGAGGTCCGCTCGTGTGGTCGGCCAGGTTTTGTCGGCCTCGTTGAAAAAGCGGATAAGCCAGTCGCAGAAACGCTCCATCACGTCCGGGCAGGCGGCATCGTGCGCGAGTTTCCGCAGGGCGAGGTCGCGGATCGGGGTCATCATGCGGTAGCGCATCGCGCCTGTGCGTACCGGCACGCGGCTCAGGAGCGACTGATCGACCAAGCGGCCGATGGCGGCGGGCACGCTGCTCGATCGGAGGGGGCTCATGCCGATGATGTCGGCCGCGGCGTCGACAGTGGCACAGCCGAATATGGCGAACCGGGCGAAGGTGACGGCATCGTCGGCCGCGAGGGTTTCATGCGACCATTCGAGCAGCAGATCGATCAGTTCGGGGTCGGACAGGGGGGATCGGTCCTGTTTTGCGGCCGTCTGACGTCCGGTCAATTGCTGCAGGAGTTCGCGTGGAGCTGTCCTGCGCAGATGCGGGGCGATCAGTTCGATCGCGAGGGCGATGCCGCCGAGCGCGCGGCAAAGCGCACCGAGGGGAGCGACATTGTCGCCATCGATCTGAAAATCGGGTACCGCGAACCGGGCGCGGGCGAGCAGGAGCCGCAGCGCCGGTGCGCTGAGTGCCTGTGCGACATTGCCGGTTGCGGGCCCGGTTTCGGGTGGCAGGCCGTGACCGCCGAGACGCATGACCCGTTCATGGGCGATTTCGAGCTCATGCCGGCTGGTGGCCAGGAGAC
>Ga0315298_1008867_pt1 | contig 12632 bp, 8 predicted proteins | sample WHS_1_MG_FD_203077 | JGI IMG/M metagenome (GOLD analysis project Ga0315298, IMG submission 203077) | Extremophilic microbial mat communities from Washburn Hot Springs, YNP, Wyoming, USA - WHS_1_MG | ecosystem: Environmental > Aquatic > Thermal springs > Hot (42-90C) | place: USA: Wyoming...
CTGGCGATTATTTGACGTTGAATATTCCAGAATTAAGCATGGTTGGCAATTACCGCATTTGGAAGATAACCAAAAAGGTTGACGAGGCTGATGTCGAAGTCGACAAGTACGAGGCGGTTCTTGAACGCGAGTTTACGTCGATGGACAATCTTGAGGATTTAGGTATCTACCCGTTGATTCCTGATGAGTTGACTGTGACGAAAGTCACATATAAGAATCCGACTGAGCCGACTTGGCTTGTGAGTCAGACGAACGTTACGATGCAGGACATGGCTGACCCGACTCAGAGAGTGCCAGCGATACATATTGACCACACGTTGTGGACGAGGAAAGACTTTTTCTGTCAGGGGTTCATGGGTGCTGATAGCCCGTTTGGGGTTGTCATGAGCAGTGCGAATTATGTTCCGCCGAATGACAGTAGCTTGGGTAAATTTATCTATAGGCAGAGCGATAATGCGTTTGTCGGCTTCTTGCTGTGGTATGATAATACGTCGAAGATGTGGTGGTACACTCCAGCATCCAACGTTACCGTGAATTCAGGAGACGTATTAGTTGTTCAGGTCACTGGGGCGCAAGGAACAGTTTCAAGTACGTTTTATCATACGGGTGGCGGAGCGTTGCAAGTCGGCAGCGGTTTCACAGCGCCGTTTGATAATCCGAGGCTGGTTCTTTCGAAGAGCAATTTTGGTAACGACGTTTTTGAAGTAATGAAGATTGACAATTCGCCAGGGAAGGTTAGGCTATCTGAAATCTGGTTTGGCGGAGATTTCGACGTGACATTTTCGGTTACGGGTTATGTTGACTGTGTTAGCTCTGACGTGGGCAAAAACGTTCGTTATTATGCTGCTGGCTGGAATGCACAATGGAGTTACTTCACGGTTGGCACGTTGAAAAGCTATGATAACAATAATAGAAAATGGGTGATAAGCGGTAACGGACAGAATATTCCGTCGGGAGTTCAGCTAACTATTGAAAACGGAACGGGAAGCGGTTATGTCAGTTCTTGCGACAGTGGCTGGAAGATTTACAGGGACGGAGACAATGCTGTAAGGATTCAGACTCCGACGGATAAGGGAGCTATTGTGGAGCAGAGCTTATGGTGCAAATCTTTAGCTGTTGATACGCAGATAGGTCTCGGCACGGATGTGAAGTTGTACCGTTCGGCACAGGACGTGCTGAAGACAGATGACAATTTGGTGGTCGGCAATCAGTGGCTTAATGTTGATCCAGCAAGTGGTACTCCGATTGTCAATCTCAATGTCGGCGGAGTTAACAAGGGCTTCTTGGCGTTTGACGGCACGAACGTATCTTTGAACAGTGCGACTGGAATACCAATACTGTTAAATTCTGGCAGCGGGACGATAACATCGAGTTCGAGCGTTGTTCCGTCTGGAAGCGTAAATCTTGGCAGTTCGTCTGCTAAGTGGCAGAACATGTATTGTGTAAACTTGTACGCGGATAACATACCGTCGTTAACTATTCCATGGACTGCTGTTCCAAGCGATATTATTCCAGATAGTAATCTTACGCGTAATCTTGGCAGCGTATCAAAGGCTTGGAACAACTTATATGTTGGGCACGGGCATGTTGGCGATTTGGATTTATCGAGCGACGCATTGTTTTATAATGTTTATTTGAAAGACCAAGACCCGACTCCTGTCGGCAAAGTATTATTGCGTGATATTGACGGAATGCTTCTTGTAAGAAACGAGGGCAATACTGATTACACCTCGGTTAAGACTGCTGGCGTGCAGATAAAAGATACGAGTTACGGGATTAATGCTACGGGAGACTTAAGTGGTGCGTCAGTATATGTCGGTGGAACGGCTGTCATAGATTCAGGAAGGAAGCTTATTGGCATAACGTCGGTCGGGCAGAGTCTTAATCCAGATATTGATAATAGTAGAGCGTTGGGAAGCGGAAGTTACCGTTATGCTGGAGTTGTTGCTGTTACGGGTTATTTTGACAGTTTATATTCAAGCGGGGGCGGAATACCGAATTTTCCATCTGGAATAAATATTGCTGGGACAACAGTTATAGATTCTGGAAGAAAGCTTGTTGGAATCTCGTCGCTTGGACAGAGCCTTAATCCAGATGCGGATAATAGCAGAGCGTTGGGAAGCGGGAGTTACCGATATTCTGGGATTGTGGCTATTAACGGTTATGTTGATAATCTATATTCGACAAGCGGCGGGATACCGAATTTTCCATCCGGCATTAACATTAATGGAACAACAGTTATAGACTCTGCAAGGAAAGTTGTTGGAGTTTCAAGTGTTGCCGAAAATCTTGTTCCAGACAGTAACCTTTCGCGCGATCTTGGAAGCTCGAGCGTTTCTTGGAATAGGCTTTATGCGGGTACAGGTTACATCGGAGATTTAAACTTTACAAACAGACTTCTATGCGGTTTGTTAATAGCAGACCCAACGTTGACCGAGGGTGCAGTATGGTACCGTAGTGATGTTGACAAGCTTTATATTTACACGACGGACAAGAAACAGGTGTTTCCTGCAGACTGGAACGATATAACGAACAAGCCGACTTTGCCGACTATTCAGCGAGGAACTGACACGACTGATACGAATGGAGTAGCGACTGTGACGTTTTCGCAAGCGTTTTCATCCACTCCGATAATTACTGTTACGCCGTTGGATTCAAGTGCAAGAGCATTGACGGCGGTTGTTACGAGCAGAAGCACGACGAGTTTCAGCGTTAAAATTCAGAATATAGGAAGTCATATTCACAAGATTGGAAGTGCAGAAGCGACAGCTGATTGGCTGATGTCTGTTGGTTCTGAAGCGAATCATACGCACGGCTTTCCTGGAACGGCTTACGCGGATATTTCGCATACGCATACGTATACAGGAAGCGGTACTATTTCTGGAAGTACCGATGCTGCTGGAAGTCATAGTCATGGATTTCCAAACACAGCGGCGGTTGACATAGCACATAGTCACACTCTTGGTCAGACGTTATCTTGGGTTGGCGGAACAACTGATTATGCATATGGAACGGACTATCACAATCACGGTTTTCCAAATACAGCGGCGGTTGATATCGCGCATAGCCATACGCTTGGTCAGACATTGTCTTATGTTGGCGGAACAACTGATACTGCCGGTAGTCATTCACATACCTTCAGTGGCGTTTCGGTTGATTTGTCGCATACGCATTCTTATTCAGGTTGGGGAACTATCGGTGGAACAACGGGCGCAGGCTCGTCGCATACGCATAATCTTAACAATAAGCCGCCTTACGCGAGGGCGCTTGTTCTCAGGAATTCAAGTGGCGGAAATGTTACGGCTGGAGCCACGTTGTGTACTAATACAGATAGTGCGGTTGACCTTTACACGGAAAGTGCGTCTGCCGCGGGTGTTAGCGTTCAATTTATGTGGATTGCTATTGAACCGTGATGGGGGGTGAGAATGTGAGTAAAAAGAAGCAGGAGAAAACAGACGAAAAGGTTGAGTTGGCTCCGTTTGAGAATGATTTGCTGGGCATAAATAGCGATGTTTGCGGAATAGCCAAACGGATAGGATTGTCGCGCGACGTTGTTATGCAGTTGCTGTTGCAGCGTGAAATCGTAATACTTAATAAGCAGGTAAGCGAATTGTTGAAATTGATTAAAGAAAAGAGTGGCAGTTAGAAGGGGGTGTATGTATGGATAGAAAAAGGTTGAGTGAGATGCGTGATAAGTATAAGAAAGAAGTGGAGACGTTGCGTGCTCAGCTACAGCAGGCAATAAATGCGGTAAACCAGTTACAGACGTTGCTGGTAGATAGACAGAGCAAGGTCGAGGTTTTGGAAGAGCTGTTGAAGGATGATAAAAATGTTTAAATCTATCGGTGCGGAGAAATCAAGGTGGTGAGCTGATGAGTTTTGTCGATAAGATGAAAGCTGCTGTCGGAGTAAAGAAGAAAAGTACAGCAGTTTCCGAGATGAGACCTACCGAGCTTGACTGGTTCAGTAAAGGTATTGCTGATGTTGCAAGGCTGCCTACGATACCTTTTGTTGGCATGCGGTTTTGCTATGACATGTATCATTATAGTGATTTGTTTAAGACGATTGTGCGTGCTCTTGTCGGGGAGACGTTTAGGAACGGAGTAACGATTTCTCGGGATTTCGTTGTTAAGTGCACGGTTTGTGGTACGGAGTACCAGACACATGTCGGTAGATGTGAGATTTGCGGTTCTGACAGTTTGCGAAAGGCTGATTTGTCGCAGTATAATCGAGCGAAAGAGTGGATTGCAGATGTTAACCTAAACGACCAGTCGTTGATTGAGGTCTTGAAGGAAATTGACGAGGACTTGAATATTGTCGATAATGCTTTCTTGTGTGTCTTGAAAGAGTATTATTTCGGCAAGGATGGAAAGCTTCTCGGTGCAAAGCCGATTGAAGTATTGAGGTCACCGCCAGACAAAACACAGTTTGTCATGGATAAGTTAGGTCGTTTCGCACGTACCGATGAGGATAAGCTTGTGATGTTTTGTTTACAGCATAGAACGAAGTATCATATTGTTGAACGTGAGAAAGCGAAGGACGTGAAGTGTCCAGAATGCGGGAAGCAGATGTTTCCAGCTTATTACCGTGTTTGGCGTGGCGGAGTAGGCAGGGAAGCGGTTTATTACACGAACGGCGAGATGCTGCATATTAAGAAGTTTACGCAAGGCGTTGGTTATGGTATGCCGCCTGTCTTTGCTGTTTGGATGAAGCTGATGATTTTGCTGAAGCAGGATTTCTTCATCATGACAGCGTATCATTTGCAGAGACCGCCGAAGGGATTACTTGTTCTCAGAGGTAACAGGGAGTCGATTGAGAAAGCTTGGCGTAGGATGATGGATGAGGCTCGTACTAATCCGCACATGATTTATCCGCTTGTCGTCGAGCCGAACAAGGAGTCTAAACAAGTGATGGAGTGGCTTGATTTGACGTTGAGAAGTGAGGATATAGATTTCACGGGTTTCAGGGACGAGATTCGTAGAACTGTCGGCGCTTTATGGGGGGTTATGCCGGTGTTTACTGGTGAATCTGGAAGTTTCGGTTTGGCGAATGAAGGATTACAAGTTGTTGTGACCAACAGGGCAGTCGAGATGGAGCAGACATTGTTTAACGAGAAAGTGTTGCCGTGGCTGTGTAAGGCTCTTGGATTTCATGATTGGACGATTCAGCTTGTTCCAAGCGAAGCTCGCGATATCGTTGGACGTTTGCAACGTGAGCAGCTGAGGATTCAGAATGCGTCTGCGATGGTCAATCTCGGCTATAAGCCGGTTGCTTATATCGGCGAGGATGGTGTGGATTTCTATTATATAGAACAGGAGACTGGCGAGGAGATTCCGAAGAAACAGGAGCTTGAGTACAGACCGCCACGGATGAAGAGGAGCGCTCGCTGGATGCAGAGGTTTGAGGGTGAACCGTCTCATGGAAGGACGAGGGAAAATGAGCAACGGTTTGAAGGCGAAGAAACGGAAGTAAGACGACCTAAAGTTGAGGGCACATCGTCTCAGCCGATTGGAACAGTAGGTGACGTGTTTGAAAGAAGCGCTCCTGATGATTTTTCATGGATTGGAATACCGGTTGCAAATGAAGAAATTGATGTTCTGAAAGCGATGTGGGGGAAAGCCGTTAAAACGCATTTTTACGGTTACGATAGATATGAAGCTGCTGTCGAAGATGATTATTGGGAAAAGTACGCTGGGATAACGAAGAGGAAGAGTTCGCGGATTAACGGTATTTTGCTGATGAATATTCTGAATAAAAATTACAAGAAAGACGCTATTGTTCAGCAGATAGTTGACGAGACTGGGATAGACCGAGATAAAGCTGAAATTATTGTTGAGACGGAAATGGCGAATATTCTGAATCTTGCAAGGGAGACTGCATATAAGAAGAGAACGAAGGTTAAGAAGTTTAGGTATTCTGTCGGAAAAGATGCTTGTGATGTTTGCAAAGAGATTGCGTGCAGAACGGCTGACGGCGTCTCATTGGATGAGCTGAAGAAGATTATTAAAGAGGTTGCTGGAGAAAAAGCGAGAGGTTATATTGCACATCCGCGGTGTAAGTGTACGTTCGAGAGGGCACGTGGAGAAAAGGCGTGGTGGGAGTAAATGCCGGACGAAATTGTTCCCTTGCTTTTTATTGGAAATATAACTGATTCGACGAATTGGCATGGAGCTGTTATACCGTGCTTGTTTGACGTAGACGGATTTAGAGAGGAAGTGCTGGATGGTCTTCTTGAAAGAATCCATAGATATAGAGGTGATGGTGTACCGGTACTCGTTCATTGCGAAAATGGTATTGATCGTTCTCCGACGGTTGTTATGCATTATCTTGTCAGACAGTTGGGTATGTCGCAGGACGAGGCGATTAAGTTGATAAAGCAGAAGCGTACTGTTGCTAATCCGCATCCAGAATGGCAGATAAAGAAGAGTGTGAAGATTGTACGTGATGATTATTTAAAACAATGTGTTTCTGTTCCAGAAGAGGATAGACTGTATTTGAGTGAGATTAAGAATCCGGAGAAGTTACCGAAGGACGTGTTGGTATATGAAGGTGAACGTGGCGGAAGGTTTGTTAGGTATTCTGATTTGAAAAGGTTTGGTGTAAGAGAAGAGGATATAGGTGTTGAACGACCGACGGATGAAACAAAGCCGGTAGAAGAAGTTCCAGATTGGCATTCGGAAAAAACAGAAGATAGAATGTTGTTTGTTGATGATATTCTTAAGAAGGTGAGAGATGAGGATTTGAGAGGATTCAAGAACGTTAAAAAAGGCAGAGATATTATAGAAAAGATTTTGCATGAGTATCCGAAGTTTTTGTTGAAAAAAATAAAATATTATTTGAGACTGGTTTTTCCAAATGCTTCCGGATGGCAGGAATTAACTATAGGAGAAGACTATCGAGATACAGTTGCTATTTTTATTACAAATCCAAGAGCTATTGTTGTTAGTCCCAAAATGATTAAAGAGTTAGAGATGAGTACTATTTCGTCGTACGAAGAAGCTAGGAGAAAACTTGCTGATGTTAGAAAGTGGATTATTGCTAATAAAAAGAAGCCGAGCGATTATCCAGAAAGACAGTTGCCTGCTTCAACGATTTTTGAAGGCATAAATGAGGTATATGCAGTTGTGTCTGGAAAAAATAGATTTGAGTTCGATCACGAGGTTGGACATTTTGTGTATTATTTGCTGCAATTAGAAAATTACTCGGAAGATTATAACAGCATTGTTGACAGGGTGCATAAAATTTACAAGTCGAAAAAAGAAGTTATTACCGAGTACGGAGAAACATCAGGGGAAGAATTTTTTGCGGAGCATTTCGCGTTTTTTATAAGAGATCTAAAGTTGCATAAATTTTGGTTTCCAGAGATGAATAGTTTGCTAGAAGAGCTTATGCGTTATCAGCTTAAGTTTGGAGAGTCAAGAGAGGAATGGTTACATGAGAGAACAGAACAGAAAACAGCTTTGAAGCAACAAGTGGTTTCTTTGATGATAATGAACACGTTTGATCCGAAGAAAGGTGCTAAAGTAGTAAAGTTAGATGAGGATGATGTGAGTAAAATTACTCAGTTGTTGTCCATAAAGAAGAGTGTGAAAATTGTTGAGGATAAGTTGTTCGAGAAACAGAAGCATTCTTTCTTGTGGTATGATACTGGATTGAGTGTTGACCATGCTATTAATCTTGGAAAACAGGGACATAACGTTTACTATTTTGTTGAGTACAGGACGAGATTCCAGAAGCTGGATGAGTATTTGCCGGGTTACGGTTTTAAAGAGATACATAAGATTTTGGATTATGGCGAGGCTTTGGACAATGTTGAGACAGTCGTATTCGCGGATGTCGGGTTTGGCGCGTTGACTGATCTTTTGAGGAAGAAGGGGTATTTCGTTTTTGGAGCGAGTGTTCGTGGGGAACAGTTGGAGCTTGACAGGATTTTTATGCTTAAGGAGTTCGAGAAACTCGGCATTTCTGTTCCGAAGTATAAGATTGTTCATGGAGTAACTAATCTTCTCAAGGCTGTCGAGGGAGGCAAGAAGTTTGTTAAGCTGAATATTTTCAGGGGAAATTTCGAGACGATGAAGGTTGATACGCCGAGCGAGCTTAAGGTTGAGATAGAGCAGTCTGGTTTCGGCTTAGTCGCGGAAGATATTGATTTTATAGTGACAGATGAGGTTGATGGTATAGAAATCGGATGTGATGTTCTGTTTAATGGTAAGGAGTTTTTGCGTCCGATTGGAGAAGGTAATGAGACAAAAGGGTTTGGTGCTCAGTTTAATAGGTGCGTTGACAGTTCTGAAGTTTGGGACGGTGTTCTTGATAAGCTTCAGCCGTGGTTGGCTAAAGTGGGATATAGAGGTAATATTTCGCTTGAGGGAATTTTTAACGGAAGCGACATAAGCATTTTGGATGTGACGGCGAGGCTGTTTTATCCCGGTAGTACGGTATATCCAGCTTATCTTGAGAATTACGCGGACGTGATTTATGCTGTTGCTCGCGGTGAATATGTTAAGCCGAGGTTCGCTAAGAAATATTATTCTGTGATTAGCGTTCAGAGGGCGGATAGTAAGAAATGGACGAAAGTTAATTTTCCAGCAGAGTTTGCATGGAAGAACGTATTTCTGCCGACGGGAGCGGTATATATTAACGGGGAATATTGGTGCAGTCCTGGGGACAAGTTGGTTGCGACGATTACTGGTTGTGGTGATACGTTTGATGAAAGTATTGCTGAGATTGAGTCTGTTGCCAATAAAGTTCACGGAAGAGACTGCGATGTTGGCTTGGCAGGAATAACTCGGTACAAGAATGATTATTTGCCGAAGATGAAGGAGCTTGGGATTTCATGGTGAAAAGCTTAAATATTAGCTTGCTTGTAAGATTGATGGTGATTGCATGAGCAAATCTGTCTTGACAGTTAAAAGTAAGCCTACGCAGTTTGAGATTGTCGACGAGGATGAAAGGCTAGTTTCTGGTTTTGCCTCTGTCGAGGTGATTGACCTTCAGGGAGATATTGTGCCGATTTCAGAGATGAAGAAGGCAATGTATAAGTTTATGGATAGGGGCGGGTCTATTATGTATGGTCACAGTAACAAGCCGATCGGTAAGGTTTTGCAGTGGGAGGTCGAGAAATTTCCAGGTTCGGATGTTTACGGCATTAAGTTTGTTGCCAAGATTTTCAAGGATTATCAGTTTGACGACGAAGTTTGGAAGCTTATTAAGTCAGGCGAGCTGAAGGGCTTCTCGATTGGAGCTCAAGCGAAGGAGAAGAAGATGATGTTGAAGGATGAGTCGTCTGGTTTGCCTAAGGAAGTCGGTGTTCTTCACGATTTGAACTTGATGGAAATCAGTGTTTGCAAGGAGCCGGCGAATCCGTTGGCGATTGTTGAAGAGGTGAATTATTTTGCGAAGTCTGCTGATGAGAAGAAAAAAGATGAGAAGAAGCATAAGTCTTGGAAGTATCCGAAGTCGAAGATGCAGAGGAATATATTCGAGTTTAAGGGTCTTGACGAACTGAGAAAGATGGCTGAAAAGGTACTTGACGATTCTGTTGAAATCATGAAGCCGTTCGGGAAATGGGAGAGTTTTGATGCTTGCGTTAGCGACATGAAAAGCCGAGGTTACAGTGAAGATTCGGCGAAGCGGATTTGCGGCAAGCTGAAATCGGAGCTTGAGAAGCAGAGATTTGGTAAGCCGAAAACAGAGGAAGAGCGTGTTAGAACACATTTCAATATCTCGGAAGAAGAGTGGAACAGAATGAGTGAAGATGAGAAAAGGCGTTACGTTGAAAGGTTGCCGTCGAGAGGGACTGGATTAGAAGAAAAACAAGAGAGAGTTGGCAATATTGAGTCAGTTGACGTTCTTGGAAGAAGAGCGAAGCGGGAAGCTGGGAATGTGCAAATAAAAGAGCGTGCGAGCCAGAAGGACACGGGGAATACGGTGGTTAAAAGAGCCAAATGAAAGTTGTTGTTTGTCCAGATTGTGATGCGGAAATTAATGTGCCTGATGATGTTGTAGTGGGCGATTTGATTTCATGTCCTGTTTGCGGATTGGAGCTTGAAGTGAAACGTGTATGTGGCGACTGTGTGGAAGTGGAAGAATTGCAGCTTGAGGGCGAGGATTGGGGCGAATGATTTATAAGGTAGTTTGCTTATTTTCTTGACGGTGATAAAATGAGTGTAGCTGATCATATTGGTTGGAAGTCGCTGTGGACGATTACGAAGTTTAAGGATGAGAACGATGTTATTGCTGGAATGCTGCGTAACGGTGCACGGATAGAGGATGTTGCAAGACAGTTTCCAGAGGCTTTCTTGGGTGAAGAGCGTTTCGAAGGTAACATCGCATTAAACGAGGGGTTACAAGCATTAATAGATTTATTAGCTGGATTAAACACGATAACGAAGTGGGATAATGCTAATGCAAGGCTTGGCGTAGGCGATTCAAACACTGCTGAAAGCGCGACGCAGACAGGGCTGCAGGGAGCGAGTAAAACGTTTAAGGCTATGGATACAGGTTATCCGCAGAGGACAAACCAGACATGTGAGTGGCGTGCGACTTTCGGTTCTTCTGATGCGAACTATTCCTGGCAGGAGTTTACGGTTGTAAATGCGTCGGACGATACTGGGCAAAACTTGAACCGTAAAGTGACGGATAAAGGAACGAAGTCAAGCGGTGAATCGTGGGTATTATCCCTTCAAATAACGTTTAGTTAAGGGAACAGAAATGTTTAAAAGCGACGATACCATCATAGACTTTATGCCTTATCCACGACAACTTGCTGAGTTAGAGAAACGTGTTCGAGGTGGTTTTAAATGCGAATGAATGAAACGTGGACTCTTAGTCTGCAGATAACGTTCAGCTAAAGCAATGGATAGTGTAGTTGCTTGTCTTCGACTGTTGGAACAAGCACGTCTGCTGCCGCTCTCGCCTATCCTCACCAACGCAAGGACTTCTACGCTAACGGGCGTTTCTGGGTTTTTTGGAGTAACGGAACAAACCTTGTTTACGCTACGAGCACTGACGGCACGACATGGTCATCTGCGACGAGTGTTAGGGCGTGCACTTTAGGTTTATATTTTAGCGTGTGGTTTGACGGGACTTATTTGCATTATGCTTATGCGGCGGGCGCAAGCATTTACTATAGGCGTGGAACGCCGAATAGCGATGGCACGATTACTTGGAGTGCTGTGGAGCAAACTGTTGCAACAACGTATAGCAAGGCGAATTATCCAATGGTTTCAGCGGACAGCAACGGTTACGTGTGGATTGGATACAACGACTATGATGGAACAAACCATTACCCTTTCGTGATTAAAAGCGGTAACAAAGATGGGACATGGGGAACAACGCCAACTGGTTTTCCATATCAGCTTTCAACAACATCCGCCAGCTACTGGGTTGCTACGCCTGTCCCATTGACAAGCGGTAAAATGCTGATTGTCTACGCTTACGATGGTTCGTCAATATATGCAAAAAGGTGGAACGGCTCGGCTTGGGGTACAGAAGTTGCTACCGGAAATATTGTCCTTATGGGAATTTACCATTCGGCGGTTGCTCAAGGCGACGACGTGCACATAGCATTTTTTACATCTGGTAACTACATTATTTATGTCAAGTACACTTACAGCACTAACAGCTTCGGAACAGAGACAACTCTTCAGACAACAGCTTCGGGAATATATGCCGCTCCAAACATTTGCATTGACACGGCAACAAACAACTTGTACGTTTTCTGGGCAGGATATCCAACGGCAAACCACATTTACTACCGCAAATACACAGCTTCGACAAGTACATGGGAAACAGCGGTGAATTGGATAACTGAAACATCCTTAAGTGCTAACGACAAAATCAGATGCTTCTACCAATCTTACGGCAACTACATAGGCGTAATTTACACAACTGGAACAGCAAGTCCATACAGCGTAAAATTCGCATACTTAACATTAGTTACTGCTGTTACAGTCACAGTTACAGATTCGGTAGGATTGTCGGATGCCGCTTTATGTGATAAAACATTTGTTGTTGGCGATTCTGTTGGTTTAGTTGACGTACCGTTAAAAGGCTGGACGCCAACTGTTACAGATGTCGTTACACTTCTTGATGCTGTTTTACGCAACAAGGCTTTCTCAGTTCTTGACTCCGTTGGATTAGCAGATGCTGCACTGTGCAACAAGCAGTTTGCAGTTCAAGACGCTTTAAGCCTTCTTGACGCTATATTAAGCCATAAACAGCTGCGAGTTTCGGACACAATCAGTTTAGCTGACGTTGCCTTAGTTCTCAAAACTCTATTGTTAACGGATACGATAAGCCTTTCAGATGTTGTAAACGTGCTTCTGCTGGGAGTTGTGCAAGTGTTTGACTCAATAGGCGTGGCTGACTCTGTAAAAATTGATAAGTCGTTGGCTGTCCAAGATGTTTTAGCTCTTCTGGACGAGGTAAAAAGAAACAAGCAACTGACGATAACGGATGTTGTGTTCGCAATTGAGGCAGTTCTCGTTGGCAAAATGTTTGCGGTGAGTGACAGCGTTCACGCTACGGACGCAGTATCGAGGAGCAAGCTATTGTCCATCTTGGATGCTGTTGGATTATCTGACGTGATTTTCTGCGATAAGCAGTTGATAATTTCTGATGTGGCGCAT
>Ga0315298_1008869_pt1 | contig 12630 bp, 9 predicted proteins | sample WHS_1_MG_FD_203077 | JGI IMG/M metagenome (GOLD analysis project Ga0315298, IMG submission 203077) | Extremophilic microbial mat communities from Washburn Hot Springs, YNP, Wyoming, USA - WHS_1_MG | ecosystem: Environmental > Aquatic > Thermal springs > Hot (42-90C) | place: USA: Wyoming...
GGCCGTCGCGGAACACGAACCGCAGGTAGGGCTCGCCGGTCTCCTGCTCGATGACCTGGTAGCTGCCGTCCTCCGGCTCGAACCGGCCGATGCTGAGCAGGTCGACGTCCAGTACTTTTAGAGTATTCGACCGAGGGATCCCGCCGAACTCCGTCCGCAGGCCGATCGCGTTCATCCCGGCGATGGTGCCCATGTATTGCGAAGGGGTCCAGGTGCCATACAGGACGCCGCGGTGCTCGGCCACGTCGCCGGCGGCCAGAATGTCCGGGTGCGAGGTGAACAGGTGGTTGTCCACGACCACGCCGCCGCCGACCTCGAGTCCCGCCCGTCGGGCCAGAAAACTGTTCGGCCGGACGCCGGTTGTGATGATCACCATGTCCGCTGGTAGCGTCCCGCCGTCCTCCAGCAGGACACCGCCAACCCGCTCGTCACCGACGATCTCCTTAGTCTTTGCCTGGGTCCGAAGACGAACGCCGATCCTCTCGACGCTCGCCTGGAGGCGCCTGCCGGCCGCCTGGTTGAGTTGGCGCGGCATGAGCCAGCCGTGGCCTTCCAGCAGTGTGACATCGGCTCCTCGCCTGGCCAGGGCGCCGGCGGTCTCTACGCCCAGTACGCCGCCGCCGATGCAGACGCACTTGATGCCCGGCCGGAGCATCGCCACGATGGATTTGGCGTCCCGCCACGACCGCACGGTCTTGACGCCTTCGCGCTGCACGCCGGGCAGAGGCGGTACGAATGGGTGCGCGCCGGCGGTCAGGATCAGCCTGTCGAAGGTGAGTACCTCTCCATTGTGCAACAGGACTTTCTTGTCCGCGGGCGAGATCTCGGCCGCCTCGGCGCCGCGCAGCAACTCGATCCTGTTGGCCTCATACCAGTCGGCCGGGTGAATGGGCAGGGCGGATTCGTCGATCTGGCCGGCCAGGTACCGCGTGAGGTTCAGCCGGTAGTAGGGCGGGTCGGGTTCCTTGGATACGAGCGTGATGCGAGTGTCGGGTGACGAACGGCGGATGGCTTCCGCGGCGGAGATCCCTGCGATGCCCGACCCCAGCACGACCACGTGGCCGGCGGCGAAGCTCCGGCCGATCTCGGCGGCGGGTGCCGCCGCCTCGAACTGCTCACGCGTCACCCCGCAGACGGGGCAGTCCTGTGGCGGGGCTGTGCCTTCATGAACGTAGCCGCAGTTCAGGCAGCGCCACCGGTTGGGCGCAGGCGCGGGTGCCGGTGCCGCCGCCGGCTCCTCGACGTACGGTTCGAACTGGGACTTGGCGGCACCGCACACGGGGCACTCGGTCGGCGGCTGATCGCCGCGGTGAATGTAGCCGCAGGCGGTGCATCGCCACGCCTGGGTTGGTCCTACGGGCATCGCGCGTGCTCCTTACGACGCGGAGTTCCGGTTCGCCGGCGAGATCGGCCCGGGCTCTGGCCCGTCTGAAGCCGGCACGCCGAACCTGGTGGGCAATACCCCACCCACTACGGGCAAAGACCCGGCTGAAACCGGTACTCCGAACGCGGGCGGACCGCAGCTATTTCACTTCGAAGAAACGGTCCTTGGTGGCGCCGCACACCGGGCACTTGTCCGGTACGGAGTCGATCACCGTGTTGCCGCAGACCGGGCAGACGTAGATGCGGGCGGCCGGCAGATCCTTGCCCGCCTTCACCGCCTCCAGGGCCTTGGAATACAGCCCGTGGTGCACCTTCTCGACGGCCATCGCGTACCGGAAAGACATGGCGGCCGCCTGATTCTTCTCGGCCTCAGCCGCCGCCAGAAAGCCCGGATACATCGTCTTGAACTCGTAGCCCTCGCCGTCGATGCCGGCCTGAACGTTTTCGGCCGTGGACTTGATTTCGCCCATCACCCGCAGGTGGGCGTGGGCGTGGACGGTCTCGGCATCCGCGGCCGCCCGGAACAGCTTGGCGACTTGGGGGAAGCCGTCCGCCTCGGCCTTCTTGGCGAACGCCAGGTACTTGCGGTTCGCCTGGCTTTCTCCGGCGAACGCCGCCTTCAGATTCTCACTGGTAGCCATCGGTATTCCCTCACTTTGTTTTGCGAGCCCGTTGGTCAGACAGCAGCGAATCGACGCCTGCGAAACATACCACGGTGAGGCCCATGCGACAACGCGACTGAAGGGCGGCACCAATACTACGTGGTCGCAGGCGCGCCGCAAACGGTGCAGGTGTGCCGGATTCGGTACGTTCTCGGCATCTTGGCGGTTGCGATGACAGCAGCGATCCATAGGGACGGACAGGAGGGACACGAGAGGAACGGCTGGACTCTATGCGAGAGGCAGTGCTACCCGCCCGGCGGCGGTTGGAGCGGGTAGACGCCGTATCGTTCCACGGCCTCCTGGAACGCCCGCCAGTGCGGCTCGGGGAAGGGCATGCCCTGGTCGGGGCCGCAAAAGTAGCCGCCGTGCCGGCCGAGCTGCCAGAGGCGCTGCCGCACCTCCGCTATGATGCGGTCGACCGGTCCTCTCATAATGGTATCCGTGCTGACCGCGCCACAGAGGGCCATTCGCCCCTGCGTGATTCTGCGGACTTCGTCGAGGTTGTTGGCGGTCGCCTGGACGGGATTGAGGACATCCACGCCCAGCTCCATGAACGTCCCGAGCATGGCCAGGATGTTGCCGCACGAGTGAAAGTTGATGATCACGCCCCGCGGCTTGTAGACCTGGAACAGCCGGCGGTACTCGGGCACGAGCCACTCATTGACGATCTGCGGGCCGAGCAGCGGGCCGAGCTGCGTGCCCAAGTCGTCGCCGAGGGCGGCGACTTCGATGCCGACGGCCAAATAGTGTTTGGCGATGCCGAGCTGGTGGTCCATGACACGGTGGAAGACCTCCCGCACGAAGCCCGGCTCCGTGTACAGGTACGTCATCAGGTCCTCCATGCCGACCAGCATGTAGGCCTTTTCCCAGAGCGTCTCGCGGTGGCTGCCGGACAGGAACCGGCCGTCGCGGGGGGAATCCTTTGCCATCTTGTAGATCCGGCCGCAGATCCGTTCGTCGTCCGGGTCCGGCCAGTGATAGGTGCGGAGGTTCTCGGGTCTGGCGAGCGGATGGACCTGGGGGAAGCCCATCACGCCGGGCAGTTCCTTCTTCCAGACGGTGCCCCAGACGTCGGTCCAGACGGTGCCGACGGACACCTCGTGGCCACCGCTGCCGTCGTAGCACTCGTGGTTGCAGCCGGTGTACCAGACACCGTATGTGGGCAGGCCGGTGACCACCCGTTCCGGCTTGCCGAATCGCAGGATTTCCAATGCATTTTGCCTGGCGTTCATGGTGGGTTGTTCCCTGCCTGCCGAACCGAAGGGACCTCGGCTCCTGGGCTTGGTCTTGCGCATGCCCATGTTCGGCCAAGATCGTGCACCAAAAGAAGAAGGCCGCTTTCGCGGCCTTCCTCCAATGTCGGCTTACAAGTCGCTTAGTAGCGGCCACCGCCTCCGTGCCCGCCACGACCCCGGCCGCCACCGCCGCCGCCGCCGCGGCCGCCGCGATCTTCGCGGGGTCTGGCTTCGTTGACCGTCAGCGCCCGGCCTTCATGCTGTTGGCCGTTCAGCGCGCTGATAGCGGCCTGAGCTTCCTGATCGGATCCCATTTCGACGAATCCGAAACCCTTGCTCTGGCCGCTGAACTTGTCAGTGATGACCTGGGCGCTCTTGACGGTGCCGTAGGGGCCAAACATTTGTTCCAAATCTGTGCTCGTGACATTGTAGCTCAGATTTCCGACATACAACTTGCTGCCCATTTTTGACTCCTGTCAGATCAGCAAGCATAAGACCCTGTCTTCACTTTCCGGGTCTTAACGGAAAGGGGCCACATCTCGGCCCTGGGCGGTAGGAGCCTCGACTCAAGACAAACAAGTTGCGGACTGACTTGCACAGAGAGTTCGCCAACCGTACTCGATCGCGCAACCAACCGTAACCGCCCGAATTGTACCTCCAGACCTTGGGGAACACAAGACCAGATTCAATCTCGCCGCTAGAAATTGTTGTCTTATCCCGCGTAACCAGTGCAAGACAGCGGAGATTGCGACTCGGAATATAGTTGTCTGGGGTTGCGGGCTGAGTGCCGCATCAGAGCATGGTCCTGCCGAAGCGGGTGCTCCAGGCGCATCGCAGCCGGGGGCGGCTGTGCCGACAACGGGCCAGCTTGGGCAGCACTTCTTCAAGCTTGGGGTCCGGACGCCCCACACGGCCGGAGGGCGGGCATAACGCCGCTCGGGACACCAACGGCCAACCCGCAGCGGTGTTGAAGTTACCGCACTCAAGATGGCCGCAGGGCGAAATCGCGCACGGGAATTCAGGCTTTCACCGCCTCGGCGACCTTCCGGCCGAACTGGCGGCAGGTTTCGAGGTCCTCCGGGCGCGGCTGCCATTTGACGCTGATGCCGGGGGCGATGACTGGGATCTTGCAGTTGGCGAATCGTTTCTCGATCACCGCGACCGACTGGGCGTTCCAGCCATACGAACCGAAGGCAGCGCCGATCTTGTTCTTGAAGGCCAGACCCTCCAGGTCCTCCAGGATAGGGGCGATGGTCGGCAGGACCCCGCGGTTGAGCGTGGGCGAGCCGATCAGGATCGCCTTGGCCTTGAAGATCTCAACGAGGACGTCGTTGCGGTCCGAGATGGCCAGGTGGAACAGCTTGTGCGGCACATTCTCCGCGGCCAAGCCGTCGCCGATCGCCTCCGCCATGCGGCGCGTGGCATGCCACATGGTGTCGTACAGGATGACAGCGCGTTTCTCGGGCACCTGGGTCGCCCACTCCTGGTACTTGCTGACGATCTGGAGGGGATCCTTGCGCCAGATGACGCCATGGCTGGGGGCGATCATGGCCACCGGCAGATTCATCGACAGAAGTTCCTGGATCTTCCTGGTGACCTGGCTGCTGAAGGGCGTGATGATGTTGACGTAGTACTTGAGGGCCTCTTCGATCAGTTCATCTTCGCATACCTGGTCGTTGAAGCGGAACTCCGTCGAGTAGTGCTGTCCGAAGGCGTCATTGGGAAACAGGATGTTGTGGCCGGTCAAATATGTGAACATGCTGTCCGGCCAGTGGAGCATGGGCGCCTCGATGAAGACCAGTTCGTTCCGGCCGATCTTGAGCGTCTCGCCGGTCTTGACGACCTGGAAGTTCCACGGCTGGTGGTAGTGGCCCTCGACGCTCTCCCGCCCCTTGGGCGAGACGAGGACCTTCGCGTGGGGGCAGCAGCGGAGGATGGCGGGCAGGGCTCCGGAGTGGTCGACTTCGCTGTGGTTGGTGACGATCAGGTCGATCTTCGCCGGGTCGATGATCCGGCGGACGTTGGCCAAGAACTCTTCCTGGAACGGTGTCCAGACGGTATCGATCAGCACGACCTTCTCGTCCAGGATCAGGTAGGAGTTGTACGTGGACCCCCGGTGTGTGGACAGCTCATGTCCGTGGAAGTGTCGCAGACCCCAGTCCGTCACGCCGACCCAATATACGTCCTTTGCCAGTTCAGTAACCATGCATGCAGGCTCCCGATAGATGGTTCAATCCGTCTTCCTTTGGGCGCCACGGGCGACTTGTCCGCCCGCCGATACGCCCTGCGACGCCTTCCGGCCGATCCCTCGTACGTTCCGCTCATAGGTGCGTGGGTGCATCATGCAAACATTAAGTATAGCCCAGGCGAATATTCAAGTCGCGTGGATTTGCAGCCTTGGACCGACCCGTCTGCGGGGCGTCCGTGCGACCGGTGGCGGTCGCGGGAGCCCCTGCAACCGCCGTTGCCGCGGGTCTTCTTCTGGCGAACGCTGTATTGAGCCACGGAGACACAGAGGTACGGAGCCAGCAGGATGGTCCGTTTGCCTTTGGGCGCCCGGCCGTTATCGTTATATGACTGACATGGAGGTCACCGTGAAGGCAGAGCCGACTTGGGCGGTAACGCCGGAAAAGCTGCAGGAGGCCGTGCGCCGCCTCGTGGAGGCAGCCCATCCTGCCAAGGTCATTCTGTTCGGCTCCTGGGCCCGTGGCGATGCGAAGCCGGACAGCGACGTGGACCTGCTGGTGATTGAAGAGGCCGTGACGGATGTTCGGGACGAGGCCACGCGCCTGTACCGGGCGCTGGCCGGTCTGGTCATGGCCGTGGACATCGTGGTCGCGGCGAGGGAGACGTTCGAGTACTGGAAGGATACGCCAGGCAACGTGTACTACGAAGCCGCACAGGACGGCAGGGTGGTCTATGAGGCAGCTTGAGCAGGCACGCATTCTGTTGGCCAAGGCCGTGGAGGACGAGCAGGCGGCGGCCGCCTTGCTGGCGCATGCCGGGATTGCAGATTCGATCATCGGGTTTTGCTGCCAGCAGGCCGTCGAGAAGCTACTGAAGGCCTTACGTTCAGCGCGCCTCGTGGTCTTGCGTCATACACATAACCTGTCCGCGCTCATCGATGTACTGACGCAGTCGGGATATGCGTTTCCTGCCGATCTCCGCGCCGTCGAAGGGTTGACCCGCTTCGCTGTCGAACTGCGCTACGACCTGTTCGAGGAACGTGAACAAGTTGATCGACAGGCTGTTCGGACTCTGATCCGCCGCTTGCGGGTACTCGTGGAGAGCGAGATCGCGAAGGTCGCTCCTTGACACAAGCGGCCAAGCGTTGGCCAACAGCGGTTGCGCTGCATTCAGACGTGGCCGCGGCGTACTGGACTCGGGTGAAGGGCAATTGATGAGCGTAAGAGATGAGCACATCCTGATTTTTGACGGCGCCTGCGGCAGTAACATCCAGCAGATGAGGCTGCCGGCCTCAGCGTGGGGCGCCCGCGAGGGATGTAACGAGTACCTGAACCTTTCGGCGCCCGAGGCGATCGTGGCCCTGCACCGGTCGTTCATCGAGGCCGGGGCGCAGGTGCTGGAGACCAATACGTTCGGCGCCAACGGGATCGTCCTGAGCGAGTACGACCTCCAGGACGAGGTCGACCGGATCAACCGGGCGGCGGTCGAGAACGCGCGCCGTGCCATCGCTTCCCGGCAGGGCAGGTACATCGCCGGCTCGATCGGCCCGACGACCAGAATGCCCTCGCTGGGCCACGTTTCGTTCGAGGCCATGTCGGCTGCCTACGCCGCGCAGGTCCGCGCGCTGGTCGAGGCTGGCGTCGACCTGCTGATCTTCGAGACCTGTCAGGACCTGTTGCAGGTCAAGATCGCGCTGGTCACCTGCCGCGAGGTGTTCGACAGGCTCGGTCGCGATGTGCCCGTGATGGTTTCCCTGACGATCGAGGGGACCGGCACGATGCTGGCCGGCTCGGATGTCGCCACGGCCGCCGCAACGATCGAGCCGTTCGACGTGTTCTCGCTGGGACTGAACTGCGCCACCGGTCCGGAGAAGATGCGGTCGCACATCCGGTACCTCAGCCGGACCTGGCCGGGTCGGATCTCGTGCATCCCCAACGCCGGCATCCCGCAGATCGTCGATGGCAAGACGGTGTATCCGCTGAGTCCCGAGGACTTCGCCGCCGAGATGAGGGCCTTCGTCGTCGAGGACGGCGTGCGGGTCGTCGGGGGCTGCTGCGGCACGACCCCCGAACACATACGCCAACTCGTCAAGGCGCTGGACGGCGTCAGGCCGGCCGAGCGCGTGCCGCAATGGAAGCCCAGCATCTCCAGCGTCTACCAGGCGGTCGAAATCGCCCAGGACATCCCGCCGCTGCTGATCGGGGAACGGGCCAACGCGAACGGCTCCAGGCGATTCCGGGAAGCCCTGCTCGCCGACGACTACCGGGCGGCCCTGAAGATCGGCTTGGAGCAGCAGGATGACGGCGCCCACGCGGCCGACCTGTGCACGGCGTACGCCGGCCGGGACGAGAAGGCCGACATGTCGGCGATGATCAAGCTCTTCGCCGAGTCGGTCCGGCTGCCTGTGGTGATCGACTCGACGATTCCCGACGTGGTTGAGGCGGCGCTGCGCATCCATCCCGGTCGGTGCCTGATCAACTCGATCAACCTGGAAGACGGCGGCAGGAATCTTGAGAAGCTCTGCCGGCTGGCCCGTACATACGGCGCCGGTTGCGTGGCCTTGACCATCCACCCGAACGGCATGGCGATGACGGTCGAGGACAAGGTCGCCACCGCCCGGGCGATCCACGACCTGGCGGTCGGCAAGTACGGCCTGCGGCCGGGCGACCTGCTGTTCGATCCGCTGACCTTCACCATCGGCGCCGGAGACGAGACGCTGCGAACCGCCGCCGCGGAGACGATCGAGGCGATCCGCCGGATCAAGAAGGAATTGCCCGGCGTGTACACGCTGCTGGGCGTGAGCAACGTTTCTTTCGGGTTGATGCCGCATGCGCGGCGGGTGCTCAACAGCGTGTTCCTGCACGAGGCCGTCGAGGCCGGGCTGGACGCCGCGATCGTCGATGCCGGCAGGGTGATGTCGCTGGCCCAGATCCCCGAGGTCGACCGCGAAGTCTGTCTCGACCTGATCTACGACCGCCGCAAGCCGGACACCGACAAGACTCCGCTGGCGCTGTTCATCGAGCACTTCTCCGCCGGGAAGGTCGACGAGGGCACGTCCGACGAGCCGGCCTCCAGGAAACTGGCCGAACAGCAACTGGCGGACAAGATCGTGGCGGGGGACAAGGAAGGGATCGAGGACCTGCTGGCGATCCTGCTGGGGAGGCGCAACGCGGCGGGCATCATCAACGAGGTTCTCGTGCCTGCGATGCGGCACGTAGGCGAGCTGTTCGGCCGGGGCGAGATGCTGTTGCCGTTCGTGCTGCAATCGGCGGAAGTCATGAAGCGCAGCGTCACCTTCCTCGAACCGTACATGACGAAGGCGGACCAGGAATCCGGCGTGAAAGTCCTGCTGGCGACGGTGCAGGGGGACGTGCACGACATCGGCAAGAACCTGGTCGACATCATCTTTTCCAACAACGGCTACAAGGTATACAACATCGGCATCAAGGTGCCGGCCGAGACGATCATCGAGAAGGCCCGCCAGCACAAGGTGGACGTGATCGGCCTCTCGGGGCTTCTGGTCAAGTCGGCCATCGTGATGCAGGAGAACCTGCCGCAGTTCAGGGCCGCCGGGCTGACTCAGCCGATTCTGCTGGGCGGGGCGGCCCTGACACCCAAGTTCGTCGCGCAGTCCTGCGTGCCCGGGTACGACCGGCCGGTCGTGTACTGTGCGGATGCGTTTGCGGGACTGAAGGCACTGCGGGATTTCGAGGCCGGCCAGCTGCGGTCGACGGTCTGGACCGATACCGTCGCCGGCGGGCCGATGAGGCCCGGTCCGAAGGAGACCCCTGTTCTGCGGGACCATCCGGTTCCGGTCGCGCCGTTCCTCGGCCGGCGGCACGTGACCGACATCGATCCCGCTCGCCTGTTCCCGTACATCAACGAACAGGCGCTGTTTCGCGGCCGGTGGGGTTACCGCCGCGCCAAGATGAACGCCGAGGAGTACCAGCAGCTGATCGACACGAAAGTCCGCCCCATGTACGAGGATCTGAAACGGCGGAGCGTCGAAGAGGGTCTGATTCAGCCCAAGGCGGCGTACGGGTACTTCCGCTGCTGCAGCGAGGACGACAGCCTGATCGTCGAGGACGCCGGCCGTGCGTACCGATTCACGTTCCCGCGCCAGTCCGCGGAGCCACACCTGTGCATCGCCGATTACTTCCGGACGCGCCAGGAGGGCGGCGACGTCGTCGGCTTCTTCGTGGTGACGATCGGCGAGCGGATCGGCCAAGTCACCCGGCAACTGTTCGAGGCCGACCGGTATCACGACTACCTGGTGCTGCACGCCTACAGCGTGGAAGTCACCGACGCCCTGGCCGAGTACTGGCACGAGGTGATGCGGAACGAACTGGGCATCGCCGGCCGACGGCCGAAGGACCTGGCGGGGTACGTGGTGCAGGACTACCAGGGCAGCCGGTATGGGTTCGGCTACCCGGCCTGCCCGGACCTGGGGGCGCACACGATGGTCTTCGAGCTGCTCAAGCCCGAAGCGATCGGCGTTACGCTGACGGAGAACATGGAAATGGTGCCCGAGCAGAGTACGTCGGCGATCGTGGCGCACCACCCGCAGGCGAAGTATTTTGCCGTGTGATTGAGAACAGAGTGGTCAGTGGGCAGTGGGCAGTGAACGACCAGGTTGAAGATGTCGTCTGTTTGACGAAAGGGTCGGCACTCAACGCAAGAACCCAGTGACATATGAGGAGCAGGACACTGAAACGCTACATCTGTACCCAGTGCGGCTACATCTACGATCCCGGATACGGCGATCCGATGAACAACATCCCGCCGGGGGTGGCGTTCGAGGATCTTCCCGCCGAATGGGTCTGCCCGATGTGTTATGCACACAAAGGGCTCTTTGATCCGTTGGACTGAATTGTCAACGAAGGGAGGCCGACGTGCCTCTGACGCAGAACGTGCTGGCCAGACTCAAGCAAACGCCGCTGATCTTCGACGGCGCGATGGGGACGATGCTGTACCAGCGGGGTGTGTTTCTCAACACGTGCTACGACGAGCAGGCCCTGAGCAACCCCAAGCTCGTCCTGCAAATCCACCAGGACTACGTCGCGGCCGGCGCCGAGGCGATCGAGACCAACACCTTCGGCGCCAACCGTATCAAGCTCCAGGCCTTCGGGCTGGCCGACAAGGTCGAGCAGATCAACCGCCAGGCCGTCCGGCTCGCCCGCCAGGCCGCCGGTGACGACGTGTATGTTGTCGGGTCGGTCGGGGCGTGTACCCGGCCGGACCAGGTGTTCACGCCGGAGTACGGTGCCCAGGCGGAGGAGGCGTTTGCCGAGCAGATCGCGGCGCTTCTGGCCGAAGGGGTGGATGCGATCATCCTGGAGACGTTCAGCAACCTGCCGGAACTGCTGTTGGGGGCGAAGGTGGCAAAGAGGGCCGGCGCGATCGTCATTGCGTCGTTCACGGTGAACCAGGAAGGCGCGACGGCGGTGGGGACCCCGGCTCAGACAATGGTCGGCGGTCTGGAGGCGGACGGGAACGTCGACGTGATCGGGCTGAACTGCGGGACCGGGCCGGCCGGCGCCTACGACGCCCTTCAGACTATTCTGCCGCGCGCAAGCAAACCGGTGGTGGTGATGCCGAATGCCGGGTATCCCAAACAAGTCGGCGGGCGGATGCTCTACCTGACCAGCCCTGAGTACTTCACCACGTACGCCAAGCATTTCATCACGATGGGCGTGCGGGGCGTGGGCGGCTGCTGCGGCACGACTCCCGAGCACATCCGCATGATGAGCAAGGCGGTGCGGACTCTGCCGCAGGTCAAGAAGTACGTCGAGATTCGCGTGCATGAGCCGACGCCGGAACGGGCCGTGCACGTCATGCCGACGGAGCAGAAATCGGCGCTGGCGCAGAAGCTGGCGGCCGGCCGGAAGGTAACCAGCGTGGAGCTGCTCCCGCCGAGGTCGGTGGACCTGACAAAGATGCTGGAGAAGGTGCGCCGGTGCGCCCAGGCCGGGGTCGATGCGATCAACATCCCGGACGGACCGCGGGCCAGCGCGCGGATCAGCCCGATGATCACGGCCGTGATGGTGCAGAAGGAGTGCGGGGTCGAGGCGATCCTGCACTACTGCTGCCGGGACCGGAACCTGATCGGGATGCAGTCGGACCTGCTGGGCGGATACGCGGCGGGGCTGCGGAACTTCCTGATCATCACCGGCGACCCGCCGAAGCTCGGCGACTATCCCGACGCGACGGGCGTGTTCGACGTGGATTCGATCGGGCTGACGCGGATGGCGCACAATCTCAACCACGGCTGGGACGTGGGCGGCCAGTCGGTCGATCCGCCGACGGGCATCTTCATTGGCGTGGGGGCCAACCCGTGTGCGGTGGACCTGGAGCGGGAGATCGACCGCTACTTCCGGAAGCTGGATGCCGGTGCGGAGTTCGCGATCACCCAGCCGGTCTTCGATGCGGACGCCCTGCTGGGGTTTCTCGACCGGGTGGAGGGCTATCGCCGGCGAATTCCCGTGATCGCGGGCGTCTGGCCGCTGCTGAGCTTCAAGAATGCCGAGTTCATGAGCAACGAAGTGCCGGGCGTGGTGGTCCCAAACGAGATCCTGGAACGGATGGCGAAATGCCGGACGAAGGAGGAGGGCAGGGCGGCGGGCATTGCCATCGCCCGCGAGACGATCGGAAAGATCCGGGACCGCGTCAGCGGGTTTCAGGTCAGCGCCCCGCTGGGGATGGTCGAGATCGCGCTGGCGGTGTTGGAGAAGCAGGACGACTGTTAGTTGTTCGCGGTTAGTCGTTCGTTGCAGCGACGACGTGGAATGGACGCGATTCGACATGACCCATACGACGACGGAGGCGGAGCCGGTAGCCGGATACGATGCAACACTGCCGCGGCGGCTCCTGCTGGCGGGGCTGGTTGTGCTCGCCTGGTCGGCGGTCAGGCCCCATGACTATTTCACGTGGTTTCTGGAGGTGCTGCCCGCGCTGGCGGGCGGGGCGTTGCTGATCGGCACGTATCCGCCGTTTCGGTTTACGAATCTGGTCTACGTGCTGGTGTTCGTTCATGCGGTGATCCTGATGATCGGCGGGCACTACACCTATGCGGAGATGCCGCTGTTCAACTGGCTGCGCGACACGTTCGGCCTGGCGCGCAACTATTACGACCGCGTGGGCCATATGGCGCAAGGGTTCGTCCC
>Ga0315298_1008872_pt1 | contig 12629 bp, 11 predicted proteins | sample WHS_1_MG_FD_203077 | JGI IMG/M metagenome (GOLD analysis project Ga0315298, IMG submission 203077) | Extremophilic microbial mat communities from Washburn Hot Springs, YNP, Wyoming, USA - WHS_1_MG | ecosystem: Environmental > Aquatic > Thermal springs > Hot (42-90C) | place: USA: Wyoming...
CAGCGTCTTCCAGCACTGCCGCGCCGTGCTCCCGGCACGCCTCCAGGATCGGGGCCATATCGGCGCATTGCCCATATAGGTGCACCACAATCACGGCCTTGGGCCGCCGTTCCCGGAGCGCCTTGCGGAGCAGCGCCGGGTCTACGTTCCAGGACGCACGGCTGCTATCGATGAAGCCCGGCTCCGCGCCGAGGTAGCGCACCGGGTTGACCGTCGCCACGAAGGTGAGGGTGGGGCACAGAACGACATCCCCCGGCCCCACGCCGAGCAGTCTCAATCCGAGGTGCATGGCCGCCGTCCCGCTGGCCACGGCGACAGCGGGCAAACCTACACGGGCGGCGAACTCGCGCTCGAAGGCCTCGAGGTTGGGCCCCACCGTGGACAGCCAGTTTGAGGCGAAGGCCTGGCGGACATAGGCTTGTTCGCGGCCGCTCATGTGGGGCACGGAAAGCAGGATCCGCTTTGTCATCGGCCTTTAGTCTGCGCGCCCTCGCGAGCCAAGGCCTGTGCCGGCACTCCAACCACGGTGCTCCACGCCGGCGCCTCTTTCAAGACCACAGCACCAGCGCCGACTACAGCCTCTTCTCCCACCACCGCCCCCGGCAGCACCACCGCCCCTGCCCCTACGAGGGCGAGCTGTCCAATCTTGGCACCGCCACCTAGCACAACGAGAGGCGCCACGTGGACGTGCGGCGAAATTCTACAATCGTGCTCCACGACGGCCCCGGTATTGATAATGCAGTCTTCGCCAACGATCGCGTCCGCGTTGACTACCGCTCTCGGCATCACAACCGTCCCATCACCGATCTTCGCCGATGGGGATACGGCGGCCGATGGGTGGATCAGCGTTGCAGCCAGCAGGCCGCTTTCCATCGCCGCTTGGAAGCATCGCGCCCTTGTGCGATTCTCTCCGATCGCAACCACAAAACTGCTCCCCGCGAACCGCTGCAATTCCTCAACGCCCCCAGCCACCAGGCAGCCGCAAAACTCCTGCCCGGCGAGCCTTGGGTCATCATCGAGGAAAACGATCCGGTCAAATCCTCCGCTGGCGCGCGCTATATCCAACACCACCTTCCCGTGCCCGCCCGCGCCCCAAATGACTAAGACACCGCGCATGTCCTTGGCCCTTCCAAACTTTCCGGCTTTCCCTCCGCCAGCTCGGCGCCCTTTATGGTGGATCCTTCCGTACCTCTGAACTCAGGCATCGTGGCGTGCCCGGGCTGGCTGATGCCACGCCCGCGCAACACCTGCCACACCGTCAACCAGAGAATTTTCAGGTCCAGCCAGAAGCTCTGGTGGTCCACGTACCACACATCCAGTTCGAACTTCTCCTGCCAGGTAAGCGCATTGCGGCCGTTCACCTGCGCCCACCCTGTGATGCCAGGCTTCACCTCATGCCTCCGCCGCTGGAACGCGGTGTAGCGCGGCAGGTATTCGGGAGGCAGTGGCCTCGGCCCCACCAGGCTCATCTCGCCGCGAAGCACATTCCACAACTGCGGCAGCTCGTCGAGGCTCCACCTCCGCAGAAACCGCCCGAGCAGCGTCAAGCGTGCCTCATCCGGCAGCAACCGCCCGTCCGGACCGCGCTGCTCGGTCATCGTACGGAACTTCAGCAGCTCGAAGTCGCGTTCGCCGAGCCCGGCCCGCTTCTGCCGGCACAACACCGGACTCCCCATGGCAGCCCGCACCGCCGCCGCCACCGCTGCCATCAACGGCGCCAAGATCAACAGCCCCGCGGCTGCGGCCGTGACATCCACGAGCCTCTTTGCCACGCCCTTTCTTCTCTGGGTGCTCTGCGCGGGTGCTTGGCCGTTTCTTCTCCCGGCAGTGAGATCCTTCCGCATCCCCGCTCTTTCGCTCAGCAACCGGACATACTCGTCATAGAGCGCCTCCCAGATCCGCTCCGGCTGGAAATCCCGCACTGCCCGCTCGCGCGCCGTTTCCGCCAGCCGCGCGGCCAGCGCCCGGTCCTCCAACATCCGGCGGATCCCCTCCGCCAATGCTTCCGCATTGCCCACGGGGACGAGCAGCCCGGTCACTCCGTCCACGACCGCGTCCACCGTTCCCGTGGCCCGCGCCGCCACCACCGGCACGCCTGCGGCCGCGGCCTCCAGCGGCACATTCGGGAAGCCTTCCCGGTAGCTGGGGAAGGCCAGCACCGTCATCACGTGATAGTAAGGCGCCGCGTCGTTTACGAAACCCGTTTTGACGATTCCCAGATCTTCCACGATGGTCCTGCGGGTGTCGGGGTCCACTGGATCGCCGTCTTCGAAGTCACCGACCAAAAGCAGTTTCAAATCCGGCCTTTCCCGGCGCAGCATCTGATAAGCCCGGACGAGTTCCGCGATTCCCTTATCCCGTGTCAGACGCCCGACAAAGCCCACCACCGGAGGGCCCTCTGGGACGCGAAGCTCCTGGCGGATTTGCGCGGCTCTAGCCAGGTTCTCCACCGACGCCTCAAACCGCTCGGCCCGCACGCCGTTGCTGCTTCCGCACCCCAGCACGCGCGTCTTCTCCGGCTCCACAATCCCCTCTTCAACCGCCTTGCGCCGGACGCTCTCGCTGACGCAAATCACCCAGTGAGCACACTGGCAGGTCAGTTTCTCGCACTGGACCAGGAGCCAACGCCGAAGCCCGCTGATTGTTTCAAACCTTAGCCCCCTGACCGTGTAAACGTGCACCGGCGTCCGCGCCGCCCACGCCGCCAGCATCCCCAGCAGCCCGGCCTTTGGCGTATGCGCGTGCACGATAGCAGGCCGGAGTTTCCTGAACAGCAGGGTGATTTTGAGCAGCGCCTTCAAATCGATGAGCGGTGAGATGCGCCTGGGCATCAATACCGGATGAATCGATATCCCGTGCTCCCGCTCTGCTTCCTGAAACATCCTTCCCGGCGAGCACACAGCGGTGACATCGAAGCCCCGCCTCTTCGTATAACCGATCTGACCTCGGAAAAGTCCGCGTAGAGTCTGCGGGACCGTGGTGACGTGCACCAGCAATGGCGGTCTCAGGACCGAGCTCTGGGCATCACTTGGCCCCTGCCAGTTCATGGCCGGCTACCCTTATCAATACTTTCCGTTGCTGCACCGCACCGTACGTCGCTGTTTGGCACCCCGCGCAGAGTATGAGCCCCAACAAAATCCAGAACTCGGTAAAGCGGAGCCCCTGGTGTGTCGCGCCATACAGCAGCGCGGGAATGGCGTACTGGAAATGGCGCATGCCCGAGAATCTATAGATTCTTGCCAAGAACCCGCCGAACAGGAGCGTTCCCGGAATACCGTAAGAGAACAGCACCGTGCCCAGGCTGGAATGCACCTCAATCTCCGATCCGAACCGATACCCGGCACCCTCTCCTGCCCCGAGCAAGAGGTATCGAGGATATTTCCAGATCCGGTCGTATCCTCTGGCTTCCAGGCTGTCGTCACTGTCTTGGCCGATGGCCACGATGCGCTGCTGGACGTTCTGGACCACGGGACTCAAGTCCACCAAGTGCGCCGCTCCGTAAACCAAACCACAAACCATGAGTCCCACTAAGGGACGCGCTTTCACTACCATGGCCGCCAGCAAAGCAACGCCGCCCAGGGCGGCCTTCGAAAGGGATACTGCGGAGAGCCACAGACAACCAGCTAGTCCGACGCCAGCTGCCGCTCGTCGCATCCCAAAACGGCAGTGGGCCAGGGCAATCACACTAGCCACGAGTAGCGCAAAATACCCGAGCTGGTTGGGGTTATTGAACCCCGCGGTCTCCCTAAAGCTTGCGCCGAGCCGGGTCATTGACAGCGAGACCTGTATCAGGACGGAAACCAGAAACGCCCAACCCATTGTTCTCAGGAAGGCCGGCCCGAGGCGCTCGAAGGTCCTAACGAGCGCGATTAGGACCAGCACGTTATACGCATAGTAGGCTGCTGGCAATAGTAGGCCCGGTTCAGCCAGACGCCAAGTCCAAAATGCACTCACCAGAGCGGCATAAGCCGCAAAGCCGACCGCAGGCCATAATTTCCTGCTCAAGCCCCGTTTAGCAACCAGGCGTTCTGCTCCCCACAAGAAGCAGACCACCACGGTCGCGGCCATTAGCCAATCGGCCGGCTGCGGCTGACCGCTGGGCAGCACATAGAAAGGGCCAGCGGCGGCAAACCCAACCCACAACGCCTGCACCACCTTCCCCACCGCGCACCTGTCCCTACCAGTTCCCCGCCAAACTTGCTTCACCTTACGTGAACCTCTAGTCCCGCCAGATCCTAAGATCGGTCTGACGTTCATCCACTTGCCCCTGCCGAGCCGCCATCCTCTAGGCCGCCGAAGTCGCAATCACCTCCGCTGGAACACCTACCCCAGGAACCTCGCATTCCATCACCGCAAGGATCCCGGCCTCTGCACGCTCCCGCTCGGCACGAGTCATACGGCGCATCGAGCTCCGGAGCATAAAGTCGGTCAACCCAAAGGCAGCGCCTCCGGCGTGTGCCAGCATCTTCGCAACCCTGCGCGCAAGGAGCCACGCTGTCCTGACACGCCCGACACGCCCGGGCCCGTGCATTAGAATCGCCCTTAAGCCGGCAATAGTGCTTCTCACATACTTCTTAACACCAAACGAAGAAAAGCACCGATAATAATAAACCGGCTCTTCTACGTTACACCATCGCGTCGGCGGAATTGTGCGGCACCAGAGCTCATAGTCCTCTGCGCGCCACAGCTTGACGTTGTAGGGGTTATTCACAAACCACTCTCTCCGCCCAATAACCGTGGCGTGGGCCAGAGGCGGCCTCAACATTACCCCGTAGGGCGAGGTTGGGTAGTTCCTGGCCTCACGCACTCCGATTGGCACATTATCGCGGTCCAGCGCAAACATGCTTCCACCACAGAGTTCCATTTCTTCACATTCCTCGAGTCTGCTTACTTGCGAGCACAACCGATCGGGATGCATAAAGTCGTCCGCGTCCAATCTCGCTAAGTACTTCCCTTTTGCTTCCCGTGCAATCTCATTAAGCCTTTCCGCCAGTCCACGCCGCGCCCCGTCTGAATACACGCGTACCCGCGGGTCCCGGATGCGCTGGGCCACACTTAACGACCCGTCAGTGGATCCGTCATCCACTAGCACGAGCTCCCAATCGCCGAAATATTGCGCAAACACTGACGCAGCCGCAATATACAAGAACTTCCCCGGATTGAAAAACGGAAGGCCGATGCTGACCATTGGCGCGGACGTCATGTGAAGCCCCCTTTATCACACTCCGCCACAACCCATCGACGCCTTTCCTCGCCCACGGCCCCCAGGCAGTCTTCATAAAACGCCGCCAACCGTGCTGCGCTCACGTTTATATCGAAAGGACTGCCTCGCAGAACTCCAACTCCTGTTTGAAACCCAGTTACCTTTTGCACGCCGCTCATTTCCAGAACGGCCTCCGCCCAACTAGCCTCAGAGCACTCCAAGCTGAGACGCTTTACAAGTGCGGGAACCCCATTCGCTTCACATGGCACGCTTGTTGACACTACGCTTGGCAAGCCTGCAGCTTGCGCCTCGAGGACCGCTAGCGGTAAGCCTTCATATACAGAGGGGAAAACGAACACGTCCATCGCGCCCAGCATCAGCCGGGCGACGTCGCCGCGTAACCCGGCGAAAATGACTCCACCGGCCAACCCGTGTCGGGCCGCCTCTCCCTCGATGCACCTGCGGAGCGGTCCATCTCCCACCAACAGCAATACGGCCTTCTTGCTTGCTCTGCGTACCTCAGCGAACACCCGGAGGAGCCAGGCGTGATTCTTTTCCTCCACAAACCGTCCCACGTGTCCCACAACCAGAGCGTCCTCTGGTATGCCAAACTCCGCACGCACCTCTACTCGCGAAACCACTCGCTCAAACGGCTCCAAATTGATCCCGCATTCAAGAAGCCGCCATCGGTTGTCATCCTGCCAATTCGGCCCAAACAAGTCCCTCGCTGCTGCTCGAGAGACCGCCAGCCCCGCGGTGGCATACTTGCGAATCAATTGCTCGGTCATAGCCCGATAAATCCGCCTAGTGGGCTTCCACCTTCTTCGTTCCCTAGATGTGTCGCTGTGTGAGTGCGCAATACGCGCACGGACGCCAGCTCTTGCAGCCAGCCACAACACCCAACCGCTGTAATGATGGCAGTGGCTGTGAACTATGTCGTATGGTCCGTGTCTCCTGAGAACCCTGACAAATTCTCGAGCGTAGAGCGGCGCTATTCTTGGGTACCTGCATCTCACCAAGTGTCCGCCTAGTTCCTCCACCTCCGCATCATACGTCCCCTCCTTCCACGAATGGAGCAGGAAGTCCATTTGGAACCGCCGACCGTCATTCCTTCGAAGGATTTCCAGCAACCACGTTTCGGCACCCCCAACGTTCATAGATCCCACAACATGCAGAATTCTTATCTGTGCCGCCATAGCTTTTCTCCACTGCTTACCGTCCCAACTTGTTTTTGCCGGTAACCGCCTTTTGCCTCGTGTTACGACCCACTTGCACATTTGTTACACGCCCGGCTAAAGGACGGCAACCCGAACACAGCCCACGGCACATTCACGTACGCCTCTTCTCCGCCAGCAGTCTTTCAAATAACATTTCGTAGCCCTGCACTGTGTTAGACACGTCGAAGCTAAGGGCTCTTTCTCGCGCGGCGCAGCCAAGCCTCTTCGCATCGTTCCAGTGAGTTCGTATCCAATACAACGCATCTGCAACCGCCCTGGGGTCTCTGGGTGGCACAACTAATCCGTTTACCCTGTCGGTAATCATTTCAAGTACGGGCCCGATCCCGGTTGCTATTACCGGCAACCCTACCGCCATTGCTTCCGCCAGCGCCCCAGGAAGCCCTTCGCGCTCCGTCAACAGTACACACGCATGTGCGGTCCGCAGTATCTCAGGTACATTATCAACGTTTCCCAAAAAGCACACCTTTTCTTGTATTTTAAGCTCACATGCTAGTTGCTCTAATTGGGCGCGACACGGCCCGTCTCCGACCAGAAAACACTTGCTGACGGAATCACCCTGATCGCTTATTATTTGTAAAGCACGAAACAATGTTACATGGTCTTTTTTTGGAACAAGCCTTGCCACGCATACAATATTAAAGTGCTTGCTCACCGGCTCTGCTCGCTCAGAAGGAAAATACTCACTTAAGTCCCATCCGTTATGTATGACGCGAATCTTGCCATCGGGAGGCCTCATCTCTTTTCGTATGCTCTCCGCCACCGATTCTGACACTGCCACGAAGCAGTCGACTAATGCTGTCGTTAAGCGCCTCGCGGTCCACCGAAGGACCCGAAATCTGGCGTGGGGAATTTCGTCGCGAACCACCAGGACGACTGCACTGTCTGCACAGGCGTACTTCGCTGTCGCCGCGCCCACAAATCTTCCTGGAAATCCGTGGAGTACCACGATATCAGGCTTCAGCCGCCGCAAGGTTCGTCCAAAACGCGCAACAAATGGCAGCATAGTGTAACAATTGCGCGGATAGCGATTTGAATTGAACCCTTCAATGGTGAAGCAGGGAATTTGCCGGCGTTTAATGCGGGCTAAATATCGGGATGCGTGCTGCTCATAGTCCGCGTCACTGCAGGTCATCTTCAGAGCAAGTACTGCAACCCGAAAGCGCTTAGGATTGTGCCGAGCGGCTAACATAGTTGAGGTGTTGGCTGCTCCTCCAACGCCGTAAAGAGGGATTACATGTACGACTAAAGGTAAGTTGCCAGTGTCAAAGGTGTAAACGTTCATTAGCGTTTGGACCAGTTGTAAAACTGAACAGTGTGTGCTTGGAGTGGTTGTTTTAGCAAACAGGGACCTGTGCTCCCATCGGACAGTCTGCTACGCCTACGGCCGTCGCGTGTGTCTGCCGGATCTGTTGGCGCAGTTTCGGTGTTACACGTCCGGGCCTCTCGAGCCGGGTTCCAGTTGCGCCTGTTGTCTGCCGGTAATGATTACTTCCGCGCCTGAGGTGTAGACGTCACCCTGCACAGGGCCAGGATGCCGGAAGAGTTGGGTTGTTTAGGCGTCCAAGTGTATGGATTGCACCCTAGTGCGGTAGTGGCCTTAATCCCTGCCCGCACCACCTTGTCCGCCGTGCGCCAGCCAGTGGCACGGAAGTACAGACGGTCAAGCCACCGGGGATGCAGGCCTAATAGGTTAACCATTTCGAGCCCGGCTTGCGCGACCGCCTCGCGCAGTTCCTCGGGTGTGAACTCTTTCACGTGGAAGGGGTCTTTGAGCGGGCCGTCCGCCACTGGTGTCGATAGCACCACCACCCCACCGGGTCTTAAAACCCTCCGCACTTCCTTCAGCATCGATTCTGGCCGTTCCAGATGCTCGATCACTTCTAAGCAAGTGACAAAATCGAACGCCCCGTCCCGGAAGGGCAACTGCTGCGCGTCGCCACGGACCAGTGCGGGGTTGTGCCCTGCGCTTGCGCACAACTTCCGAGCCATGGCCAACGCAGCCGCCATTCCGTCAAGCCCTGTCATCGCCGCTCCTTGTTCCGCCGCAAGCCGGAGCATCACACCCTCGCCACACCCGATGTCCAGTCCCCTGGCACCCCGCAACCGCAGTTCGCGCTTCACCGCCCCGAGAGCCGCAATGTATAGGCCACGTAGCCGCGGGCTCACCCGCGACCACGGCCCGAAAACCTTATTCCAGTGGTACGGGCCGTGGCGTTCGTACTTGTCGAACTGCTGAACTCCCACCCGTCACGCCCCCAAGGCCTTCTTCGCCACGAGGCAATAGCCGGAAGCGACCGCAGGACACTTCCCGCCTATACCATGCCGGCCCGTCCAGGCGGCCGCCACAGCCCGCACCGCTCGAAGGGCAAACTTGGCCGGCCAGCGCGCGAATCTTGGCCACGGGTTCATGCAGAACTCAATCAGCTGGAATGCGGCGCGGGACCCGTCCAAGTCCTCGCTCAGCCGCTCTACCTGCCAGCCGCGAAAGAGATATAGAAGGCCGTATCGCGTGAAGCGAAAGTAATCGTTCGGCTCCGAGTGAATGGGGTACAGGAACCTCGTCGTCAAGACCAGCCTGCCTCCCGGCCGCAAAACCCTCCCCATCTCGGCCACTGCCCGCTCCGGGTTCCGAACGTGCTCCAGCATCTCGGTAGAAAGCACCATGTCAAACACGCCCGGGCCGAATGGCAGGGCTTCGGCGTCCGCCACCACATGGACCGCGGGAGATGGCTCGATATCGCAGCCCACGCGGTTTGCAAAGAGGGCGGCATATGGCCCCCGCCCACAACCCAGGTCGAGGACGCGTGCGTCCATCGCCTGTTTCCTAACGAAGCGGTCAACCGCGCTTCGGCTAGCCGTGGGCATTGTCCTATCCAATCCCCAGGCGAGGTTCCGAACTTCCTTGGCCTGCCGCAACTTCGGAGGGTTCAAAGACGGCATCCGCGGGCGGTTGTACTTTCTCCCTGGGCCAGGCTCGTATCATCGCCGGGGTCCATACTGCGTTCATTGCTACAGCCCCTCCGACGCAGGCCCAAGCCGCGCCCGCCGCGTCCCAAACTGCCGTCAGCGGCCAGATGCAAACGGCCAAGGCCGCGGCGCGCGCAGCTGCAATCCGGAAGGTTGCCGCAGGATGACCGGCCGCCAGAAAGAAATACGACGGTATGACGGAAAGCGAACGCAGAAAATGGGACAGCGCGAGAATGCAGACCAAGGGGGCCGCCGCAGCCCACTTCTGGCCCAACATCACCACGACCACAGGCTTGGCAAACACAGCCAGCGCTAAGGCGAAGCCACCGGCGGCGGCTGCTGATAGAAGCCAGAACCGCACCAACAGCTTCTTAAGTTTGAGCGGGTTGCCTTGCGAGGCGCTCATGGCGGGGTACGCCACCTGGCTTAGCACCGTGACCACCGTGGTCCTCGGTATGGAAGCGAGCCGCTGCGCAATTTGGTAGAACCCCAACGCGGCCGGGTTGACCAGCTTGGCCACAAAAGCGCTATCGAGTTGCAAACCGACGAAGACCGCCGCGTTGGAAGCCATGACCCACCGGCTGAACCGCGTCAAATCGCGCAGCGCCTGCCAGTCCATAGCCAGCGTGGGGCGCCATGGTTTGAGGTAATAGGAAGCACCGCTTCGCGCCGCTTCTCCCGCGATCAGTGAGGCTGCCAGCGCCCATGGACCGAATCCTTGCCAAGCCAGCAGCACCCCTACGCACAGCGAAGCCGCAGCTTCCAGGCAATTCCAAACAAAGATCTTGCCGAAGGCAAGTTCGCACTCCAGCAGCACCGCGGCGGGATTTGCCAAGCCCCGAAGCGCTACCACAACTCCGATGCTGGCGATTACGGGCTCCGACTCCGGCACGTTCCAGAACCGCGCAGCCAGGGGGGCAATGGCCCAAACCAGGACGCCTAATGCAAATCCCCGTAGGGCGCAGGCGATGAACACGGAGTTGAGGTAGCGGCGGACCCCCTCGGGGCGTTGCACCAGCGCGACTTTGAATCCGGGCTCGGTGAAGGCTTCGAGAACCCCGAGCACAAGCAGGGCAATTCCGAACACGCCAAAGTCTTGCGGCGCCAGCAGGCGGGCCAAAATCAGCACCCGCAGATAGCGCGCGGCCTCAGAAACGGCTTTGGATGCCCCCGCCCACCCGATGGCGCGCTTGATCCGGCCCCGGGTCAACCAGGCGAGCAATGGATGCAGCCTGCTCTGCAAAGCTAGCCCTAAAGTTCTCTTCTGGAGCCTCTTGATTCCGCCCGGGCCCATTTACGTCTTAACAGCGACCCGTCCTGTGTAATCGATTCGATTCAGCAGCGTCTTCACCCGGTTCTTGCTTAGGTACTCATCCACGGCTCTTTTAGCTCCGTCCCAATGTCCGTAGTCGTCGACGATCAGAACGCCCCCATGCGACAAGAGGGGGAATAGAGTCTCTAGCTCAGCCTTCGTGGACTCATACCAGTCCGTATCCAAGCGCAGCAACGAAACTTCCTCCGGTCTATTCGCCTTGAGGGTTTCCTCTACCCGGCCTTTTATGAAACGGAGCTTTTGCTCTGGGTATCCTGTGGAGCTCAGGTTGAGCCTAACCTCTTGCAAAGACGCCGCACACCAGTTGCTGCCCCCGCCCAACTCTGCCCAACGCTGTCTTGCGGGCTTGCCGTCATACCGCACGTCAAGGTCACCAGGCTGCACCATGCCCTCGAACGTATCATACAGCCAGATGTCACGCAGATCCCCCGCTTCCATCATGACGCGAGCGGTAAGCATACAGCTTCCGCCGCGCCAAACCCCGCACTCGACGATGCAACCCGGAATACGCGCAGCAACCACGTACTGAACCGCTAGGTACAGGGCATACATTCTTTCAACTGAGGTCATCGTGTAAGCTTCGCAGGCGTGATAGAGCTTCATGAAGGGAAGATCACGCGTGAGGTCAATGCGTGCGGAATCGACTAATTTTGGCACATAGCCGAGATGTTCTGCGGCTCTGCCCAACGTTGTTGCCAGGATGTTCTTGCTTAAAACTACTATGCGGGACCCGAACATCCAATTCACTCGCCTGAAGATCTGGTACGTCCTGCGTTGGTCCATTCCCCATACCATTCCACGAGCGCGGTCAGCCCTTCGGCCAATGCCGTCCGGGGCTGCCAGCCCAATAGGTCCCGCGCTTTGCCAATCTCCGCCCACGTCGCGCGCATGTCCGCCGCGTGCGCCGCCTCCCAGCGGATCTCCGCCTTCTTCCCCATCCGGTCTTCGATCATCCGCAACGCCTCCCGCAGCACCACCGGACGGTCCGACCCCAGGTTGATCACCTCATAACCCAGCCGCCTCAGCCCAGCCACCGTCCCCCGCGCAATATCCTCCACATACGTAAAATCCCGCGACTGGCCTCCGTCCCCGTAGATCACCACCGGCTGTCCCTCGCTCAGCCACTTCACGAAGCGAAACAGCGCCATGTCCGGGCGCCCCGCCGGCCCGTAGACCGTGAAGTACCGCAGCACCGTCACGTCCAGGCCGTGCAGGTGGTGGTAGCTGTAACACAGCGCCTCGGCGGCCTTCTTGGAAGCCGCGTAGGGGGAAAGCGGAGCATCCGTGTTGGCGTCCTCCCGGAACGGCACCGGGTTGTTTTTCCCGTACAGGCTCGAGGTTGACGCCAGAACGAACTTCGGGATGCGGCGCTCCCGGCACAGCTCCAGCAGGTTCAGCGTGCCGCCTACGTTGGTCCCGCAATACACCCAGGGGTTTTCCACCGAATAGCGCACCCCTGCCCGCGCCGCCAGGTTGATCACTGCGTCAAAGCCATCCTTAAACAGCGGGCGCAAGCCTTGCAGATCACAGATGTCCACTTTGTGGAACTCAAAGCCCGGCCGCGGCAGAAGTTGGGCCAGGCGCCATTGCTTGAGCCGGACGTCGTAGGCGTCGTTTAGGTTGTCGACGCCGGTCACGCGGCAGCCGCCTTCAAGCAGAAGCTCGCAGACCTTCCAGCCGATGAACCCCGCCGCTCCGGTGACCAGCACATTCATGATTCACCTGCGCTTCGCCAGACCCGGCTTGCTCCTCAATGCGCGGCCCTTTCCGTCATCCCCCAATTCCGTTTGGGGGCCTGGAATACTAACCACAGAGGGCACGGAGAAAGTTAACCACAGAGGACACAGAGGGCACAGAGAGAAGATAAACCACAGAGGACACGGAGAAG
>Ga0315298_1008873_pt1 | contig 12627 bp, 10 predicted proteins | sample WHS_1_MG_FD_203077 | JGI IMG/M metagenome (GOLD analysis project Ga0315298, IMG submission 203077) | Extremophilic microbial mat communities from Washburn Hot Springs, YNP, Wyoming, USA - WHS_1_MG | ecosystem: Environmental > Aquatic > Thermal springs > Hot (42-90C) | place: USA: Wyoming...
AACTATACCCTAAAGGAACGTTTTAAATTGCACCTAAGCGGGGGATACCACGATGACGACACGGGGCTTCCCGGTGCTTTGAAAGAAAGTGACTTTGCCCAGGGTAAAGCTCGTCGTGATAGCATCTATCCAAACGATTATGCCAAAACGACAGACTATTACGTAAAGGCAAGTCCCGAGCTTTCCTTTGGGGATGACAACTTAATCCGCCTTGATGCTTCCCATAGGAGGAGGGACTTTACTTCCTTTGCCTCTGGTTCCTGGGGAAATTTCCTGGGAGATACGGAACTTACGACAAACGATATCTCCCCCCATGTGGTTTTCCGGGGTGAGAGGGGGAACATAAAGAATACCTTAACCTTAGGCGCAGACTTCCATGAAGCCACGGAGGATATCGTAAACGAATCGGTCTTTTTTGGCTTCCCTTCGAAAAATATATACAAACTGCAGAAGGAAGAGACGGGATATTACCTCCACGATGAGATAACCATAGGAGAAAACCTCGTAATCCAGGGGGGATTCCGTGATGACCACAGCCGTTTCACCTTTTCCCCCGCTAATCCTTCGGAAGTTTCCCTATCGAATACCGCATTTATGGCCGGTGTAAATTATAAATTCAAAGGAAAATCCTATATTTACGCAAGCTATGCCCGGGGCTTCCGCAACCCCGTTTTGGACGAATATTTCAGTTTTATTACCAATACGGTTAGCACCACCTTAGAACCTCAAAGGTCCTACGATTATCAGGTAGGGGTGCGCTATTACTTGGGGGACAACTTTTTCTTCCATATCAATCTCTTCCGCCTGGAAACAGAAAGGGAAATTTTCTACAACCCCAACACTTATGCCAACGAAAACCTCGACGGCCGCACCAAGAGGGAGGGGATAGAGGTGTCTTTCTCCGGATACGTGCTTAAGCAGTTGAGTCTCCGGGGAAGCTATACCTATCTAGATGCCTCAATAGAAGAGGGTCGCTTTGCGGGTAAGGAAATTCCCGGGGTGGCAAGAAATAAGGCAACTTTGGGACTTACCTTTAAGCCCACTGCTGCCCTTTCCCTCTCAATTGATTCTATCTACGTGGGTACCCGTCCCTTTATCAGCGATTTCGACAATGCCTTTGGTAAACAGGAAGAATACTATGTGATAAATACCCGCATCGACTACCAAATTTCAGCGGCAAGGCTTTTCCTCGGGGTGAATAACGTAACAAATAAAAAGTATGCCGAATATGGGGTTTTAGGGGGATATCCCCTTGAGCGGGCCTACTACCCTTCGCCGGAGAGAAATTTCTTTGTCGGCCTATCCTTTAATTTTTGAAGGGAAAACAAATGGTGTTAAACCGGGGTTATATCCAGATTTACACGGGTAATGGTAAGGGCAAAACTACGGCGGCCCTGGGTCTTGCCCTTCGGGCCGCCGGGGCAGGGCTTAAGGTTTTCTTTGCGCAATTCCTGAAGGGAGGCAGTGAGGTATATAGCGAATTGTATTCCCTCCGGCGCTTTCCCGACCTAATTGTAGTGAAACAGTACGGCAGGGGATGCCTGATTTACGAGGAACCGACAGATGAGGACCGAAAACTGGCCACGGTGGCCTTAGAAGAGATTGAACGGGTCATGCTTACACTTAATTTCGATCTTATCATTCTCGATGAAATCACCGTTGCCTGCTCCCTTTCCCTGATTGATGAAGAGAAGCTCTTTTCCTTCCTTAAGAGAAAGCCACCAACGGTGGAAGTCGTACTTACCGGACGTTATGCCTCGGCAAGGATGGTGGAAATGGCAGACTTGGTCACGGAAATGGTGGAAATCAAACACTATTACCAAAGAGGAATAAGTGCACGCGAAGGGATTGAAAGATAATCTTATATTTACCTCTCTGGTGATGGTCTCCCTTGCTTTCCATTTGACCATCCTCACCTTGCCCCTCTATAGCAGCAAGATGCGAAAGAACCCCGGAGGGGAAACATCCATTATGGTTGTTTCCTTAGTTTCTCCTACGCCGCACCCGAAGGGGAATTTAGACGTTATCGTAGCCTCTGGCAGAGAAGAAAAGGGGGTAAAAGACGAATACCCGCCTTCTGTCCCAAGTCTCGCAAAAGAGAAGAAAGAGGTCCTTAGGGAGGAAGAGACTACCCCGGAGACACCGGAGGGAAAAGGAGAAAAAAATTCGGACGAAACCAAAGGAAACAAGGGGGAAGCTATATTCGGTCAAGTAAGCCCCGGAGTTTCTCATGATCCCCACTTCTTTGACATTAACGGGGGAGAGAATTTTATCACCTTACCCTCGGCGCCGAGTATAGGTCGAGGGAAAGGGAAGGTATTGGGGGTATCGGTCGAAAATCCATCAGGCGGGGGGACATCAGACAGAGACACCACCCCATCCTCCCTGAGCTCAGGAGAGGGGAAAGGGAAAGGTGATTCCTTCTCTTTTCCCCGCTACCTCTCCAATCCCCCTCCCCCTTACCCTGACTCAGCACGGAGACGAGGATTGAGCGGTACGGTAATCCTTCTTACCCAAATCTTGAGTAATGGCAAAGTGGGGGAGATAAAGGTAAAACAGTCTTCGGGATTCACCGTTCTCGACGAGGCGGCAGTAAAAACGGTAAAGGAGTGGCAATTTATTCCCGGTCTTGCCCAGGGTAAATCTGTGGATATGTGGGTAGAGATTCCTGTACGATTCGTGTTACAATGAAGTGGACAGGAGTCTCTTTGCCTCTTCATAGACCTTTGTCCACGTAAGGCCAAATTTTTCATAAAGCACCCCTGACGGGGCACTGGCACCAAAGCTATCCATCCCTACAATGCTTCCCCTTAAACCCACGTAATGTTCCCATCCTAACTTTATGCCTGCTTCAACGGCAATCCTTCTTTCCACTTGACCGGGCAGTACCCCTTGTTGATACTCGGCCGGTTGCGCGTCGAAGAGCTCCCAACAAGGGAGGGAAACAACCCTAACGGCTATACCTTCCTCCGCTAATTTATAGGCCGCCTTAAGGCCTGCTGCCACTTCTGAACCCGTCGCTATAATTATCACCTCGGGTAGCTTTTGGGTGTTTTCCCAAAGGATATAACCACCACGGGTGAGACCGCAGGCGGAAGCAAGGGTTTTTCTATCGAGGGTTAAGGTGTTCTGACGGGTAAAAATTAAGGCCGTAGGGCCCTTTTCATTGAGGAGGGCTATGCGCCAGGCCTCCACCACTTCTGCCGCATCACAGGGACGGATAACCGTAAGGTTGGGAATGCTCCGGAGGCTCATGAGATGCTCCACAGGCTGATGGGTCGGTCCATCTTCGCCTACCCCGATACTGTCGTGGGTGAAGATAAAAATCACGGGAAGCCCCATTAAGGCAGCCAGTCTCATCGGTGGTCGCATATAATCGGCAAAGGTAAGGAAAGTGGCCGTGTAAGGGATAACTCCACCGTGCAGGGCGAGACCCACAGCAATGGCACCCATAGCATGTTCCCGTACACCAAAATGGAGGTTTCTCCCCTCGTAGCCCCACGGCCCCCCTACCTTTCCCTCTATATCATCGTGCGGCCGATGGGGGTTCTGAAAATCACCCATCCCCTTAAGCCAGGTGAAGGTCGAGGGATTGAGGTCTGCCGAACCACCGATAAGCTCCGGTACGGTCGTGGCCAGCCGTTGCATCACCGTTTCCGAGGCCTTGCGGGTAGCGATCTCATTTGGCCATTTATCCTCCAAGTCTTTCAGACATTCGTCCCAGTTTGGGGGTAACTCCCTCTTCATGCGCCGCTTAAATTCCCTTGCCAGCTCGGGGAAAGTACTTTCATATCGAGAAAAAAGCTTTTCCCACTCTTCTTCCTTAATTTTCCCCCTTTCCTGTACCATTTTAAAATGGGCCTTCACCTCTTCCGGCACGAAGAAAGATTCCCGCAGGGGCCAGTTCAAGCATTCTTTTGCCTTCTTTAGCACCTCTTCCCCGAGGGGAGCACCGTGGGCGGCACAGGAATTTTGTTTGCCCGGCGCCCCATAACCGATGGAGGTGCGGAGGGAAATCAAGGTCGGACGGCTCATCTCCCGCCGAGCGACAAGGAGGGCCTGATTTATTTCTCCCACGTCGTTACCGTCGGCAACCTCGATAAATTGCCAATTCATCGCCTCGAAACGTCTTTTCGTGTCTTCCGTCATGGTGAGGGCCGCTCCCCCGGCCAGGGTGACCCCGTTATTATCATAAAGAACAATCAGTTTCCCCAGGCCCAGGTGCCCTGCCAGGGCACAGGCTTCATAGGAAACTCCTTCCATCAGGTCGCCGTCACTGGCCATGACATAGGTAAAGTGATCCACTATATTAAATCCCGGCCGATTAAAAAGAGAAGAAAGATGAGCCTCGGCAATAGCCATTCCCACTGCATTGGAGATACCCTGTCCTAAGGGACCAGTGGTCACTTCCGTACCGGAAGGATGGTTTCTCTCTGGATGCCCTGGCGTTTTGCTTCCCCATTGGCGGAAGGATTTAAGGTCATCGAGGGAAAGGTCGTAGCCGGATAAATAAAGGAGGGCATAAAGAAGCATGGAACCGTGACCGGCGGAAAGGACGAAGCGGTCTCTATCCGGCCAATGAGGGTTTCGGGGGTTGTGTTTAAGATGGTGATAGAAAAGGGTATAACCCGCCGCCGCAGCCCCCATAGGCATACCGGGATGTCCTGATTTAGCCTTCTCAATTGCATCAGCTGCCAGAAAGCGGATGGTATTTATGGATATTTCCTCTATCGTGGTCATGCCTCCTCCTTCGTTCTTCTCTTCAGCAAAAAAAGGACACTATTAAAAGGATTGGGTTTTCCCGAACATAGGACCCGCTCCCTCTCATCTGCCGGAGAAAAACCGTGTTTTTTTAAGAAATTTTCGTCTGCCAGGCTATTTGCCCAAGCATAAACGGTAGGTGTCTCTAAACTATTCAAAACAAACCTCAATAGGCAAGAGCCAATCCCTCTCCTTCGGTTTCTCTCCCGTACGTATAGGCAGGTTATAAAAGAAAAATCCCTTTCTTTTTCCAGGGCTATTGCACCCATAAGGGCCTCTTCCTTCCTGTATCCGTAAATCCTTCCCGAAAATAACTCTCCCCTGACCAATTCAGCCGGTAACACCTCTTTGAGCCTTTCTTTGTTGCGTACCTCAAAGATACCTTCCCGCCAAAATCCGAATAAATCATAGGCATTTTGATAACAGAGGCGTTTATAGAGCTTTGGATTTTTAACTATACGGGCAAGGGTTTGAGCATTTTTCCTTATTCCTGGAACACCGGGAAAATCAGAACCGAAGAGGAATTTCTCGGGAAATTTTTTTAGATTGGGGTAGTATAAAAGAATATTTTGAGGCGGTAGTCCGGAGATGTCGATATAGACATTTTCGCAGGTTTTTGCCAGATATTCGGCTATTTGATACCAAAAGCCACGCCCACCATGGCAGAGAATGACCGTAAGCCGGGGAAAATCTTTGATTATATCATCAAAGGTATAGGGGTCGGCATACCTTAACTTTGCCTTAGGAAAAACGCTACTTCCCGCATGGAAGAAAAGGGGCAATTCCTGTTTTTCACAAAATTCATAGACGGGATAGAGTCGGGGGTCATTGGCAAAAAAGAGGCCATGGACGGGATGCAGTTTCAGTCCCCGAGCACCCCGGGAGAGCTGCTCTACCAAGGTTCCCAGCAGATCCTCGTGGATATGGGGATTTAAATTGGCAAAAGGAACAAACTCAGGATGGAGGCGGCAAATTTCCAGGGTCCGCGAAAAAGGCATGACTCCTGCCGTTTGGGGGGAGTATTCAGGAAGGAGTATTCCCCCCACCACCCCTTCTGCTTTTAACGTTTCTCCATAGGCCTCCGGCAATTGCTGACCTTCCCCATCGAAGATATGAGGGACGTATGGTCCCATATCCATCCATAGTTTCCTGGCCTCTTCTGTCCATTCCTGCCGATGACCCACATGGATGTGCACATCGATGATTTCCATACTTACCTTCGTTACCACTTGACCAATTCCACCGGCGGCAATGCCCTACCCAAAAAACGCTCGCCGATCGTTTGGAAACGCAGAGGTAAATCGGTGACATAGAATTGATAACGGGGAGAGGAAGTGGCATCGCGTAGGAGTTTCGTCTTTGCCAGGAGCTTTGCCGTAATTTCTGCCATCTCTTCGGCCGAATCGACAAGACGGATATGATTACCCACAACTTCCCTGAGGAGCGGTTTTAGTAAGGGATAATGGGTGCAACCGAGGACGAGAGTGTCGATTTCTTCGGCCAAAACAGGGGCCAAATACTCCTGGGCCGTAAGTTTCGTCACGGGATGGTCCAACCATCCTTCTTCCACCAGAGGTACAAAAAGGGGACAAGCCTGGGAAAAAATCTTCATCTTCGGTGCCAGGCGATGAATAGCTTTGGCATAGGCATTACTGTTTATCGTTGCCAACGTACCGATGACACCGATTGCCTTCGTATTGGGATGGGAAACGGCACTTAAGGCTCCCGCTTCGATAACATCGAGTACCGGCACGGAAGATAACTCTGCAACCGTATCCCGCGCCACAGCCGCCGTGGTATTGCAGGCAATAATGAGTAACTTTATACCTTTCTGGAGCAGAAATTCGGTAATTTGTCTGGCATAGCGCGTAATCGTTTCCACCGACTTGATTCCATAGGGAACCCGGGCAGTATCCCCGAAATAGATAATGTTTTCAAAGGGGAGGCGCTCCATGAGCGACCTGACTACGGTAAGCCCCCCGACACCTGAATCAAACACGCCGATTGGTTGGTCCTTTACCACTTTCTTTTCCTAAGGAAGAATTTTGCTGCCCTCTACAATAGGAAGGGGAAGATGTCAAAGCATTTCTTTTTTCTTTTGCTCCGATACTTTTTATGTTAATAGAGGCCGCAAAAAGGAAAGAAGGTTTCCTATTTTGTGAAATATCTTAACGATTACGTCATGTTACAATGAAGACAATTTTTATGGCCGATGTCCATCTAAGAGGGAGAGATGCGCCTAACTATGGAATCCTCAGGGACTTTCTTTTGTCCCTCCTGGGCAGCGGTAGCCTTTGTGGCGAAGAGGGTATAAATGACCTTTACTTTGTGGGCGATTTTTTCGATTTCTGGTTCTCCCGGGGTGGGAAGGTCTATCCCGAATTTGTTGAAATCGTAACCATCCTGAGCAGGCTCAAAGAGAGGGGTATCAATATCCACCTCTGTGAGGGAAATCACGATTTTTATCTTAATGATTATTTCGGAAGGTATTTAGGATTTGAAATAATCGAGGAAGGGAAAAGTATTGACCTCGAGGGACAAAAAGTGTTTATTTCCCACGGTGACACAGTGGACCGGACAAATAAGCGCTATCTATTACTGAGGAGCTTTTTAAGGAGCAGTTTATTCAGAAGAGTGAAGGAATTGTTACCGATAAAGCTTTTGTGGCAGATGGCAAGACTGAGTTCCCATTTGAGTAAAGAACTTACCATAGAGACGAGAGAGGAATTGGCCGAAAAGATGCGCCTCTTTTCCCACAAGAAATTCCAAGAGGGATTTGACGTGGTAATCCTGGGACACTGTCATAAACCTTTGCTTGAAACGCAGGTTCTAAACGGAAGAAGGAAAACCCTCATATTGCTCGGGGATTGGCTCCATTACTTCACTTATTTGTGTTACAATAATGGGTATTTTACCCTTAATGCTTATAAACAGGCCTTAGTCTAAGAGCATAGGTGGTGAAGGATGGTTAATTTTGGTGGTTTAACAAGTGAATATACTTCCGTTGATAGGGCAACTTTTTGGGTGCTTCCTGTTCCCTACGACCTAACGTCCACCTATCAGCCCGGTTCCCGGTGGGGGCCTACGGCTCTCCTGGAAGCTTCTGCCAACCTTGAACTCTATGACGAGGCCTTAAAGAGGGAAACCTATCTTTGGGGAGTCCATACGTTACCACCCCTTGAGGCCGATGCCCGGGGACCGGTGGAAATGATAGGAAAAGTCCGAACTGCTCTTTTGCCGATCCTTGAACGGAATAAGTTCCCCGTTATAATAGGTGGCGAACATAGTATCACTGTAGGTGTCGTTCAGGCCATGAAAGCGAAGTACCCTGCCCTTACCGTGGTGCAACTCGATGCCCATGCTGACCTTAGGGATACTTACCAGGAAAGCCCTTTTAGCCATGCGACTGTCGCCCGCAGGATAACCGAGATGTGTCCCCTCGTGCAGGTGGGCATCAGGAGCTTGAGCATGGAAGAGGTTTCTTTTATAGGGAAAAACAATATAAAAACCTTTTTTGCCGATTTCATTCACGAAAAGAGCAGTTGGATAGAGGAGATTTGTCATGATATCTCCGGTGATGTATATTTAACGATTGACCTTGACGTGTTTGATCCATCAATCATGCCGGCCACAGGTACACCTGAGCCGGACGGACTTACATGGCGCCAGGTGGTAGGTTTTATAGATGAACTATCTCGTAAGGCCACAATTCGGGGTTTCGATGTGATGGAACTCTGCCCTATTCCCGGAATGATTGCGCCAGATTTTTTAGCGGCAAAGTTAACTTACCGCTTGATGGGATACACGATACGTTCAATGGAGTTAAACCATGAAAAAAACGAGTAAAGGAGACAGTAAGTTGTCCATTTCAGTTCCCCGAGCGGTGTTTTTTACAAAGGGTGTGGGTATCCACAAAGAGGAGTTACATTCTTTTGAATTGGCCCTTCGGGATGCGGGCATTGAAAAATTCAATCTGGTACAGGTATCGAGCATTATGCCTCCCAATTGTAAGATTATTTCTCGCTCTCAAGGCTTAAAGAGACTACAGCCCGGTGCCATTACCTATTGCGTTCTTTCTCGCTGCTGCAGCAATGAACCACGTCGCCTTCTCGTTGCCTCGATAGGCTGTGCCATTCCCACAGACAAAAACACCTACGGCTATATCAGCGAACATCATGCCTTCGGTCAGACGGAAAAACAGGCAGGGGAGTATGCGGAGGACCTGGCCGCAGCCATGCTCGCTTCCACGTTGGGCATTGATTTCAACATAGACGAAAGCTGGGATGAGAAGAAAGAGATATTCAAAATAAGTGGGAAAATAGTGGGTACCCGAAACATCACCCAATCCAGTATTGTAAAAGACCACCGCTATACAACGGTCATTGCTGCCGCCGTGTTCGTTTTTTAGCCAAGATTCCAACTAAAAGGCGGAGGGGAATAGTCTTTCTTTTTTCCAGGGGAGGAGGAAACCCGGCAAATGGTGGGAAAATTCTTTATTACCCATGTTTATACTATCCCTCCTTTGTTCGGTTTCATCATTTTATTCTGCCTCGGCCTCGTTTCCTTTATCCGTAGTGGTAAAAACAGCGTAAGAGTTTCTTTTGCCGCACTTTGCCTGCTCGGAGCACTGGTAAATGCCGATGTAGCCTGTGTCTCTCTTCTCCCCGAGGGCAAACTTGCCCTTACCGTTGACCGGGCAACGTATTTTTTTCTCGTTTTCGGACCCCCTATCCTTCTTCAATTCATTCACTCTTTTGCAGGTATCGAAAGGCGCCGTTGGCTCGAGTATCTCGCTTATTTTTTTAGCCTCTTTTTCCTTTTTTTTACCCCAACCCCTCTCTTCATTAAGGGACACCGGATTTACGCCTTTGGGAAAATTGCCCAAGGCGGGCCTCTATTCTTTGCCTTCGTGGCTATTGTGGGTTTTACCGTCCTCTATGCCCTCTGGGTCCTCTACGTCACCCTGCACCGGGCAAAGACGAATACAGAGAAAAACAGAACGAAATACGTTCTTACGGGGGTGGGATTAATTGCCCTCCTTATAGTTTTAAATGCCTTACCCGTGTCTGGGATTCCCCTTTATCCGCCCGGTAATTTTAGCTTCCTGCCGGCAATCTTCCTTGCCTTTGGTGTCCTTAAATATGATCTCTACGATGCCAACGCAGTCATTCGCACAGGTCTGATTTATTTCCTCATAACCTTGGCTCTAACCTTTATTTACTTTATCACTATCTTTTTCTTCCACCGCTTTGCCCTGATCGAGAAAGGAAGTTTCGTGCTTTTGCCCTTCTTTCTTTCTCTCTTCGTGGTGTTCTTCTTCCATCCCTTGCGGGATACCGTACAGGGACTTGTTGATACCTTTTTTTACCGCGGCCATTATGATTACCGTGAGGCCCTGAAAAAGGTAAGTTACGAACTCTCTTCCCTCATCAAAAGGGAGGAAATTAAGGATTGCCTCACGAGAAACCTAACGTCAATACTAAAGGTAAAGAATCTTTATCTGTTCCTTCGCCGACGGGAAACGGAGGCCTTTGAAACATCCTCTCCCGGAATATCACCACCCCCTTCGTCCTTGCTTCATTTCCTTGAAAAGGCAGCAACACCGGTTAGCTCGTTGGAACTAAGCAGGGCCCTTGCCCATGATAAGGATTGTCTTGCTTATCTTGCGAACCTTCAGGCTGCCCTCCTTGTCCCCCTTTCAAGCGGGGGTAACCTCGTGGGGATACTTGTTATCGGAGAGAAAAAATCGGGGGAGCTCTTTGTCCGGGAGGATTTGGAACTCCTATCGACAATTGCCAATCAGGCGGTAGTGGCCTTTAAAAATGCCGAGACTTACGAGGAGTTGGAAAAATTAAACCGGGAATTGGAGGTACGTATCGCGCAGAGAACGGAAGCCCTGAGGAAGACCATAGAGGAAAAGGAACGTACAGAAAAACAATTAATTCGGTCGGAAAGTTTAGCCGCAATTGGCGAGCTCGTAGCCGGAGTAGCCCATGAATTGAATAACCCGCTGGCCAGTGCTTACAGTCTCATCCAGAGCAGTTTGGAGAAGTTAAACACCGGCGAGGTAACCGAAGAGGTTTTAGATGATATTAAATTTTCCCTCAGGGAAATGAAAAGGATGGGTGATATTATCAAGAGTCTCCTTGATCTTTCTCGAAAAACGGAAGACTACGTGGAACCAGTGGTCGTAAATACGGTCATAGAGGATGCCTTGCGTATCCTCTACAACCAGTATAAGCATATGCGGGTAGAAATTGAGAAGGAGTATGGCTTAAACATGCCCGCCGTGGAGGGCAACTTTGCCCATTTAGGTCAGGTATTTGTGAATGTCCTCAAGAACGCCCTCCAGGCTCTACCGAACGGAACGGGAAAAATAACCATTAGAACCCGGTATGATAGAGAAAGGGACAGGGTCACAGTTGAAATCAGTGATAATGGCAAGGGTATCCCCGAGAAATATCAGAAGGATATTTTCAAACCATTTTTTACCACTAAAGGGGTAGGGGAAGGTACAGGTCTCGGTCTTTATATTTGTCATGAAATTATAAAAAGGCACGAAGGAAAAATCGAGGTAACAAGTGAAGAGGGAAAGGGAACAACGGTTTTCATTGAACTTCCCTGCAGGAGGAATCAGACATGATTACCATCATGGTTGTTGATGACGAAGAAGGGGTGAGACGGTCTTTGCGTCGCATCCTCGAGGGTGACGGTTACCACGTGCTCTTGGCTGCGGATGGCCAAGAGGCAATTCACATGGTGGCCACAAACGGGCAAACAATTGAGACGGTCATCTCCGATTTCAAAATGCCGGGAATCGACGGCCTACAGACGCTCATTGCGATAGGCAAATTAAACCCAGAAATTACCCGCATTATCTTAACCGGTTATGCCACGATGGACACGGCCATTTACGCCCTAAATGCGGGTATTGACGGCTTTCTTACCAAACCCTTTGACAATACGGAGCTAAAACTTAAGGTAAGGGAATATAATCTCCGGAAACGACTGAAGCAGTTCGTCCCGGAGCAGGTTTATGATTACCTCCAGAAGGAAAGACAACACCTTTTGCCCCGACGACAGAGGGTCACCGTTTTGTTTTCCGACATCCGGGGCTTTTCAGCGATTGCTGAAAAATCCGAGCCGGAGTCACTGGCCGAAATGGTAAACCACCACTATTTTTCTCCACTGGATAACGTCATTTTTGCCTTCGAAGGAACTTTGGATAAACATATTGGAGACAGTATCATGGCCGTCTTCGGTGCTCCCCTTGCCCGGGAAGATGATACACTGCGGGCCGTTCTCTGTGCCCTGAAGATGCGGGAGGAAATGGAAAAAGGGAATAATCGACAATTCACCATCGGTATCGGCATCAGTACCGGTGAGGTTATGGCGGGGGTATTTGGTTCCATCAGGAAAAAAGAATATACTGTCTTCGGTCACCCCGTAAATCTTGCCGCTCGTCTGGAAAGAATCGCGCAAGGAGGAGAAATTCTTATCTGTGAAGAGACGTACCGCCACGTGGCAGACAAAATTTTAGCGGAAGCAAGAGAGATACCTAACTTAAAAGGGGTTGGCCGGAAAATACAGGTATTCAACGTCGTGGGGACACGTTAAAATTTTCTTAAAAAGACCTTGACAAATACAAGGTGCCCCACTACTATTAGATTTCGACGCGGGGTGGAGCAGTCCGGTAGCTCGTTGGGCTCATAACCCAAAGGTCGGAGGTTCAAATCCTCCCCCCGCTACCAAGTCTATTATCGGGGTTAGAAACAATCTAACCCCTTTTTTATTAAATTTGCCATAGACAAAGAAAATTCGGTAAAACCCAAACTGCCCCTAACAAGACAAAAAAGTTCCCAGTTT
>Ga0315298_1008874_pt1 | contig 12626 bp, 12 predicted proteins | sample WHS_1_MG_FD_203077 | JGI IMG/M metagenome (GOLD analysis project Ga0315298, IMG submission 203077) | Extremophilic microbial mat communities from Washburn Hot Springs, YNP, Wyoming, USA - WHS_1_MG | ecosystem: Environmental > Aquatic > Thermal springs > Hot (42-90C) | place: USA: Wyoming...
CACTAGTGTGGACGATCTGATGGCGGATTTGCATGCGGACGATTGACCGCTCCTCTGCGTTCAAACGCGACTACAAGCGCGAGGCCAAGGGTCAGCACCGCGCCACGCTTGATGACGCGCTCAAGCCGGTACTGGTCGCACTGGCGACCGATCAGCCCCTCGATGCATGCTATCGCGATCACGACCTTTCCGGCGATTGGGCGGGCTACCGTGAGTGCCATGTCAAGCCCGACCTGCTGCTGATCTATCGCAAGTCCGACTCCGACACCCTGCGATTGGCACGGCTTGGCTCGCACAGCGAACTTTTCGGTTGACGCCAACCGTCGGGGTGGACCGCAACGGGCGTGCCAGAGCGAAGCGGCAGGCGCGATCCGTTGCCAAGCCGTTGATATTACGAGACTGCCTGGACAGGCACCCCCTTTTTTATCTTGCGTTCTACCCTACTGACTCAGCATAGAGTGAAGGCATGAGAAACTATCTCTGAGCAAATAATTGGGAGTCCCGGTACCAGGCTTACTGGTCAACACCAATCGCCGATGGGCAAGGCGTGATTGTGGTATACCATACACGTCTGAGGTAAGCTAATCTGCGTTGACTCGAAATAGAATTGCAACAGCCCTCCACAAGACTGGAAGGTAACCTATCCCATAGAAGTTCGAGACCCCGTAGGCTATTTGGTAGATGGCGCCATTATGGCGAACCCAAAGTAGCTCCATTATGCCGACCCCCAGACTGGAGGTTCAGTCTCCTATTCTAGCATCCGAATAAATCTGGTCAATTGCATACCGACATCAAACCGGCTGGCATTTATTGCGGATTTGACTGTAGGTTCTCGACACCAAACTGCTCTATACCCCTGATTCACCTGTGACAATATCAGTACTTTCGTCGAAAGCATCCGCGCCCTCCTCGGGATGGAACCACAGCCCTTCCTGTGGATCGTAGGTCCCTATCTTCATCAGCACACTGCTCGCAGCTTGATTGGCCACCTCCCTGCCAAGCAGTTCGGAAGCTTTCTTAGCGACATCCGTCGCCAACACCCCGTCGTTAAATGTGTCGAACGCCTTTTCCACCGCCTCGCCAACGGATAATCGCCTCGGCCCTTCCCATTCGGAGAGATAGACATATCCACCTTTACCTGATTTGACCCGTTCTGCGCGGATGGCAAGGGCGACCAGCAAGATTGGATTTACCTTTGCAGCCAAATCACAGTTCACATTGAGCGACGGAATGATTTCAGAGAGGTGGAGGCCTGATCCCCTTTCGTTCAGAATGGAAATCATCTCACCAACAATCGCGTTGGCATGGTTTTCATCGAATGGTATATCGCGCCAAATAATACCCCATTCGTTCTCACCAACGCGAATAAGCGGATCGGCCTGATGAATCTGGAAAGTCGAGCCAAGCCCTCGGTCCCTCGAGATAATCTCCCGAATGTCCGAGGCGCGCATTGGCGACCCATGTTCCTGGACCAAGGCCACAATTGCTTGCCAAATATTCAGCCGATCGGCGGCTCCCATAGCCCCCCTTGTTCTAGCCGCCCAAACCATACGCCCTAAATAAGCCAGGGTTGTGGACGATCCAAGGATCACATTGAGGTCATACTTCGACAACCTGCCCTCAAAGTCCAAGCCATGAGCCTCAAGCTCATCGCAAATCTCGCCGGCATGCCATTGCCTGCCAGGCGTCTCGGAAAGCATCTCTTCGACTTCGCCAAGAACGCGTTCCTGCTCATCCTTAGAAATACCTATGTGCTTTCCAAGCCCATAAACCCCTCTTCCAAGCAGATATCCAACGTTCGCTGCAGCCTTATGAACCCGACGCACGTCCATAGGATGCCCTTTCATGACGCAACGTTTTGCGATATCTGAGTAGTGCAAAGGAATGTTTGATTCCGATAAAACTGATTCGACAACACTTTCGGCACCCATCCCAAAACTGACCATGATTCTTTCACCAGACGGGCCCGGCGAGAAATGAGCTCGTCGAGTAGCGACTTCCCATAGCAGTGGTCTGAGATCCGCTCCTTTTTCCTCCAACTGGCTCTCAACCAGCAGCTTTATATCCGATTCCAGTCGGGGCGAATCATTTTTTGACAAAGTTGACAGCAAAGCGACGGCAGACCGCTCCGCCTCTTCCCACTCATCTTGCAGTATCCTGGACACATAGGCTTGCCCATCAACACGGATTAGGTGGAACTCAGGCGGATCAATAAGGTGCTCAAGCGAATAAGCAAACGGACCAGGCAGAAATTCTGCCCCTGCAAACCACGAATCTAGAACATCGAGCCCAAGCAGTGGAAGTGGCGTTACCCTTCCGTCCAACATGCTCTCAAGGCTGGACCGGAAATAGCCTGCCCACACCGGCATCTCGATCAAGATGCGATTGATCGCCTTAACCTCAATCTGCCTGACCCGCTCTCTTGTTATGGAATAATTTTTTGCTATCTCCTCAAGCGTCATGCGGCTCCCCAACATACCCATACGTTGTCGCAAGACCGTAGACTCACGTTCGCCCAACATTGAGAACGCTGCATGGAGAGCGTCCCGAAAAGATTTAGGCTGCAAAGAATGTTCCTGATACTTGGCTTTCTGGCGAACCACATCCAATGATTCAGGCTTTGCATCTGCCGCCTCTTCTATAACCTGCCCCTGCCTGAACTCTCCGGAGAAGCAGTAAGCACTACCAAGCTCAAATGCTTCGACAATCGCCTTCGATATACCCATAAGACTCTTTCGTCCAAGGCCCTCAATCCGCATTATCCCAGCAGTACCAATGCGAGCGATGTCTGATACCGTGCTGAAACCAATGGACTCCAGTCTATTTCTAGCTCGCACAGATAATTTCAAATATTTTATCGATAAATTAAGAAGCCAGGGGGGCGCGAAAGCTATTTCATCCAATATGACATCACATGAAAGCTCTTTCCCGGAAAGCACTTTGAATCGGTAGATTGCCAAATCATCCCTAATTTTGTACGGCAACAATGCTTCTCGATCTTGGTATGATGATTCGCTTAGAATTGAAAGTTGAGAGCATTCGCTAAAAAGATTCGGGTCGTCCTTCTCAAGCATCTTGAACCAGCCAGATGGGCAACCCAGTGGCTCGGTAGGCGGAATTGGTGTTGGCACAATAGAAACTTGTGTCGCATGCAAGCGTGAATGCTCCTCGATCTCATAGCCCCATCCGGACAATGCCAAATAAATTGGAAGCCCATCGACGATCGAAAAGGGATTGCTAGCTGACCGATAGGATGGCGGCAGCGCAAACTTGGCCGCACTAGTCAACAGGATTCTGCCCTCATTGCTCAAACAGACAGAGGTGAACGAGGAAGCATCAGGTCTCCAGAATCCGACATGAACGATTGCGGAAGATTTTTCATCGATTGCGCGGACAGCCTCCCACTCTGCCGCCACGCCTTCAAGATTCCTGTGCGAGGAAACGCTCCATGTTCCGTCAGGCCGCCGAACAAGCAGATAGGCCAGCAGGTGGATCATGCCTGGCCCTGCTCCTCCTCCTGGGCCTTGGCCAATATGGATCCGATATCAAGATCGCCCCGATCCGCCATGGAAGACATTTCACGAACACCCCATTCCGCCAGTCGTTCCGCCCATCGGTAGATGGGCGTGTCGCCCGTGTTCATGAGGGACTTAATCATCGTGTATATCTGCTTGTCAGGATCCAGAGTCCCAACGTTGAAGATCGTCCGTTGGCCTGACACTTCATCCGGCATGACGCCATGGGCTAGAGCAAGGGCGATACCGAAGCGATAAGCATCTGCCATCTCTGCGAAGTTTCCGTTTTGCTTGTCCTCAGTCAAACGTTTGAGCATCGCATGAGCCTGATCACTCAGCCCGATGGTTGTGGGCTCCTTGGGCGAAATATCCATCATGATTGGTGAACCTCGATCTTTGATTGGCGAGTGGAAACCTCGCGAATGATATATTCTTTGCCGATCCTCGCTGCCACTGGAGCGAGATCTGTATCCCTGCGTACCTCCCCATCATGAACAAGCAGCACCAACTGGCTGGTCGTCTCTGGCAGATAGCGCAGTATATTCGCCCGGTGTTTGAGGTCGAGACGGCCAAACGGGGTATCCATCACCACAGGGCCTGCAGATCGTCCGGTCCTTGCCAAGCCGTCGATCAAGGACAGGGCGACAACCTGCTCGGCCCCTGCGCTGCGAACGCCTACCTTCTCGCCGTTCTCGTCGATGATCGTCAGGCCGTAGTTCTCATTGATCTCAAGCCCTCGGTACTTATCCTGTGTCGTCAGTCGCTTGAACGCCGAGGTGGCCTTGCCCTCGACTTTCGAGCGCAGACTGTCCCTTAGCCGCTCGATACTTTCCGTGAAAGCTCTTACCAATCCTTGGCAAAGCTCCACCTTTGTGGTGCTTCGGCGTTCACGAGCAGCCGGTAGGCTCGATATCTGTTTTGACAAAATCTCCAAGTCGCTACGTATCTTCCGTAGGTATTCCTCAGACTTTCCGATCTCCGTATCGAGCCCACCTTCTTGACGGATAAGCAAATCGCGATGCCTGCGTTTGCTAGCAATTTCCTCTGTGTCATAACCCCGAATCTTCTCGTCGATCTTCTCGATATCGTTGTCGATCTTTGTCAATTCCACGGAAAGTTTCCGTTCTTCTGCTTGGAGAGACTGGATTTTTTGCGCGACACCTGGACGCAGAAGCGTCTCAAGCTCGCGCATCTCAGTAGAAATAGCAGCGAGCTCCATATGGCCTTTCGACAGGCCGAGCAATTCCCCCTCGCACTGGGCAAGCTCGGCTTGTTTGGCGGGAGCATTTTCAACTTGTGGAAGCTGACCGCAAGTCGGGCAAGGCTGGTTGCTCAAGAGCTTCTTGAGGCTTTCGATTTTGGATTCCAACCGTCCGCGCTTGTCCAAGTTCTTATAAATGAGATCCTGCTCATCCTGCAATAGACGCTGGCGAACGCGTAGCTTTGGCTGAACCAAATCGATCCATGCCTTTCGAGCGAGGTCAATGCGCTCGGCAGCGATTTGCTCTAACTGCTTGACGATCTCATTCTGACGCTTCTTGAGGCTCTTGGATTCCGTTTGGGCTCGGTAGATCTCCTCGACTTTTTCAAGTTCATCGTCCAGCCCTTCGCGTTGAGCGCGTATTTCCCGCTGTTGCTGCTTAAGGGTCTCGATGGAGCGCTCTTGGGCTCCCTGTTTTTCCTGAAACTCGAGCTGACGCTGAGCCAACGACGAAAGACTCTTAACCTGCCCCATCTCCTTGGACTGCTGACGCTGAGCTGACCGCAAGATGGTTTCGGCCTCTATTCGACCGCGAATAAGCATCGGAACACCCAAGACCTGCTCGATGGCCTCCTTGATGTGCTTACCCTGCTCATTGCCCTCCATGAGCAGGGTTTCATATTCCTGAAGCAGTTCTCCGTCGAACAGGAAGAAACGTGAAACCTGTTCAGGGACATAGCGATTGATCTCCGCCTCGACCAGATAGCCGGGGACGACAATGTCGTCTTTCTGCAAGCTCAATTGGGTATCAAAGTCCTCGGGGCGAGAGGGAATGGCCACATGCTCCTTCCGATCAACCCGCCTATGCAACGAATAGGAGTGGCCGTCGGCCTCGAAGCGGATGCGCACCTCCATGCAAAAATCACCCGTACTTGCAGCGTCCTTGTTTAACAGATCGTTGAGCGGGATCTCGCGCAGATGGCGGCCGTATGCTCTGCCATAGAAACCCCAGCGCAATGCATTAAGAAAGCTGGTTTTCCCTCGCATGTTTTCTCCATAGACGATCATGACATTACGTTGCTCGTCTGTTGGGAAATCAATGCGGCTCTCGCCCTTGTAGGGCATGAAGTTCGTCATCGAAACGGAGAGGATCTTCATTCCGAGCCACCCACCTGCTCATCAATCAGCCGCTCCATCAACTGAACTGACTCGCTGCTGTCTTGGGAGAACTGGTGTTTCTTCTGTATCTCATAGGCTTTTCGAAGAAACTCCAGCGGAATATCAGAGGCCACATCCTGGGCCGTCTCTACAAGAGCCTTCCATACCATGTCGTCTCGCTCGTCCGTGCTCACTCCTCATCCTCCTCAATGCCCGTGTCATCCGGAGCGTCCGGATCAAATCCCAAATTGGCTGCCATGCGCCGAAGCTCGACGGCAGCGTCCGCGTTGACGGCTGACCGTGCGAACTCAATGGCTCGGACAAACTCGCTTTTCAAGAGCGATGTCTGCTCAGGCTCATCCTCAAGACTGACCGGAACAACTATCGCGTCATGAATAACCGCGAGATTTTTCCATTTCGCCTTGCGCAGCACGCGCCCTCGGCGCTGAATAAACTGTCTTGGGTTTTGCGATGAGGCCAAGATCAATGCATGGTCAACAGATGGGATATCCACGCCTTCGTCAAGGCACTTGATCGAAACCATAATGCCGCCAAACGTCTTGAAGTGTGCAAGCGTGGCGTCCTTGTCCCCCTCCATATCAGTATGATACCGAAGCGGCTCAAGCCCCTTGAGCTTCAAGGCGCCTATAACCTCCGTCAGTTGAGCCTTGTCTTCGCAGTAGACAAGCCAGCGTTGTCCCTCGGCAAAAGATGACTTCAATACATCAGCAGCAAGAGGAACCTTGTTAGCGGCCTTCTTAGCGATGCGCGACCTTCGGATCAAGAGCATCTTGGCAGCTTCGGACAGTGCCTTCCTACCATCTGCTGCATCTTGCTGGCGAGCCATTTCCCAACGGATCTTGAGGGTGAGAGCCTTCCATTCCTCGACCTCTTCGGCGGTAAGGCGAACGGCGTGAGGTTTGTACTCGTATTCGACAAGGCGCCCAGCTTTAATGGCATCCTGCAACGTGACTGGAGGGGGGATGACCGGCCCGAAATAGCCGAACATCCTTCGGGTTCCCTCGGGATCGCCATATCTGATAGGAGTAGCGCTAAGCCCCAAACGGCAACCGGACTTGAGCAAGTAGAGCTTCGAGTTTTGCGGACTGCCAGACTGATGGACCTCATCGGCGACGACAAGAAGGTGAGGGCCGCCCTGGATCGTGGAGAGGAACCCATCGTTGGAGGCCGTTTGCATCGTCGCAATGACAATCCTTTTGCCCAAGTCCGGAGAAGCGTCAGTCATCCCATAAAGTCGCCGTCCCCGACGCCATTGATCATGCCCAGCCCCGGCTAAAAGGATGGTCGCCCCGGGAAGTACCTCTCTTATCTCAACGTCCCACTGTTCAAGCAGGAGACGGCTTGGGACGACAATCAAGGCGGGCATACCGTTTTCGACATGCTCCCGAATAGCCATCAACGCCGTGAAAGTTTTTCCGCTGCCGGTCGCATGCTCCAGTACACCCCGACACCCAGCCGCCTTCCAGTCCGCTATCGCTCGGGATTGATAACCTAGGGGATTCCTACCCTTGGCGACTGGCTTTTCGATGGCCCTAATCTCTTCCATGTCCACCTCTCCGAGATCTCCCATGGCCACAGCGGAGATTCGCTTCCTGGCTGCTTCTGGAAACGCGATAACCTCAACACCTTTGGCCTGACCACTCCACAACCTCTCGAAGTAGGCCTCATGCTTCTGGCATCTCTCGGCGTCGGATGGACTCGCCCAATTGCAGAAAACCTCGATAGCCTCAAGATTTCCGCGTTCATGCCACCCCTTCCAAGTCTCGTTTGCCGAGCCAAGAAAGCTAACCTTGTTTCCGAAGGCGTCCGTAAAGATACCGATCTTCTCGTGATAGATGCCTTGGTCATCTGGCCTAACGGCGATTCGGACATCCAAAGCTCCGACAGCGATCAAGGTGGCCAGCACTCTTGTTCGGTAATGTGTTGTCTCATCAGCTAAGAGGCGATCAATCTCAATGCACAAAGCCTCATCCGCCCTGTTTCCCCTAAGAGAGTATCCCTCCTCGATGCTGGAGAGGTCCTCATCCGTTATCGACGGCGAGCAAATGAGTCGAATTCTCCCCCCTCGCTTTGCGAACTCGATGACATCCTCGCCGACGACCAGAAAGATGGAAGAGCGAAAATAGCCGACGGCCCTTCGATATTCGGTTGTCTGCTCTAGACATGGACGATAGAACTCGGCTACGGGATCTGCTTCTCCAGTCCGATACTCGGTCGCAAAATAAATTGAAACTAACCCTGCGCAAGACAGCATCGAATCGTCTGTTGTGCCAGTTGTTTGCAGATGCTCATGTTGAACCGTCTCTTTCAAACGAATCTTGGTTTTCAAACCTAATCAGTGACTGCGGTACATAGGTATCTTGGGCATCTATACCAATCCAGTGGCGCCCGGCGACCGCTGCTGAGTAGCCGGTCGTATTGCTACCGGCAAAAGGATCAAGAACTAAGTCGCCCCTGTCCGTCAGAAAATCGACGAAGAATGACGCCAAGCCCAAGGGCATTCGTGCAGGGTGCGGCGTGATTCCGCGCTTCTTGCACTCTCTGTGGAAGTAGTCGTTTGAGGCACTATTCGCCATCGAAAAGACATTAGGCAGTCTAACTTCCCGTTCATGATCCAATGCATCCATCTCAAACAAGTTGTGTGCTATCGAACCACCCCGATCATTGAGAAAGCTCGTTTCGCTGATGATGTGCTCAGAAGGGCGCTTGCCCGCGTTGTAGCGGCCCCTTTTCAAGAGGTTCTTCATAGCTTTGCTGTATGGGCGCAGCACCTTCGCATTGTCTGCTTTCGGGAAATCCGTCTTGGCGAGCCACCAAACGTGGGTGAAACTGTCCACAGTGCGGATACGGTTTACGGTGACCCACTGGGCCGGTGACGGCAACCTAGATGGGTTGTAGCACACAAACTGCTGGATAAGCCGCAAGCCAGCATCTTCGTGGCGAACGAAACCAAGGAGGGACTCCAAGTGCAATAGAGACTGGACAGGTCTGCCGGACTCCCAAGCATTACCGATTTCAAGTACGATAGAGCCGTCCTCCGTGAGCAGGTCGGAGAATATGGGGGCGAGCGATGTAAACCACTCCAGGTATTTTTCTCCGGTCAGGTTACCGTAACTCTTTTTGTTGTTCAGCGGGTAGGGCGGTGAGGTCAGGATCAGGTTGACTTTGCCCTTCAAGGCGGCGAAATCCTTGCTTGCAAGCAACGCAGAGGAGTCACCTATAAAATATATGCCACCATTGCGCTCATAGGCGGCGCCACTCCGAGGTAGCGATGACCAGAAGTCCACTGGTTGGTTTTTCATCATCTTTACTGATTTTTCGACCACTTACCCATTCCTCCCCGCTGCCTTTACGAATTTCGGTGCCACGGACTGGCTCCTATCCACGCGGGGCAATGGCCGGCTAAGGAACTCTTTGCTCAGTCCGCGCGAATGAGCATTATGCGCCCATCTGCCGCGAACCGCGCGGGGTATCGACTTGACCCGACTCGCCGAGAGTCTTCTTTCTAAGCGCGTACGCGGCCCTGATTTGCTCATGCTTGGCGGTTTCAATTCCGAAGTGCAACACTGCCCGTTTAACTCTATGATCTTCTGCGCCATTACTTCTGCTGGTGTTCGAAAACCCAAGGATTTTCGGGGTAGATTATTCATCTCCTCGGCAACCTTGGTCAAGTACTGCTGGGAGTATTGCGACAGATCCGTTCCTTTGGGGAAGTACTGCCGGAGCAGACCGTTGGTATTTTCATTGGTCGGGCGCTGCCATGGGCTGTGGGTGTCGGCAAAGTAGACCCGCAGTTGGGTGCGTTTTTCCAGATCCTCATGGCGCGCCATCTCCCGTCCCTGGTCATAGGTCAGCGTCTTTCTCAAAGCTTTCGGGAGTGTGCGCAGGCGTCTGCTGAAACCTTCCAGCACTACCTCCGCTGAGGAATCGTCCACCTTGGCCAGGATGACAAAGCGGGTGCTGCGGTCCACGATGGTGCCAATGGCGCTTCCATTGAACGCACCCTTGATGAGGTCGCCTTCCCAGTGGCCGGGAATCTCCCGCGACTGCGCTTCCGCTGGCCGCTCACGGATGGACCGCATGTTCCGAAGGCCGCCACGCCGATCCTTGCCTCGGCTGCGATGGTGGCGTTCCTGGTGGCCCTGGCGCAAGGACCCAGCCAGCAGCTTCTTGAGTTCCCCCGTTGGGTGTGCATAGATGTACTGGTAGATGGTCTCGTGGGAGACCCGTTGATCGGGGTCTTCCGGGTGCTCCATACGCAACCTCCCGGCAATCTGCTCTGGTGACCAAGCGTGATGGATAATCTGCTGCTCTACAAGCTCCGCCAATGGACTACCGGCCGTGAGCTTGCGTGGCCCACGGCGGCGGTGTGACCGCGCCCAAGCGCCGCCTTCCACCGCGTCGTAGTCGAGCCTGGAACCACCCCGGCGACATTCCCGACTGAGCGTAGAGACGCTCCGACCAGTGGCTCTGGCTGTTGCCCTCAGGCTCATGCCCTGGTTCAGACTCCTCTGCAACTGGTTCCTCTCCGATGTACTCAACTGGCTGTACGGCTTTCCCATCTATCACCTCCGGTCCACTTTGACCTTCGGTGTTCCACTTCATTCTTGAGCGGGCCCAGGGGCTATTGCCATTCTAGCAGCCTAATGTGACACTATTATTAAATCTGTATGACAAAGTTATGATATTTTGAGTCTGGGAGGGTCAATCGGTAGCCGACTCCATGCACGGTCACCAACCAAGACTCGGCCCCCACACCTTTCAATACGCTACGCAGACGGTATACCTGGGCAGCCACGGCGTTCTCTCGCACAGCAGTGCTCTCCAATTGAGAGGCGATCTCCGCTCCAGAGAAGGTCCGACCGGGATGCAAAGCGAGATAGTGAAAGAGGAAAAATATACCTCGACTGACGACAAGTTCCTGATCGAACATGCGTATGCGATGGGCCAGAGTATCGATGTGCAGGACTCCGGGTATCGTCACGGGAGTCGCCTCCCAGCCCTGGCCATTTCTAAGCAGGGAATTGGACTGGGCGATGAGCAAGGTTTCGCTCCAAGGCTCAGTGCGCTATCAGTCTGGCATGTGAACACCAGGCCCTTTGCCGGTGCCCACTTCGCCACCTTCCCCTGACCTGATCCGGCCTTGCATCCAAGCATCGACCGAGCCGGGAGATTATGTCCTCGATCCGTTCTTTGGGTCGGGAACCGTGGGCCTCGTGTGCCAGGAAGAAAACCGGCAATACGTGGGCATCGAACTGAATCCCGAATATGTGGCCTTGGCGGCTGATCGTCTGCAAAGGCAGGACGGCAACGCGGTAAGGATCGCCGCCGCGTGACGATCTGCTGGGCTGCAAGGGTGGCGCGAGTCGCAATGTCCGTTAGAACCGCACCCGCCGCAACGGGCTCCGCTGCTGGAACAGAATATCCGCCTGGGTTGCGAACGGGATATCGTCGTCGTTCGGGTAGGTGTCTTCCGCAGGTGGCAGCTGCCCATCGCCTCCGCCCCGCCATTGTCCGCTGCCGCCGTTTTCTCCATCACCCTTGCGGCCCAGCAACTGGAGCCGATCGCCAATGATCTTCGTGGTGTAGCGCTCGACGCCCTCCTTGTCGGTGTACTTCTCAGTCCGTATCCGGCCCTCGATGTAGGCCTGGCTCCCCTTGCGCAGGTATTCGGTGGCAATCTCCGCCTGGCGGCCAAACAGGGTCACCCGGTGCCACTCCGTGCGTTCCTGCTTATTGCCGGCTTTGTCCTTGTAGGTTTCCGACGTGGCCAGACTGAAATTTGCGATGGCCATTCCCGATGGCGTGTACCGCGTCTCTGGGTCCTGCCCCACGTGGCCCAACAAAATTACTTTATTTACACCAGCCATGGCCTTCTCCTTGAGAAATTACGATCCATCTTTTCAGGTTGGGTATAGATCGGAAGTGGGTCAGACTGCAAACAGGTCCAGAAGCGACGACTGGCGCGGCGCGTACTGCTCGTACCAGTCCACCAGGCGCGGGTTCATCCAGAGCCGTTCCGTCCTCCCACGGTCGATATCTTCGCTAATCTTGCCTGAACGATTCGCGAGGCATGTGTGCGCGAAGTCCATGAAGGACCAGCCTTGCCCCGATTCCAGGCAGTCCGCGTAGAGATCACTGGGATAGCCTGAAATGGCTACATAGCCCTCACATTTGGACAGCACGCGGAGCAGATTCTCATGATCCCCATCGCTCATCTCGTCGGCATACTGCCCTTCTCTGCGGGTGGACTGGAGATAGGGCGGATCGCAGTAGAACACCGCCGACGGAGAGTCGAAGCGCCGGATGACAGCAACGGCATCGTCGTGCTCGATCAGCACATACCTCAGCCGGTCACGGACCGTCCACAGCTCGGAATCTACCACGGCGGCGAACGCACGCGCACGGTTGTCGTAGGCCTTGGCGAAGGCCCAGGATGGGGTCCTACGGGTAGACTCGGCAGCGAATGAGGAACGGGCGATGAAGAAAAACCGTGCGGCGCGCTCCAGCTCCGGGAGTTGCTCCGGGGCCTCGATCGCCCGCAGCTCGCAAAAGACCTGGCGGGAGTAGGGGATGTTCTGCAGGTACCGGATCAGGTCGTCGGCGCGGTCCCGAAGGACGCGAAAAAACGTGATGACCTCGCTGTTCGCGTCGTTGATGACCTCGAGTCCCGAAGGCCTGCGCGCAAAGAAAACCGCACCGCCACCAAAGAAGGGCTCTATGTACGCCAG
>Ga0315298_1008877_pt1 | contig 12617 bp, 11 predicted proteins | sample WHS_1_MG_FD_203077 | JGI IMG/M metagenome (GOLD analysis project Ga0315298, IMG submission 203077) | Extremophilic microbial mat communities from Washburn Hot Springs, YNP, Wyoming, USA - WHS_1_MG | ecosystem: Environmental > Aquatic > Thermal springs > Hot (42-90C) | place: USA: Wyoming...
CCGGCGCGGCACATGCGCCAGCTTCCGCGCATCCCGATCGATCTCGACGCCGAGTGCAGCGCCTGTCGTGCCTCGGCGCGCTGCGCCGGATCATAAGCGGGGAATTATATCGACAATTTCGGATCGCAGGCGCGGCAGCGGGCTGCCACCATCGCCCGCACATGAGAGGAAACGGACCGGATCGATGACTGACCTGACCACGCATGTTCTAGACACTGCCCACGGCATTCCGGCGGCCGGTGTGCGTATCCGCCTGTTCGCTGCCGGAGCGGCCGGAGGGCCCCTGGCCGAAGCCGAGACGGATGCTAACGGCCGCGCGAAGATTGTGCCCGCGAACGGCGTGGCCTTCGATTCCGGCAGCTATGACCTCGTGTTTTCCGTCGGCGCCTATTTCGGCGCGAAGGGCGCGGCCGAGCCGGCACCCCGCTTTCTGGACGATGTCGTGATCCGCTTCGGTCTCCGCGCCGGGGCCGCGCACCTTCATGTCCCGCTGCTGATCTCGCCGTTCGGCTACACGACCTATCGGGGACAATGACGACAATGACGGCCTATATGGCGCAATGGGCGATGGCCCTGCTGATCTGGCTCCACGTGATCGCGGCGATCGCCTGGATCGGCGAATCCTTCTACTTCGTCATGCTCGACAATGGGCTGAAGTCACCGGCCGAGGCCGAGGCCCGCGAACGCGGCGTGTTCGGCGAGATGTGGTCGGTCCATGGCGGCGGGTTCTACCACGCGCAGAAATATCTCGTCTCGCCCGCGCGCATGCCCGAAGACCTGCACTGGTCGAAGTGGAAATCCTACACGACCTGGCTGTCCGGCTTCGCGCTGTTCACGGTGATGTATCTGCTCCAGCCCGGCATCTATCTGCTCGATCCCTCGGTGGCGCGGATCGCGCCGGGCCTCGGCGTGGCGGCGGCGCTCGGCTTCCTGCTCGTCGGCTGGGTTGTCTATGATGTCCTGTGCCGCGCCTTCGGCGACCGGGATCTGCGGCTCGGCGTCGCCATCGCGGTCTATGTCGGCGCCGCCGCCTTCATCTCGACGCATCTGTTCGCGCCCCAGGCCGCCTTCCTGATCATCGGCGCCATGCTTGGCACGATCATGACGGCGAATGTCTTCTTCTGGATCATCCCGGGCCAGAGGAAGATGGTCGCGGCGCTCGCCCGCGGCGAAACGCCCGACCCGCTGCCCGGCAAGCGCGGCAAGCAGCGTTCGGTGCACAACACCTATTTCACGCTGCCGGTCGTCTTCGCCATGCTCAGCAGCCATTTCGGCATGCTGTTCAGCCATCCGGCCAGCTGGATCTATCTCTGGCTGGTCATGGTGGCGGGCGCGCTCATTCGCCAGTTCTTCGTGCTCTGGCACAAGGGGCAGCGCAATTTCGCCCTGCCGGTCGCCGGCGCGGTGCTGATCGTCCTGGTGATCGTCGCCGTGGCGCCGGGCGCGATGTCGACCGGCGCGCCGGCCGAAGCCGCGGGAGTGCAGGGCAATGTAACCGTCGCCCGGATCGAGCCGATCATCCATGAGCGTTGCGCGGCCTGTCATTCCGTCCATCCGACGCTGATGGCCAGCGCCCCGAACGGCATCATGTTCGACACGGCGGCCGAGATCCGCTCCAGGGCGTCGCTGATCGAACAGCAGGCGGTGAGCGCGAAGTCGATGCCGCCCGGCAACGTCACGCACATCACCAGGCGGGAGCGAGAGGAAATCGCCGCCTGGGTGAGGGGAGGTGCCAAATGAGCGCCGACGGCCCCGACATCGCCACCCTGAACGCCATGGCGCGCGAGGATTTCGTCGCAGCACTCGGTGATATCTACGAGCATGCCGCGTGGGTCGCCGAGGCGGCCGCGCCGCTGCGCCCCTTCGGCGACCGTGATGCCTTGGCCGCCGCGATGGCCCGCATCGTCCGCGATGCCGATCCCGCGCTGCAGACGGCACTCCTGCGAGCCCATCCCGAGCTCGGCCATCGTGGCCCGCTGGCCCCGGAGTCGGCGGACGAGCAGCGGGCGCAGGGCATCGACCGGCTCGCCGCCGGCGAGGCGGCGCGCCTCGCCGCGCTGAACGCCGCCTATCGGGAACGCTTCGGCTTTCCCTTCATCATCGCCGTGCGCGGCCAGCGCGACATGGCGGCGATCATGACGGCGCTGGAACGGCGCCTCGCCGGCACGCCCGATGACGAGCGCCGGATCGCGCTGGCGGAGGTGTGCAGGATCGCCGGCTTCCGCCTCGCCCGTCGCGTCGCCGCGCCGGCCGACTCCGCGACCGCCTTTTCAGAGTAATAGAAACCGGACCCAAACCGGAACCCACAGGAGGACGTCATGACAAACCAGGCCCAGAAAGCGGGCGATACGAAATCGGGCTTCTCGGTCGAATCCAAGGGCATCGCCCAGGTCACTCCGGAGGAAGCCTATGGCAAGCCCTCGCATCTCTTCGGACTCTGGATGGCGGTGAACGTCGAATTCGCCACCATCACCACCGGGGCGATCGCAACCGGCGTATTCGGCCTCTCGGTGCCCGACGCGGTCGTGGCGATCGTCGGCGCCAACATTCTGGGTTGCCTGCTGCTCGGCCTCTTCTCGACCTATGGCGTCGATTACGGCCTGCCGATGATGATCCTGTGCGAACGCTGGTTCGGGCGGTTCGGCAACCGGGTCCTTTCGTTCCTCAACTTTCTCAACGGCTTTTCATGGTTCGCGATCAATACCGTGATCGGCGCCTATTTCGTCCATCGCGTGCTCGGCGCCAGCCTGGTCGTCGGCATCGTCGGCCTCACGATCATCCAGGTGCTGATCGCGATCGTCGGGCATGACTTCATCATCAAGGCGGAAAAGGTCTTCTTCTGGTTCCTTGGCGCCGTCTTCGCGATCCTGACGGCGCTGACCCTCGCCCATATCCCGCATCTGCCGGTCGCCGATCCGAAGAAGCTCGCGGAAGTGGGAGGTCGTTCCGGCGCGATCCTGCTCACCGTCTCGATCATGCTCTCCTGGCTGGGCGGCTGGATCCTGTATTCGGGCGACTATTCGCGCTACATGTGCTACCGGCACAACCGCGAGGCGATCAAGCGCGGCGTCTTCTGGAACGCCTTCCTCGGCTGCTTCATCTCGTCGACCTGGCTCGAGGTGGTCGGAGCGGTCATCGGCGGCACCGTCGCGCTGAACAGCCCGGCCGACCTGTTCTCGTCCTGGCTGCCCGGCTGGTTCCGCGTTCCGCTGATCGTCGCCATCGTCATCGGCACGATCAGCCCGAACGTGCTGAACATATATTCCGCCAGCCTCTCCGCCCTGGCTTCGGGAATCCGCATGAAGCAATGGCAGGCGGCCCTGCTGACGGGCGGCGTCGGGCTGATCATCTCGCTGCTCGCCTACCAGCATTTCTACAAGAACTACGAACTCCTGCTCTTCTTCCTCGGCTACGTGATCTTCCCGCGCTTCCCGGTGATGGCGATCGGCCATCTCCGCCCGCGCGTCTCGCGCTTCGCGTCGATCGACGTGACGACGGTCGGCTTCCTCTCCTGGCTCGCCGGTGTCGTCTGCAGCGTGCCGTTCTGGAACCAGTATCCGGTCTTCGTCGGCGCCTTCGCGGCCGTTCATCCGGAATTCGGCGACATTTCCTTCTTCATCGGCGCGTTCGTCGCCGCGATCGTCTATCTCCTCGCCACCATCCCGCGCACGGCGCCGATCCCGGCGGGTGCTGTGCCCAGCGCGTAAGGACGCCGCATGATGATCCCGCCCAGCCCCGGCCGTCTCGCCATCCGCGCTCAGCTGCTCGGCTACGACGGCAATCCCTTCGTGTCAGATCCCGCGGACTGCGTGCGGCATGAGAGCGACGGGCTGATCCTCGTCGCGGACGGGCGGATCTCCCATGTCGGTCCCTACGTCGCCGATCTCGTGCCTCCGGGCGTCGAGCTGCATGAGTATCGCGATGCGCTGCTGATGCCGGGCTTCATCGACGCCCATGTCCATTACGCGCAGACGCCGATGATCGGCGCCTATGGCAAGCAGCTGCTCGACTGGCTGGAGACCTATGTCTTTCCCATCGAGCAGCGCTATGCCGATCCCGATTTTGCCCGCGCCATGGCCCGGCTCTTTTTCGCGCAGGAACTTGCCGCCGGCGTGACCACCACGCTGTCCTACTGCACGGTTCATCCCGGCTCGGTCGACGCCTATTTCGAGGAAGCGGCAAGGCTCGGCCTGCGCGCCGGCGCCGGCAAGGTCCTGATGGACCGCAACGCGCCCGAGCCGCTGCGCGACACCGCACAGCGCGGGTACGACGACTCCAGGCGCCTGATCGACCGCTGGCATGGCCGCGGCCGGCTGTTCTACGCCGTCACCCCGCGTTTCGCGCCGACCAGCACGCCGGCCCAGCTTGAGGCGGCCGGCGCGCTGTTCGCCGAGACCGACGGCGTGTGCATGCAGACCCACCTCTCCGAAAACCTCGCGGAGCTTGATTGGGTGCGCGCCCTGTTCCCCGACGCCCTGGACTACCTCGATGTCTATGATCGCGCGGGGCTGGTGGGTCCGCGCAGCCTGTTCGGCCATGCCATCCATCTTTCACCCCGCGAATGGGACCGTCTCGCCGGGGCGGGCGCCGCCGTCGTTCACTGCCCCACCTCGAACCTGTTCCTCGGCTCCGGCCTGTTCGACCTGCGCCGGGCGCTGATCGCCGGCAATCCGGTCCGCACCGCGCTGGGGTCGGATATCGGCGCCGGAACCAGCTTCTCGCCGCTCGCGACGCTGAACGAGGCATACAAGGTCGCGGCCCTGCGGGGCGAGGCGCTCTCCGCCCACCGGGCCTTCTACCTCGCGACCCTCGGCTCGGCGCGAGCCCTGTACATGGACGACAGGATCGGTCGCCTCGCGCCGGGGTACGAAGCCGATTTCGCGGTGCTCGACCTCGCGGCCACGCCCCTCCTGCGCGAGCGTCTGCGTTTCGCCGACACGCTGGAGGAGGCGCTGTTCGTGCTGATGACGCTGGGCGGTGCGGGATGCGTTCGGGCAACCTACGCGGCGGGCCGCCTCGTGCACGACCGCACCCGGCCCGATGCGTCAGCTCAGGCGGGCGAGGGCTGTTGCGACACCGTCGCCGTAGGCCGGATCGGCGCGGCGGCAATTGGCGACGTGCCGCTCCTGGATGTGCCGCGAGGCATCGCCGAGCGCGCGGGCGGTGTTGTCGAATAGAGCCTGCCGTTGCGTCGGCGTCATCAGGCGGAACAGGTTGCCCGGCTGCTCCCAGTGATCGTCGTCGGCGCGATGATCGTGATGTGCTGCGTCCCCCTCCAACGGGACATGCGGTTCGGCATGAGCCGGCTGATCGTCCCAGATGCGGCCGGTATTGGGATGATAGCTGACGATGCCGCCAAGATTGCCGTCGGTACGCATCGCGCCATCGCGGTGATAACTGCGGAACGGGCAGCGCGGCGCATTGACCGGAATCTGGTTGAAGTTGACCCCGAGCCGGTAGCGCTGCGCGTCGCCATACGAGAACAGGCGCGCCTGCAGCATGCGGTCGGGTGAAAACGAGATTCCGGGCACGATGTTGGCGGGCGAGAAGGCGGCCTGTTCAACCTCGGCGAAGTAATTGTCGGGCGCGCGGTCGAGTTCCAGCACTCCCACCTCGATCAGCGGGTATTCGGCATTTGGCCAGACCTTGGTCAGATCGAACGGATTGTGGCGATGAACCTTCGCTTGCGCCTCGGTCATGACCTGGATCATCAGCGTCCAGCGCGGGAGGTTTCCGGCCTCGATCGCGGCAAGCAGGTCGCGGCCGTGGCTTTCCCGGTCGCGCGCGACGACCGCCTCCGCCTCGGCATCGGTGAGATTGGCGATGCCCTGCTGGCTGCGGAAATGGAATTTCACCCAGACACGCTCATTCGCGGCGTTGATCATCGAGAAGGTATGGCTGCCGAATCCGTGCATGTGGCGGAAGCTTTTCGGAATACCGCGCTCCGACATCACGATGGTCACCTGGTGGAGCGCCTCCGGCAGAAGGGTCCAGAAGTCCCAATTGTTGTCGGCGCTGCGCAGTCCGGTGCGCGGGTCGCGCTTGATCGCGTGGTTGAGATCGGGAAACCGTAACGGATCGCGAAAGAAGAACACCGGCGTGTTGTTGCCGACGATGTCCCAATTGCCTTCTTCGGTGTAGAACTTCACCGAGAAGCCGCGGATGTCGCGTTCCGCATCCGCCGCGCCGCGCTCACCGGCGACCGACGAGAATCTGACAAAGATATCGGTCCTCTTGCCGATATCGGAAAAGATCTTCGCCTTGGTATAACGTGTGATATCCTGCGTGACGGTGAAGCTCCCGTAGGCGCCCCATCCTTTCGCGTGCATCCGCCGCTCGGGAATCACTTCGCGATCGAAATGGGCAAGTTTCTCGATCAGCCAGATATCCTGCAGCAGCACCGGGCCGCGCGGGCCTGCCGTCATCACGTTGGTATTCTCCGCGACCGGCGCGCCGGTCGCGTTGGTGAAGGGGGTGTCGGTCATGGCAAACTCCTCGGGAGGCCTTCAGGGGCGGTGTTCTTGTGTCAGGCTTTCCATGCGGAACCGCGGATCACCGAGCAGAAATTGCCGCGGTGGAAATGCGCATCCTTGTCGGCGAGTACATCGGCCTTGACGTTGCCGAAGGTGGTGTCGGGCTTGTGGCGGATACCGTTGTAGAATGCGTCGATGATGTCTTCCTTGAAATGCTCAGTGCGGGGATAGGCGCGCACCACGGCTTCGCGCTCGGCATCGGCATAGTCGTCATAGGCGAGACCGAGCACGTCCATCTCCACGCCGGCGGTGACCAGGGCCACCAGCGGATGCATGTGCCGGGGAATGCCGGGCGTGGTGTGCAGCGCGATCGCGGTCCAGACCGTATAGACGTCGGCCTCGGCAATGCCGCGGCTCAGCAGAAACGCTTTCGCGACATTGGCGCCGTCCACCTCGAAGCGCTCGTGATGGGAACTGTGGCTCGGCATCAGCCCCATGTCGTGGAACATCGCGCCGGCATAGAGCAGTTCGGCATCATATTTCAGCCCCCGCCGGGTCCCGGCAAGCGCGGCCCAGTAATAAACCCGTGTGGAATGATTGAAGAGAAGAGGCGTCTCCGTATCGCGCACCAGCTCCGTTATCGCATTGGCCAGGGGCGTATCGGGGATACCGATCCCGTTTACTATGGTTTTCATCGTGATTTCCTTGACTTGACGGCAAGGAGATCATAACCGAGGCGCTGGATGTCCTCTATCGACGTAACACGTCGAATCCAGACAAAATCCGTGCGGAAAGGTCGTGGCGATGAATGATCGTGGGATAAGGACGATCCTGGTGCTGGCGATGCCGGGCGTGCAGTTGCTCGACGTCTCCGGACCGCTCGACGTCTTCGCGGAGGCAAGCGCCCAGGCCGGGCGGACAGCGTATCGGCTGGAGATCGCCGGGATCGCGCCGGGCCCCATCGTCAGTTCATCGGGCGCGCGCCTGATGCCGGACCGCATCGTCGGCGACGGCATGACTGGCGGCAAGATCGACACGCTGCTGGTCGCGGGCTGTCCCAAAATGCCCGATACGGCGCCGCCGCAGCCGGTGCTGGACTGGCTGCGGCGGGAAGCGCGGCGGGCACGGCGCTACGGGTCGGTCTGCAGCGGCGCCTTTCTGCTTGCCCAGGCCGGCATGCTCGACGGCAAGCGGGCAACCACGCATTGGGCGGTGGCGGCGCGGCTCGCGGCGGCGTTCCCCGCAGTCACGCTGGAGACCGACGCGATCCATGTGCGCGACGGCAAGCTGCGCACCGCCGCCGGCGTCACCGCCGGGCTCGATCTCGCCCTCGCTCTGGTCGAGGAGGATCTCGGCCGCGAGATCGCCAAGCGGGTCGCCGCGCAACTGGTGATGTTCTTCAAGCGGCCGGGCGGGCAGTTGCAGTTCAGCCGCAGCGGGGAGTCGCTGCCCTCCGGTCGCGCCATGTTGCAGGAGGTGCAGCGATATGTCGCGGCAAATCCCGCCGCCGATCTCGATGTCGGCAGTCTTGCCGCCCGTACCGGCCTCAGCGCCCGGCACTTCGCCCGGCTGTTCCGCAGTGAAACCGGAATGACCCCGGCCAGCTGGGTGGAATCCGCGCGCGTGACGGCGGCCCGGGAGATGCTCGAAAGTGGCGCGGCCGCGCCGAAGCAGGTCGCGGCGCGGTGCGGGTTCGCCAATGTCGATACGCTGCGCCGGTCCTTCCAGCGTCATGTGGGTGTAACGCCGGCGGCCTACCGCCGGCACTTTGGCGGAAGGGCGTAACGCGCGGCGCCGGCATTTGGCAAACGCAACCGGCTGTGAGACATTTTTGCGATGAGGCGACGATCGGCATCTACCCGCGAGGGGCGGCAAGACCTCCTGCCCGTGCAGCGCCAGGCGCTGATTCTCGACCATGTCCGCCAGCACGGCGCGGCATCGATCCATGATCTGGCGGCGGCGATCGGCTCCTCGGTCTCGACGATCCGGCGCGATCTCGACCGGCTGGAGAAGCGGCGGGCCCTGGCGCGCGCGCATGGCGGCGCGGCCCTGCCGGCCGAACCCGCCGCGACGTTCGAACCCGCCCCGGAACTCGCGGAACAACTCGCGCGCGCGGAAAAGCGCCTGATCGGCGCCGCCGCCGCGGACATGCTCGCACCGGGCGAGAGCGTCATCTTCGACAGCGGCAGCACCGTGCGGTGGGCGGCCCAGGCCGCCATGGCGCGGGCGATCCCGCTCACCGCGGTCACCAACGATCTCGGCATTGCCCAGGTTCTCGCGCAATCCGAGACGATCAGGGTCATCGTCTCCGGCGGCACGGTTCGCCACGGCTCGCTCAGCCTGACCGGCGATCCGGGACGCGACTTCCTGGCCGGGCTCCATGCCGATACGCTGCTGCTCGGCACGCACACGATCAGCGGCACGGCGATCACCGACACCTCGGTGGAGATCGCGGCGATGAAGCGGGCGATGATCCGCGCGGCGCGACGGGTCATTCTCCTCGCGGACTCGACGAAGTTCCGCCTGCCGGCCTTCTGCACGATCTGCGATCTCGACGAGATCGACGCGCTGGTGACCGATGACGGCGTTGATCCGGGCGATCTCGATGCGGCGCGCGCGCGGGGCGTGACGGTCTCGCTCGTCTCGGCGCCGCGCGAAACGCCCCGATGACGACCTCGGTCCGCCTTGTTGCCGATGATCTGACCGGCGCGCTCGATGCGGCCGTCCAGTTCACGGGGCGAAATCCGGGCCTTCCGGTGCTTCTTCGCGCGCGAAACGGCGCGCCTGTGCCGGAGACCGCGGCGATCAGCACCGCCTCGCGTGATCTCGATGCCGATGCCGCCGGGCGGCTCATGGCCGCCGCCGCGCCGTTCCTCGCCGGCGCCGGACTCCGGTTCCTGAAGATCGACAGCCTGCTGCGCGGGCACTGGCCGCGCGATCTCGCGATCCTGCTCGGCGCCTGTCCCGATCACGTATGCATCCTTGCGCCGGCTTTCCCCGCGCAGCGCCGGATCACGCGGAATGGCCGGCAATACGCGCCAGGCGCGGATGGCATCCTGGCTGCCTTGCCGCGGAGTCCCGGCGAGGAACTGGCATTGGCGGGCTGCCGCGCGCGGCACATTCCGGCCTGCGCCCTGCGCGCCGCAGACCTCGCGGCGGCGCCCGGCACGGTGCTGATCTGCGACGCGCTCGTGCAGGAGGATCTGGACCGGCTCGTGGTCGTCGCGCGCGACCACGGCGCCCCCATCCTCTGGTGCGGCAGTGCCGGCCTTGCCCGCGCCCTGGCAGGCGAGGGGCCCTGCCGGATCGTGCCCGAGCCGGGACCGCAGCTGATCCTCATCGGATCGGATCATCCGGTCACGCACGCGCAGATCGCCGCGGTGCCACCCTCCGCCGCGGCGCGGGTTGCCCTGGGAACGGACGGCGAGCGGGCCGCGTCCCTTGTCGCGCAGAGTCTCGCGCGCACGAGTTGCATCGTCACCGCCGATCTCCCGCGCGGCCTCGCGCCCGCCGAGGCCGCGCCGATGATCGCCGCGCGCCTGGCCGCGACGCTGCCCCGCCTGCCGCGGCCATCCGGTCTCGTCGTGATCGGCGGCGAGACGCTTGCTTCCGTCTGCGACGTCATCGGCGCCGAAGCCCTGTGCCTTGCCGGCGAGATCATGCCCGGCGTGCCGGTATCCCGGATCGGCGGCGGCCTCTGGGATGGCGTCGGGCTGATTTCGCGCTCCGGGGCCTTCGGCGCACCCGATTTTCTCGCCCGCCTGCTCGACGATCGCCTTGTCCCGTCATGACCGTCCGATGCCGCATCTTCAATGATGCAGGATGAACCGAGGCGTTTCAAAATCAATCATAAAACATGATCGTTATTGACACCGAGGCGGCCGCGGCTCATGTTCGCGCCGTCACGAGACCGGAGGTGCATTGGTGGCCATTCCGCGTATTGCCGTCACGATGGGGGATCCGGCCGGTGTCGGCCCGGAAATCATCGCGAAGGCTGCCCTGCGCCTGAAGGACCGGATCGAGGCCGGCGAGCTCGCGCTGGTGGTGACGGGGTCCGGCCACCGCCTCGCCGCCGCTTGCGCCGGGTTGGGCATTGCCCAGCCTTTCGCGGCCGTTTCCGCCGATACCCCGCGCGAGGCGCTGCCGCCTTGTGCGCTGGTCGAGGTCGGGCCGGACGCCTCTGCCATCGAGCCGGGCAAGGTTTCGGCCGTCGCGGGCGAAAGCGCCTATCAGGCGATCGCCGCCGGCGTGCGCATGGCGATGGGCGGCCTGGTCGATGCGATCTGCACGGCGCCGATCAACAAGGAGGCGCTCAATCTCGCCGGCCATCATTACAGCGGCCATACCGAGCTGCTTGCCGATCTCACCGCCGCGCGGAATTCGGTGATGATGCTGGCCCATGGCAACATGCGCGTGAGCCATGTCTGCACCCATGTCGCGCTGCGCGACGTGCCGAAGCGCCTCACGCCCGAGCGGCTGCGTCAGGTGGTGGAACTGACGGCGGACGCGCTGAACCGGCTGGGCATCGCCCGCCCGCGGATCGGCATCGCCGCGCTCAATCCGCATGCCGGCGAGAACGGCCTGTTCGGCCGCGAGGATATCGACATCACCGCCCCCACCGTCGAGGATCTGCGTCGCGCCGGCCACGACGTGACCGGTCCGGTTCCGGGCGACACGATCTTCGTGAAACTGCGGGCCGGCCAGTTCGACGCGGTCGTCGCGATGTATCACGATCAGGGCCATATCCCGGTGAAGCTGCTGGGCTTTTCGGTCGACCCCACGACCGGCGAATGGCAGGCGCTCAGCGGCGTCAACGTCACGCTCGGCCTGCCGATCATCCGCACGTCGGTCGATCACGGCACGGCGTTCGACATTGCCGGCAAGGGCATCGCCAGCGAGCAGAGCCTGCTGGAAGCCATCGACTATGCGGTGCAACTCGCGCAAGGATCGGACCGGACCGCGCCCTCACCGTAACGCGACGACCCGCCACGGCACGCCGGTCAGGGCGTGCCGATCGATGACAAACCGGCCGGACGCGGGCTCTGCCCGGGCGGCCACAAAGGGAGGATAATATTGATGCGCAATACAATCGTTTCCGCAGTGGTCGCGGCGGCTATACTGGCCGCGACGGGCACCGCCGCCGCCGATAACCTCGTCGCGCCGAAAAGCCTCGCCGCCTGCTTCGTCCCGCAGACGGCGTCGACGCCGATGGTCAAGCTGAAGGCGAAGCACGGCCCCTACAAGATCGCCTTCAGCAACTCGTATTACGGCAACAACTGGCGCACCGAGATGCTGAACATCGCCCGCGCCTACGTGAAGCAGCCGGCGGTCGCGAAATACATCTCGAAGTTCGAGATCCAGAATGCCGGCAACAACGTCGCCCAGCAGGTCGCGCAGATCCGCCAGATGATCCTGGGCGGCTACAACGCCATCGTCATCGACGCCGCCTCGCCCTCCGGCCTCAACAGCGTCATCAACGAGGCGGTCAATCACGGCATCGTCGTCGTCGCCTTCGACAATACGGTGACGACCGACAAGGCGATCAACATCAACGAGGACCAGGCGGCGATGGGCCGCATGTGGGCGCAGTTCCTCACGAAGGAAACCGGCGGCAAGGGCAAGATCCTGATGGTCCGCGGCCTCGCCGGCACGACTGTCGATAACGACCAGGGCGACGGCGCCATGGCCGTGTTCAAGAAATCTGCGGGGCTCACGGTCAAGCAGGTCTATGGCAACTGGGATGTCGGGGTGAACCAGAAGGTCACCGCCGATGCGCTCTCGACCAGCCACGATGTCGCCGGCGTCTGGGGCACCGAAGGGGCCACCGGCGCGCTGCAGGCCTTCCTGCAGGTGAAGGCGAAGCTGGTGCCGATGACCAGCGAGTCGGATAACGGCTTCATGAAGCTCGCGGTCGAGCATCACGTCCCGGCGCTGGTCATCGGCCAGTCGCCGGCGCTGGCGGCCGCGGCCATCCGCGCGGCGATCGCCGCCCTCGACGGGCAGAGCCTGCCGCGCACCGCGAACATCCCGCTCAACCCGGTGACGACGAAGCAGATGAAGGCCGGCGTCAACTACTTCCCGAAACTGCCGAACAGCTTCGTCACCGATATCGACATCCCGCAATGCGGCGTGAAGATCCCGGTC
>Ga0315298_1008878_pt1 | contig 12616 bp, 7 predicted proteins | sample WHS_1_MG_FD_203077 | JGI IMG/M metagenome (GOLD analysis project Ga0315298, IMG submission 203077) | Extremophilic microbial mat communities from Washburn Hot Springs, YNP, Wyoming, USA - WHS_1_MG | ecosystem: Environmental > Aquatic > Thermal springs > Hot (42-90C) | place: USA: Wyoming...
ACCACACCCAGCGAAAACCAGATGTAGGGCAGCGCAAACGTATCCACGCTGAAGCCTTCAAATATGATCACGATCAAAACGAGCTGTCCGGCCAGACCCAAAGTTCCCATCAGGCCTTCGCGGCCAGATTCCAGGAAACGGGCCGAGCGCCACAGCACGTATGCCCACACCAGGAACAAGCTGAAACCCAGGATGCCGGTCTCGGATAGGAGACGCACCCACAGGCTCTTGGTGTTGGGCAACACGTTCTGATGATAGAGCAAATCGTTGACTTCCACCAGCCCCCAGGAATAGGGCGGAAGCTTTTCGGGGAAGAAAAAGCCGGCGTTGCCGATCCCGACGCCTAACAGCGGATGGTCGTTGAAAATGCGCCAGCCAGCATCCCAAAAAACCAGCCTCTCGGCGACGACGAGCTGGTTGGCATATTGGAATACGCTGGTTCCGGCCTTCGGCATCTGGAAGATGCCCACTAGACGGGGATCGTAATTGCGCAGCTCGTAAACCAGCCCAAGGCTTCCGGCCAGGAAGACGACCAGGAAAATCAGCGAAAAGGCCGCCGTGGCTCCTACCCTCACCAGGCCAGCGATCGATTTGCGCAGCGAGAAACGCCGCAACACCCAGATTTGAAGCCGCCGGGCGAGATATACATCCACGCGCAGGAGGAGGTAGGCGATGGTGGCCAGGAATCCCAGCAATCCGACCCGCGAGAACGAGAGCACCAGGGCTGCCGCTCCTCCAACCAGCAGCAGGTTCTCGAAGCTGATCCCCAGCGGCCGGAAACGATGAGCCGACGTGCGCCTCACGGTAGCCGCCAGCCAAAACGGCAGGAAAGATACATTCAACTGGTGAGCCAGCCAGGAGGGTTCGAAGGCGAAGGCGTTTGCCCGGCCTGCGTAAAGACCGCTTGGTGAAAAGATAGCCTGGAAGCGGTAGAGCGCCTCAGGATAACTGAAATTCCTGTGAGCGTACCAAAAATAGGTCTGCACCAGGGTGTACACGATGATCGGGACGCCGGCCCAATTGAGCGCTTTCAATGTAAGCCTGAGTCGGCTTTCCGCCTGCGGCCAGGTCGAGACCACCAGGTAGAAGCTGACCCCAATTGCAAGGGTGAAAAGCGCCTGCACCTCGCGCGATAGAATACTACTATCTCGGAAGGGCGGTATGTCAATAAAATACGCCGCCGCCGAGGATAGCAACGCTGCCAGCAGAAATGCTAAAAAGGGCAGCGTCTGACGGGGCAGGCTTCCGCCTTTTATCACATATGGGACGAACCACAGCGCCAGCAGCCACAGCAGAATGACCGCCGATGGCGCCGCAACCATGTTTGAGCCAACCAGGCGGATCAGCAGGGGGAGGCTGGTGATCGGGAAGGACAGGATCATCAACACCCAGGCGGCGGAGAAGCTGGCCTCCCACACGCGCTGCAGACGTTCACGCACCGCGTCTACCCCTCGCCATGCGCGCAGGCCAGCGCACGCTGGTCGCCAGGATGCCGGCCAAAAAACCGATCAACGCCCCGCCCAGCACGAGCAAATTCAGATTGTAATTCGTCGGCCGGGCGGGGATCGTCGCCTGCTGGGAATAGTCCACAGTGATAGCGGAAACCAGACCGCGGCTGGCGACCTTCTCCTGGGCGATTGCCGCTCCTGTCTGCTTGATTTGGGCCAGGATGACCGCAGTGTTTTGCAAATTACAATCGCCATAAGCCGGTCTGACGGCCACCGAGCGCTCCAGACAGGTCTCCAGACTCTGCAAGGTCAATGTGAGGTTATCGGCGGCGGCAGCATGGCCGAGGGCGGCGGTGAGTTGGCGGTAGGCCTCCTCCGCCCACAGATTAGCCAGCGTCGCAGCGGTGCGGGGATCGCGATTGCGGACGCCGAGCAGCCATAAATAGCCCTGGCGCTCCAGGTTTATCGAAGAATAGAAAGTTGCCGGGTCGATGTGAATGCCCTGTCCGGCGGCCTGCTGCAGAGTGGCCTCCACAACGGAAGTGGAGGAAATCAGTTGGCCGGAGGATAAAATGAGTTGATCCTGGTTAAATGGCGGTATATACCCGGTACGGGTGTAATCGATGCCAAACACAATGGAGGCCTGAGCCTGATACAGCGGAGGTTTGCCGAGGTGGAAAAGATACCCACCTGTCGCCCCCAGCAGAGTGATCACAAGCACCAGCCACCAATGGGAGAGAAACCGTTCGAACTGCTCCAGGGGGGAGAAGTCTTCCATTTAGCCCCCCCGGAAATTGCCTTCAAATGGATAACCAGGAGCTACGCTAGATTGAAGGGAAATAGCCGCAGGCATATGTAACCATTATACCCAATCCGGAGGTTTGTCATTGAAACAGCTAAAAGCATTCACGACAAGATCATTTGTGGGGAGACCAAAAATATCCAGCCATCGTTCAGGGATTAATAATTTCATGAGTCAGTGTCATTCGGAACCTAACCTTTAATTCTTTTCGCGATTTACTTTCTCACAAATTCCATAGATTTGCCTGGAGATTATTTCCCAATTACGCTCACTTTGATAGGTTGTTTTCAGATTTTGACCCAGGCATCGTGCGGCTGCCGGATCAAATAACAAGCCGACGATCGCATCAGCCAAGGCTTCAGGCGATTCGGGCGGAACCAGTATTCCGGTCTTTCCATGATCGATCTGTTCGGGAAGAGAACCAACATTTGTGGCGATGACAGGGAGAGCGAAGGCTGCCGCTATGGGTATCACACCAGATTGGGAAGCTTCGACATACGGGAGCACAACAATTGAGGCGTTTTGAAAGATAGTAGATACTTCTGACTCTTCAATCCATCGATTGAGGATCTTAACATTCTGGAGATCCCGGATCAATCTTGTGTATGGGCGCAAATCACCTTGACCTGCGATCGTTAGCTGCGCTTTCGGAAAACGCGCTTGCACAGACCTGAACGCTCGCAGCAAAATATCAAGGCCTTTGTAGAAAGTTACCCGCCCGAAAAATAGAACGCAGGCCTCGTTAAAACCGGCCTTTGATGCCGCTGCTGGGTAAAACTCCTCATAATAGGTAAATATTCCATGATGAACTGGTTCAATCTTTTCTGGATTTACACCTCGCCGAATCAATGCAGGAATTTGATTGTGACTAAAGGTAATGACACGGGCAGCTCGATGAAAAGAACGCGACTCAAGAAGGGAATAAATATAATCGCGTATGCCTGGGTGAGGAATAAGATCGTGAACGATCACTACCGATGGAATGGATGGTAACAAATCTTGTAAGAAAGCATTCCATGGATGGAACATGGGAAAAAGTAATACATCCGGTTTTTCAGCGGCGATCTGCCTGGCCAACTCCTTGATGTGTCTTTGAAAGGTCAAAACGCTCAATGCTGAGATCACGCTAGAATACGTTATGACAGCGAAATAATCCAGGTTGAGCTGACGCCACAGGTCGAAATTCTCTACAGCGTAATTAATAACCGCTTGAGTTGGGGTTAACCTCGCAAGATTGCGGGCCAGCTCAATGCTTATCGGTCCTCCCGCTCCTCGCCTGCCCAGATAGATCAATTCGATTTTCATGCTTGCCTATCGAGACACCGCACATTTGAATAAAGCTCGATCAGCTTCCTCTGCATTAATTTCCAATCATACTTGTTGATATAGGCCGTGCGCCCCCTCTGTCCAAGCGAATAGCTTAATCCAGGGTTGGATTTCAGGCTCTCCAGAGCCGCCTCCAGAGCGTCTCTATCCCCGTAAGGCACAACCAAACCACATCCCTCTTCATTTACCAAAAAGTCGGCATGGGTGTTTTCAGCTACAATAATCGGTTTTGCAAGCATCATGGCTTCAAAGACTTTATTGGGGCTCGAAAAGCGATTATTCGGGATACGCGGATCATACGTGGCAAGCAGGACATCGGCACGGCGATTGATTTCGATTGCCATTTCGTACGGAACTAATCCGTGCCACACGACATTTGGCGATTTCCGGGAATGTTCGATCACTTTCTCCACGTCCGGCCCGAAGCCACCGATGTCCAATCGCCATGAGGGATGATGGCTTATCACCTCGAGCAATTCGAAAATGCCGCGCTCTGATTGGATATTGCCTATATAAGCGATGCGTAATTCAACATCCGGTTCTTTTTCAATTTCATGAGCTCCATCCAATACATCTTCTGGGCTGTTATATATAAATGCAAGTTTTCGCGGGTTAGATCCGCGGATCTGTTCACGCCTGGCCTCATCCGCTAAGATGACCGCATCTGCCGCACCGATGGCAAACCTCTCAATCCAGCGCACGATCCGGACCAACCACTTAGGGGTATTGCGTAGCATGTCAGCATAGTAATCGAAGATATCGTAGATGACCTTTTTGGTAAAGAAAGTTCGGCACCAGAGTGCTGGCAGGAGCGTATCGAAATCACAAGCGTGGATCAGATCATATTCAGCCTGATGGGAAACCAACCAGCGCCATAAGGCGAATTGCCACCGCAGCATAGATGGCAGGTTCCCCAAGCCTCGTGCAGGATATGAAGGAACATCAAGACGCAAGATTGAAAAGGAAGGCATTTTCTCGGCAGCAGGAAAGTTCCCACCTGTGTTGCGGGCCAAAACACATACAGTGTATCCATTGGTTGAGAGGCAGCGGGCAATCTTTTCCACCCTCGGATCGGGTGACACTGTATTTGAGCGAAGGATGATAACGCGGTTCCCCTCAGTTTTTGCCATTTTGGTCATTTAGAGTACATTCCCGAGCAGCCGATGGTAGACGCCTATAAAAGCTTCGTTAACCTGCTTGTGGCTAAATTGGTTCACCGTCAATTCCCTCCCAGCAGCGCCCATACGCTGTCGCAACGAACGATCGCGGATCAGCTTTTCCAAAGCCGAGGCTAACGCCTCCGGATTGTGCGTTGGTACTAGAAAACCATTGACACCTTCGTGCACCAGGTCACGGCAACCGGGAATGTCTGTCGCGACGATCGGCCGGGCACAGGCAGCCGCTTCGAGTAATGCGCGCGGTACACCCTCATAATAGGATGGGAGGACGACTATATGGCAGCGTTCATAAACGCTGCACATGTCCTCCTGCCAACCCCACCATTCGACAACGCCCTCCTCCACCCAGCTATGGATGATATCCTCAGAAATAGTAGATGGATTTCCGGGGTCGGGTTCGCCGACCAGAGCCACTCGAACCGGCGCACGATTCTTCAATATCCTGGCCGCATCAACTAGGTCACCCACACCCTTATCCCATAACAGGCGTGCAGCTAACACCACAACAGGTGTACCGCCCGGCTCTGGAAGAGGGATAAAATGATCAACATCTACCCCAGCTCCGTCAACCAACAACGCTTGATTGTTTTTAATTAATCTAGCATTAATAAAATAACTCAGGTCAGCCTGATTTTCGAAGGTAACCGCTTGATTAGGATGTTTAAAACTCAGGCGATAAAGCCCCAACACGATGGGGCGCAGAAAACGAGCGAGCCGATCTTCGCCCAGGAATACGTATCCACGCCCGGTTATCGAGTTCACCATAGCAGGTACCCTTGCTAATCGTCCGGCGATCGAGCCATAAATTACCGGCTTAATCGTAAAATGGTGGACCAGATCGGGCCGTTCGCGCCGATATATATTGAGTAGAGCCAATAAAGCGGGAAATTCCTTCCAGGGACTTAACGTCTGGCGCCCAACCTCCCACGTCACGTGGTGTAAACCTTCCGCGCGTAATCGTTCGACGTAACGTCCTTGGGGCGAGACTACTACAACCTCAACACCATCCGCAGTAAGCTGCTTAATCAGCGAGAGGCGGAAGTTATAGAGATACCAATCGGTATTGGCGTTGAGCAGTATTTTTGGCATGGCGATTGAATGTAGATGGTAAAACGACCAACAAAATCTGCCGCCATGTTGCACCTCAACCAATATACATAAGGTGCAAAGCTTCTTGAGGCATGATTTTCAGATGGTGACTTATATTGTAATCTCTTCTGGCTAGCTGGTAGTTAATGGACATTCCACTGCCTTGCCAGAACACGGTCCTCAGTGGCTTAGCTAAGATCTAAGTGCTTTCAGGATTTGTTGTGCCCGTACGGCCCAGGTGTTTTCACGTGCTACCGTGTCGATGGTTGAAAGATAGGCCTGGTCCTCTCGTAACTCAAGCGCTTTATCCAGTTGAGCGGAAAACTCCTCGGGCGAGGAAGCGATCAAAACCCCAGGATATCCAGCGCTTTCCCGCATGGGAGTAACGACCACTGGTTTGCCACCCGCCATGTATTCGAATAATTTTAATGGAGATACCGCGTGTGTAACATCATTTACTTTAAAAGGGATGGTAGCAACATCGAAAAAATGTAGATAAATGGGAATTTGTTCGTAAGGTTTCACCCCTAACCATTCCACATTTGGCAAATTTAATAAGTCTGGAGGCAAAGTACCATCATAATCGGGACCTACCAAGACGAAAGTCAGATCCGAGCGGTGCGCGGCGACTTTTCTCAGCAACGAATAGTCAAACCAAGTCGCCAGGGCGCCATAATAACCAATGACTGGCTTTTTCCGTTCGAGGATTGGCGTAAGATCGGCAGGGGGCTGAATGAAGGGCAGCTGCCTGTAGTGAGCGAAGATTTCATAATCTACCCCGTTCGGGCAAAGCAACGTGTCTGGACGCAATGGAAGCGCCTGTTCGTAAAGGCGACGAGCGGTCGCCATTACCAATTCTGCCCGTTGCAAAAGCACCTCATGCTCACGTCGTAGCTTGCGTGGATGGCCGGCAAATACGTCGATCTCATCGACATAATCATAGATGATGCGCGGCGATTGGAAGACGTCCGCATAGGTGCGGTTCCAAGTGAGCAGGTAAAGATAAGGCTTGTTTAGTCCTCCCAATGCCTCGGCTGGAAAATTGCACAAATACAATCCTTTTTCTATTGGCTGGAAATTCTCCACGCTCTTGACATTCGGGGGCTGGAAATAAAAGACCAGGGCTCCTTGTCTGGCTAGTGCTAAAGCTAAATGCTGCGGACGTTGAAAAAGCTGTGTCTGCCAATCTAGGCTAGGGGGAAAAAGGATAACAGTTGCGGAACTACCATGCTGCTGGAGGATCTGGTGAAACTCATCGAGAAGTCTGGCATATCTGGCTCCTCTGGCACGGCGAATTGATTTCCGAAGGGGCTTTGCCAAGATTGGCGGAATTATGCGTAATAAAATTGCCTTTATTGAGCTCTCGCGGAGTTTCATCAAGGCAAAATTGGCTTGCCGAATCCATACATCACGCCTGCTTCCAGGTGGTGCAAGCTTCAAACGCAGTTTTCTTGTAGCAGGTCGGTATCTTTGATCCTTCAGATAACCCCTTGCCTTGCTAGGGAAATATCGAAGTGTCAGGAATCAACGTGCGCGCCTCGGTAGGGGAAATGTAACGGTAGACCGGGGTGGCCACCCCATCCTTATAGCCATTGAAAACCACTGCCGGTGGTAGATAAAACGCCCAATCGTAGTCCACATTGGCATTATAGTATATAACCCCTTTTATTTGTGAATAACCTGCCAATAATGGATATGCATCTCGAAGCCACTGATTCTTGTCCCCCCCATAAGCCGTCGTTCCAGTCTGGGCTATGAAGATGGGTTTCGACGGCGCCATCTTGATCATGCGTTGAATATAGGGCACAAAAACATCATTAGGGGACATCCATTCCGGATACGGGTTGGAAGGGTAGGTGCCAAAATTGTAGCTGCTGAAGGCGACCACATCGACGTAAGAGTCGCCCGGATAATAACTTTCGAAAGGTGGATTTCCTGGGGCACTATATCCGTTAGGCGCGAATACCCAGCGTACCGATTGAGCCGGTACGCCCTCCTGGGCGAAAATTGATTGAATCCGCTTATAAGCCTTGATGAAATTCGTCGGATCGAGACTGTAAGGGTTCCCCTTCCAGTTCATCTCTTGCAGGGGTGCTAAAAAAGCCATGCGCCTGCCGCCATCCGCGAAGATAGCAAAGTCCTTAGCCCAGGCATGGATTGTTTGATCCCACCCACCCGAGGCGATATTTACTGCTGAGGTATCCGCATATATGTTGACAAACGGAGTGTATCCATTATCCCAGATCGGCGCCAGCATCATATTTACAACTTTTGGCTGATCGAAATAATGGAAAACGCCGGCGATGGATAGCCCTTTACCAGACCATGTATTTACAGGTTCCAATTCCTGATGAATGGCATCCGAAGGCATTGGGACCCACCAATTAGCCGGATAGATACCCAACATCACCGTGTTTGATGATTTTATTACCAGAGGAAGAAATAGCTTCGTTGGGGAGGCCGCTTCAATCTTCCTTGGAAGCGCCTCCATGCCTCCGAAGAGGATCATCGCTAGAGCGGCAAACTGAATGACAGCGCGAATCCATCGGCGAATACCTATTTCGTTATTTATTTTCGGCATCATCGATTCCTTTGATTTAGGTCATTTCAACCATTATGAAACCTGGGGAGTATTCCAACATTTACCGGAATAACCCTCGGGATCATACCCGTTTCATCCAATTCCATCTATTTTTACGCTATCTAGGAATTCATTCCCGCACCCATAAGTTGTTGAATAGCCAGGCTTTGATCAGCAACGTCAGTAAAACCCGATTCGATGTATTATATTCGCGAAATTCATTGATACGATCCTTACAGTATTGACAACTCGCGATGCAGTCGATTGTCGGCTAAAGATACAAAGGTGGCAGGCTTAATTCAGATTCTGTAGGGCAGAAATAACCTGAGCAACACGACGCTCCCAAGTTTGTTGGCGGACTACCTGCTTGATTGCATCCAGATAAGCCTGATCTTTGGTTTTTTCGATCGCGACGTCTAATAAATGAAGAAATTGATCATTACTATCTGCCACCATCGCTCCAGGAACATTCTTGCAATCTGGCAATGCGGTTGTCACCACTGGTTTTTCGCAGGCCATATACTCATACAATTTGATAGGCGAAGTGGATAATGTAATTGGTATTAACTTGAAGGGAATGATACCGACGTCGAATCTCCATACATATTGGAATAGTTGTGCATATGGCTTCATCCCTAACCAATGGACGTGGGGAAATTTGAGGATACCGCTTTGTTTGAGGCTGCTATCGTAATCCACACCAACCAGGACGAACTCCCAATCCGGTCGTTGGCTGATCACATTCCTCAGCAAATCATAATCCACCCACTCTGCCAGTGCGCCAGAATATCCCACAATCGGGTTCTTGCCCTGCAAGCAAGACGCAAAATCCTTTGGGGGCTCATCTCCTGGCTTGGGCTTGCTCGCCTGGATGAATTTATAATCTACCCCATTGGGGATTAGGATTGCATCCTGCCGGTATTTCTGCACATTCCGCAGTAGACGTTCATTCGTCACCAATACGAGCGAAGCCGCCTGAAGCATGCTCAGATGGTCTTCAAAGCTGGCACCGGATACCTCTAAATCGTCGTAATGGTCATAAATTACAATTGGATTGTTAAATAGTGAAAGATATTTATGATTCCAGGCAGAGCCGATATAGACGATAGGCTTTTTCAGGTCGTCGAAAACCTCCATGGACAAATGGGAAAGATAAAGTCCATGCTCGACTTCTTGAAAACCGTAGACTGCATCAGTCCTTTCGTTTTGAGTACAGAAGAAATACAGATAACCTTTGCTTGCGAAAGCGCGCGCCATCTGGTGAGGCCTTTGAAACATGAAACCCCAGTCATGTGTAGGCGGATAGACGATAATGCCTTTTCGGTCTGGGTGCTGATCCAGGATTTGGGCCAGCTCTCGCCGGTAATACTCGACTTGGCGTTCAAGTAAATTAGGTCGATTGAGCACACCTTTAACGAAACCTGCTACCTGCAACATGCCCACTATCTCATTCACCAAAGAATAGGGGAAAAAACGAGTCCCAAGTTGAGCAGACATGGGCTGGCTGATCCGAACCATCCGCGAAATTTCAAACGCGAACCAGGCAGCCAGTACCCCAAGGCCCCACCATGTCCCAGCCAGCAACAAAACTAGAAGGAAGATTAGCAAAATCACTGCCCTGATCCCATTCCTCCATAGCACCTCGACTGTTTTATACCAATATAGGCGTGCTGATGTGCCCGCCTCCCCATCCCCCACCGAATATCGGAAATATGTGCGAAATAACTTTATCAGCGTATCGGGCGCGCGCCAGAGAACCTGCGCTTGAGGTACAAAAGCCCAACGAGCCGGCTGGCCTTTTGCATGATAGTTGAAAAGAGTGTCTTCACCAGCAAGGCTCAGCCACTCCGGATATTTACCCGCTTGCAACCAAAGGTCTTTTTTCATCGCCAGCGAACGGGAAGAGGGCAGAAAAGTCTGCGGACTAACTGCATGAACGTCAATGCCAAAGAAATGAGCACATAGCCGAGACAATAAATTGTCCTGCAAGATACGATAATAGCCTGCGCTCAACTGAATAGAATCATCTATCTCGAAAGGAATGATCAATAAACGAAGCCAGTTTGGATCTAAAACGCAACCAAAATCCGTGCAGGCGATGATTGGATACCTAGCATTTTGAATGGCCAGATTCCTACCCTGGGCGATGTTAGCTCCTGGCGCATCAAGCAAACGAATCGGGATGGGAAATGAGGATGCCAGCTCACGGATAACATCCGGGGTACCGTCAGTCGACCCCCCATCTGTGATGATGACTTCATCCGGCCAGCGTTCTTGCTGAAGGAGCGATACCAGCCAGTCTCGAGTATTGGATGCCTCATTACGAACGGTCGAAATCAGCGAGACTTTTGTCCGCTGTCTAACTGAGATCTTGTCACCGTTCAATGAATGTCGTGGGTGATATTCCGGAAATAGTTCCGTTCCAGCGTACAAGACCACTTCAGTACGATCGATCAAAGGCAGCTCACTGCGGTATTCTATGTAGAAACGCTGGAAACGTTCCGGTATCAGCCAGCGCATCGATTTCAAGACGCTTTTGGCAGTATGGAAGATCGCTTCACGTACAGGGTTGGAAAACTTGGCCTTCATCGACAGTTAATGGGGATATTTCTACCATCACCCCGTTCGTCTGGTAGGATAAAGATGCCTGTAAATTTGTTGGCGTGCTCGCTCATCATTTCGCAATCGATTTAGTACCTTGTTTAGCCCCCAGGCATGAAACAGATAGTCCAAACGTTGATAAGCCTGTAGAGACCCGAGCAGGGCTTTGGCAATGGCCACATTTCGAGCGTGAGCCAACTGGTGGGATGATGGCTTAGAAGTAATATACGAGTCGATTTGCTGTTGATATTGACTGAGCAGAGAAGAGAGGATCGTTTTCCAGACGTGACGTAAGGAATAACGCCAAATATCGGGAACATGATAGACCTTCGCGGCAGGCGCAACAACTACTTGGTATCCGAGCCTCTGTACTAGACTGGCCGAGACCAATTCCTCCCCACCACTAAAATTGGAGCCGCGACGGCCGAAAGCAGTTCGAAACCCACCTATGCGTATTAAAACGTTTCTGCGGGCACACCAGTTCGCACCCCAAGGATAATAATGCCAGGTATCAACAGCAGTGGCTTTTTCATACCTTGGCAAGAATTCGCTCCAATAATGGGTCCAATCCGGTTTCAACCAACGTGGCCGCTCTTTGGGAGGAATCAAATGAATGCTTCCTCCCACAACACCCGCTTGCGGAAATTCTTGAAATGCCCTCCAGATCTGCTCCAGCCAGTCGGGAAAAGCGAGTGCATCATCGTCGATGAATGCAACCACCTCCCCTTTCGCAGCGGCTATCCCGGCATTTCTGGCAAAAGATAATCCCAGAAATGGATGTATAACGAGGCGCAAACGCTCTGGTCGGCCAGAAAATTCATTCAATTTTAGGGCTTCAACAACTTCTGTCGGCGATGGATCGCTCGGATCATTGTTTACCACAATCACTTCATAATCAGAGGCGGGGAAGGTCTGCTTCGCCAAACTGACTAAGGCTTCTTTTAACTGCAGCCCACGATGGTACGTGCACACAACAACCGATATTTTGTACTTTGGCGGTTGAGGTTTAGCGATCGCCGCCTCTAGCATCGTCATATATGCCGATTTTACACGCACATCTAATACGTTGAACAAAGTTTTTCCATCCGAAACGCCTAACCAGCCCTGATATGGTTTTGAAAGGAGCGGTAGGAAGGTTAAATATTCACCTGAAACCCCCACGCACAAATCCCATTCTGCGGGGACTTCTGCGGGTATCGTGGATCGCTCCCCACAATATACCAGGATTTTATAATTTTCATGGGGCCATCTTGACGCTGGCTCAATTTCACCCGGTCCTGTGGCAATTTGTACGACGACTTTGGGATTCCAAAGAACTTCTTCGCTCTCATTATCATATTGATCAGGCAGAAGCCTGTGGCCAGCCTTCTCCAACCGGTTACGCAATTCGTGCGCCAACTCTTGCGCCCGCGCAGATGCTCCCGCCACAATGTGCCAGGATAAGGGCGAGAGGTAAAAATCTCGGCGTGCATCTTCGAAGACCATCAATTCTTCCCGCCGACGGGTGATGCCCAACTCCTCATCCTGACTGGTCAGCGATGATGAATGAAAACGATATTCGTAAACGCTCTCCGAAAAATCAGCGTGGTGA
>Ga0315298_1008880_pt1 | contig 12612 bp, 12 predicted proteins | sample WHS_1_MG_FD_203077 | JGI IMG/M metagenome (GOLD analysis project Ga0315298, IMG submission 203077) | Extremophilic microbial mat communities from Washburn Hot Springs, YNP, Wyoming, USA - WHS_1_MG | ecosystem: Environmental > Aquatic > Thermal springs > Hot (42-90C) | place: USA: Wyoming...
TACCAGCGCCTGAGCCGAAGGAGCAGACTAAAAGTAGATCGTTAGGCTCAGCTTCTTCCAGAATGAGCGCGAGCCCAACTAGCGAATTCGCGGCATAAGGGTTACCCATATAGGGGTTAAGTAGCCCGGGCTTAATCTGCTCAAAGCTGAATCCAAGCCTTAGCGCAACTTCAACTGGGAACCTAGGGTTAGGCTGGTGAAAGACAGCATATCTGAAGTCAGAGGGTTTATACCCGAATTCATCAAACAGGTGCTTTACTGCGCTTTGGATGTGGTGAAAGTAAGCAGGTTCTCCTGTGAACCTTGATAGGTGCCTTGGATACCGTTGCCCGGCTCTTCTCCAGAAGTCTGTGGTGTCTGAAACGTAGGATGAGGCGCCTTCTACAACAGCGATAGATTTACTGTCTCTTTTAGATAGGACGTAGGCTGCTGCTGCGCTCGCTGCCGTAAACTCGAGGTCATCTCCTGGTCTGCCTTGTGCAGTATCGACACCTATGGCGAGTCCGCTCTTGATCATCCCGGAACCTATTAGCGCTATGATGAGTTGAAGAGCTTCTGTACCAGCTTTGCAGGCGAATTCTAGGTCTGAGGCCAGGACTTTATGCTGGGCTAGGGCTTGGGCTACTATTGTGCTTGTGGGTTTAACCGCATAGGGCTTGGTCTCGGTGCCCACGAAGACCGCGCCTAGTTCTTCTACTTCAGCCATCTTCACAGCCTTCCTAGCTGCTTCCACCGCCATCGTCGCTGAATCTTCGTCTATCGCAGCCACCGCTTTCTTTATTGGGGGTGCCTCTTCTCCTCCCCTCCAAATCCTTGAAACCTCTTCGCTTGGCAGCCTATAACGTGGTATGTATACTCCGTAGCCGGCTATTGCTACATCTTTAGGCGTCTTCATAACTGAAGGTGAAGCCTTCAGCTAGGGGTATTAAACTGTTGCCTAAACCTCCATTGTTGTTTGATTATTCGTCAAGTGTTGAACATCGTTGGTTAGAGGGCTTTGAGCTGTTTAACTACTGGTGGCCTAGCCTTCTTCAGAACTCTGTAGCCGCATATGCATTTGATCTCCGGTAGAGAGGCTAGCTCTTCAGCTGTCACTTTAGTTCCGCATCTGACGCATTCATAGACAACTTCGCCGAATTGAGATTTGGTCTGCTCCATAGGTTTTAGGTGCTGCATAACGATATATGAAGTTTTCTTTTTACCAGTTTTAGCTCAAAATCCGTGGCTCCCTCTGATTGTCCAGGCGAGGATGTAGCAAATGATATTTGACCAGATTTCCGTTTTTATGGTTTGGGCTGTTTTGTTTCCTATTATATCGCCTAGGATACTTTGAGCGAGTGCCATCCAGCTTCAACACGTTAATGTAGCTTGTAGAAGCGGTTGAATATGCGTGTGTGCTCCCTAAATAGAGTCACCATGCTCCTCCATATCCAGCAGCCTTTGTTATGCTTTTCTTCTTGTAACTATGGACACGACTAAATCCCTACCTATTGACTATATTATCGATTTATGCAACCCAAAGCAGCCGAGGTTGTCGCCTAAATTATCTTTCACGATCGTGTTGCTGGATTCTTTTTGAGTATCTATTATTCGGAGAAGCATATCTCACTTCTCAAACTACGCGGAGAATGACGAATCCCCTAACCCCAATCAGCCAAATAAAAGCAGAGTACTAGTGCTCAACTCGTCAAACTATAGCCAAACAGGTAACACATACAGCCTTCTAATTATGCGACAACCTCAAGCAGCTAGGAAAACTAAAAATACTTATGCCAAGAAAGAAAATTGATAGGTGAAAAATAAGCGTGTCGATTAGAGTTACGGAGAGGTCGCTTTATGGACCTTTATCTAACATTTTAAGGAAGTATGGTGTCGAAAATGTGCAAGAGGTAGCTATTGAAGGTGGCGAGTATCCAGACCTTTTAGCCAAGCTGGATGAGTACAGATTTGTGATTGAAGTTAAGATAGATAGAGAGTCAAGACTTCTTGAGGTTACACCTCGTGCTTTTGCTAAAGCTATAAAGGTTGGTGCGCAAGGAGCTATTTCGATTCTATTCCCCCATAATGTCAGGGAGGTACATCCCGATCTTTTGGGTTCCTTGGCTCCTACTCTTAAAGTTTCAGCAGCCGTTGTAGCACTTCCATGGTTAAGTGATTATTGGAAAGAGCTTACATTAGAAGAATTTGCAGAACGTATAGCGCATTCTTACAAGCTTTACCTTGAAGCGAGACGTCCCACAGTTAGCTATGACATAATAGTTAAAGCTAGTATTGAGGCTGTTGTTGAAATATCTTCATCCATAAGACGCAACCTGTTATCTAAATATAAGGATGATGCGGTAGCTATTGTTGGAAGGTTTGATATCTATAGGGCTATGCTTGAGGACTTAAACGTAAAACTAGTAGAGATGGAGGCTTGGATAGCCGATATCGCCGCGTATCTTGTTACTAATCAGATTCTTTTTTATCACGTATTATCGAAAAAAACTGGGAAGTACCCACCCTTACCTGAAGTTAATCCACTACATCCTGACAAAGGTTTACTGAAAAAATTGGGTGCTTATTTTGCTGAAGCTGCAAAGGAGTATGAACCAATATTTGGTCCAGACTTGCTATCCGTGATAAAGAAGAGTGGAGGTAAAAGTTCACTTGTTGCTGTTGCTAGGTATATAGTTGCTCTTAATGCGCTTAAGCCAGAACATGTAAAAGAAGAGCTTCTTGGCAGACTTTATCAAGAATCTATACCACCCGAAGCTAGAAAGAACTTAGGAGCTTTCTTTACAAGACCTAAAGCTGCTACTATACTCGCTACGTTAGCTATAGATCGATGGGACGAAAAGGTTTTAGATCCTGCTTGCGGTGCAGGTACACTTTTAACAGAAGCGTATCAAAGGCGGAAAGATCTTGCACCTCAACTGCCTGAGAAGGTGTTACATAAAACTATCCTTGAGAGGACTTATTGAATAGACGTAATGCACTTTGCTTATCACATGACTTGTGTAAACCTTCTGGCCCAAAACCTCACCTTACCAGTTAAACTTACTCACATTAGGGCTGGTGATGGAATTGAGCCTCAATTACTTTATGTAGAGGGTAAGGAAGAAGATCCGCCTGTAATACCATTAACAGCTTGGACAGAGAAGGTGAAACCTGAACACTTTCCTTCTGAAGCCTTTGATTGTGTGATAATGAATCCACCTTTCACGAGAAGGGAGCGATTAGCAGCCATCAGCGAAGCCAGGAGATTAGATAAATTGCTAGGCGATAAAGTTCGTGGAAAAGTAGGTTATTGGGCTTACTTCTTGGCGGCAGCTGACAATGTAGTTAAATATGGTGGTAAGCTTGCAAGCGTAACACCTGAAGAGTTCTTCGCAGGAGGATCTGCTGAAAGCCTTAGACGCTTTTTATTCCTTGGTGAGAAGTATGACGCAGAAAAGAAAGCTTATGTCAAACGACTACAGAGATGGTATACTCCACTTTACGTCGTAAGGAGCGGAGTGGAGGTTGCGTTCAGTGAAGGCGCACTTTACAGAGATTATCTGATGGTTCTTTCGAAAGGTACGGAGAATACTTCAAGACCACTAACGTTTATAATACTTAAGAAAAGGTTAGACGAAATTGAAGACGCAAGAGATGTTGCCCGTAGTATAAGATCATTTGCAGAAAGTAGTGCGGAAAAACTACAAACCGAGGTATTTGATGGTATCAAAGTAAAAAAAGTTAAGCAATTTTTGGATAAACATATAAGCAATCTTAAGCCAATCGTCGGGTTGAACGTTATTGAGACACAGGAACTTCTTTTTGAGCTGCTTGACAGAGTAGCAGGTCTTCCAACATTAGCTGAGCTAGAGAAGAACGGTACCATTGCTATGCATTACTATAACCCTGGTCAATACTTATCGGTAAGTAAAGGGGTTGAGAGAGAGGCGAGGCTACTATTCGCTACAAGGTATGGAGCAGGAGGGAAATGGGTCTTTAGGATAATAAAGGAGGAAGAGAGGTCTGTTCTTTTTGAAGAGAAAATTCAAGGGAAGCGGTTTAAAATGCCTCTCGAAGCTCTTGTCAGAACCCTTAGAACTTATAGTGGGGTCAAACATATAGACATTACCGATGAGGAGGAATATGCTATAGTAGAGCCAAACTACATTCCTAACGATATAAGAAGGTTTACTGGTTTAATTAACCCAACAAAGGTTCGGCAGGCTACTGAAGATATTCGTAAAGCATATGACGAGTTGGCAGGCGATCTTCTTTTAGTTAGGAAATTACAGATTCCTTCGCCAAATATTTACTGGTTAGCATTCAGATCTAGCAATAGAGTTTTAGGTACAACCGATAGAATTAATGTTAGGATTCCAGGCGGTTTAGAACCGGAGCCGTTATGCTTATATTTAAATAGCTCAATAGCTTTCTTACAATTGCTTGCTTTTCATATTGAAACAAGAGGAGCCTGGATAAGACTTGATAAAGAGGGTGTGTGGTCAGAGATTCACGTTCCAGACTTCTGGGCGCTAAAGGAAGAAATAAGACATTCCGCAAAAGACATCTATAAAAGGTTAGGCAGAGCTGATGTTGCCCCATTCTACGATAGACTTAAAAATAGAAGCTCTGAGCAACATGAAATAGACCTTATCTCACTTAAGATGTTAGGTTTAGAGAGTTGGGAAAACAAACTTAATGAACTACATTCTGCAATAATTGCTGAACTAGAGTTCATGTTAAAAACGCTTAACACGTCAAAGAGATTCGGTAGGAAGAATACAAAGGAAAGCGAACAATATGAGGAGGTACAAGAAACACTTGAATGGTCTACAGAAGTTTAGCCTAATTTAATAAAAAAGGTTAAGCGCGAATAGACTTTTTTATAAAAGCTAACTGAAGTTGCAAAGAATAAAGAATTCGTCGAAGGCAGTTTGTTGAGATTATCCCAATAATTTCTCAACTCAAATACTTATATCCATAAAGAGTTCTCCTAAATTTAGCTTGGCTAGCCTCTCTGTAATACTTCCCACCTATAATGAGCGTGAGAATCTGCCTGAGCTTATAGCGCAGATCAGACGCTTACCGATAGAGGTAGAGTGTATCATAGTTGATGATAGCAGCCCAGACGGCACAGGCGAGCTCGCCGATCGATTGGCCTCAACAGACCCGCTGATTAAAGTTATTCATAGACCTAGGAAGGCTGGCCTCGCTTCAGCAGTATACGCTGGTCTCTCAGAGGCTTCAGCACCATATGTTGCTGTTATGGATGCTGACCTCCAGCACCCTCCACATCTTCTGACGCAGATGCTTCGAGCGCTTGAGGAGGGGTATGATGTGGTGGTGGCGAGTAGGTATGTGCGCGGGGGCGGGGTTGCAGGCTGGTCTCTGCTTAGGCACATTATTTCAAGGGTTGCAACCCTCTTAGCACATCTAGCCATACCTAGATCGAGGATTGTGAAAGACCCTATGTCGGGTTACTTCGCGCTAAAGCGTGAGATCTTAGAGAGCGTTAAGATCGACTCGTCCATAGGCTATAAGCTTCTGCTTACGATTCTGGTTAAGGGTAGGTATTCTAAGATTAAGGAGGTGCCTATGGTCTTTAGGCGTAGGTTTAGGGGCGAAAGTAAGCTTAGTGAGAAGGAGATCTTAGCCTATTTGAAGCTGCTGCTGAACCTACTTAGGCAGCGCTGACTTCACGCTGGATGCTATCTGCTCCAACTCAGCCTCAGACACAGCCGGATGTACAGGTAGCGATACCACCTCGGCTGCTGCTTGCTCGGTTTTAGGCAGCTCCACGTCGCCAAAAAGATCTCGGTAGTAGGGGTATAGGTGTATAGGTGTCTCGTAGTATACTGTGGCACCAACACCGTGGTTGCGTAAATACTGTAAGACCCTATTTCTGCTCTTAACCCTTATCGTGTAAAGATACCAGTTGGATGCTCTTCCTTCACGCTCTGAAGGAAGCACAGCATCAACACCATCAAGCATCTTACTCAACGCATACGCGTTCCGCCTCCTCTTCTCAAGGAAGTAGTTGAGCTTCTTGAGCTGGGCAGATAAGATGGCTGCGGAGACCTCACTCATCCTTAGATTTAACCCCATCCTCGTAACCAAACCTTCGGCGCTCAAACCGTGGTTCCTTATCATCCTAAGCTTCTCAGCCAGCTCATCGCTGTTGGTTACTACAGCCCCGCCTTCACCGCAGGTTATAACTTTGGAGGGGTAGAAGCTGAAGCACCCTATGTCACCAAGCGTGCCAGTCTGCTTAGAGCGGTAGGTAGCGCCGAGTGACTGAGCCGCATCTTCCACGACGAAGAGGCTGTGTTCTCTTGCTACTTCAAGCACCCTATCCATGTCTGCTGGGTAGCCGTAGAGGTGGACGGGTATGATCGCCTTACATCTATGGGTTATCTTACGCCTCAGATCCTCCGGATCTATGCAGTAATCTTCAAGACTTATGTCTACGAAGACTGGTTTAGCACCAACCGCTAGAGCCGCGTTTGCGGTGGCTACGAATGTGAAGGATGGCAGAAGGACTTCATCACCCTCCCCGACACCAAGCGCTAGGAGAGCGGAGTGTAGGGCTGCGGTACCGGAGTTCACAAGCACAACATGCTTTACTTGAAGGTATTCCGCTAAAGCCTTCTCAGCAGATGCCACATTCCTACCACCTAGGTAGGTCGGGTTTGTCAGCTCGCCGCTTCTTAAGGTGTTTAGCACAGCCTCCTCCTCTTCTTTACCCAGTATAGGTCGGTTTATCGGTATCATCTACTCTGCTCCTCTGTAAAGACCTCTAGCAGCTCCTGCTTCTGCTCAAAATGCTTCCTTATGGGCTCGATTATCTTATCTAAGGCAGTTGCTACTGAAAGCTTTAGGTCGGCGGGGTGGAGCTCGCCTTTAACGTAGGCTGCTTCGAGTTCGCCGTAGCTGCTGAAGGTCACCTTGCCCCCATACTTTGCTGGTCTATCAACCTCGAACACATCAGATTCGTGGAATATTATGTATCTTGCTATGTCGAGCACAGGGTTCTGAGAGGCAACCTTGGGCGGGCACCAAGCCTTCATCAACTTCTCCCTAATCTGCTCTTCGCTATCGTGGATGAAGATCGCTGTCCAAGGCTTAGACTTGCTCATCTTGGTCTCAGGTCCAGATAGGCTGCATAGTAGTGTATGGTGCACAGCCACAGGCTTCTTCCAACCAAGCTTAGGAAAGACCTCTCTGGCGAGCATATGAACCTTACGCTGATCCATACCCGCGTGCACAAGATCAAGATCCATCGCTTTGATGTCCACAGCCTGCATAGGCGGATAGAGGTACTGCCCAAAATCGAGTTTCTCCTTCTGTGTTCTACCCATTATGGTCAAGCACCTTATGTTCCTAGCTAAAGTTATCTGTTTGCAGAAGCGGACGTAGTTCTCCCAGTAGTCTGGGGTGTTCTTGTAGAGGTCTGTGCCCAAGAGCGTCTCTACACCCGGGCAGAAGAATCTGAACGCCTCATCATAGTACCTTGCCGCTGCGCGTATCTTACCCCAATCCCCACCAAACTTGTTGTTAAGGTAGCTGTGCCAATCCGCCAAAAAGACGAGGCATCTTAAACCAGCCTTCAGAAAGTCTCTGAGCTTGTAACCAACCACAACCAAGCTGCCTAGGTGCAGAGGCCCAGATATCTCCAAACCTATGTAGTGCTTAGGGTGCTCTACCGTCTGAAGAAGATGCTTAAGCTCACTCTTAGTTACGACTTCTTGTGTCGGCTCCTTTAACACTAGGTTGATGCGCTCCTCTAGGTCCAAGCGTAGATCACTCTCCTATTAACTTGTTTAAAAATTCCTCGATTTTTATTATGTCTCCTCTCCTTTTGCTCTTAGAACGCTCCTGCTTGTGGATAGATGAGTCCTATATGCAATATGAATATCAGCGAATCGTGTAGGCGACTTTCCATTAAAAAGTTGGTAGTCGTATCATCTGCTCATAAGGCGTCTAAAAGCAACATCAAACCCGATACACTCAGAGAGCGATGATGTTACAATAAGGTTTTAGTGCTTGATGCTTTCTTTAGTTGCCATATGTCTGCTTATCGTAACATCGTGCGGAGAGTTGTAGAAAGATTTTTTAGGAAATAAAGATGATGTTAAAGTGTGGTGAGCTTTGGCTGCTGACTGGTTAACTAGATTAGGAAAGAAGGGGTTTGAGGTATTAGTTAGCGAAATCGTTGAAAAAGTTGTCGATAAAGTTTTGCAGAATAGGGTTGAGCCTCGGCTGGTTAGCATAGAGAATAGGCTTGCAGCGATAGAAACCAGGCTAGATGTGGCTGATAGGCTCGCGAAGCTTGAAGCAGAAGTAGCTATGTTAAAGTCAAGCCGCTAACCAACGAACCTCCCATAGCGATCTATCCAGGTATCTCTCTGATCCTCTCTTTATTTGAATACGCCGAGTCGACCGCTCTTTTTACGTCCTCAGTCGTTGCAGCAGGAACCTTAGCGATGCTCTTGCCGTTTATAGGCGTATCCACAGCGAAGAGTTCACTTGAACTTGACTCAACCCACGAACCCCCAACGTACATTCTGAAGCAAGGTATACGCTCCGTGTCTTGACACCAGATCCCATCGAAAAAGTTTGAAAGCTTTAAATCAAGGTTTTCTTTGGACATCCACAATAGAAAAGGGGCTGCTTCGGCAATATTAACCTATATGTGCAAGCTTAAGATAATGAATCGCTTAAGCCTACCCAACAACAGTCATTACTATAGGCTGACTTATCTGCGAGAGGTGGTTTAGGTCGCCATAAGTGACTTCACCTTCTCTTTAACAATCTTCGCTTCCTCGCGTGAAAGAGATACGCCGAAGGGTCGCTGCTGCTTCAACCTCCTCAGCGTGGATTCTGTGAAGACTTCCTCTGCCGCTATAGGCTGCTTGTATTCCACAAGCCCCTCAAGCTCCACAACATAATCCCAATTATGGCTGATAGCAAAATCGTAACCGCTATCAAAAGGATGTAGCTCGCCGACATAGGTACAAACGCCTTCACCTACAAGAAGATATTTACCACTCTCTTCGCTCTTCATTACAAAATATATTATGTTGCCTCTACCTAACTCAGACGGCTTACCCCTCACATAATACTTCTTCCTAACTCTAAATACGCTTTCAAAGAACTCTTTGTTCATAATCTTAAAGACGTAGTCGCTCCCAACTTTTCGCATACACGTTTTAAAGCGGTGGAGTGATTTTAACATTTATTCAAGTTTTTTCGCCGCTGACCGCTATCTCTACCGTGGTTGCTATGCATCGTTCGAGTGAGCGGGTTATGTGGCAGTATTCTTTTGCGAGCTCGATGAACCTCTTGACCCTCTCAACCTCCTCTTCCGGAGCTGAAGCTTCTATCTTAGCCTCCACCTTAGTTATTCTGTAGCCTTCCTCCATCAACTTGACTTCGCCCCTAACGTCAACCTTAAACTTCTTTAATGGTAGGTTGAAGCGCTCTTTGAAGTGTAGGAAGGTTGTGAGCAGGCAGCCGCCTACCGCAGATAGGAGCAGTTCATCTGGGCAGAAGCTCCTACCCAATCCCTTAAACACCTTCGGCATATCGAAGCTAAGCCGATGTTGGGCTGTCTTCGCCTCCCCACCAGTCAGCCCATCCCACTCAACTAGAACACCGTATTCATATACTTCAGGCCCTACGGCTTGCATAGAGCGTTGACTTATTTTGTTGAACTTAAAGTTAACTGCAAAACCTTTTTAGATGTACTTTAACAAACGGGCTGTAGTGTATTAAGTTGGGTGAAGCACCTATCTGCCTTATCGCAGGCTCCAAAAGCGACGCTGAGTATGTGAAGCGGGCTGAAGAGGTCCTAAACAAGCTCGGAATAAAGTATGATGTAGCCTTCCTTTCAGCACACAGGAATCACGAAGAACTTGACATCTACCTCTCAAACTCCAAGGCTGAGGTCTATGTGGCTATAGCGGGGTTAGCAGCCCACCTACCAGGCTACATAGCCTCAAGAACCCTAAAGCCGGTTATCGGAGTTCCGATCAATAAGGCGCTTGGAGGGCTTGACTCACTTCTCTCAATAGTCCAAATGCCTAGAGGTGTTCCTGTCGCTTGTGTCGGCATAGATAACCCAGAGAACGGTGCTTTGCTTGCAGCGGAGATATTAGCTCTGAAGGATCCCGCTTTAGCGGAGAAGATAGCGCTCTACAGAAGGGGGAAGCTGTGATGGCTGCACAAGAGATCCGCTTCATAAAGAGCGGTAAGGTGAAGGACATCTACCAATATGGCGGGGATAAGCTGATGTTCGTCTTCTCAGACAGAGTCTCAGCGTTTGATGTGGTTCTTCCAACGATCATACCGAGGAAGGGTGAGGTGCTCTGCAGATTCAGCGAATTCTGGTTCCAAGTGCTGCCCTACCCAAACCACATGCTTGAAGTGATGCCACCGAACAAAATGATCGTAAAGAAGCTTGGGATGATCCCTTTAGAGTGTGTGGTTAGGGGCTATAACTACGGAAGCTATTATGAGAGGCTGAGCAAGGGGGTGATTAAAGCGGATAAGCCTCTGAGGCTCGCTGAAGAGCTCCCCCAACCAGTCTTCGACCCGACCACAAAATCCGAGACCAAGGATCTGCCTATATCAAAGAGCGAAGCCGTCAAGCAAGGCCTATCCACGGCTGAGGAATACGACCTCCTCGAGGAGACCTCGATAAAACTATATGGTGAGATGAGGAGGTGGGCTGATAGGGCTGGCTTCATAATAGCGGATGTTAAGTTCGAGTTCGGGAGGGATGAGGAGGGGCGGATTCTGCTCGCAGACTCGCTGGGGCCTGACGAGTTCAGACTATGGTTGAAGTCAGAGTATAGGGTCGGTGAGGAGCAGAAGAGCTATGATAAGCAGATCGTAAGGGATTGGCTGATCAAAGTTTCATTTAGGTCCAAGTTGGAGGAGGCGAGGAAGGCTGGTCTACCCCCACCAACACCACCGGAGCTCCCCAAAGAGCTCGTTGAGGAGACTGTGAGAAGATACATTACTGCTTACGAGCTGATATCAGGTAGGCGCCTATACTTGCATGCTTAGCTATCAAACACTGGTGGTCACAGGTAGGTCTTTGCTAGGAGCTTATTCTTCGTTAGCCGCCGGGTATCTAAACAACTTCGTTCTTTGATAAAGTTCAGTTTTAGAACGTCTGTAAAGACGGGAATAGTCCGTTAACCAGATGCACGTCTACCTTTTCACCCTCCTCAATTGTTTTCTTACCTTCAGGCACTACAATGAAACCGTTAGCCTTTACAACTATGCGTGTAAGGGAGGAGTCTCCAAGGACAGGTTTGGCCGCATATTCGCTGTTCACCTTGGTTACTTTAACGAACCTCACTCTTTTGAAGGATGCAAACTCTTTAAGTGACAGTTTGTGAGATAATCTTGCATTTAACGTTGTGAAGGAGAAGGGCGAACTGAAGCCTGCCATATGTCTTATCAGCGGTAGAAGAAGAAGACAGAATCCCACCAGAGTGGATTGAACGTGGCCAGGTAACAGCACTATAGGTTTATCCAAAATAATCAAGCTGGTGACTCGACCCGGTTGCACTTTAATGCCACGTATTACGGCAGTAGGTATGCCTATTCGATTAGCGGCTTCCCAGCAGCAATCCCTTCCACCTACAGATGCCCCGCCAATAGTTGCCACAATATCTGCTTTCTCAAGCCCCCTTATAATCAACCGTTTGACATCGTTTATATCGTCAGTCGCGATACCGAGAGGTAGGGGGATCCCACCAGCCTCCTTGATCAAATGTGAAATCATTATATTGTGGCTGTCCAATTTCTTTCTATCCGTCTCATCAATTCGATCAGTAAGTTCGTCCCCAACTGAAATTATTGCGACGACAGGCTTTTTGAAGACTTTAGCCTTCCACTTTTTGATGTCAAGCAGAAACTTCATATCTTGTGCGCGTAGAACATGCCCTTGGCTAAAGAGCTTCTCGCCTTTTTTCACGTCTGAACCAGCAGATATGATATTCTCATACGGTTTAACGCTGCGACGAACCTCAATAAAACCGTTTTTAGCTTTAGCTTGTTCCACAGGTATCACCGCATTAGCGCCTAAAGGAACTCTACATCCGGTAAAAATGTAAACTGCCTCACCTACTTTTATTTCGCCTTCAAACTCTTCACCTAAGAAGCTTTGGCCGACCACCTTCAATAGAGTAGGGTTATCAATGGAAGCCTGCGCAACGTCCTCAGCCCTAACAGCATAGCCATCGTAATGTGAAACATCATACTCTGGGATATTCACCTCCGATATTATGTCCTCCGCTAAAACACGGTTGTAAGCCTCAGGAACAAGAACTTCACCCTAGTTCCCATCAAGCTCCTTTCATCATTTGGTGTATGTTGAAGGTTAGTATGGATAGGGTTATTTTGACTGCTAGGCCTTTTCTTGAGACGGCTCTTATGATTCTTGCTCCGAACTCTTCGAGCTGGGCGAATCTTGTCTCGATGACCCTCCTTATCCTTGATATGAGTTGGTAGTAGTGTCTTTCGTGCTCGCTCTTCACCATATTATCCCTCTTTATGGCTATGTACTCAACACCCTTAGCCCTCATAGCCTCTGAGAACTTTTCATCGATGTAGCCTTTA
>Ga0315298_1008881_pt1 | contig 12611 bp, 13 predicted proteins | sample WHS_1_MG_FD_203077 | JGI IMG/M metagenome (GOLD analysis project Ga0315298, IMG submission 203077) | Extremophilic microbial mat communities from Washburn Hot Springs, YNP, Wyoming, USA - WHS_1_MG | ecosystem: Environmental > Aquatic > Thermal springs > Hot (42-90C) | place: USA: Wyoming...
AATTTAATGATATACGCACTATTTCAAAGAGCTATTTTAGAATAATTTTTATCTAATAATACTATTTTAATAAACGAAACGATTTAACACTTTAACTGTCCACTCCGACTTTTCGGAGGGGAGTCAACAATGAAATATTTAATACTCGGACCTTGAGGAAGGGGGTAGTCTAATATCTTTATAATAGATTTAATCGGGTAAACCATATTTTTATAGGTTTACAGATAAAGCCTCTTTGGCAATAAAATAGGACATTTGTTTGAATGTGTCATCCTTGATTAAATCTGTAAAATCAACAGTTTCAGAGCTTGTAGTATTTGTATCAGAGAATTTTATTTTTTTTCTTCTACTTTTTTACTCCACAATGAATCCTTACCATGAGTTAATTTTATTAATTCATCAGCAGTTTTGTTCCCATGCAAACTTAATATCTTATCTATAATTTCAATATCCTTGTTGCTGAACTCAGAATTATCAAATTCTTTTTTAGTGATAATTCTAAAAGACTTATTAGCTTGTTTAAATGAAAAATAAGATTCAAGTAAATTGCATCCTTCTATTTTTGAAAAATAAATTTCTTTTGAAACAGGGCCCAACCTCCAGATATTATATTCTAACCATGTAATTAGAGAACCTTTTTCTTTTACTGCTTCTTCATCAATTAAATATAATAATTTAAGCAGTTTTGTTTGGTGTAAAGGCTTACACTTATTAGCAATATAAATAACTAAATTGCCAATTAGATCTCTATTTGCTTTAATTCCAATATCCATATTTTAATTTATTTAGAGAATATTGAAAAACATTCCCTTATTTTGTAATAACATAATGCTTTTCATTATGTGCTTCATTTCTTAGTCAAATTCACTGGAGATAAGAAAATCAGACCTAAACCTGCTTTTGCGGATAGGTTTGATAAGTGTTCCCTAATATAGGGATAGACAATAGCAGCACCATTTACGTGTCCAAATTGCTCTAAATCCAATGGTGAATCTCCGTACTTTTCAAAAACACCAATCATTGAAATTTTGGCTGAAACTTGTTCAATGCCGTTGAATTCTTGTGAATAGTGAAGTGTTTGTTTTACGGAAATCATATTGTTTTCGGGGTTTATATTTACAGCCCCATCAATATTTACATTCTGCTTTATTTCCGGATTGTTAAACGCGACAGTTTCTATCCTTGAGAAGTTGCTTTCAACAAGGAGTATGTTGTGAATACGAAAACCAGATTCTATATTTTTCTTTTCTTCTTCCATTTGTTTAAGCGGCTAAAGACCAATTATCATTTTCTTGCAAAACTACACTAACATTGTTAGTTGTAGGAGCAGAATTTGAATTACTTGTAAAACAGATAAAAGCACCGGTATTTACAAAACCAGTAACTTTGATTGCTGATTCTTCAACTACAGTTTCAGTTCTGCTTGTTGAATAAATAGTATCATAAATCAAGCCAGTTAATACAAGTTGAACATTTTCTAAACCAACAAGTGCATCATCGGAAATGAAACAGATATTTTGGTCTGGAAATGAAGAGGTGAATTTATCGTACAGCTCGCTCTCCCATGCAATATAAGCTTCATCTAAATGGTAAACATTGTTGGGAATAACTTCAATAAAATGCACGTCAGAGGGTTGATCGTATTCGTAACGAACTCTGGTTTGAGGGAATTTAGCGATAAAATCGTTTAATTCTTGGGTAATATATTCTTGCGAAGTCATAGGGTCATTTTCTTTTACAAATACTTGTTAAGGACTCGAATAATCTCGTTCGAAAGACTTATTGATTTGGAACTGTTTGTGGAATCAAAAACAGTGTCTTCATAATCGGCCTTTCTTCTTAACCTTTTTAGTTGTAATATGTTGTTGTTATTAACGCGAGAATCTTCAATGAAGTTTTTTGATCTTGAGTTTTTAATGAAACTGCAAATCTCATTTATCAGTATTTCGTGGGAACCCATTCGCGTTTTGGTTCTGCCTAAAATTTCTAGCTCTTGTTCGGTTTTATGTTGCTGGTATAGCCAAATATGCTTGAGTTTTTGGTAACACGCATAATAAGCGCAATGAGCAACTGCAGAATATAGATACTTGTCATTCAGCAACTTTGCAGCATCTACGTTGATTTCGGATTTGTTTGATAAGTTGCTCATTAAGAGAATGCAAAGGTAACATTAATTCTATTACGCCACAAATGTACACAATAAAATATGATTATGCAATAAATCCACCTGGTTTTATCCTTGATTTTGATCGTATTTGATGGCTTTATACTATTATTTGATTTATTCCATAAATCACCCTAAGAAGAAATGAAGCGGAATGACTATGTTCTCAAAAATGTGCTTTTTAGATAGTGTGAATCAATGATATACAAAAGAATAAATACGCTAACTGAAACTCAAAGTTCTAGTCGGAGTACAAGATGATTGACAGTTTACCTGGTCGGTTTTATCCTGCGTGGGCAGGTCATTCAAATAAATTATACTGCTCAAATTGACAATTTCTTACTTTGCATCAAGAATATCGGCTGCATTCGGTAAAAGTTCAAACAAGTTTGACCTTTACTCTCACTGGCACGATATTTCCCCATATCCCCATTTTGGGGATTTGGAGAATAATGGGGAAATTCATTCTAACTTTCCATTAGGGCAATTTATCTGACCACCTTATCTGACCATCAAATTTAGTTTTCTGACCACCTGCCATTGTACAGAATGCCCAATTATTGCCCCAATTATTGCCCTATTTGCCCAATTCTCAGTTTGTAGCAACTGCCTGTTTAAAGTTTATCTTGCACTTGGCGGCATTATAACGTTATTTTAGCGAATTTGGCGTTATTCTGGCATTTTTATTTTATAGAAACTACCTGCCTGCTCAAACAGATTAGCTTTAACAAGTTCGGATATTTCCCGTGAAGCTGTTCTTTCAGAAGTTTCGTTCAATTTTTGATATTCTCTATTTGTAATTTTGCCTTTTTCTTTTACATACAGAACGGCTTTAATCTGTCTTTCGCTCAAACCTAACTTGCCCAAATCTACTGCATTGTAAATGTCTTTACGGAAAGTTACCCAAAAATCTGAGCCTTGTGGTGTACACTGAGGCGCGGGTAAACCTGTTGCGACACATAGTTCTTCGATTTTGGAAATGCCTCTACCCCACGATTCGACAAAACCGCTGCGAAAAAGAAAACTTACCTCTTCCCAAACCGATTTATATACTATGTTTTGAGTTTCGGGCATAGTTACGAATTATTTAATCTCGCAATCATTGAATCGTAATGTACTTTATCAATATGTTCTATCCGTTTCAATACATCAGGGACTATTTTGTCTGCTTCGGCAACTATATTGGTGGGTTTTAAAAATTAACTTCGTTGAAGGTATATTATTGACAGGGAGAATAACTTTCTTCACGCTTAGCTAAAAGTTATTGCCCCCTGCCAACAATTATTTCATCATCATCCTATTTTTCCTGTTTTTCTAATCCCCAAAAATTCGCATTTACTAATCGAACTTTGAGAAGCTGATAAAGGGATGATTATTGACGAATAATCGATTTAACACTTTAATTGTTGACTTCGACTTTTTGGAGGGGAGTCACAAGTTTCAATTAAAGTTCAAAAGTAACAATTTAGCACGGGTGCGTAAGCAAAATTGCAGCTCTTTTGTAAGCTTTGGTTTTGAGCGTTGGCTCGTGGGGCTTGCAAATGTGCTTACGACTGTGGGCTGGTTGTTCATATCAATTATTTATTAGTCAATTCGTTTGCAATCATTTCAGCTTGCTTTAATACGGTTTCGGTTGCGAGCATTTGCATGTCGGGCGGATAACCGTATTTTCTTAAAAGTCTTTTTACAGCAACTTTTAGTTTTGCTTTTACACTTTCTTTAATTGTCCAATCAATCGAAGCGTTTTGTTTGATGGTTTCGGTCAAAACAACGGCTAATTCTCGCAATTTGTCTTTTTGCATGAGTTCTCTTGCACTATCGTTGTTTGCAACGGCAGTGTAAAATGCATATTCAAAATCTGATAATCCCATTGCTTTGGCTTCGCTGTCCATTTCAACAATGTCTTTGCTCAGGTTTATCAGTTCTTCGATTACTTCGGCTGCTGTAAGAATTTTATTATGGTATTTCTTAATGGCGTTCTCCAACATTTCCATTAAAGACTTGCTTGTCACAAGATTCTTATTAGCTCTCGATTTTATCTCATCGTTGAGTAATTTTTTCAATACTTCGAGGGCAACATTTTTGTGTTCCATTCCTTTCAGTTCTAAAAGAAATTCTTCTGAAAGTATTGAAATATCCGGTTTTTTTAATCCTGCGGCATCGAAAACATCTATAACTTTTTCGGTAACCAATGCTTTGTCAATTACCTGTCGGATGGTTGTTTCAATTTCTTCATCGGTTTTGCCTGTACCTGTGCTGTCAAATTTTGCCAAACGTGCCTTTACTGCCTGAAAGAAAGAAATTTCATCTTTGGCATCCATTGCCTGGTCGTGCGGAATAGCTATTGCAAAAGCTTTTGATAGTGCCGAAACCTCATTTATGTATCGTTTTTTGCCATCTTCCAAGCCCAAAATGTGTTCTTCGGCTGCTAAAATCATTGAAAGTTTTTTGGAAGTTTCGGCTTCGAAATAATCTTCGTAATTAAAACCGTGATACATATTTGAAACCACTTCCAGTTTCTCCAACATCAACTGAACAGCTTGTTCCTGTAATATGGTTGGGTCGCCTTTTCCACCAGCATCAGAATAGAAGGAAAGTGCCTTTTTCAAATCAGATGCAATGCCTAAATAATCAACAATCAAACCGCCCGGCTTGTCTTTGTAAACACGGTTTACCCTTGCAATTGCTTGCATCAGGTTATGACCTTTCATTGGTTTGTCAATGTAAAGCGTGTGCATACTCGGAGCATCAAACCCAGTAAGCCACATATCCCGAACAATAACAAGTTTTAATTCATCATCGGGGTTTTTCATGCGTTCGGCTAAAGTACGGCGTTGTTCCTTAGTTGTATGATGTTTTGAAATCTTTGGTCCATCGGACGATGAAGAAGTCATTACCACTTTGATAATGCCTTTGTTCAGTTCATCTGAATGCCACTCAGGTTTTAGTTTTATAATGGCTTCGTACAAATCAGCTGCAATACGGCGGCTCATGGTAACAATCATTCCTTTGCCTTCAAAAACGGCTTGCCGTTGCCCGAAATGTTCAATAATATCTTTTGCAATCTGATTTACTCGGTTTTCGCTACCTACCAAAGCCTCTAATTGTGTCCATTTGGCTTTGGCTTTTTGGGTATCGGTTAAATCTTCCTGGTCGAGTTCATCGTCCAAATCATCCACTAACTTTTTGCCTTCTTCGCTAAGGTTTACTTTTGCCAATCGGCTTTCGTAATAAATACGGACAGTAGCCCCATCTTCAACAGCTTGGGCTATGTCGTAAATGTCCACATAATTGCCGAAAACGGCAGGGGTATTTACATCGGTGTTTTCAATGGGTGTGCCTGTAAAACCAAGATATGTTGCATTTGGCAGAGCATCACGCATATATTTTGCAAAACCGTAAACTATTTTTTTACCGATTACATCGCCTTTCTCATTTTTATCGTCAATGGTTTTGGCTTTAAATCCGTATTGGGTGCGGTGGGCTTCATCGGCAATTACAACAATGTTTTCACGATTGGAAAGCAATTCATAAACATTACCATTATCGGGTTGGAATTTTTGAATAGTTGTAAAAACCACACCGCCCGAACCAACTTTTAAAAGTTCTTTTAGTTGGTTTCTATCTTCGGCTTGTACTGGCTCTTGCCGTAATAACTGTTTTGATGCTGCAAATGTATCAAAAAGCTAGTCCAAATCGTTACGGTCGGTAATAACCACAATGGTTGGGTTATCCATTGCCAATACAATTTTTCCCGTATAAAAAACCATTGAAAGCGATTTACCGCTCCCTTGTGTGTGCCAAACTACACCACCTTTACGGTCGCCAATGGGTTGTTTTTTTACACCCGGCACACCGTAACTTTCAGGTGATTCCATTACCATGCTCAACGGCGTTTCTTTTTCAATAGAAAAACCTGATGCTCGCAATGTTGATTCAACAGCACGGTTTACAGCATAATATTGATGATAGGCTGCAAGCTTTTTAACTGTGGTTATTGTTATAATTCCTGTTTCGGAGTCTTCTCGTTTTGATTTTTCAAATACAATAAAATGACGGATTAAATCAATCAGTGTTTCTTTATTGAGCATACCCAAAATAAGGGTTTCTAATTGGCTTACCAAATGCGATGCTTCTGCTTTTCCATCGGCAGATTTCCAAGCCATAAAACGGCTGAACCCTGCTGAAATAGAACCTGCTTTGGCTACCAAACCATCGGAAATTACAACAAAACCGTTGTATGTAAATAGCGATGGAATTATGGTTTTGTATGTTTCAATTTGTTTGAATGCCGAATGAATAGTAGCGTTTTCGTCTGCTGCATTTTTTAATTCAATTACTACCAACGGAATACCATTGACAAACAAAATAACATCAGGGCGTTTATTCTGGTTGTTTTCCACAACAGTAAACTGGTTGGCAACTACAAAATCATTGTTGTACGGATTTTTGAAATCAATCAGCCAAACGAGGTCGCCACGGTCATCGCAATCAACTCGTTTTGAAACAGGAATGCCCTCGGTTAAAAGCCTGTGAAAAGCTTCATTATTTGCCAATAGTTCAGGCGAAGAAATACGCTGAATTTCCTTTATAGCTTCTGCTTGTGCATCAGCAGGAATGGATTTGTTTATGCGTTTTACTGCATTTTGTAAACGTTCAACCAACAAAACCTGCTCGTATGTTTCCCTTTCAGGTGTTTCACCATCGGGTGCAATATTAGGAGCATAAAGGTATTCGTAACCGAGTTTGTCCAATAACTCAATGGCGAATGATTCAATGCTATGTTCTGTAATTCGGGTCATTGTTCCGTTTTTGTATTCGTTCGATTGAATTTATCGTCATTCCATTTTAACGGGTTGTTGATGATGTATTCCGATATGGTTTGATGCGATTGTTGGTTGCGGATAATATGGTCGTAAAAACGCGATTGCCATGCAAATCCGAATCCCAACCGGTGTGCATGTTTTGATACGGCCGATTTATATGAACCGATAATGGACGACAATGTGTTTTTGCCCTGGTTTTGAAATCGTTTTTGCCCAATGGTTTGTTGTTGGGATTGTTGGGATTGTTGGGATTGTAGAGACAACGCATGCGTTGTCTCTACGTTGTTGCCGTTGTTGTCGTTGTCGTCGTTGCCGTTGTTGCCGTTGTTGTCATTGCCATTCAATATCAATATCCCGTGCACGTGATTGGGCATGACCACAAATTCACCCAATTCAATATTTGGGGCATGGTTTTTAATTTCGTGCCATAAAATATCGGCAATAATACCGATACCCGACAAATTCATTTTTCCATTTACAACCTCTCCAAAATAATATTCCCTGCCCTGTGTGCAAATGGTTACAAAATAGGCCGCATGTTGTGCGTAATCCCAATTTTGCAATCGGGTAGATGGTATGCGGTATTTATTTTGAAATTTGTCTGTCATATTGTTTTTTTTGAGACAACGCATGCGTTGTCTTTACAGTTGAGACAAGGCATGCCTTGTCTTTACAATACCCTCACCTCCCCACTCATCAACTTTGGCAATAGTGTATCTCGAAGATTTACAAGTAATTTAATCTGTTTGTTATTTGCAATAATCTTTTCAATTAATGGTTCTGTTTCCAATGTCATTTCTTCCAATTCTTTAGTTGATGGAATTAATACCATTGCTTCATCCAAATCGCCCCTTTTTATATGTCCCATTGTTGTTGCATGACTTGCCGCTTTTGCTATGAATTCATCTAAATGGTGTTTACACCATAAAAAATAAAACCATTTTGGATAATCTTCTGATGTAACCTTGAATAAATGTTGGTTTAATATACAATCCTGTCCATCCCATATTTTTACCATTAGTGAAGCCGACCATGCAAAAATTACATCACCATTTTTTACAATATATTCAGGCTTTACATCTGTTGTTGCCCAATCAGAATTTTCTGTAATTCCGCAACTCAATTCCTTTATTTTTAAAACAGGAAGTTTCTTAATTTCGTTTTTAGGTGGAAATTTTTGACACGCCAAACCATTTAAAAAATTAGCTATTGAACTTAACGGTTTGCTTTCCCACTCCTCCTTCGCTTCCTCCACAAACCACTGCCTAAAAAGCGTTTCTGCCATTTTTTCAAGGGTAGCGTTTTGGCGGTGGAGCAGGTCTATCTTATCATCTAGGCTGGAAAGGATGGAGGCGATGGATTTTTGTTCATCTAAATCCGATGGCATTTTTATGATTAAATCATCAAAGCATGCTTTAGGAACTCTTTGCCTTCCAGAAGTACCATCTAAATTAATTTCCGCGTGAGAGCGCACTTCATCCCACCTTGACAAATAGAAAACAAAATCTGTATCAGAAACATCTTTTTTCCCTCTAAAAATTAGAAATTCAGTCGAACCTAATCCAATATTATTATTCAAACCTTTAACCTGACAAATCTTGCCATTTTCAAGGCAAGGCGTTATCCTTGCAAAAAGAGTATCGCCATTTTGAAATTTTGAACCATTTCGATTATCTCTTTCAGAATTTGGATAACAATATTTTTGACTCTCATTTAAGTCTTTCATTTCTACATAAGAAACGCTCTTAGCTGTTGGTAAAGTAACACTGGGGTTGATTTCAACAAAATCCGAAAATTTGTATTCTTTCCACTCAGTCATTTCTCACCTCTCTTTCCAATAGTAAAACTTCGGTTCCATTGTCGTCGAGCTGAAATTGGCCATCCCAGTATGGGTTTTCGGGCAGGTTGTATTACTTTTTTTACAAAGGGTTGGTAAAAATTCTCGTAGCCGTTTTCGTAACCGCTCACCACTACGGGCATATCCTGGGGGTACTGCTGCAGTATTTCAATTAGTTCGCCAACCGTAAAGTTGTATATGTTTTTATCGTTCATCTTACTTCTTTTTTGGTTTTAACTGTTTTGGTTCACCGGCTTTTTCAATTTTTTTAATACTATCGGCCACTGGCAAGTTTTCGGGCATTTCGCCGCCCAGCTCCTGAATGGTTTTGCGTACTTTTTTACCCACTTCGTAATGGGTTTGGTTGGCTTTATGTTTCCCTTTTATATTTTCCCGCTTTAGTTTCTCCTCGGTTTGCGTGGCACGGAAAAGGTTAGCAGCCAGCTCGGTGCTGCCCATGTGGTCGAGTATCTGCTGGCTTTTCTTTAAACCTTTCTTTTTATGGATTGCCTTAGCATCCAGTCCTCCATACAAACCCATGTAGCCGTGGTTTTGGAAAATAGCGTAATCAACCCGCTCAACCACTCCTGCATCTTTCGCTGCGGCAGCAAGCTGGGTATTGTGTTTTGCCATTTCGTTGCGGAGAAACAAGCGTTTTTCGTCTTCGGTACTCAAACGGTTGTACTCGTCCATTTGGCGAATTTCCTGTAAACGGGTTTGCACGGCAAAATAGGTTTGCCCCCAAGCTACCACCTCTTTGCCCGGGTCGGCATTTTGAACAATCAGGTAACAGGCATAGCGGGAAAGTTTGTAGCTTGGCATGGCCCTTTCGGCACCCGAACCAATAGGAACCATCTCGTTGAACTCAACGAGATGGTTTTCGATTTGCTGTCCACTATTTAAACATGCCTCCTTGGCTTTTTCGATTACGGACAAAAAGTTACGGAAATCGGTGTAATCCAAAGCTTTTGCGAGGGTTCTGGCTGTCCAGAATTCATTGCCGTTTTCATCCGTTTGTTTGATTTCTTCAAACAGATTATTATGTTTATGTGATAATTCGTTTGACATAGCCTACAGTTTAATCTTTGAAAGGTTAGCGGAAATAATTTCATTCAATCGTGCTTCTTCTTTTAGCTGTTCTTCCAGTTCAGCTTTAAGGGCGGTGAAACGCTCGTTAAAATTAAAGTCGTCCTCGTCATCGGGCAAACCGACATATCGCCCGGGCGTAAGCACATAGTCTAATTCAGCCACTTTGCTAATTGGAGTAGAAGCACAAAAACCAGCAATATCTTCGTATTTACCATCAGGGTTTCTCCAGTTATGGTAAGTTTCTGCAATTTTTTGAATATCTTCTTGCGAAAGTTCTTTGGTTCGGCGGTTTATTAAATAGCCAAGGTTTCGGGCATCGATAAACAATATTTCATTACTGCGGTTACGAAATTTTCCGTTTGTACGGTTGCGGTTCATAAACCAAAGCGAAGCAGGAATTTGAGTATTCAAGAAAAGCTTAGCTGGCAGGTTTACAATGCAATCAATCAGGTTGTTTTCAACCAATGCTTTTCGTATATCACCTTCACCCGAAGTTTTGCTTGTGAGTGAACCTTTAGCCAATACAAAACCCGCTTGTCCGTTGGGTGCTAAGTGATAAAGGAAGTGTTGAATCCAAGCATAGTTGGCGTTGCCAGTTGGCGGTACGCCATACAGCCAGCGTCCGTCTTTGCGAAGCAAATCGCCTCCCCAGTCGCTTACGTTAAACGGTGGATTGGCAATAATATAATCGGCTTTCAGGTCTTTGTGTGCATCGTTCAGAAATGAGCCTTCGTTGTTCCATTTTACCTGTGAACTGTCAATGCCCCGAATGGCAAGGTTCATTTTACACAATCGCCATGTTGTTTGGTTACTTTCTTGTCCGTAAATGGAAATATCGTTAATTTTTCCTTTTCGTTCTTCAACGAATTTTTCCGATTGTACAAACATACCACCTGAACCACAACAAGGGTCAAATACCCGTCCTTGATATGGCTCTAACATTTCAACCAACAATTCAACAACACTGCGTGGGGTGTAGAATTGTCCGCCCTTCTTGCCTTCGGCAAGGGCAAATTCACCAAGGAAATATTCAAAAACGTGTCCAAGTACATCAGCACTTCGAGCTTTGGTATCGCCAAGTGCAATGTTGCCCACCAAGTCAATCAATTCGCCCAAACTTGTGGGGTCGAGATTCTGTCTTGCATATACTTTGGGCAAAACACCTTTCAACGAAGCATTCTCTTTTTCGATGGCATCCATTGCATCGTCCACAAATTTACCAATGTCGGGTTGTTTTGCTTTTGATAACAGCAATTTCCAACGGGCTTCCTGTGGTACAAAGAAAATATTTTCGGCTTTGTATTCGTCTTTATCTTCGGGGTCGGCTCCTTGTGCTTCTTCGGCTTTCAGTTTAGCAAACAATTCTTCAAAAGCATCGGAGATGTATTTTAGAAAAATCAATCCCAAAACCACGTGCTTATATTCGGCAGCATCAATATTCTTTCTCAATTTGTCGGCTGCTTTCCAGAGTTGTTTTTCTAAAGGTTCTTCTGTGCCGTTTCCGTTTTTCTTTGCCATTTATATTTTTTCTTTTTAAAATTCAACAAGTTTCAATTAAAGTTCAAAAGTAACAATTTAGCAGGGGTGCGTAAGCAAAATTGCAGCTCTTTTGTAAGCTTTGGTTTTGAGCGTTGGCTCGTGGGGCTTGCAAATGTGCTACAATGTGGGTGGAGTTTCTTTCTTCTTTTGCGGGGGGAAGAAAAAAACAAAATAAATTTCCATCAAATTTGCACTGTCCTGTCAAAAAGCTAAATCCTTTCTATTTTTATTATTTATCACTATCGTATCTGTCTGGTCGTCTGTCTTTTTTACACTTGTTGCCAACGATGGCAATATGCAAAGTTGGGGATTACGGAGTGATTCCCTGTCAAGGTACACGGCACTTTATGCGAGCCACAACCCTTGAATAACCTACTAAACCCCAATTTTGTATATTGCATGTTGTGTGCCGTAATTTATTCATTTCAAATACCTTTTATATGTCAAATGACACGCTTTAATGAATTTTTCAAAATCTCTCGAATAATTATCAATAGTAAAATGAGTAGTATTGCCTGTCAAAAATGCCTGATATAATTCGTCAATTTTGTCTTCTTCAGTTGTCAAATCATTATTTGAGTATTTGTCTGTCAATCTTTGGTTATTTTCATCTTTGAAATGAAGTGACTGAATCACAGAATATGTATCTCCTGTCGAATTATCGGGGAAAATATTAAACACAACTCTATCAAACATATTGTCATTGTCAATGCGTCCAATAATTCCCGTAATTAAATATTGTCCACTTGTTGTACCTGATACAATAAAATCAACAGATTGAACTTTATCTTTATTAAATGGATATCCAGTATTGAAAAATGAAATCAACTCGTCAAATTCTGTTTGATTATTTCTTTTCATTGTATGAATAACAACTCATGTAATCATACTTTGACAATCTTGCAGACAATTCACCATGTCTGAATTTGTTTCTAAAAATTTTGTTTTTCTTTTTGCTCATAAAATTTTCTTTTTCTATAAATAGTCAGTTAAATAGAAAAAGTCACTAGTGTCCACTTAAAAGTATTATCAGTTCTTTAATGTTATTCTAAATCTGCATATTACATTCTAAATTGTTACGTGACGATTTGAATTTTTTATTTGAAGAAAATGTCAACAAGTTGACTACACGATACGCATTATTTGATGAATATAA
>Ga0315298_1008884_pt1 | contig 12611 bp, 12 predicted proteins | sample WHS_1_MG_FD_203077 | JGI IMG/M metagenome (GOLD analysis project Ga0315298, IMG submission 203077) | Extremophilic microbial mat communities from Washburn Hot Springs, YNP, Wyoming, USA - WHS_1_MG | ecosystem: Environmental > Aquatic > Thermal springs > Hot (42-90C) | place: USA: Wyoming...
GGCATTTTCGGATACCGCTCGATCCGGCAGCCGGCGGCCGAGGCGATGCCCGTCGTGCAGAACGTGATCAGCAGCGCCAGAAGCGCGCAAGGGCGTAGGGACGTCATGACGTGTGCCCTCCAATGGCCGTTTTTTTCAGCGTCCCCGCCGGCGAGGCGGGCACGAGTCCAAAGTGCCGGAACACCGCGCCGATGCGGGCGTAGTGATGTGTCGCGGCGGCCAGGTCCGCCGCGCCGCGCCGCCGCTCCCCGAGGCGCAGCTCCGCAAGCCCCCGGCCGTAGAGCGACGTTGGCGTGTCCGGTGTACTTGCGAGCACCGCGTCGTAGTCGCGGATCGCCCGATGGTTGCGGCCGAGCCTCAGCTACACCAGCGCGCGACTGTCGCGCACTGCGGGGTCGTCCTCGGGCAGTGTGTCTCGCAGGTACGGCAGTCCGGCACCGGCGCCGATCGTATGCTCGGCGCTGAGGTTGAGCGCTTCATTGCAGTCCGCGAGTGCCCGGTGCAGTGCCCGATCCGACATGCCGCGCAGCCAGCAGCGGGCATTGAGGCCCGTGGCCTGCGCGCTGCGGCGCCGGTGTGTGGCGAGCCAGCGGTCGATCTGCGCCAGGCCGGCGCGGTAGCGGCCGGCCTCGCCGTACAGGATGCCGAGCTTGAGTTGCAAGGGTGCATCGTGCGCGGCCTGGCGCGCCACGGCGGCCAGATCGGTGTCGATCTGCGCTTGATGTGCGGCCGCGTCGGGCTGCTCGAGGCGCAGTTCGGCGCGTGCCAGGTGCGCCTGCACGTCGTGTGGCGCAAGGCGCAGGGCCGCGTCGAAATCCGCCAGCGCCGCCCGATCGCGCTGCTGCGCGAGGTACACCGTGCCGCGCTCGTAGCGGTCGCGGGCATTGTCCGGGGCGAGCGCACAGGCGTGTGACAGATCGGCGATCGCGCGCCGGAATTCATGCAGGGCGGCCAGGGCCATGCCGCGGCGCATCAGGTCCGCGGCGCTGAGCGGCCGGGCCGCCGCGGTGGCGGTGGCTGCCGGCGCGCCGGTCCGGCCGTATTGCGGCAGGTTCAGGTTGAACAGCGGCCCGCCGTTGTATGTGAAGTAGATGCGGTGCTGGCTGTAGGCGACGTAGAGCCGCTGCGAGAGAAAGAAGTCCGCCCCGAGCAGCATGTCGACGTGGCGGTTGCTGCGGATCTGTCCGGCCGGTCCGCGTGGATCGATGTTGCCGATCAGCAGGTGGGTGTGCTCGATCCGCTCCCCGCCGATCTGGAACTCGGCCACCGGAGCGGACCAGACCTGAAAGTGCAGTCCGCCGAGGCCGAGCGAGGTCCCGAGCGGCTTCACACCGGGGCTGTGGCGGGTGATGCCGGCCCGCCGCGCGGCCTGCAACGAGAGGATGGAGCGCGGTGAGCCGGTGTCCAGGAGCACCGTGATGCGCTGGCCGTTCACTGCGGCGTGCGCCAGCAGCTGCGAGTGCGCCGCGCCCAGGTAGCGCAGCTTCACGACCGAATACGGCGTCTTGTCGGCCCAATAGGCGAGCGGTTGGCCGGCGCAGCCGACCGGCCTGATGAAGCGCACGACCCCGTCCGCGAGATCGTACTCGACGTCAGAGACGCGCAGCAGATTCTGGCCGAGGGAGCCGGCGAGACGGCCCCAGAAATTCTGCGGGATGACCAGAAACTGCACGTGGTGCAGCGGCGCATTCAGGTAGGAGAATGTCTTGACGGTGGTGAGCCGCGGGCGGGTCGTGCCCCCGCCGGCCCCGGTGAGGTAGACCTCGTCGCCGGGGATGGCGTGCAGCGCCAGTCGGTAGCGTGCGGCGGTATCCTCGGAGATCGTGTTGTAGAACGCGCCGCTGTCGAGCAGAAATGTCGCTCGGCGCCCGTCGATGCCGATCCGCACGGTCGGGCGCAGGCCCTGCAGGGTGACCGGCAGGGTGCCAAGCTGCAGCAGCCGGCAATTGCCCGCCCAGGCGCTCGAGGCGCCGAGCAGTATGAGCACGGTCGTCCATCCGCTGTGCCGCATTCCCATGCGCCCCCCCTCCCGGGATCCTTGGCTGCGCGATTTCTTGCGGCGCCGGCACCCGATCCCGCGTGGCGCGGCTCCGTCGGCCCAAGCGTAACGCACGGCGGGCGGCGCGCAAGGGCGGTTTGGCGGTCGGGGCAGCGCAGCGGGCGGCGTACACTGCGTCCATGAGCACTCCTGCCGTCACGGACCGCGAGTTGTACGCCCTCGCCGAGCAGGCCGGTCGGGCCCTGCGCACCGCGGGTCTTCGGATCGTCACGGCCGAGTCCTGCACGGCCGGATGGATCGCCAAGGCCCTCACGGACGTACCGGGCAGCTCGCGGTGGGTCGAGTGTGGCTACGTGACTTATTCGGATGCGGCCAAGATGCGCGACCTGGGCGTCGCGGCCGCGACGCTTGCAACCCACGGCGCGGTGAGCGAAGCGGTGGTCCGGGAGATGGCCGAGGGCGCGCTGCGGGTCTCCGGCGCCGACCTCGCCGTGGCGGTGAGCGGGATCGCGGGCCCCGACGGCGGCAGCCCGGGCAAGCCGGTGGGCACGGTGTGTCTTGCGGTCGCGGCGCGCGCGCGGCATGAACCGCTGAGCGGCGTGCAGCACTTCGCCGGCGATCGCGACAGCGTGCGCCGCAGTACGGTGGCGCACGCGCTGCAGCAGGTGCTCGAGGTGCTCGGCGGCCTCGTGCCGTGACCGCCGTGACGGATCGCGGCCCGGTTCGGCCGGCCGAGTCGCCGTCCGAACCTCGCGCGCGCCGATTATTCTTCGCGCTCTGGCCCGATGAGGCCATGCGCGCACGGCTGGCGCGGGCGGTGCACGCCGCGGCCCGCGGTTGCGGTGGGCGGCCCGTACCGCCCGAGCAATGGCATATGACCCTGGCCTTCCTCGGTGCGGTGCCTTCTGCGAGGGTCGCGGCGCTCGCTGAAGTCGCGTCAGCCGCGGCGCACATCGCTGACGTGCCGGCGGCCGGCCTCGACGTGTCGCTCGGACGGCTCGTGGCCTGGCGAGCGCCGCAGGTCCTGTGCGTCCTGCCGCTCGAGCCGCCGGCGGCGCTCGGACGGCTGGCGCGGGGGCTGGGCGATCCGTTGATCGCGGCCGGATTTGCTCCGGATGTCAAACCCTTCCGAGCGCATGTCACTGTGGCACGCAAAGTGACGCGGCCAAGTGAGCCTCGCGACGTGCCGGTGGTGCACTGGCGATTCGAGCGCTTCGCGCTGATCGAAAGCCGCACCCTGCCGGGCGGTGCCGTGTACAGTGTTGTCGAAACGTACCCACTGTGCAACGGCGCAGCGGCGCGAAAATAACATCTTGCGCACGCAACCGGGGTGCTGAGCACGGTATCTTTGTGGGATAATTCACCCACCGCTCCGTTATCAAAACACCCGGGACACCCAGATGGAAGAGAATCGCAAAAAGGCGCTCGCCGCCGCTTTGGGCCAGATCGAGAAGCAGTTCGGCAAGGGCTCGGTCATGCGTCTCGGCGACGCCGGCGCCGCTTACGATGTCGAAGCCGTGTCGACTGGTTCGCTGGGGCTGGATATCGCGCTCGGCGTCGGCGGCCTGCCGCGTGGACGCGTGGTGGAGATCTACGGACCGGAATCCTCGGGCAAAACCACTCTCACGCTGCAGGTGATCGCCGAAGTGCAGCGCAGCGGCGGCACGGCGGCATTCGTCGACGCCGAGCATGCCCTCGACCCGGCCTACGCCGAGAAGCTCGGGGTGAACATCGCCGAGCTGCTCGTCTCGCAGCCCGATACCGGCGAGCAGGCGCTCGAAATCACCGACATGCTGGTGCGCTCCAACGCAGTCGATATCGTGGTGGTCGACTCCGTGGCCGCCCTGACGCCGAAGGCCGAAATCGAAGGCGAAATGGGCGAGATGCAGGTCGGTCTGCAGGCCCGCCTGATGTCCCAGGCGCTGCGCAAGCTGACCGGCAACATCAAGCGCTCCAACACCATCGTGATCTTCATCAACCAGATCCGTATGAAGATCGGTGTGATGTTCGGCAGCCCCGAGACCACCACCGGCGGCAACGCACTGAAGTTCTACTCCTCGGTCCGGCTCGACATCCGCCGCATCGGTGCGATCAAGAACGGCGAGGAAGTGGTCGGCAACATGACCCGGGTCAAGGTGGTCAAGAACAAGGTCGCCCCGCCGTTCCGCGAGGCCGAATTCGAGATCATGTACGGTCTTGGGATCTCGCGTGAGGGTGAGATCATCGATCTGGGCAGCGCCCAGGAGATCATCGAGAAGTCCGGCGCCTGGTATTCCTACAAGGGCAACCGGATCGGCCAGGGCAAGGACAATGCCCGCACCTTCCTGCAGAACAACCCGGAAATCGCCCGGGAGATCGAGGCCGAAGTGCGCGCCCGGCTGCTGCCGGTCCGCCCGCCGCGCAGCACCGGTGGCGAAGCGGCTACGGCCTGAGGCGGCCGGCGACGCCAGCAGTGCCCGGGCCGCCGCGCTCGGGCTGCTGGCGCGCCGTGATTACTTCAGCGCAGAACTCACCCGCAAGCTGCGCGAACGCGGCTTCGAGGCGCAGGCCGCGGCCGAGGCTCTCGAGGCGCTCGCCGCCGAACGGCTCCTCGATGATGCCCGCACCGTCGAGCGCTTCGTGGCGTATCGGGCCGGCCGCGGCCAGGGGCCGTTGCGCATCGCGCTCGATCTGAAGGCCCTGGGTGTCCCGGCCGAGCTCATCGCTCCGGCGCTCGAGTCCGGGCCGGACTGGCGGGCCCTCGCCCGGGACGTGCGCCGCCGCCGGTTCGGGGCGGCGGCGCCGGCCGACTGGAACGAGCGGGCCCGGCAAGCGCGATTTTTGCAGTACCGGGGCTTTTCATCGGATGATATCCGCGCGGCCACTGGCGCCGAGCTCGAACTGGACTGACGAACTTGACCCGACCCCCCTCACTGGGCGCCGCCGATGTGCGCCGCGCCTTCCTCGAATTCTTCCGCGACCGCGGCCATACCGTCGTGCCCTCGAGCCCGCTCGTACCGGGCAACGATCCGACGCTGCTGTTCACCAATGCCGGCATGGTGCAGTTCAAGGACGTGTTTCTCGGCAAGGAGAAACGCGAGTACGTGCGCGCCGCGAGCAGCCAGCGCTGCGTGCGCGCCGGCGGCAAGCACAATGACCTGGAGAACGTCGGGTACACGGCCCGGCACCACACGTTCTTCGAGATGCTGGGGAATTTCTCCTTCGGGGACTACTTCAAGCGCGAGGCCATCGGGTTTGCCTGGTCATTCCTCACCGAGACGCTGAAGCTCGATCCGAAGCGCCTGTGGGTGACCGTGTACCGCGACGACGATGAGGCCGCAGACATCTGGCTGAAGGAGATCGGCGTGTCCGCCGAGCGCTTCTCGCGCCTCGGGGAGAAGTCGAACTTCTGGGCGATGGGCGACACCGGCCCGTGCGGCCCGTGCAGCGAGATCTTCTATGACCACGGCGCCGAGGTGCCGGGCGGACCGCCCGGATCCCCCGACGAGGACGGGGACCGGTACGTGGAGATCTGGAACCTGGTGTTCATGCAGTTCGAGCGCGCCGCCGACGGCACGCTCTCGGCGCTGCCGAAACCCTCGGTGGACACCGGCATGGGGCTCGAGCGCATCTCGGCCGTGCTGCAGGGCGTGCACTCGAACTACGACATCGATCTGTTCCGCACCCTGATCGCGGCGGCCGCCGAGCTGGCCGGGTCCTCCGATCTGACCTCGAGCTCGCTGCGGGTGATCGCCGATCACATCCGCGCCTGCACCTTCCTCGTACTCGACGGCGTGCTGCCCTCGAACGAAGGCCGCGGCTACGTGCTGCGCCGCATCATCCGCCGGGCGGTGCGTCACGGCTACAAGCTCGGGATCTCAGAGCCCTTCTTCTACAAGCTGGTCGCCGTGCTCGAGCGTGAAATGAGCGGCGCCTATCCGGAGCTGACCCGGGGCCGCGCGCAGGCCGAGCGCGTGCTGCGCCAGGAGGAAGAGCGCTTCGCCGAGACCCTCGCCAAGGGGATGGCCTTGCTCGAGGGGGCGATTGCCGATCTCGGTCCGGCGGGCGCCGCCGGCGCGGTGATCCCCGGTGAAGTGGTCTTCAAGCTGTACGACACGTATGGCTTCCCCGCCGACCTCACCGCGGACATCGCGCGTGAGCGCGGCCTCGGTATCGATCAGGCCGGGTTCGATGCGGCCATGGAGACGCAGCGACGCCGCTCGCAGGAGGCGAGCAAGTTCGGGGTCGATCTGCGGGGTGCCGCGGCAATCGATGTGCGCACGGCGTTTGAGGGCTACGAGCAGACGCAGGCCGAGGGCCGGGTCGTGGCGCTGCTGCGCGACGGAGCGCAGGTCGAGCAGATCAGCGCCGGAGAGCCGGCCGAAGTCGTGCTCGAGCGCACGCCGTTCTACGCCGAATCGGGCGGTCAGGTGGGCGATACCGGGATCCTGGCGGCCGCCGGTGTCCGCTTCGAGGTCACCGACACGCGCAAGCGCGGCGCCGCCCATGTTCACATCGGGCGCGTGGCGGAAGGGCGCATTCGGGTGGGGGATACGCTGCGCGCGACGGTCGACGCAGAGCGCCGACGCGCCACGGCGCGCAATCACACGGCGACGCATCTGCTGCATGCGGCGTTGCGAGAACTCCTCGGATCTCACGTCCAGCAGAAGGGCTCGCTGGTCGCGCCGGACCGGCTGCGTTTCGATTTTTCGCATCCGGAAGCGGTGAGCACCGAAGAGCTGGTGGCGATCGAGCGGCGGGTCAATGCGCAGATCCGCGTCAATGCCGCGGCCGAGACGCGGCTGATGGGCTACGAGCAGGCCGTCGCTGAGGGCGCCATGGCGCTCTTTGGCGAGAAGTACGACCGCGACGTGCGCGTGCTGCGGGTCGGGGATTTCTCAATGGAACTGTGCGGTGGCACGCACGTCGAGCGTGCTGGAGACATCGGGCTGTTCAAGATCGTCAGTGAGAGCGGTGTGGCCTCCGGCATCCGGCGCATCGAGGCCGTCACAGGGGAAGGGGCCGTCGAGTTCGTCGAGCAGAACGAGGCACTGCTGAAGGAGTTGGCGCACCTGGTGCGCGGGTCGCGCGAGGACGTGACCGACAAGGTGCGCGAGGCGCTGGAGCGAGTGAAGCAGATGGAGCGGGAAGTGCGCGCCCTGAAAGACCGGCTGGCCTCCGGCCAGGGGGTCGACCTGGCGGCGGGCGCGCGCGAGATCCGGGGTGTGAAGGTGCTGGCTACGCAGGTGGCCGACGCCGATGCGGCTGCGCTGCGCAGTGCCGTGGACGGGCTGAAGGAACGGCTGAAATCCGCGGTCATCGTGCTCGCCTCGGTACAGGCACCGGACAAAGTTGTGCTGGTGGCGGGCGTCACCGCGGATCAGACGGCCCGCATCAAGGCCGGTGAGCTGGTCGGAACGGTCGCGGCCCGCATCGGTGGCCGCGGCGGTGGGCGGGCGGATTTTGCCCAGGCCGGCGGTACTAATCCCGCCGAGCTCGAGGCTGCGCTCGCCGCCGTAGGGGCGTGGGTGGAGGGGCGCCTTACGGGGTGATATGGCGGATTGCACGGATTCCCGGCGCGGCCAAAGGGTGTACCCTCGGCCGTGAGGAGGTCGAGCCATGCTCATATTGACCCGAAGAGTAGGCGAGACGCTGATGATCGGAGACGAGGTCTCGGTGACCGTCCTCGGCGTCAAGGGGAACCAGGTGCGGATCGGGATCCAGGCGCCGAAAGACGTCTCGGTCCACCGCGAGGAGATCTACAGACGCATCCAGCGGGAAAAGGAGCAGCACGCCGCAGGGTCGCATCCCGGGCCGGATACGGGCTCAGAGAGCGAGCCGGTGAAGGCGGACGTACCCGACACCGTAGTCTAGCGGGATTACGTCCCTCTCCGATCCTGCGTCGTACCGCGGGCTCCCGACGGTACGCAGGGACGCCCCCCTGTAGACCCGGGGTCGGCACGGACGCTCCGACGACCGAAGGCGCAATTCGGCCGACGACGGCGCTTGGCCTGAGATCCGTTCTGCGTGACGCATCGTCCCCATCCCCTTTGGGGGACGCCGCCGGCCCCAATGCCTGGTTTTTTGTACAGCCGGGCGCATCACTCCATTCGACGTGCTGGGTTCGATCACGTTGCGCTCCGTTTTCGCGACCCATTCCTGGGGCGTTTCCAGTATGATGCGCCCCCTGTCCGCGGGGCGCGGGGAGGCGCGAATGCCTGGCCACGACGTCCCGCATCGCACCCGCTTTGCAAACAGCGGAGAGATGGCCGAGTGGTCGAAGGCGCACCCCTGCTAAGGGTGTAAGGGTCAAAAGCCCTTCGAGGGTTCGAATCCCTCTCTCTCCGCCAGTTCACATTCTCGGACGGTTTCAGTCCGTCTCGAAACGAGAAAAAACTCAAACGGATCAGAGCATTACGGCTCTCAGGGCATCCCGCCCGACGGCTTGCTGTCTCCGCCCCACGCGGGTACATTCGGGGGTATCGGATCTGACGGACCCTCAGGTACCAACAGATGCTCACCGATTCTGCGATTCGGAGTGCAAAACGCGCCGAGCGCCCCCGCAAGCTCAGCGACGGGGGCGGTCTGTACCTCCTCGTCGCCCCCAACGGCGGTCGCTACTGGCGTTATAACTACCGCTACGCCGGCAAACAGAAGACCCTCGCCCTCGGGGTCTATCCGGACGTGGGGCTCGCCAAGGCGCGAGAGCGCCATTTGGAGGCGCGGCGCCTGCTGGCGGACGGTATCGATCCAGGCGCCGAGCGAAAGACGGCGAGCAAGACCTTCGAGGACGTGGCGCGCGAGTGGCACGCGCACTGGAAGTCCAATCGTCACGAACGCCACGCCCATTACGTGCTGAAGCGGCTCGAGGCGGACGTCTTTCCCCGGATCGGATCACTGCGCCTCGGGGAAATCCCGACCTCCGCGTTTCGCGACATGGTCCGCAAGATCGAGAGCCGCGGCGCGGCCGACATTGCCAAGCGGGTCCTGCAGACCTGCGGACAGATCATGCGCTACGCCATGACGAACGACTACACGTCGCACAATCCGGTCGCCGGCATCAAACCGGGTGACGTGCTGAAGCCGCACAACCGGCGTAACTACCCACGCATCGATCAGAACGAGTTGCCGAGGCTGCTGAAAGCGATCGACGCCTATGTGGGCTCCGACCACACGCGCTTGGCGTTGCAGCTCATGGCACTGACCTTCGTTCGCACGTCGGAATTGATCGGCGCGCAGTGGTCGGAGTTCGACATCAACGCGGCACGGTGGGTCATCCCGGCGGAGCGCATGAAGATGAAGACCCCGCACATCGTGCCCCTCAGCCGGCAGGCCCTCGCGGTGCTGCATCGGCTGCGTGAACTCTCGTTCGATCGGGAACTGGTATTCCCCGGCGACTTGCGCCCGTCGAAGCCGATGAGCAACAACACGTTGCTCTTCGCGCTGTATCGCATGGGGTACCGCGGAAGAATGACGGGACACGGATTTCGCGGCGTCGCCTCCACGATCCTGCACGAGCAGGGCTGGCCGCACGAGCACATCGAGCTGCAGCTTGCTCATCAGGAACGCAACAGCGTCAGCGCCGCGTACAACCACGCCCAGTATCTGCAGCCGCGCGCGCAGATGATGCAGGCATGGGTCGACTATCTCGACCAGCGACGCGAAGAAGACACCGACGGCCAGGCCCTGCGCGACGCTGCCTGACCGCCGCTAACGCCTAGACACGATATTTCCGGGGCCGCCCGCGTCTGCAGGGCGCACCGGTGTCTGGTGCGTTTGGCTCTCGATAGCCTTCGGGGTCGCTAATCCAGGTCTGCAATGCGACGACCGACCAGCCACACGCGCGGCCCCCAAGATGAACCGGTGGGGGAAACCGCCGCTCGGCGATGCGGCGATACAACGTAGGACGGCTGAGTGACGTGATGCGCAACACATCGCGGATCCGCAGGAACGCCGGCAGGGGGAGCTTCTCAGCGCCCCACGGCACGAGTGACGCCGGCAGCACGTTCTGAGTGTTCATGAATTGCGATTGGGGCTCGTGGATGCTCATGGTGATTGAGGTTTACATGTGATTCGAGCCGTTCAGAGACAAGTTGTCACTCAGGCGCGATGATGGCAGGGTTGGGCCATTCGGGAAGCGGGAGTTTCGCCGAATAATCGGGGAAACTGCCGCACTCAGGGTGGACAAGAACTCCTCGACTGTGTTCGCTGTTCGAGGGCCTGGGTCACATCAGGTCCCCCTATTGCGATAGCGCGGGATCCGGAGCGAGCTGATCGACCCGGAATGACGGAGCCGCCACACCCGGGCGCGGCGACGGCGTGCGATCGGCGCCGAGTCATCACGCCGCGCGGAGCGTCGCCGCCCTCCAGGCGGCGCTGCAGAGACACGAGTGTGCGCGCCACGTAGATCTTGGCCATCCGTGAGCTGATGTGCATGGCGCGTCCGACCTCCTCAAACGGCAGGCTTTGCGCAATCCGGAGGACGAATGCCTGATGCTCCCTCGGAGGCAATTCGCTCACGGCCTGAGTGAGCAAGGTCCAACGCTCGCGAGCATCTGCTACGACCTCCGCCGAGGGCGCAATGGGCTCTTCTTGTGCGGCGATCGTCTTGGCCATCCGATTCCAGCGCTGACGCGCCCGCCCGTGATCCGTTGCGATGTTCAGCGCGCTGCGCCACACGTAGCGCTCGAGCTCGCGAATCTCCTCCGTGCGCTCGACCGCGAGGATGCGGACGTAGGCATCCTGAATGATGTCCTCGGCTTCCGCGCGAGACCCCGCCCGACGCGCAAGAAAGCGCACGAGGGGTTCATGTTGGAGACGGAAGACGTCGGATAGGGCTTTCTCCAGAATGGCAGTGTGTCTGGCGTGAGTCGGGTTCGCTGGGGAGGTCGGCGGGCGGACGATCTGGCTCGGCGGCCGCACGGCACCCGGCAGCCGCTGTCTATCGGTTCTGTCCAGGAGACGCTTCATCACGACCTCCAAACTCGCATCATGGGGTAGGTGAGGGGGTCTGCCGCCTTGAATGGAGGGTTGTCCTGTCGAGGCCGCTATACGTCGCACGGAGAAGTCGGAGGGCATGACGAAGGGCAACCTCCTCGTCACCCGTGCCTGCGGTCTCGTGCGCTGCCAATGATCGGTGTGCGACGGTGACTAGAGCGATCGCATCCGAGAGTTCACCCAATAGCGCGATGACATCGCTGCCGCATGTTGGAGTCGGTGAGTCCGCCGGCAGGCGCCGTGCCGGGGACGAGCGACGCTGCCTGCGTAAGGTGGATGCCACGCTAGATGTCCTTCAGAGGCGTAGGCGACAAGTCCAAAATCGAATAATTTGATGCTACGCGCCCTGTTTCCTCGTGTCTAGTCCAGAATCGAATAATTCCGCTTTGGGATTATATGTACACGCTCCAGTCCCGCGGAGCGCGCTCTTGAAGTCCCTGCGAACCCGTACTCATCGGTCGTTGTGCGCCGTGCTCGTGGAAGCCCGCAAAAGCGCGGGTATCAGTCAGCAGGAGCTGGCCCGACGGCTCAAACGGTCGCAGTCCTTCATCGCCAAGATCGAGGTTGGGGAACGCCGCATTGATGTGGTCGAGTTCATTGAGATCGCGCGCGCGCTGGGCCGGGAGCCGACCGAGCTGCTGGCGCAGGCCCTGGAGTAGGGCATCTTAGCGAAACGGATGCCGAGCCGAGGGGCGCGGGATGATATCCCTGCATAACTACCTACTGTTCGTCCTGGCCGCCGTCGCGCTCATTCTCGTGCCCGGGCCGGACATGCTGTACATGCTCGGCCGGTGCGTCGCGCAGGGGCGCCGAGCCGGGATCCTCTCCGCCATCGGGTTCAATCTCGGCGGCTACGTGCACATCACGGCTGCCGTGCTCGGGCTCTCGGCGATCCTGGCGGCATCCGCCACGGCGTTCACCGTCGTGAAGTGGGCGGGCGCGGCCTATCTGGTGTACCTCGGGATCAGCACGCTCTGGCGCAAGGAGCGGCCCCTGGCGGTCGAGGCGGTGGCGGGCGGCGTCCGGGGCCGGACGATTCTCTGGCAGGCGTTCCTGAGCGATGTGTTGAACCCCAAGGTTGCGCTGTTCTTTCTCGCGCTCCTGCCGCAGTTCGTCGATAAAGACGCACCGCATCCAGCTCTGCAGATCTTGCTGCTGGGTCTCACGGTGAGCGTCATCGCGCTGCCGACCAATATCCTCATCGTCTGCTGCGCGGATCGCATCACCGGGAGCTTTCGCCGCAATGCCTCGGTGTCCCTGTGGCTGCGCAAGGGCCTCGGAGTGCTCTTCATCGCGCTCGGGCTGCGGATCGCGGTCGAGAAGATCTGAGCGCGTCCCGGGCGGTCACAGTCGCACCCCTCCCATCCGTCATAGCGATGAGGAGGACTGAAGTGGTCCCTACGCGACGGACCTCTTAGATGGGTCTTGATCGACGTGTTGCATTCTGCGCGCATACTCGTTGGGAGACAAGTATCCGAGTGAAGAGTGCAGGCGGACGGGATTGTAAAATCCGTGGATGTACTCTGCGATCGCTCTGTGTGCGTCCTGTTTGGTCGCATATGGCTCTGTCGCTTCTTCAGTCTTCAGTGTTGCGAAGAAGCTCTCCGAGACCGCGTTGTCCCAGCAATTTCCCTTT
>Ga0315298_1008885_pt1 | contig 12610 bp, 10 predicted proteins | sample WHS_1_MG_FD_203077 | JGI IMG/M metagenome (GOLD analysis project Ga0315298, IMG submission 203077) | Extremophilic microbial mat communities from Washburn Hot Springs, YNP, Wyoming, USA - WHS_1_MG | ecosystem: Environmental > Aquatic > Thermal springs > Hot (42-90C) | place: USA: Wyoming...
CGATCAGTGCCGCCTCCCTGTCCATGCCTTCTTCTATCGACTGGTATTCCGAGAAATAGAAAATCGCGACCTCGGTGACGATGCCGACGATCATGGTCATGCCCATCATGGCGGATATGTTGAGTTCGACTCCCGTCGCCCAGAGCCCGACGAATATCGCCGATATCGACATCAGCGGAACCGCCATGATGGCAAGCGCGATCCGGAAGCGCTCATAAAGGAAAAGCAGCAGGAGAAACACCAGGGAAACTGCAGCGGCGAACACCTGCATCAATCCCTTGAAGGCGATCTGCTGCTGCCTGTATAGCCCGCCCAGCTCGTAATAGGCATCTTTCGGCAGCAGATTCGCGCTTCCCATGGCTTGACGGACATCCCGAATGGTCGACCCCATGTCGCGCCCGCTGATGCGCGCAGTCACCGCGATCATGCGCTTCAGGTTTTCCCTGTTGATTTCGGGTTGCCCGCTCACAGTCTTGATCTCTGCGATTCGATCCAGCGGAAAAAGATGCCCGTCGGGGGCGCGCAGCAGCAGCTTGCCGATATCCTGCTGGGTCTTGCGCACCGATTCGGGAATCCAGACTCTCACCCCGATCATTTTCACGTTGCTCTGGATCTGAGTCGCCACTATGCCCGACATGTAGCCGTTGAGCATGGCGGTGACGCTGCCCGGATCCATCCCCTCGAATGCAGCCTTTTTCCGGTCGACATGTATTTCGAGGGCGTCTCCTGCCGGATTGATGCCGTTCTTCACATCCACCACGCCACGGATGCGGGCGATCAGCGCTGCCGTTTTCACCGCCGCAGCTTCCAGTTCGGATTGGTCGTCCGAATAGATCTTGATCTCTATCGGCTGAGGGACCGAAGTCAGATCGCCGATCATGTCTTCCATGAGCTGGGCGAACTCGATGTCCAGCCCCGGAACCTGGCCTTCTATCTTGCGCCTGATGTCGTCCATCACTTCTTCGATGGGCTGCCTGGGCATGGGTTTGAGCTTGATGAAGAAATCTCCCTGATTCGCTTCCATGATTCCCCCGCCCAATTGCGCTCCCGTCCTGCGCGAATAGGTCTCGACGTTCGGGTTGGCCTTGATGATCGCCTCCACCTGCCGCAGCAGCCTGTCCGTTTCGGTCAGCGAAGTTCCCGGCTTCGAGCGGTAGTCCATGGTGAACCCTCCCTCGTCCATGGCAGGCATGAATCCCGTTCCGGTCTTCATGTAGGCGAACCAGCCCGATCCCAGCAATGGCAGGATGATGAAAAGCGTCAGAACCGGGCGGCGAAGCAGTTTCTGCAGCAGTTCGCCATATCTTTCATGAAGCCAGCGAGTCCATGCTCCCCCTTCTTCCTGCATGGCATCCTTTTCCTTGAGCAGGTGGTCCGCAAGAATGGGAACCGCAAGCCAGGTGATCGCAAACGAAAGCATGAGGCTGGCAGCCATGGTCAGGGAAAGCGCCTTGAAGAAGGCGCCGGTCACGCCGCCCAGGAAAGCGAGCGGAATGAATATCACCAGCGTGGCTGCCGAAGAACCCGCAAGCGGCCTGGTGAATTCGATCGCTGCGGCCATCACCCTTCCGTGATGATCTTCGGGAGACTCGCGCAATCGTCTCACGATGTGCTCCAGCATCACGATGGCATCATCGATGATCAGCCCGACAGCAGCAGCCATCCCGCCCAACGTCATGATATTGAAGCTCATGCCCAATGCGTACAGGATCACGATGGTCGACAAAAGCACCGCCGGCACCACGATGATGGCAATCAGGGTAATCTTGATGTTGCGCAGGAAAAAAAGAAGCACGCCAGCCGCGAGCGCGACCCCGATCAGGATGGCATCCCTCACGCTTGCGGCGGAATCCACCACGAGCCTGCTCTGATCGTACCATTTGGCGACCTTGACCCCGGCGGGCAGTTTGTAGCTTCGCAGCTTGGCATCGATATCATGGGCGATGCGCACGCTGTTCCCGCCCGGCTGCTGATAGACATTGAGCAGCACCGCATCGTGCCCGTCGGCATTCATCCTGATCCACTGCGGAACCGTTCCTTCGGTGACCGTGGCGATGTTCTTGAGCTGAACGAGGCCATCCGCGCCGGATCGCAAGACCGTGTTGCGAATGTCTTCGAGATTGCCAAGGCGGTTGTCCGAAACACCCAGATAGAGCTTGTAATGGTCCTCGATACGCCCGACGGCGGTCACCACATTGGCCGAACCCAGTAGCCTTGCCACATCGTCCATCGTCATGCCGTACGCCTGCAGCTTGTCCGGGTCGACGGTGACGCGATATTCCTCCAGCGCGCCGCCAATGGGACGAATTCTGGCCACCCCTGCGATCGAGGACAGCAGTGGCTGCAACTGGTACTGCGCCAGATCGCGAAGCGCTGTCAGCGAAACGGTGTCGGACGTCAGGCTGTAGGCGATGATCGGAAATACCGTCGGTTCCATGCGCCGGGTGAGCATCCTGGTTCCGGAAGGCAGAACAGCCAATATCTGGGAAATGGCCGAATTGACCTGCAGGGTGGCGGTTGCCATGTCCGTGCCCCAGGGAAAATGCACGGATATTTCCGCCGATCCGCGGCTTGTGGTAGAGCGGACATCGGTGACGCCGGGAACGCGCCGCACCACTTCCTCGACGGGAATGGTCACCTGGAGCGCCATCTGTTCCGCAGTTCGATCTCCCGCATCGAGCGTCAGCTCGACGCGGGGAAAATCCACGTTGGGAAAGAGCGTCACCGGCAGCCTGAATGCGGAAAAGGCGCCTGCCAGCGCGAGCAGCAGCAGAAAGAACAGCAACGAACGTCGATGCAGCTGCATCCAGGAGCCGAACGTCATCGATTCCCTTCCCGCAGCCTCATGCCGTCCTGCAATTCGTAGTTGCCGAGCACGATGACCGGGAGGCCGGGGTCGAATTTGCCCCGGATCGCAGTCATCTCGCCGTTCTCCGTCGCCGTGACGCTGACGCGCCTGGCGCGTCCCGCGTCGTCCTGGAAGAGGTAGGCGCCCCGCTCATCGGTCAGTACCGCCGATCTCGGGACGACCCATGCCTCGCCAGCAGGGATTTCGACTTCTCCGCGCAATGTCATTCCCGGAAGGAGAACCGGGGCCTCTTCGCTGTCGACACTGACGATCACATCGACAAGATGGGTCTGCGGATCGATCACGCCGCGGATATCGCTCACCACGCCTGCCAGATTCAGCGTGCTATCGTAAACCGGGAAAAGCCTGACCGACATGCCCTTTTTGACTCTCTGCGCATCTTCCGGCTGCATCCCGATCCGCACCGTCGAGGCATTTCGCCTTGCCATCCGGAGCACCGTTTTCCCGGCCTGGAGGCGGTCCCCCGGCAAGGCATAGAGGGCGGTCACGACGCCATCGAATGAAGCCTTGACCGCTTCCCGAGTGATTCCTGCGCCGAGCTTCCTCTGCGCATGCAGCGCACTTTGCGCATCCGACAGCGCTTTCCTTGCCTGGGCCAACTGGGCATTCGTCGCCAGCTGCCGGGCATACAGCCGGTTCACGTGTTCGAATTCGCTTTGCGCCATCTGCAGCGCGGATTCGGCCTGGGCATATCCGTTCGCGGCACCTGGATCGGTGGCGAATTCGAATAGCGTTGCCCCCCGCCTTACCGCCTGTCCCGCCGCGACATCGAGACGGGCGATCTGACCGGCGCGGGGCAGGCTGAAATTGACCGTGCTTCTCGGATCGGAAAATGCCGTCCCGTATCCCGACAGGTTGAAGGTCACGGCTTCCTTGCGCATGGGCGCGGTTTCGACCAGCGCGCTGGGCTGATCGTCCGCATGGGCAGCTGCCGAGCAGGCCAGAAGCAACGTACATAGCCAGATTTTCATTTCGACTCCTTGACTGGTAACTGTCCACCGATCAGCGCGAGGAGCCCGATGCGCTCCTCAAGCATGGACTCTTCGACGGCAATCTGCTCCGCCTCCTTGGCAAGCGCGGCATGCTTCAGGTTCGAATAGGCCGCCAAATCCATGTCGCCTGCCTGATAGGCAGCTTCGGCCCGTCGCGAAAGCAGCGACAGGGCTGCAACAGCCTCGTTCAGGCGTCGCAGCTGATCTTCGAGCAGGTCCTGATCGGTCAATATCTGCCGGACATCGCTGGATGCCTGGTTCAGCCTGATCTGGAATTCATCGTGCATGCGCTTTCTCGTCGCCTTTTCGATCGCGATGCTGCCCCGATTTCGATTGAAGATCGGCAGGTTCAGGCTGAGGGAAAAACCGTTATAGTTGATTCCGGTGTTGTCCCTCGCCCTCACGAGGCCGAATCCTATCGCCGGAAACTGGGAAAGAATCGCCTGCCTCAGGCGCATGTCCTGAGCCTCGTATCCCGCCTGCAGGGCCAGGAGATCGGGGCGGATCCTGGCAAGCTCGGACAGCCTGCGAGCGGTTTCCCGCTTGTCCAGAGCGGGGATTTCTGCGCTGCCCGCGAGATTCAGCCTGGTATCCGGCGCCAGCCCGAGCAGCTTGTTGAGGGCATACCGGTCTTTCTCGATAGCACGATCGGTATCACTGATCTGCCTGTCGATTGCCTGCAAGGCATTTTCGTCCGCCGCGACGGCATCGAGGGTCAGATCATGCTCATCCAGCGCCGCTTTTTCTCTTGCATAGCGCAATCCTGCGAGATCCCGGCTTCGCGTCAGGATGCCCAGCAAATTCTGCCTGGAGCGTATTCTCGCAAACAGCAGGCGGGCCTGGCCGACAACCTGCCATTCCTGCCAGAGCAGGGCGAGGTCCGCCTTTCTGAGACCCGCTTTGGCGGATGCGCTGCGCAAGGAATGCGTCACGATTGCGCCCAGGTTGTAGGTGATCCCCAGGTCGAAGGCGGTCACGTTTTCTCCGGGAATGCCGTTCTGCGGATACTGGGGGGAAAAGCCGATCTGCGGATCCGGCAGCAAGCCTGCAGCGAAAGCCTGCGCGCTTGCTATGCCTGCATCGTCCCGGGCGAGCTTCAGCTCGGGATTGTTGGCCACCGCGATCATGGCGACTTCCGTCATGTCGAGTCCGTCTTCCGGATCGAACTTGTGGGCAGAAAGCTCGGGCAAAGGCATCTCGGAAGGATCGACTTCGAGGCGCGACAGGGCCTTGGGCCATTCGGCTTTCATGTCCAGAGGCTGTTTCCGGTATGTGGCACAGCCGCCTATCGCTGCCGCCGCAATCAATATTATCGAGACATATTTCATAAGTGCTTTTTCGCTTCGTTGCCCGAATATACCAACCAAAAATTAGATTAGAATTAGGAGATTTCAGAATGCACAGCGTTCTTCGACTACCCCCGCCGCAAGCCCCGCCGCCCGGCGCCCTGAATTCTATCCGACCTCGGGGGCCTGTGGAAAATGAATGGAAAGTCATGATACGATGGAGGCATGTCAGGAAAATACCGCATCGCCATCGGCTCCGGCATGGCTTTGGCACTGCTCGCTGGAATACTCGTCAAAACCCTGCTGCCGGGACCGCGCCTTCAGTCTTCCGCTGCGCAATTCGCGGCGAAACCCGCAGTGCCGCCAAAAGATCAGGGAGCGGATGCCGCCGCAAGACTCGATCTCGACAAAATCCGCCGCAAGGTGTCCGGAAGCCCGGCATTGCTGAAGGGGATCGGCCTGGAAAAATCGCCAGACCAGCCGCAACGGGCGGCCTCCGGCCACCCCTATCTGTTTCTGCCGGACGAGGACAATTCTTGGCTGGCAGCAGTTTCCGTGGAGCAGAAGGCGCTGCTGCCGACGATGACCGCGGGACAGCATGCAATACCCGGCAATAGCCTGGTGATGGGATACCGGCTCACCGAGGCGACAACGCTATCGATTTCTTACAACAAGAAAAGCGGAGCGTTCGACGGCATCGGCATGAAAAGATATTTTTCCGAGTGACGGCCTGCGCATCAATCCGCCCGAATCGATGGCCGCGAAAATGCCATGCGAATCGAATACTTGAATTGAAATTCAAGGAGTTGAATCAGGATTAACCCACAAACGCCGGACAGACACAATAAAATCAATGAGTTGGGAGCAAGTTAATCAAAATTGGCAGCAAAAATCGATACCACTTTTGCTACCACTAACCTATATTTCCTCACTCTGGGGTTGAATGCCAAACCAAACCCCATAGACACCACACTGCCAGAACACCGGCAACTACTGGGTGAGCATGCGCAATTATTATAGCCATGACGAAAGCCAAAAGCATACCAACAGCCAAGGGCGGACAATTTCTTTTCATTGATTACACACCCTCATTTTTATGAATATCCTTTCTCTTCTTGGTCCTTAATATGGCACTCATGGTGAACTAATCTCACATTGGATTCAGTATACCCAAGGAAAGCCTCAAACCTATCTAGTTCCGAGTTTTTCAATTCCATTGGATTAAAACATAAGGGACACTTTGCCTCTTGTAATTGAAACATTCGTTTTTTCAGGCTATTCCTTTCCGCCGGAGTTCCTCGTTCCAAATATCCCAGCTCTTCTGTAAGCTTTCGACGCAAAGCCCACAAAACCTTTTCATCTCCATCCGAAAGGCGTTTAAGTTCCGATTTAATCAACTCAAAAAGCGGGGCAAACAACTCTTTCCGCTGTGAGTCTGTGAGCCTAGGGTTTGGCATAGTATTCCTCTTATTCAGTCCAAAATAAGTATTATGGAAAGTATCCTATTTTTTCGTGTCGGGCGCTGTCAATTTGACAAAACATTTTCCCCCAATAGATTGAGGTAATGCTACCGACCATCAAAACCATCCTGAAACTGCTCGCGGAAGAGCACGACATCAAAACCGCGCTCGCGCACACCTTCGGCAACCCCAACGGCATCGACATTTTCGCCCGAACGGTACTGTTCATTCGGCAAGCCGATATCATGCAATTCAACACTCAAGTGGTATAAACTATCAATTCGGCGCGCGACTTTGTAACGGAAGGAGGTGGACAATGAACGATCGCATCACGATTGACCCGGCCATATGTCATGGCAAGCCTTGCATCCGCGGGTTGCGCTATCCTGTAGAGAACCTGCTGGAATGGCTGGCCAGCGGCATGAGCATCGAGGATATCCTGGCCGATTACGAGGATCTTGAACGCGAAGATATTCTTGCAGCGCTCTCCTATGCGGCCAGGCTGTCCCATATCAAGAGAGTGGACCGCCTGGTGGCATGAAATTCCTCATCGATGCGCAACTGCCTCGGCGTTGTGCAGGTTGGCTGATCGAAGCGGGGCACAACGCGCTGCATACCCTAGACCTGCCGGCGGGAAACAGGACGACCGACAACGAGATCGTCGCCATTGCAGAAAGGGAAGAGCGCATTGTCGTCAGCAAAGACGCCGATTTCGTGCAGACTTTCCTGCTCAAGGGCAAACCGTCGCTGCTACTGATCTCGACCGGCAATATCACCAATGCCGAACTCGAAATATTGTTGCGAAATAACCTGAGCGGAATCGAAGATGCATTCTTGGCAAACCGCTTTGTCGAAATAACCCGCGAAGCCCTGATTGTTCACGAATAACCGATCATGGCCGAGGGCGGAATTGTGACGATTCGCCTGGGGCGAATCGTCATCCCTTCGGGACCGCCCTTCGGACGCCCTGCGTCGTCCTTCCACTGGTCGGACGCCTGGTCGAACCCGTGGGTTCTCACTCCGCCCAATGCCAAGCGAAAATGCCCCTTGCGGGGCATTCTTGTGAATGGCGGAGAGGGTGGGATTCGAACCCACGGTAGGCTTGCACCTACGCCTGATTTCGAGTCAGGTACATTCGACCACTCTGCCACCTCTCCGAAGTGCGCAATTCTACCAGCTTATTGACCCTTTGTTGAGCGCAATAAGGGTTTCCTCATCCTTATGGTGATAAACTGTTGCCGGTGCCGAAACCGGAGACAGGCTATTCCGACCGTAACGACATTTATCCGCAGATCCCTGTCCGGGCTTTTTTCAAGGGGATGCGCGCTTGTTGCCCTGGCCATGCTGGCAAGCTGCGGCAGTTCCGAATGGCATGCCCCGTCCTTCGGTTCGACCCACGAACTCATCATCGCGACAGTCAACGGCCCGACCACCTTCTTCGAAGATTCCCAGGGCAATTTCGCGGGCTTCGAGCACGATCTCGCCAGCCTCTTCGCGCAAAAACTCGGGATGAGCGCGAAATTCGTGGTGTATGCCAACAGGGAACTGCTCATGCAGGCCCTCGCCAACGGCAAGGCGCATCTTGCCGCAGCAGGGCTCGCCGCCCCCCCCGGCGGAGAGGAATCCGGACTGATATTCGGCCCGACCTATTTCAAGGTCCAGCCCCAGCTCGCCTACAACCGTTCGGAGCCGAAGCCCAAAAACCTGGCCGAGCTTTCCGGCAAGCGCGTCGGATACATCAGCGCCCCCGGCCTCGATGCATTGCTCAAGGCGCAGAAAGCGGCCTATCCGGGCGTCGATTTCAGCGAAGTGAAGAAGGATTCGAGCGACGACCTGCTCTCTGCCGTATCGGACGGGACGGCCGATTACGCGATCGCCTATTCCAACCAGATCGACATCGCCGAGCATTATTATCCGAACATCGATACCGCATTCGACATCGGGCCGGCGGTAAGCCTCGCCTGGGCCTTTCCGGAAAACGCAGATTCGGCATTGCTGCAGAAAGCCCGTGATTTCTTCGCCGGCATCGAAAAGGACGGCACCCTCTCGCGCATCATCGACCGCTATTACGGCCACATCTACAGGCTGGAGCAGGCCGACATCGTGGGATTCCTCGGCAAGATGGACAGTCAGCTCGACACCCTGCGTCCCTATTTCGAGGACGCCGAGGAAGTCACGGGAATAGACTGGCGGCTGCTCGCGGCGCTCGCCTACCAGGAATCCCATTGGGACGAGCATGCGACATCCCCGACCGGCGTGCGGGGGATCATGATGCTCACAGGCGACACCGCAGACCGGCTGAATGTCAGCGACAGGCTGAATCCCAGGCAGAGCATCATGGCCGGGGCGCGCTATCTCGCCATGCTGAAGGACGAAATCCCGCCCGGTGTGAGGGAACCCGACAGGACCTGGTTTGCGCTTGCCGCCTACAACGTCGGGACGGCTCATCTGGAAGATGCGATGCAGCTCGCCAAGCGGCTGAAAAAGAACCCCGATTCGTGGGTGGACCTGAAAGACGTCCTGCCGCTCCTGAGCAGGCCGGGCTATTTCGGCACGGTCCAGCACGGATTCGCGCGAGGCGGGGAAGCGGTCATCATGGTCGGCAGCATACGCAACTACTACGACCTGCTGACCAAATACAAACCGCCGCATGTCCCGGTATTCAAGATGCATTTCTGAGTATAATGCGCGGCATGATCCATCCCGCAAATTTCAGATTCCTGCTGCTTGCCGCAGCCTTTCTCGCAGGCTGCGCGGGGCCCCAGATGAAACCCGAACCCGTCGCCCCCAGGACAACGGTTCAGCCGAAAATCGCGCTGGTTCTGGGCGGAGGCGCTGCGCGCGGCTTCGCCCATATCGGAGTGATCAAGGCCCTTGAAGCTGCGGGCATCCATCCCGACATCGTGGTCGGCACCAGCGCGGGAGCCGTGGTGGGCGCTCTCTATGCCGCAGGCTACAGCGGATTCAGCCTGCAGAAAATCGCTCTGAAGATGGACGAGAGCAGCGTCGGGGACTGGACCTTCTCGGAGCGCGGATTCATCAAGGGGGAATCGCTGCAGAATTTCGTCAACCGCGAAGTGCACGGCCGCCCGCTGGAGAAGCTCGGCAAGCCTTTCGCGGCAGTGGCGACAGACCTTCAGTCGGGGGAAATGGTGGCATTTCGCATCGGCAACACCGGCATGGCGGTGCGCGCATCCAGCAGCGTTCCCGGCATTTTCCAGCCGGTCAGGATCAACGGGCGCGACTATGTGGACGGGGGGCTGGTGAGCCCGGTTCCGGTCAGAACGGCAAAAGCCATGGGGGCGAATGTCGTGATCGCAGTGGACATTTCGAGCGGGCCCAAATATGCCAAGATCGGCGACGCCATGGACATTCTGCTGCAGACCTTCACCATCATGGAGCAGTCGATCACGCGCTTCGAGATCAGTGAGGCCGACGTGGTGATCCGGCCCGCCATAGGCAACATGGACTCGACCGACTTCGAGGACAGGCACCTCGCGATCATGGAAGGGGAAAAGGCCGCCCTCGCCGCCATCCCCCTCATCAGGCAGAAAATCGCCAGACTCAATGCAGGCAACTGAAGTGCGGCCCTGCCGAAATCCCGGGCGCCCATGCAGGGGCGCAATCCTCGCGAATCGCGACGCCGGTCAGCCTGCGGATATGCGCTCCAGCCCGCCCATGTAGGGACGAAGCGCTTCCGGCACGATCACGCTGCCATCCGACTCCTGGTTATTTTCCAGGATGGCGACGAGCGTCCTGCCCACGGCGAGTCCCGAGCCGTTCAGGGTGTGCACGAGTTCGTTCCTGCCTTCGGACTTGAATCTCGCCTGCATGCGCCTCGCCTGGAAGGCCTCGAAATTGCTGCACGACGAAATTTCCCTGTAGGCCTTCTGGGCGGGAAGCCATACCTCGATGTCGTAGGTCTTGGCGGAAGAAAAGCCCATGTCCCCGCTGCACAGGGAAACCACGCGATAGGGGAGTTCGAGCCGCCTCAGGACTTCTTCCGCATGCCCGAGCAGGGAATCGAGCGCCTCGTAGGATTTTTCAGGATGAGTGATCTGCACCAGCTCCACCTTGTCGAACTGGTGCTGCCTGATCATGCCGCGAACGTCCCGCCCGTAGGAGCCGGCCTCGCTCCTGAAGCAGGGCGTATGGGCGACGTATTTGATGGGGAGCGACTCGGGCGCCAGTATCTCGTCCCGCACGATGTTGGTCACGGGCACTTCCGCAGTGGGAATCAGGTAGTAGCCGTTCGAGACCGAAAACAGGTCCTCCTCGAATTTGGGCAATTGCCCCGTCCCGCGCAGCGATTCCGGATTCACCATGTAGGGAACGTAGACTTCGACATAGCCGTGCTCGGTGGTGTGCAGGTCGAGCATGAACTGGGAAAGCGCGCGGTGCAGCCTCGCGATTGCCCCCTTCATCAGGGTGAAGCGGCTTCCGGCGATCTTCACCGCGGTCTCGAAATCGAGCATGGAGAGTCCCTCTCCCAGGGCGACATGATCCCTGACCTCGAAATCGTAATGCCTGGGATCGCCCCAGCGGCTCACTTCCACGTTGTCCGCTTCTGACTGCCCGAAAGGGACGCTCTCGTGCGGCAAATTGGGGATCGAGAGCAGGAAAGCCTGCATCTTCCCCTGGATTTCGTCGAGACTCGCTTCGTTTTGCTTGAGCTCGTCCCCGAGGGATGCGACTTCGGCGAGAATTTCCGAGGCATCCTCCCCCTTCGCCTTCTTCATGCCTATCGCCTTGGAAGCGGCATTGCGTCTCGCCTGCAACTCCTGGGTGCGGGTCTGCACGGTCTTGCGCTCGGCCTCCAGAGCCTGGAAGAAAGCCACGTCGAGGCTGAATTTCCTGGATTCGAGGCGCTTCGCCGCGCCCTGGATGTCGTTTCTCAGTGTCTGGATGTCTAGCATGATGGTTTTCCGTTTTATTCGTTGCAGGCGCCTGTCAATTATACGCGACATCGCCAGCATGCAAACGTCGGGGCGAGGAAGTCGATTCAGGAAATGCGATGAACGCGTCGCCCTGCCGATCAGCCAGAAACTGATAATTCAAGACCAGGCACGGAAATACGGAAAATTGCCAGACATGGTATTGACCGAAATAAACGCATCGACGCTTGTTCCGGACACCCTGATCAATCTTTCTTCTTCACCTGCCCATCCAGCTCCCGCAGATGCGCAAGCTTCTCCGCAATCTTTCCTTCCATTCCTCTTGAAGTTGGCCGATACCAGCCGGGTTCCTTCATCCCCTCGGGCAGGTAGGATTCGCCTGCGGCATAGGCTTCAGGTTCGTCGTGGGCATATCGGTATTCGTGCCCGTAGCCCAGCTCCTTCATCAGCCTGGTAGGCGCGTTCCTGAGATGCACCGGCACTTCGCGCGACTTGTCGCTCTTCACGAAGGCCATCGCCTGGTTGAAGGCCATGTAGCCGGCATTGCTTTTGGCGGCAACCGCGAGATAGATCACCGCCTGCCCGAGCGCGAGCTCACCCTCGGGCGAGCCCAGCCGCTCGTAGGTCTCGGCCGCATCGTTCACGACCTGCATCGCGCGCGGGTCGGCGAGCCCGATGTCTTCCCAGGCCATCCTGACGATTCTTCTCGCCAGGTATTTCGGGTCCGCCCCGCCGTCCAGCATCCTGCAGAGCCAGTAAAGAGATGCGTCGGGATTGGATCCCCTGACCGATTTGTGCAGCGCCGAAATCTGGTCGTAGAAATACTCTCCGCCCTTGTCGAAGCGACGGGTGTTCAGGGTGAGCGCATTCTGGACGAATTCCGCCGTGATCCTGTCCGTTTTTTGCGCGCGCGAGGCTGTTTCCGTCTGTTCGAGAAGATTCAGCAGACGTCTCGCATCCCCGTCCGCGTAACCTACCAGGGTATCGATTGCCGCATCGTCGAACTGCAGATGTGACAGGCTCTTTTCCCTCGCCCGGTCGAGAAGCTGCTTCAGTTCCTCCTCGGTGAGCGAGTTCAGGACATAGACCTGGGCGCGCGAGAGCAGCG
>Ga0315298_1008886_pt1 | contig 12610 bp, 13 predicted proteins | sample WHS_1_MG_FD_203077 | JGI IMG/M metagenome (GOLD analysis project Ga0315298, IMG submission 203077) | Extremophilic microbial mat communities from Washburn Hot Springs, YNP, Wyoming, USA - WHS_1_MG | ecosystem: Environmental > Aquatic > Thermal springs > Hot (42-90C) | place: USA: Wyoming...
CCTCACATGCTCCTCCCACCACCCCTCTCCCCGAAAGCGGGTGAGGGGTGGCGAAGCCGGGGTGAGGGGAACTCCCTGCGCCCGGTTGCAGGCGAGTGCACGAGGACAACCACTATCTCACTTCCCCTCACCCCCTGCCCCCTCTCCCACGGCGCAAGCTTGGGGAGAGGAGAGGCCTTTCGCTCCTTAGGGGTTCACGCTACACAGCCACGACCTCACACACTCCTCCCAGCTCCCCTCTCCCCGAAAGTGGGAGAGGGGTGGCGAAGCCGGGGTGAGGGGAACTGCTCCCAACCCTGTGTTGTCTGCCACGGGTGAGGGCAACCCGCACTCGCACACCTCGCGCGTCATCACAGCGAAGGAGTTCTGACAGAGCGGGATAATCGATAAGTGGACCGGCTGTCTTTGGGTTGATTGCAGGAGCGAAGGATGCGGGTTTTCTACTTGAGAGCGATCTGGCTGTTTGCAACGGCGGCGTTTGCGTCCGTGCTCTGGCCGGCACGCGCCATGGCGCAGAAGGTGTGGATCCCAACCTACACCGCCAACCCCGGCGACGTGGTGAAGGTGCAGGTGAACGTGGACGCCGGCGTTAGGTGGTTGGCCGGCGCCTGGGTGCTGCTTGACTTCAGCGCCGTCACCCCCGCAGGCGACCCACACCTCACGCCCACCTCCGCCGATGACATCACCTACGGCGTCATCCCGCAGGACAGGCAGAACGTGCTCGCCATCAACCTGAACCAGCCAGGCCAAGCCAACATCGGCCTCATCGGAGTGAAAGACGGCAACGGGCCCGGGGCCCTGCTGACCATCCCCCTGCGGGTGCCCGCAGACGCCGGGCGCGGCCACGACACCGTCTACCCACTGCGGCTTGCCGGGCTGGAGCTCAACGACGAGGACGGTTTCTTGTTGCCGTGCACGGCGGTGGGTGGCAGCATAATCGTGCCGGGTCGCTACATGCCAGGGGATCTGACCGGCGACGGCCTCATCAACATAGACGACGTGCAAGCGGCGCTTAGGGTGGCGCTTGGCCTCAGGCAGGCGGTTACTGGCGAGCTGATCGCCAACGACTTCGACGGCGACGGCAGGATCACCATAAAGGACGTGATGCACATCCTGCGGTACGTGTTGGGGCTATCGCCGCTTAGGTGGCGAGGTGTGGGAGCGTGGGAGTAGTGCGGCGAAGGCAGCGCAGGGGCTATGGAGCCAGCTGGCTTTGGGCCACGCGCGCCACTGCTATGGCTGCGGCCGCGCCGGCCAGAGCGAGGACGAGGCTGGCAGGATGGATGCCGCTTCCGCCCTGATAGGCGAGCGCGCCCCAAAGCCACCCGCCAACGAGGGCGCCGATTGCTCCAGCCAAGAGAGAGCCGAGCCAGGTGTCGGCCGGGCCGCGGCTTTTGGACGTCGCCATCTTGGCCAACGCCGCCACGAACACGCCAACGATAATCCACGCCAAAACGGACACAGGAATCACCTGACGCAAGGATAGAATACCCAGGCAGGCGGGCTGGCAACCCTCGTACTCAAGTAGAAGGCCAGAGGAAGGGGCGGAATAGAGCGGAGGGGCGTTTTCGCAAATCGATTTTCTGCACGGAAACCCGGGGCATTTGCGAAAATGGGCGGATTATGGGGTGAAAAGGGGCAAGAAACGGGGGTGAAGACTGGTGTGAGGGGCGACGAAATGACATGCGAGCAGGCAAGATGGCGCGACTGGGGGGCGGAAGAGGGTGGAAAATCGCGGAAAACGGGCAGGAAGAGGCGGGAGAGGCGTGGAATAGTAAGTTTGAGGGTGCCAGTTTTCGCAAATGCGGGCCAGAAATGCGGCTGGAAACGATTTGCGAAAAAGAGGAAACGGGCAAGAAACTGGGGAAAAGAGGGCCCAGGTGGGAGACGGTCCCAAAAAAGGGCCCCAAGACCCGGGGTAAGTGGGAGATGGACCCGGAAAAGGGCCGGTGTTGCAGTCCGCTCTCCGCTCTGTAGGAGACTGAAACAGGCCTTGTTTGTGCCCACTTGGTTAATCTTAAAAACTGTTGCGGTCCGCTCTCCGCTCTGTAGGAGACGGAAACACGTACCATCTCAGCTCATCGCCTGCCTCAACTCCTGCGCCCTCAAGGTTCTCCGCTCTGTAGGAGACTGAAACTGAAGGTATCGTTTGTTTGTGCATGGGTGCTTCCTTCGTTGCAGTCCGCTCTCCGCTCTGTAGGAGACTGAAACTCTCTGAGGCGCGCGGGGTCATTCTTTTTACACTCGCAAACCTCCGTCTGCCCTACCGCGAAATCACTCCTATGGAGGTTGAACGGGAAATCACCGGCAATGGCAAGGCTGACAAAAAGATGATCCAAAAGGCAGTAGCGCAGATTTTGGGAGTCTCAGAGATTCCTAGACCTGACGATGCGGCAGATGCTTTAGCCATCGCCCTCTCAGCCTTCCATCCTTTTCAAGAAAATTAACAACAAAGTAACATAACAATTAATAAAGGAGGGCACAGTTCCCAGAATCAGAGAGAATCCTTTAGCAGGGGAGTATATCTGTTTCTCGCCTGAAAGAGCAAGCCGGCCCACACATTCTATTCGGACGGGTAAGTTGAGATTGGTAAGCCCTGATAAGTGTCTTTTCCGTTTAAACGGTCCGGCTTATCCTACGCGGATTTTTGAGACCAAAAACATCTATGTCATTCCCAATAAGTTTCCGGTTATTGCCAAAGAGGCTGAACACCAGAAAGTCTATCACGAAAGACACGATAGGTGCTTAATTTGCGCAATGATAAGAGAAGAGAGACAAAGAGGGATACGGATTGTTGCTGAAAATCGGCGCTATCTTGCTTTTATGCCCTATGCCTCACGTTATCCTTGTGGAATAGTGGTTGTTCCCAAAGAACGTGCTTCTCGTTTTGAAACCGAAGACGAAATCAGCCTGTCACATCTTGCTACTATCCTCCATAAGGTTTTTGGCCTTTTTGGCAGTAAACTAAAAGACCCACCCCTTAGCTTTATCATCCACACCAAACCTTACAGTCCGGTGGCGGAGGAGAAAAATCGGCACTGGCATTTCGAGATTCTGCCCAGACTACAGCATTGGGGCGGTTATGAAACAGGCACCGGTCTGATTATTAACGCCCTCGTGCCAGAGAAAGCCGCTGCTTTCTTGAAATCCTAAGGATGATTCACAGATCAAGAGATAAACAGTATAGCTTAAATTGAGGTTTGAACCTCAAAAGGAGGATGAAAAACATGGAAGAAAAGTTTGTCAAGACAGGAAAGATGGTTGCCCTAGGCACCGCATGCGTCTTTCTATTGCTTCCCCAGGCGGGCTGCGGGGAGATTACCGTAAACGGATTTGATCTCGTCACCAGTCGTCTGGGCGGTGAGTTTACCCTGTTCTCCTGGCTGATAGTCGCTGCCTGCGCGATCGCCCTTTTTTCCAACAGGGTAAGTCACTTCTTAGGAGCAGGTATCTTGGGCATTTTTGGGCAGCTGGGGATGATTGCCAAGCTAAGAGGCGCGCCTGAGGATCCGTTTCACTCCCTGGTGGAGTTGAAGATGGGCTCAATACTCACCCTGTTGGGCTTCCTGGCATTGACAGCACTGCCCTTTCTCTACAACACTCAGAATACACGGGAAAGGTAGCCCGAAAACGGGGCAGGAAGAGGCGGGAGAGGCGTGGAATGGTAAGTTTGAGGGTGCCAGTTTTCGCAAATGCGGGCCAGAAATGCGGCTGGAAACGATTTGCGAAAAAGAGGAAACGGGCAAGAAACTGGGGAAAAGAGGGCCCAGGTGGGAGACGGTCCCAAAAAAGGGCCCCAAAACCCGGGGTAAGTGGGAGATGGACCCGGAAAAGGGCCGGTTGCAGTCCGCTCTCCGCTCTGTAGGAGACTGAAACACCAACTAGGATTATGCATTATCTTGTCATTTATCTCGTTGCAGTCCGCTCTCCGCTCTGTAGGAGACTGAAACACAGAAAGCTCGCCGGCCTCGATCACCTTGCCGAGCTCTGCGGTTGCAGTCCGCTCTCCGCTCTGTAGGAGACTGAAACTCGGGTCTACACAACCAACATCGTGCAGCCAGTTAAGTTGCAGTCCGCTCTCCGCTCTGTAGGAGACTGAAACCTTTTCCGACAGTTTCCCACGCGACAGTACGCTGACGTTGCAGTCCGCTCTCCGCTCTGTAGGAGACTGAAACTACTGACACCTTCCTGGATGCGACTAACACCAACCGTGTTGCAGTCCGCTCTCCGCTCTGTAGGAGACTGAAACAGTGGGCATCGAGGCAGAGGAGTATTGATATTCACCGTTGCAGTCCGCTCTCCGCTCTGTAGGAGACTGAAACAGCTCGCGGCTGCGTCGATCATTCTCAGCATGTGCTTGTTGCAGTCCGCTCTCCGCTCTGTAGGAGACTGAAACGCCAACCAGGACGTCATTAATGTCCCCAACGGTGACGGTTGCAGTCCGCTCTCCGCTCTGTAGGAGACTGAAACGTAGGGACTAGACCAGTCCAGGGAAATCCCATGAAATGTTGCAGTCCGCTCTCCGCTCTGTAGGAGACTGAAACCGAAGGGATCGTTTCTTTGTGCATGGGTGCTTCCTTCGTTGCAGTCCGCTCTCCGCTCTGTAGGAGACCTACGCCGCTAACGCCTCCCCCCATCGCCCTCCATCAGCCTTAGTTCTTCATCCCTCGCCTCCGCCCACGGCAGGACTCGCGCCCTTCATGCCCAATGGGTTCCCAGGTTGCGCCGTTTCCACCTAACCCCTGGCGTTCCCACCAACGGAGGTCCTGTTATGCCCATCAAGCGCAGTGAGGTCAGAAACGCTCAGGCCCGCGCGCTCCAGTTCCTCGATGCCGCCGGCATCAAGCTTACCGATCAGGAGCGCGAACGCATCGAGGTCGCCGACTTCGGCCTCGGCCACCTCGACCTGGAAGGCCTCGAGATCTTGGTCTACGTCAACACCGATCGCTATTGCGCCAAGGAGCTCGTCATCTTCCCCCGCCAAACCTGCCCAGAGCATCGCCATCCGCCCGTGGACGGCCAGCCCGGCAAGGAAGAGACGTTCAGATGTAGATGGGGCACCGTCTACCTCTACGTCCCAGGCAACCCAACCCCTAATCCCGCCGCCACCCCGCCCTCCCGCCACTACACCGTCCACCACCAGATAACCCTCCAGCCCGGAGACCAGTACACCATCAAGCCCAACACCCCTCACTGGTTCCAGGCCGGCCCAGAGGGCGCAGTCGTCTCCGAGTTCTCAAGCACCAGCCGAGACGACCTCGATATCTTCACGGACCCAAACGTCAAGCGGATTCCAGAACTGGTGGAGGATTGAGATGGTTGAGCACCTGGTACTTTTCAAAATGAAGCCTGAGGTTACCCACGCCCAGCTCCAGGAATTCGTGCAGGCTTTGCGCGCCCTGAAGCAGAGCGTGCCGGGTCCCGTAGAGCTTCATGCAGGCGAGAATCTCAACAAGGAGCGCGGCGCGGGATATGGGGTGGCGCTGGCCGTCCGCTTCCCCAACAAAGAGGCTCTGGACGTGTACGGCCCACATCCCGCCCACCGCGCCTTCATAGACCGATACGTAACGCCCTGGTGCGCAGAGGTGGTGGTGGCCGATTTCGAGACCAGCTAGGCGCGCCGCGGCGGGCAACGGTTTCCGCCGATTGGAACCGCCACGTCGGCGCAGATACCATGGAGGTTCATTGTGAGTTGGCGTCACAGGCTATGGCTGGTTGCTGGTGTGGTGCTGGTGCTGCTCGCCCTGGTTGCGCCGCGGGCGGCGCACACCGCATCGGCATATGGGCCGTACCTCCAAGACATCGTTGGCACGGCGGCCACCATCCGATGGGTTACCGCCCAGCCGTCCCGCGGCGCGGTTGAGTACGGCACTTCCCCCCAGCTGGGCGAGGAGGCCCGCGAGGCCGTCTCCACCAGGTTCCACATGGTGCGCATACATGGCCTCCCGCCGTCGGGACGGTGCTACTACCGCGTCCGCGATGCCGGGGTGAACCCGCACGTCTACTCGTTCCCCACCCCGGTGGACCCGGGCGAGCCGTTCACCTTCGCGGCCTACGGCGATACCCGAACCAACGCCACCGTCCATTCCGAGGTGATTCACGCCATCCTGTCCGCGCGACCCAAACTCGCCATCCAAACCGGCGACCTTGTGGCCGACGGCAGCAAGTGGCCGTTGTGGGAGGAGTACCTCACCGTGGCCGGCCCGCTGCTGGCGGAGGTGCCCGTGTACCCGGTCCCCGGCAACCACGAGGGGGAGTCGAGCTACTACTACCGCCTGTTCGGCCCCGGGGGCGAACGCCACGCATACTCCTTTGATTACGGCGGCTGCCACTTCCTCGGCATCGACGGCGAGAGGAGCTACCTTCGCAGCGATATGCAGTGGATAAGGCGCGACCTGGCCACCCACCGAAACGCCAGGTTCACCGTGGTGTTCCTTCATTATCCGCCTTACACCGCCCAGAAGGGCCGCATCCAAAACGCCAGGTATCTGCGGACCCAGCTCGTTCCCGTGCTGCGCTATTTCGGCGTGGACCTGGTGTTGGCCGGCCACGACCACAACTACCAGCACTACGTTGTGGACGGCGTCCATTACGTGGTCACCGGCGGCGGCGGAGCCCCACTCTACGACGTTGGGGAGAGCGGAGTGAGGGCGCTGCGGCGCGCCGTGGCCAACGAGGCGTCGCTGATGGGCGTGAGGACCGACCTGATGGCCCTGAAGCTGGCCAAGGCGTACCACTACGTGCTGTTCACCGTGGATGGCCACCGCATGACCGCACGGGTGCTGAAGCCGAACGGAGAGCTGATCGACAGCTTCGTGGTTCGCGGCCAAGAGGGCGGTGCGGCATACGCGGGCGGACAGCGCAGAGGTGGAGCGGTCGCGTCCGCGGGGCGCTGAGCGATGCTGGCGCGGCGAGGGGCTTTGGGCATGCCATCAGCAGCCGCCCCTCACCGCGTGTAAGGGGCGTTGGGGCGAGCCGAGCGCGCCGTCTGTGGTTTCCCTCACCCTGGCTTCGCCAGGGGCATCCCGCTGCCGCGAGTTGGGCGATGGGTGGCGTGCATTCGCCTGAGGATTGGGGCGAGTGTGTGCTTCCGGCCCTTCAGGCTTGCACGGCGGCAAGAGGATGCAACGGGCGGGGCAACCGCCTGGCAACCGCCCACAAGCTCATCTTGCCGCATGCGTCACCAGGTGCACTCGCTCACGATTGATCCGCAAAGCGCCAGGTTGGCAACATCCCCCGCGAGATCGGGGCGCCGCCTAGAAGCGCCCGCAGAAGCTCAATCGGCATGCAGTTCTCAAGCATCACGGCGTCGTGGAACTCGCGGTCGCTCATCTTGCCAGAGGCAGTTAGCTCGCGGTGGAGGGCGTGCATCTGCATTCCCCCGATCAGGTAGGCGCACTGGTACAGCGGGTGATAGCTTCCCGCGAACGATCGGCGAACCTCCGCGGCGGCATTGTCGCGCTCGTGGCCCACGTCGCCAACCAGCATCTCCACGCACTGCTGCGGCGACATTTCGCCCAGGTGCAACCGCAGGGAGAAGATCACACGGGCGCACCTGTGCATCCGCCAGAAGAGCATGCCAACGCGGTCGGCCGGGGTTTGGGGGAAGCCTAGCTCCCAAAGCAGCATCTCCCAATGTAGGGTCCAGCCTTCGGTCCAGAACGGCGTCTGGAACAGCCTGCGGTACGGGCGATGCCGCTCTTGGCTGAACTGCTGCAGCCAGTGGCCTGGAATCAGCTCGTGGTGGACGGTGGCCCTGGCGAACGCGCGGTTGTTGCCGCGGAGGCTCATCAGCTTTTGGGGGTGATCCATCTCGTTGGTTGGGAAGGAGATGAGGATGGTTTCGCCCCCGAGGAAAAACGGGTTCACCTTCTGACGTTCGGGGGACATCATCTCCATGCGCCAGCATTCTGCGGCCAGCGGGGGCACGGTCACGAGGTTCAGCTCCTCAACGAAGCGGATGGCCTCGCGGGCGAGGTCGCGGATGAGGGCAGGCTGTCTGCCTGGGGGCACGTGATCGGCCTTCACAAGCTCGAGGGCGGCGCGCCAGTCGTCGCCGCAGCCCATCTCGCGAGCGGCCTTGCGCATCTGGTCGGTGCACCAATCCATCTCGCGCTGGGCGATGGAGATCAGCTCCTCGGGGGTGTAGGGCACCAACGCGTGGCGCAGCTCCTCCACCACCGCATCCCTCCCGATCGGCTCGGCGACGATGTCATCTGGCCCTGTGGCCCCTGCGTTGCTGCGCAGGGCCGTGGCGTAGTCGTCCATGGCTGCCAGCGCCGCCTGGTACGGCCTCTCAACCCACCATGAGAGCTCCGGGTCGTAGCCGTCGTAGAAGGCGTACCACGCTTCGAGGCCGCCGCGAAGCGTCTGCACGGCCTTTGCGGCGCGGAGGGCTACCGGTGGCTTGGGGGATGGCACGCCTGCGCCGCCCAGGTTCGCCCTGGCCTCGGCGGCAGAGAGCGCGATGGCGTGGAGCGCATCGGCGGCCACTTGAGGAGCAAGGTCGTCCATGTCCCGCCAGGCGTCGTCGAGGGCGATGAGGGCAGGCGCAAACGGGAGCAGGGGCTCTGCCTCGGCGAACTGGGCGACCTCCGCATCCAGGCGCCGAGCCTCGCACTGGAGCAGGTTTCGGAGCAGCACCGCGTCAACCTGATCGCTTCTGGAGAGCTGCTCGAAGGCGAGTAAATCGACGTTGGCGAGCCACTCGGAGAAGAAGCCCCGCAGCCGCTCGATGCGGACCGGGGAGTAAGGCAGGGGGTAGCGTCGAAGTAGGAGCTCGCGGTCGGCCTGGTAGCGGCCAACCAAGTACGGCATCATGTCGGTGGGCGAGGGGTTGGCGGCGGTTTCGGCGGCGTTGGACATGGCTTTCCTCGTGGTGGCAAAGGGGACGAGGCAGGTTGGGCAGGCTACCGCTGCAGGGCGTCCAGGGATGCGACGGCATCCAGCACTTGGCCCCGCTGTGTGCTCACATCCTGTGACACATCGATGCGCAGCGCGGCCACCTTCTGTCGGGCTGCATCCAACGAGGATGCATCAACGTGGGCGTCGGGGGCACTCACGCGGGCAAGGGCGCCTCTGGCCCCGGCGACGAAGCCGGCCGCGGTGCCGAAGTTGCGCCTATCCAGCTCCATGGCCGCGCGGTACAGCAGGAGTCGCGCGTTTGTAAGGCTTGCCGCAGCCTGCGCCGACCGCAGATTCAGCTCGGCGGCGTCGGCGCGGCGCCTCTCGAGCGCCAACTCCCCCCTGCAGCGGCTGAACCCTATGGCGAAGGCCACAATCAGAAGCAGGATCTCCACGCCGGCGATTACCAGGCAGCGTCGGAAGCTTGGGTGCGTGGAAGAGGGACGCTTGCTGGGGCGGCCTGCGTTCGTGGCGTTTGCAGTCATCTCTCCACCTCCGTTTGGCCTAGCACGGTTGTTCGGCCGGTACGCGCTTCTTTGTACTTTTCCACCTGAGGGTGGTGGACTCCTGCGCAGGGCGAGACGGCTGCAGGGCAAACGTGTCCTGCTGAGCCTGCCGCTCGCTTGAATGCTTCGGCCACGGTAATGGTTGCAGGGCGTTGGCGAACGCGCAACGCACCCCTGGGTGTCGCACGAAGAGAGGGTGCAACCAAGCCAGAAGAGGCACCCGCGGCGGGCCCACCGACCTCTCAGAGCCTCGTTCCATTCGTTTCTAGCTTCTATCTTCCCGTGCGCTCCTGGGGATGAGGCACTACGACCAGGGACCCCACGGTGGGCTTGACGTGCAGGCCGTGGCATGCTAGAATCGACACGAACATATGTACGCTTCGGGGATGCCGGAACGTTCGCTTTTCCCGCCTGCCAGCGCCCAAACAGTTGGAGCCGCCTGCTTTGGGGCGGCCAACACCCCTGAAGGGCAGCGCAATGAGCACTCAGGAACACAGAATCAGGCTGGTATACGAGCGGCTGCGGCACGCGTTGCAGGACCCCACACGCCGATCCGCTCGGGGGCCGGCCAGGTATGCCTACACGGAAGCCCAGTTCGCCCGAAAGCTCCGGAGGGAAGCCTGCATGCCACTGGTCGTAAGCATGGCCGCCTGCGATGAGTCCTCCGCCTCCATGTTGGTCCGCGGGCAGCTGGTGGACCTCCTCAACGGGCTTGAGCTTACGCCGCGCCAGCGCGAGGTTGCACTGCTCCGATACGACGGATACACCATCGAAGAAGTAGCAGAGCGCCTGTCAATATCAACCCGCCGAGTGTGCAAGATAATGGCCTGCGTTAGGTTTGCTATGGGAGACGACCTGCGAAGCACAGAGGGCAGGCTTCGCCCCGGAGCCGTGCCGTATTACGGGTGGCAGCAGGCGTACCTGGAGTCGGTGCGGCGCGGAGGCGTGCGGGTCAGAAGGCGAGGGTGAACCACCTAACGTCGGATCAGGTGCCTTATGCCGTTGGCAGCGGCTGCCGTGTACCCCATCGGCTGAAGCCAGGCAACCACTGCAATCGCCACCATCAGGAAAACGAGGAGAACCACCTGCCTCCGAAGCTTTCTCACCTTGGGCTCCAACGGTTCGCGCGGCGCCTTCACACGGCGCCGCCTCCCTTTGGTAGCTGTCATCCGTTACCTCCGGTCGAAGCCCCCGCCACGCGGCCGTGGCCAAGGGCTAGCTGAACACACGCGCAAGGATAAGCCAAGCCCGCCCGTGGTTCTTCTCACCCGGAATCCGTCGCCCTCTCCCCAACTGCGAGGCGCATCAGGTCGGGCGGCGATGGCTCCAGGTGATGCCGAGGGCTTAGCCTTGCTCTGACCAGGCTTGCGCGATTGGCACGCGACGGCGGTGGGGGCAACCAGCCGGCAACCTTATCACAGCGCACATTGGCCCACTGCCAGCCATTGCCACTTTCGTCTCGCCTCAGGTGCACCAAAACGGGCATTGTGGGAGGCACACCGCCGCAAACAGCGACACCACCCAATCTTGAAAGGTCGGTAGATGCGGGCAGGTTGTTGAGGGGATAGCACGGCGAGGCAGCTCCCAGAAGTCGCTCTGGAGACGATTCCGCAGCCCCACGGTCCGGCCGCCTCCCGCATGTGGGTAAGCTGGAGACGCATGCGCCAAGACAAGCGGAGCCTCCTGCTGTTGGCTTTCCTCACTGCGGCTTGCCAACCCACCCCAACTTCGGGGAAGGAGTACGGGTGAGAGCACTGTTACTCCTCCCACCTCCCCTCCCACGGCGTGAGCTTGGGGAGAGGGGGAGCCTCCGGCGTCCCAGCAGCTTGCACAGCCAATCACAACCTCACACGCTCCTCCCAGCTCCCCTCTCCCCGCAAGTGGGAGAGGGGTGGCGAAGCCGGGGTGAGGGGAACCACAAGGCTTGCCTAACGACCTCTTCGATCATGCAAGGGAGCTGGGGTGAGGGGAACTCCTAGCGCCCGGTTGTAGCCTAGTGGTGAAGGCAACGCCCAGTTTGCTTCCCCTCACCCCCCGGCCCCCTCTCCCACGGTGCAAGCTTGGGGAGAGGGAGAGCCTCCGACGTCTCAGTACTACACAGCCAACCACAACCTGACCCACTCCTCCCAGCTCCCCTCTCCCCGCAAGTGGGAGAGGGGTGGCGGAGCCGGGGTGAGGGGAACCACAAGGCTTGCCTAACGACCTCTTCGATCATGCAAGGGAGCTGGGGTGAGGGGAACTCCTAGCGCCCGGTTGTAGCCTAGTGGTGAAGGCAACGCCCAGTTTGCTTCCCCTCACCCCCCAGCCCCCTCTCCCACGGCGCAAGCTTGGGGAGAGGGAGAGCCTCCGGCGTCCCAGTAGCTTACACTACCCAGCCACATCTCACTCACTCCTCCCAGCTCCCCTCTCCCCGCAAGTGGGAGAGGGGTGGCGAAGCCGGGGTGAGGGGAACCACAAGGCTTGCCTAACGACCTCTTCAATCATGCAAGGGAGCTGGGGTGAGGGGAACCCCCTGCCCTAACCGCCTCTAGCATCATACAAGGGTGGCGGAGCCGGAGTGATGGCAGTTCCTAGGGCCCAGCCATAAGCCAGGGGCAAGGGCAACCTCGCGCACCTTATCAACCCGTACGAGGGTTGTGAGTAGGGAGCCGGCCTTGCGCGCGAGTTGACAAAGACTCCTGCAGCGCTTATAATCCCAGAAGGAGTATGGCGGCCAGCCCGCCTTTCCCTACTCGCTCGGAGCGCACCCAGCGCGGGCTAGGTGTGCAGTAGATATCCCAGATGCACCCGCCGCCTATCCAGCAAGTGAGCCCCCCAGTTCCCAACACAGTACGGGCCGTTTGCGGATAGGCGCTTAGTTTCGTGCCACCCAAGGGCGACGGCGCATTTGCCAGTCCATCAGACGCCGCCCGCCCGTTACACGAGGTGACTAGCTTTGAGTGCTTCGTCAATCTCCATGCCCATCGACGAGATGGAGGAGCGCATCGGCAGCCGGTACGACCTTGTGATGCTGGCCGCCAAGCGTGCCAAGCAGCTTCAGGAAGGTGCCCCGCCGCTTGTCCGAACCGAATCTACTAACCCCCTAACCATCGCTCTGGAGGAGATTGCCGCTGGCAGATACCCCAGACCCGAAGGTGAGCCGGAGGGAATCTTGCCGGTCAGCGATGCTGGGGAAGATGAGGAAGAGGGCGAGGAAGCTT
>Ga0315298_1008888_pt1 | contig 12609 bp, 11 predicted proteins | sample WHS_1_MG_FD_203077 | JGI IMG/M metagenome (GOLD analysis project Ga0315298, IMG submission 203077) | Extremophilic microbial mat communities from Washburn Hot Springs, YNP, Wyoming, USA - WHS_1_MG | ecosystem: Environmental > Aquatic > Thermal springs > Hot (42-90C) | place: USA: Wyoming...
GGCGGCGATAATTGAGAAAAGATAGCCAATTGTCGGAAGCTTCACCCCGACATTTTCAAGGTGTGGAGTCCAAGCCAAACCAGTAATTTCGTCAACAAAATAAAAAATAAAAATTACAGCAAACAGAACAATTAATATTTTGTTTCTAATAAGCGCCAACACACTTTCTTTTAAATGACCCAAAAAGTATTTTGACTTTTCTTCTTTCTCTGTTTCGATGGTGTTTGTATCCCGCTTAGCTTCTCGGCCAAAAAACAAAAAAACCGTCGAAGTAAAAGTGCCCAAAGCAAAAACCAGCCAAAGATAGCTCATATTTGCTTTTGCCACAATAAGGCTTGCCAGAATCGGAGCTATAACAAGTCCGAGATTTCTAAATAGCCGCATCCTAATGAAGTACCTATCTAACAGTTCCTTGTCTTGCTCTTCCAGAAGATCTACTGCCCACGCCCTGTCGGCACCACTAATCAGCGTTTCAAAAACGGCATCTAGAGCAAGAATAATCACAATAGCATACAAACTGTGCGCAAAAAACATAAGAAATAAAGTCAATGAAGAAAATAGGTATCCTAACACCACGCTCGCTTTTCTGCCGAAAAGATCAGCAACTGTGCCTGTTGGAATTTCAAAAACGATTGTGATGATACTACGTATACTCCCAATCATAGCGATTTGAAAAAAACTTAAGCCAATCCCCAGGAAATAGAGCACATAAAAGGGCATTATTACTTTAGACAAAGATAATAAAAAATTCTGCAAATAAAATGGCCAAAGTAGTTTAAGCTCGTATTGTTTGAACATCCCTATAAATAGGATAACAGATTTAATTCAGCAACAATATGGTCACTTGAATACGCGTCTATAAATATACACGTCATATCCGCCTTTTTCATTCCAGGTCTCGCGAAAAAGAAAATATTTAATAAATTTACTGATACAGGATGGCTCTCGGCAGACATCCGGCACCCACCAGTCACGAAGCGTAACCTTCCGCCGCTCCCAACCGTCCAGAGCTTTAAATTTATTAATCCTTTCACTGCTGACAATAATATATTTGGTCTGGGCGGGAAAATCTCTTGATTCTAAATTTGATTCTAAATTATCAAGCCGGCCGAAATCCCTAAAATTCCAAGAGAGCGGCCAAGAAATCTTTGAATCAATCAAAACACAATCAAAATTTCCTGTGCCTTGGCAGTTTTTTGTCACTTCATCTATCACCTTTTGGAAGTTCAGCGGCGTCTGGACATAAACCGCTAATTCCCTGGTGTCCGCCGGCTCAATAAAACTCAACCGAATAGCAATAAATGCGCTGAAGGCAAAAAGTATCATCCAAATAATTTTTGAAATCGGCCTAAATTTTGCCCAGCCCCAACCCAAATAATATCCACCCAAGGTTGAAATGGCAATTAAAGTTGGCAAAATTAGCCAAGGAAATTTTTCTCCCGCAATTGAAAAAGCAATCAGCTCCCCAAGCGCCCACCAAACTAGAAAAAGAAAGAAAGTACTTTTTGTTTTGGCATAATTTAGCAGGCCAAAAAACGCAGCAGCCACAGCAAGCGGTTCATAAACTGCCAACAAAATTAAATAATAATACCAAGGCTGGCCGCCAAGGTGAACCTTATGTTGAGCAAGCCAAAACCCCAGCCCCGTTTCTTTGTTAAAAGGATTAGGCAAAGAAAGGATAAAACTTTTGGGACTGGTAAATCCGACCGAGTAAATTGTTGTCCAAACAAGGACAAAAATTAAAAAAGCGCTGATAATATCGGGATATTGTTCTCTAACATAATTACAAGTTTTACGCCAGTAAGCTATAAATTTTTCTCTTTCAAGCAAAAAGAAGAGAGGAATAAATGCAAATAGGACAGCTACAAAAATATAAGTAGTTTCTGATGTTCCAAAAGCCAAAGCCAAAGCCGCTGCTGCCCAAAGCAAATAATTGGAATTAAAGCTGACAAAAAAGCGCCAAGCCAACAAGACAAAAACAAGCAAAAAGACAATTGATAAAGCAGTATGAACCAAAAACCGAGCATAATACATCAAAAGCGGCGAAACTAAAATCAGCGCCGATATAGCCAAAGCTTTATTTTTGCCTAAGTATTTAACGAAAATAAACGGAATCATTCCCAAAATTACCCCAAAAATAGCCGGCCCGAGGCGGGTAGCGGCATCAGAAGTGCCAAAAAGCCTAAATATTATAGCCTGAACATAAAAAAGAATCGGGCCATGAATTTGTGGGGTATAAATATAGTCGTGATCTTTAATAATCCGCCAAGCAAAATAAGAAAGCATTCCCTCATCGTGATGGATAGGACGCATCCCCAAAAATAAAAATCTGGTTATCACAAAAGCAACCAAAATTAAAAAAACTGCAACAAGATATTTTTTTTCTTTTTTAAGAACTTTGTAAACTTTCATAGGCAAAATATAAGGCTAAATACAAAGCCACGATTATGTTAACTGCAGCAACAGCTCTTGTCCAATCAGCAGCCAAAAGATTTCCCATATTTTGGTAGATGATTGAATTAAATTGAGGAAAAGCTGACTGCAAAACGGCAAAACAATTTAAAAAAAGTGTAGCTGTCAAAATTAAATATACCCAAAATATTTTTTTGTTCAAAATTGCAGAAATAGCAAGCAAAGCCACGGCAGGATAAAGATAACGCTCGTGCATTTGTGTTAAAAAAACGAAAAAGGCAAGATAAAAGTAGGAGACAACAAGCAGAACTTCAGGAATTTTCTTGGCTTTTTTCCAAAGATAAAAAAGTGCCGGGGCAGAAAAGGCGGCAAAAAAAGTCAATCCCAATGTTCTAGCCGAAATTCCAGAGGTAGCTGTATCTTTAAGGCCAAAGCTCGGCGCGCCCTTAAGTAACCACCAAAGATTAAAAGCATTAACTGAAAGATACTGATAACGAGAACTTGACAAAAAATAGACAGATAAAAAATCTGCACCTTTTGTCTTAAAAATCAAAAAGGCTGCCGCTATAAGCACTGCAAAAAATCCCGCCTGTTTCAAAAAATTGACTGCACCTTTATGAAGCAGAAGATAGACAAAATAAACAAAAACTCCAATTAATGCTTGAGGCTTGGTAAGTAAAGCCAAAAACATCAAGGCTGTCCCGATAAATTCATTTTTATCAACCAGTAGATATCCCAAAATCATAAGCAAAACCAAAATAGAGTCCACTTGTCCCCAAGCAGAAGTAATTAGAGAAAGAGCCGGCTGAATTATAATCACAGCTAAAAGTGCTTCTTTATATTTAGCTTTTGAGCGCAAAACATAAGATGCTGAAATAATTACAAGCGCGACCTCAAAAATCGTAGGCAGGATTTTAAAAAAATAAAACGGATTTTCAAATTTAAATATCTCGCCGATTTTAAGCCACCAAGAAGTTATAATCGGCACAAGGGGTGGATAATCCAGATAGCCCGCATAATGTGAATAAAGCGACCAAAAACCACTGCTTTTTATCTGGTTTCCCCAAGCAAGAAAAGAATTTATATCATTTATGTAACCCGGCTGATGCAAAAAATAAAGCCGCAGCCAGATAGCAATGCCGACAGTTGAAATAAAAAAAACTATTCGGTCTAGTTTCATCACGCCTCTAATACATTAAAGCAAAAAAATTTAACCAATCAAATCTATTGCATTACAATATTTGATGATTACACCTTCCCAAAGGTTAGTATCTTGTGGCGCTTAATAAAAAATAGCATTGTGTTGGCGGCGCCCTACTCTCCCAACGCCTTGCGGCGTAAGTACCATCGGCGCAGAGGTGCTTAACTTCTCTGTTCGGAATGGGAAGAGGTGTACCCACCTCGCCATTGCCACCAACACAATGCTATTTTTCAATCTTCAAAATAAAATTCTGTAACTAATCGCTATAAATCCATAAAAACAAAACGATACCAATAATCACCAGAATCGCACCAGCAACAATCAGTAGCATCTCCAAACTATCTACCTGTTCAGCCAATGAGTCAGCGGAAGCAAATTGAAAAGAAAAAGCGCCTGTACCCACCAGCAATAGTCCCATAACCGCGATAACAATTCCGCTGATTTTATGTTTTTTCTTCATTTTTTTTATTATATCACACATCACTTAAATCGTTGCCAGAAAAGAAGTATTTTTATTCGTTCTACTTGACAATTAGTACGCCTCGGCTGAAACCCTTACGGGTCTTACACCTAGCGCCTATCAACCTCGTTATCTTCAAGGTGTCTAAGAAACCTAATCTTGGGGTGGGCTTCCCGCTTATATGCTTTCAGCGGTTATCCCGAGTAAGCATAGCTACCCAGCAATGCTCCTGGTGGAACAACTGGTACACCAGAGGTTTACCCCTTCCGGTCCTCTCGTACTAGGAAGAGTCCCCCTCAAGTTTCCACGGCCACAGCAGATTAGGACCGACAATCTGTTACTTTACAGACCACTTCCTTTACAGTTTTGTTCTGTGGCGTCCCGATGCGAATCGGGATCTGCATATCGCTATGCAGTTCGGACTATATCTTCTCCGACACTTTGGCCGGAGTCTTCCGTATAGTCTCTGGGGATTTCAAAGATGCTATCAATTCTTGCTTAGACCGAATACGTCTTGTGCCGTCTCCATTCATACGATAGGCGATGTCTATTATCTTTTTGACACCGCTTAGTTTCCTATGCAAACCCTGACCCATTAACCTGACAACCCCGCAAAACTTAGCAAAGTCGTCACATTTTATAGTTTGCAATCGATTATATTTAAAGAATGGTATGACTTTTGTCAAAAGATCAAACCTATCTCTAACTACTAGCACATAAGTATCGTCTTTTGACTTTTGATGGTTTGGTTTGATATATCCGCATCCAAGAATCTCTCTGGCAATTTCTAATGCTCTTTTAGAACACCGATTTTGCGAAATATGAAATTCCGGAATTATTGAAATGCCAAGAGGCAAATCATTGCGAATTTGGAAGGCAATATGAAAACTGCCTTCACCATCAACCAAACCAGTGACGTATCCTCGCAAGAACATCTTTGATCTTTCCTGCTGGTTGTCTGCACTGGTCGGATTTTCATGTTTCATCTTTTTCATTATGAAACATACCGCCAGATACTACAAGCCCTATTAGGACTACAGAGTTCCCAGCATATAGGAAGATTTTAAGACAGCACATATTCTACTGTCTCGCGCATGTAATTCTCTTATTTCTAAGAGCATGGACTATATCTTCACCCCAAATTAAAGTCCTTACTCATTTGGGGGCTGACGTTTGTCCTAATTTATATTAGGACTCACCTTACGCCCATTGACTAGATGGGCCTAGGGATCAGTCTCTACGGGATCTAAGAAGCTTGTGTGAAAAAAGAAATTCTTCCAACTTTCTAGAAGTATTAGTTCGCTTTTTTGAATAATTCAAATCAGCGAATTTATCTACTTCTTTCGAGAGTCGAAGGAGGATTCTCGGTTTCATTTGCCTTCCGTTCCCGGGCATTTGCCCAAGAACACGCAGGGCAATTCTTGCATGTTTTTGCTTCAGAATTAGATATGGCTTGAGCAATTTGAGAATCCGCTCAACACAGTCAATTCCAACAATGGTATATTCCGTCATGCCATCGTTTCTCTCGCGGATGTATCCAACATGCAATTTAGATTTCAGCCATTCAAGAAATTTGCGATTTTGCTGTTTCTGGTAGAAAACGACACTTGCCCTGATTTGATATCGCAAGGATATAATCCTTGCGATATATTAGCTGAAGCATAATGCAACCGTCTCCATCCAGAAATCCCGCAATGTAAGCAAGTTCTTCTTTTTTCACTTTCCTCTTAGTCTTACCCTCGGTATTGCCCTTTTAAACGTTCGGATTGTCTAAAGAGGGTTCCACCGATTTTAGTCAGTATTTATTTTACTGCATTGCTGCAGTAGAACGCAACGTAAATTACGTTCTGAACCCAGCTCGCGTACCGCTTTAATTGGCGAACAGCCAAACCCTTGGGACCTTCTTCAGCCCCAGGATGCGATGAGCCGACATCGAGGTGCCAAACCGCGCCGTCTATGTGGACTATTGGGCGCGATCAGCCTGTTATCCCCGGGGTAGCTTTTATCCGTTGAGCTCTGGCCCACTCATTAGGTACCAGAGGATCACTAAATCCCGCTTTCGCGTCTGCGCGACTTGTAGGTCTTGCAGTCAAGCTGGCTTATGCTTTTACACTTTGAGGCTCGCTTTCCATACGAGCTAAGCCAACCTTTGAACGCCTCCGTTACTCTTTGGGAGGCGACCGCCCCAGTCAAACTACCTGCTAAGCACTGTCTTCCCTCTATGAGGGAGTTAGGCCTTCAAATATTTAAGGGTGGTGTTTCATTGGCAAGCGTGCAAAGCACGCTCTCCCACCTACGCTACACAAAAATACCCAAAGACCAATACCAAGCTGTAGTAAAGCTCCACGGGGTCTTTCCGTCTTGCTGTGGCTAACCGGCATCTTTACCGGCATTGCAATTTCACCGAGCCTCTCGTTGAGACAGTTTTCAGACCGTTATGCCATTCATGCGGGTCGGAACTTACCCGACAAGGAATTTCGCTACCATAGAACAGTTATAGTTACTGCTGCCGTTCACTAGGGCTTGAGCTCTAGACCTCTCTTCGGACTGATTACTACCTGTTAGTTATCCAACACATTGTGGCCATAATTTATCGCCAGCAGTTGGATATAAAAGCTAACAAGTAGTAATCAGCCCAAAGATCAGCAAGAGCTTTGACCTACTAGCACTGGGCAGGCATCAGCCCATATACATCCCCATTTGGGTTAGCATGGACCTAAGTTTTTGTTAAACAGTCGCCTGAAAAACATTCGCTGCGGCCCTGCTTGCGCAGGGCAGTCCTTATCCCTAAGTTACGGACGTTTTTTTGCCGAGTTCCTTAACGAGAGTTAGCTCGCTCACCTTAGTCTTCTCGACCAACCCACCTGTGTCGGTTTGAGGTACGGCTACCTTGCGAAATTAATCCTTTCCTTTTCCTGCCTCTCTCTCCCCGACTGCATACATAGCCATAGCAGACAGCCAGCTTGAGAAAGTGTCAGAAAGGGGTAATCGCAAGATGAGGGCCGGAATATCAACCGGCTTTCCATCTCATATTTCAGATTAGGAACCGCCTAACCCCCCGCCGATCGTCGTTGCGGGGGAAACCTTGGGTATTCGGTGTCCGGGGTTCTCGCCCGGAAAATTCGTTACTCATCCCAACATTCGCACTTCGTAGCGTTCCACCATTCCTCACGGAACAGCTTCAGCACACTACGAACGCTCCTCTACCACTCCTGTGCGAAGCACAGGAATCCATAGCTTCGGTAGCTTGCTTAGCCCCGTTGAATTTTCCGCGCAGCAAACCTTGACCAGTGAGTTGTTACACTTTCTTTAAAGGATGGCTACTTCTGAGCCAACCTCCTGGTTGTCTAAGCTTTGCCACATCGTTTCACACTTAGCAAGCATTTAGGGACCTTAGCTGATGGTCTGGGTTGTTTCCCTCTCGACCGTGAAGCTTAGCCCTCACGGACTGACTCCGCGGTAACGGTAACTTGGTATTCGGAGTTTGATTGGAAGCTGAAGATTGCTCTCCAGACATCCATCCAGTGCTCTACCACCAAGCCCTCTAACCGCAGGCTATACCTATATATATTTCGAGGAGAACCAGCTATCTCCGAGTTCGTTTGGCATTTTACCGCTATCCACAAGTCATCCCCCCATTTTGCCACATAGGTGGGTTCGGCCCTCCACCCCGCCTTCGCGGGGCTTCAGCCTGCTCATGGATAGATCACCCGGTTTCGGGTCTACTAAGTGCAACTAACGCTGATTTTCAACTCGCTTTCGCTGCGGATATTTCCCTAAGGGACTTATCCTCGCTGCACCTAAGTAACTCGTTGGGTCATTCTCCAAAAGGCACGAAGTCACCGATGCACAGCACCGGAATTACTAATTTCTAAGTCATAATTTCTAATGAATTTCCAATGCCTCAATTCCAAATATCTCAAAATTAATCATTTGTCATTTGACATTCGATCATTTTATTAGTAATCAGTAATTTGTCATTAGTAATTCCGTGCTATGCACGGCTCCTTCTCCTTGTAAGCACATGGTTTCAGGTACTATTTCACTCCCCGTTTCGGGGTACTTTTCACCTTTCCCTCACGGTACTAGTTCACTATCGGTGAGTATTGGTATTTAGCCTTCGATGATGATCCACCGTTGTACCAATAAATTGGCACTTCTTCAGACCGGATTTCACGTGTCCGGCCCTACTTTCTACCCCATCTTGCGATGGGGCGGACTATTGTTTAGTTGATTTTAGCTTTTGTATACGGGGCTATCACCCTCTATGGCCGTCCTTTCCAGGCTCGTTCTACTAGCAAAAACCAACGTCAAATAGTCAAGGCTGTTCCGCTTTCGCTCGCCACTACTAACGGAATCACATTTGTTTTCTTTTCCTCCGCTTACTAAGATGTTTCAGTTCAGCGGGTTCCCGTTCTGCTGCATTTCAGCAACAGAACAATCACGTCGAGCGTGATTAGGTTTCCCCATTCGGAAATCCCCGGATCAAAGCTTGTTTGCCAGCTCCCCGAGGCTTATCGCAGGCTTCCACGTCCTTCATCGGCCAATACTCCCAAGGCATCCTCACATGTGCTCTTCAGTAACGAATAAGTAATACTTCTCCCGACAATCTGCAAGATACAGATGTCGGAATCGGGCAACGATTTAAGTGATGCCCGAACCCTATTGTCAAATTACTAGTAGCATCAACCATCCTCCGCTTTCAGCATTTCACTCAAACTGTATTCTTGTTTGAAACGGAATATCTCTTATTTCTATTTACAAAAAGCGTTTGTATTCCGTTTGGTATGCTTTGGAGGGTTGACCACTCCCCATTTCATATACCGACTTCGTCGGTAGATGTGATTGAGAGTGATCAAAAAACCGCTTCTCGGGAAGCGGTTAACATCGCCAAAACTGGATGTTATTTTATCCGCTTTTCTCCCCGACAACGTAATAATTAATATCCATAAATCTATTCTAGAGCTTAACAAATCAAAGACTGCCTGTCAAGACCTTGGATAAACCTTTAATACTTCCCCAAAATAGATAATTAAATATGAATAGTGGCTGGCTCGTTTTTGAAAAAAACGAGCCAGCCACTTGGGACTGACTCTTTCTGCCTTGTATTGACCTATCCTCTCTCCGACTTGGTGTTGCCACGCTCGGTTGCTACCTGTTCTTTCTCTGACGATACGGGGTATCCTTTCTCCCCCCTAATCCTAACTGCATTACATCTAGGGCACTTCACTAGTTTATCTGTAACCGCGCCCCCTTGCTGCACCACCGCGCCGCAGTGGTCACATACAAAAATCTGGCACGGTTTTTCCATTACAGGCAACATAGCACTCAACTCCTTCCTTTTTAGGATAGGCAGAAAGAATCAACTCTCTATATATCACAAACCTAAACAAAAGTAAACAAAAAAGCTCTAACTACTTACTATTTTTAAAACTTCTAAAATGGTGATGCCTGTTAGATAAAATCCAAATCAACTTTAAGCAAAATTTTAAGCAAAATTAAATCTTATTGCCGCAAAATCACTCCACAATTTTGCTCACTTTTCCTGATTTACAAAAAGTATTCAATAAGAGAACCTCACAGATTTATGATTTCCACAACCCATGAAGATTGCAGTATTCTCTTGCTTCAATATTTTCTGCTTTTATATCAAAGTCCGCTTCTGGTCCATCCGCAGGTTTCAAAAACTTTCTATAAACCGCACTATCGGCAATTACTTCTATCCACTCAATATAATGCTCTTCCTCCATTGGGTGAGGCACAGAACCAACTTTTACTTTTATTCCGTTTTCAGTTTTCTCAACCACTGGCACATGTTTTTCTTTGCTTGCGTCAACAGTATTTTCTTCAAGCAGCTCCATTGGTTGCCCACAGCAGACAAGCTGCCCTGCGCCAGCATGCAAAACCTCAACTATGTTTCCGCAGATATTACATCTATAAATTTGTTTTTGAACTGTCATATATTTTGCCTCCTAATTTTAATATTCTTCATATTTGATTTGATAGAAACTTCTTCTGCAATCACATGATGGACATTTTTCTGGCGGCTCTATCTTGAAATTAACATACCATACTCGCAACAAACCTACCATACCAGCCCCCACCTCTTTCAGAATTTTTTATATCTTTCTTCATGGTGTTCTTCAGCAATAGCAATTGCTCTTAATCTCTTGGCAGTTTCTGGAAACCCTTATTCTTTGTCAATTTTGGAATAAAAATCCTTTATATAAAAGCCGCAACCCAATAAATCATATTATAATGTAACCAAAAAAATAAAAACAGTCCGGGGCTGCTTTTTTATTTAAGTGCTCCAATAAGCTCTTCTTTGGTTAATTCCAAAGGTTTATCATCATTATATATCCACATTTTGCCCCTTATGATTTTTCCTTGAAATCTATCCCCAAGCTTTTCTCTAATGGCGGTCTCATCAATATCTCTATCTTTAAAAGTTATGGCGAAACTTTTACCGGGGGTGAAATTTAATATTCCGTCATGCCTGACATAGGCAGCTGAAGATCCAACTTTCAATTCATTATTTTCATTAATGACTATACTACCATAAGATGTTTGAGCAACTTTCCCTTCGCGCTCCATTCTGCTAAGCGTCTCCATTGCTTCATCTACAATTTTTTGCTGCTTTTCTGCCGCTTCTTTTAGCCCATACTTTTCAAATTCTTCCGGCGTTAATTCCTCCGTCGGCGATTCATGGTCTTTGAAGTATGCAAGAAGCTGTTCAAAATTCAAGTATCTTTGTAGCCCTAAAATGGTCTTGGCGCTCCTTAAAAATTCTTCAGGAGGAAATTTTCTATTATCAATTTTATTAACAAAATCCACCAATCTATCCATTTCCTCTGATTCTTCAAGCATACCTAAATCTAGCATTGTTTTATACATAATTTCTGCAGTTGAAGTAACTTCATTTTTCCCCTTTTCATGATGGTCAAAGTAGGCGGTATAAGTGTCCTCGTTGTAGGCAACGCCAAACTTATCACCAGTATCTAAATTAATAGCACCCTCAACATATTGGCCGGGTTTAACAAAAGATAAATTTGAAGTATCTATGCCTGCTTGCTTTAAAATTCCTAAAGTGCAATTACCATCAAGATCGGTAAAAGGCCTGAGTACTCTCTCGCCTTTTTCTTTATCAAAAACTAATACTCCAGAAACTGCAAATTCATTCCATAACCTTTTTGTTGCTTCTGAAAATTTTTTATTTCCTTCTTGCTCAGTAGCAGCATTGAGTTCTTCCCACGAGGAAACCCTGTCTAATGTAATTTGGGTAGCATTTCTCGAGTGCTCAAAATTGTTTTCAAATGATTTTCTTTCTAACACAGTTCTTATATTTAACTTGTCAAATTTGACTAAACTATAACATAACGAAAAAGCTTGTCAAATTTGACTAAATTATAACATAACGAAAAAGATTGTTGATAGCCCCAAACAGCCTCACAAAAATGGCGTCGGAAATGCCCCAACTTGTCCCGCGAAGCTCGCCGAGCGAAGTAGGAAAAATTCCCGATTGAATTCTGAACTTTGACAATTTCAAGTTTTTCTTTGGCGGCTTACCCCGCTAGAGAAATCTTAGTAGATTCTCTCTTTTGGCAGCAAAGATTATGGGCTCCAAGGATAAAGTCCATGGAGCCCGGTTGGGTGGCAACCCGAAGCTGTGCTGTCGTGATCTCGCCTTTGCAGCCGTTATAGAACTCCCGCGAGCCCGCGATCTTGGACAGGATCAAGTTGACCCCAGCGCAGTATTGCTTAGCGAGGTCGGTCAGGCCGGGGAAATGCTTGGCAGCCAGCGCGGCAGGCGACGGGACAGCGAACCATCCTTCGGCACCTTCTGGGAGAGCAGGCAGGCTCTCGGCGAACGTGAGGGCGGAGGTCGGGTCGAGGTTAAGCATCTTGGCGAGTGCCGCGATCTGTTCCTCGACCGGCTTCGGACCCGTGTACTCGGGCGGGTAGGTGAAGCTGGAGTCTACCTTATTCTTGGCGAACCGGTTGATGCGACGGTTGTCGCTGATGAACTTGCTGATCAAGTCGGCGAGGTCACTACCCGCCTTGTTCACACGCTGGGCTTCCTCTTCGGTCATCCCGGCCTTGTTGTACTCTTCCGCCACGATGGACAGGAACTCGAGCCCTTCCTAGTCTCGAGTCGTAACGACGGGGGCCAATTCACTTGTCATCGAAACCATCTCATCTGAGTGTGATCTGCCATAAGGCAAGCTGTGTCCCTGTCTGTAACAAGCATTCTACCTGTCAAAGTGGATTGATAGGCAAAATGCTTGTTCCAGAATCATATTTTCAATGTTCTATAATTTGGGGTTATACCATAAATGAAAACAAATGTGCAATTCGCATACGTATGAGACCCTGGCAGTACTTTTAGTAGATAGTTTATTGGTGAGAAATTATTGAGTGATTTGTGGCCTTGTTCAGTATTACATCAGATCAAATATTCAATAAATTTCTGATTGAACTCTTGTAGAGATACTTGAAGTGTTTGCAAATGGTAATTGACGAACCGTTCTACTAGAGA
>Ga0315298_1008889_pt1 | contig 12606 bp, 9 predicted proteins | sample WHS_1_MG_FD_203077 | JGI IMG/M metagenome (GOLD analysis project Ga0315298, IMG submission 203077) | Extremophilic microbial mat communities from Washburn Hot Springs, YNP, Wyoming, USA - WHS_1_MG | ecosystem: Environmental > Aquatic > Thermal springs > Hot (42-90C) | place: USA: Wyoming...
ACCTAATGGGTTTAAGCCCTTTTTTATCCTGATATTGTTCAGGATTGCCCTTCTGAATTTATCATTATCAAAAATGCCATGAATGTAAGTGCCAAAACAGTTTCTCTTTACCGAACCATCATACAGATCAAACCCGCTTTTATCTGCACTCCTTCTTAACCTGAACAACCCTATATCACCTGTGCTTATACCATGATGGATCTCATAGCCCTTTAACCTCATATCATTAAGGTCCTTAACTCCAGACTCAGAATCCTTTACAATCTCTGCTTCTACCTGTGATGTAATCTTTTCTTTTTGAAACACTGTTTCTATTGGTAGTATGCCGATGCCATCTAATGTCTTAACCCTGCCTTCCACACCATAAGGGTTCAAAAGCCTCTTCCCGAGTATCTGGTATCCTCCGCATATGCCGATAATCTGGATGCCTTTAGCATACGCGTGTTTTATACTTGCCTCAAGCCCGGTTTGTTTTAAAAATATAAGCGCATCCATTGTATTCTTCGTGCCTGGAATAATTACAATGTCCGCGTGTTCTATATCCAGTTGATTTTTTGAGTATACAAGCTCAACATCGGGTTCATAATAAAAGGGTTCAAGATCCGTAAAGTTAGAGATGTACGGGAGTTTAACTACAACGATCTTTATGGAATCCTGAATGCTGAATCTTGAATTCTGAATTTCTTCAAGCACGGTCCCATCTTCTTCCGGTAACCTGATATTGTGTATATAAGGGATCACACCAATCACTGGCTTATTGGTTTTATCTTCAATCATTTTAAGCCCGGGTTTAAGCAGGTCTAAATCGCCCCTGAATTTGTTTATGATAAATGCCTTTATATATCTACTCCCTTTCCCAAGTAATTTTACTGTGCCATAAAATGAAGCAAACACACCACCCTTATCAATATCCCCTACAAGCAAAACAGGTGCATGTGCATACCTTGCCATTGCCATGTTTACTATATCGTTTTTCATAAGGTTTATCTCAGCAGGACTGCCTGCGCCCTCTATAATGATCAACTCATGGCGCTGAGAAAGCCTTTCAAAAGAGCTTCTGATGGCATTCATGGCATGGTGCTTTAATGTGTAGTATCCCTTTGCATTCATTGTTGAATATACCTTCCCATGAACCACCATTTGAACACCTGCCCTGCCTGATGGCTTTAATAATATCGGGTTCATATCAATCTCAGGCTCAATCCCTGCAGCCTGTGCCTGAAGTGCCTGTGCAACACCTATCTCTCCGCCCTGTTTTGTTACATACGCATTCAACGCCATGTTCTGTGCCTTAAAAGGTGCTACATCCATACCCATATTTTTAAAGATCCTGCACAGTGCAGTAACCATAAGGCTCTTGCCAACACCCGAGCCAGTACCCTGGATCATTAATGATTTAGCCATAATACCCCCAGCAGCAGGAACAATACCTCTGACAACTCACTTATTGCCCCCAATGTATCCCCTGTTATACCTCCAAACCTTTTCTTAAAAAAACTAACTGAAATAAAACTGAAGCCATAGAGTATAATAAGCATACTGCCTAATAGGAGGAGCTTTGTAGCCGGATCCGGAGTTGTAATAGCATAAACGCACAATGCTGCCCCGATAAGAACCATTGTCAGCAATGTTGAGACTACTACTTGCTTTAGTGACGCGTGTTCAATAAATATCCTGCCTATACCGTCCTCTCTTGCAGATGTACCATGATACATCGCAGGGACCATTGCCCATTTTGAGAATACAGGCATTATAAAAAGTAAAAGGTAAACTGTGACAGACGAACCAGTTAAAAACAAAGCATTTAACAAAATAAATTTAATCAGGATCGTAAACACTATAGCCATAGCACCCATTACACCTATCCTGCTGTCCTTCATTGCTGATAATCTTTTCTCTCTATCAACTGTCTCATTTCCTGTTGATACAACTCCAAGTGCATCAAATGTATCTGCAAGCCCATCAAGGTGTAAGCCTTTATTAAGGATTATAAGGACCAAAACAATCAATACGCTTACAATCTCAGTGGCATGGCATGCCGTACGACTACAAAAGATCCCTGTTAATACCATTGCAGATAACAAAATAATTGCTCCTTGAACCGCACCTGCAACAGGAAAAAATAGAGATGAACCGCCAATATCATCTTCACGGATATTGCCTTTAACCCTTATGGGGATGATAGTGAGAAACTGCAATGCAATAAGCAATCTTTTCATGCAATACATCCTTTATTCATATAACCGTAAGAGGGTAATTCATAGACTATCCCTGTTCTTTCTTTTCGCTAACACCAGCCTCTCCAAATGTTGCCATCTCCTTATATATCTTAAGTCCTGCCTCTATGAGGAAGAAGGCAAGCACAGCACCTGTGCCTTCACCAAGCCTTAAGTTAAGATCAAGGATGGGGTCTAAACCAATTCTATCAAGCATTGCCTTATGCCCCTGCTCAACGGAATTGTGTGATGCAAACATATAATCCCTTGTTTTTGGCTCAATAAGATATGCTATCAAAGCACCTGCAGTTGATATAAAGCCATCAATAACAATAGGCTTTTTTTGAGAAGCGCAACCGAGGACCAGACCGGTGATACCAGCGATCTCAGCACCTCCAAGCTTTGATAGTACATCTACAGGATCATCTGGATCAGGGCTGTTTATGGCTATGGCGTGTTCAATGACATTGATCTTGTGTTTCAGTGCGTGTTCATCTATGCCCGTACCACTGCCTGTAACATCCTTTACAGCCCTTCCTGTTAATACTGCTGCAATGGCTGATGATGGGGTTGTATTTGCGATCCCCATATCACCTGTTGCAAAGATACCATAGCCCTGTTTTGAATAAGCGGTTGCAAGATCAATGCCAATCTGGATACATTGTTCTGCCTCTTGCCTTGTCATTGCTGGTCCTTTTGCAATGTTCTTTGTGCCATGCACAACCTTGTTCGTGATAAAGGCTACCCCATTTTTGCCAAATGCGAGCTTACCACCTATCTCACACATATATAATGGAGGCATGTTCGGGTCCTTTAAGAAATCATGGTCAACACCTATATCAACAACAACCACATCCGCACCAGTGTGCCTTGCAAGCACATTGATTCCAGCACCTCCGTTGATAAAATTCAAAACCATCTCCTTTGTAACCTCTTTTGGAAATGCAGATACACCTTCCTCAGCAACACCATGGCCCCCTGCAAAGGTGAATACCACCTTTTTATCTATGTCAGGCATGAGATCCCCGGTTATTGCTACAAGCTGTTTTGCAAACCCTTCCAGTCTTCCGAGGCTATCCTTTGGTTTTGTAAGATTATCAAGCCGTGCCTGAGCCTTCTGCAGGAGTGATGTGTCAATCTTTTGAATCCTTGTTACTGTGTCTTTAATCATTTGAATGTCTCCTTTAACTTTAAACCTCAATATTGTTCCTTCAATCTTCAAGCCCCTGTATCTTAAGCCCCATCATCAATTTTTTATTCTCATCGGAATCCCTGCAACCAACAGATAAACCTCATCTGCTATGCTTGCGATATTTTGATTTAAAATCCCAAGATGATCCCGGAACTCCCTTGCCAATTTATTCTCCGGCACTATACCCATACCAACTTCATTGGATACGATGAATATTGTAGGGGCAGGGCTTGCCCCTGCCATATCCTCATCGTGGTTTTGAGTAACCGCAAGGGTTGCCCCTACGAGTCTATCCATCTCATAGGTAACATCAACCCCTGCAAGTATGATATTTGAAAGCCAGACAGTAAGACAATCAATTACCATCACATCGTATCTATGCTTCAATGTCTCAACAAGCTCTGCAATCTTGATGGGCTCTTCGTAGGTATCAAATGTATTTCCGCGTTCTTTTTTGTGGGCTTCTATCCGTATTTTCATCTCGTCATCAAGTGCCTGGGCTGTTGCGATAAATGCCTTTTTACCGGAAAGCATTTGTGCCCTTGAAAGTGCATAAGCACTTTTACCACTTCTCACCCCGCCTGTTATAAAGATAATACCCATTTGTATGTCCAATTTTATTGTAGGGGCGGGATTTTCCCGCCCCTTTGTCTATTCAGTATACAAACACCACATCCTGTGCTGGTTCTGGCAATTTAAATGTTTTGATTACCGTGTTCGTAATCGGATCAATCTCAAACACCATATTATCCTGCCAGTCCGTTGCCCACAGGGTCCCATCGGGTGCAAACTTAATACTCGTGAGGTTAAAACCAGATAACCCGGGAACCTGTTTTGTCAGGTCTGTTGTTGTGATCCATTGTCCTGTATTTGTATTTATAGTGTCATATCCAACCATGCTGTTCAGTGCCACATACCCAGTACCTGTAAGGCTTATTGCAATGCCAGCACCGCCTCCGCTTAGTGGTATTACGGCTGTTTCGTTTGAACTATTATCAAATAGCTCTGCATAACCGCTGATTGTGCTATAATTGCCATTTGAGATCACAATAAACCCGGCTGTTGTAAGCGGCTCAACAGCCTGCAGATTAATACCTGTTGTAGTGGTTACCGGTGTCAATAGAGTATCTGTTGACGGGTCTATAACACTTACCATGGCTGGTGAGGTATAGGTATAAGCAGCATAGTCAGCCCCGTTATCAGCAACCATGACCTTGCCGTTAACCATCGCTATGCCCCATGGATGCGGCTCAAATGATGGCGTCCATGTGCTATAAGGGGCAAGAGTTATATAGCCTAACACTGTGTTCTTATCCAGGTTCAAAACAGCCACCTGATTTGTTCCGTTCAATGATACATAGCCTTTTTCAACACCGTTGATCGTTGTTACTGTCAGATATTCTGGCCAGCTTGCTGATGGGAGCTGGATCATACCATTGTTGGTCATATAGATACTGGACGCGGTTTCTGTAATAGAGATCACGGATATGGTTGCATCACCAGCATTTACAACATATAGGTTGCTACCATCAAGCAGCATACTGTTCGGTATTGTTCCTACATTTAAATCTAATCTTTCTACTGTCCCTGCTGTTGGTGATAATGCATAAAGTGAACCCTTTACACTGCCAGCCGGCTGTGACAATGCTATTACATGAGGTGTTTTTTGAAGCACACTTGTACCGGAGTTCGTCTTTCCGCATCCCCCAACTATCCCGATCAGCGTTATAAACGCCAATCCCAAAACCTGTTTAAATCCCTTTTTCATACTTCCTCCTTTTATTTTTTTAATTTAAGGTTCCTTTCTGCTTCTTATCTTGTCATTCCTCGCAATAACCAAGTCTGGTGTCATTGCGAGCGAAGCGAAGCAATCCCCCGGTATACAAATGGATTGCTTCGTCATTTCATTTCTCGCAATGACAGGTAGGAGCAAGAAAACCTCTTACCTACATTTTGAATCTTGAATTTTAAATCTTGAATTCTATGCCTGCCCATACATACCTCCCGGGCAATGGATAGCCAGAGATGTACTGATAGCTTGTAACCGGGTTAAATGTATCCGAAAAATACTGGGTAAAGGTTATAAATGGCCTTATCCATTTTATTTCATAGCTTAGCATTGCATTGATATTATAAAATCCAGGCAAGGACTGGCTATTCGTTGGTGTGATGTATCTCTGTCCTGTGTAGCCCATGCCTAAAGATACATACCGGTTATCCTCTCCTATTTTTATAGAGCCGTTTGCGACAATATCAGGCCTGTACACCAGTGCCTTACCGTAAGACCCGGATGGACTGTTAGAAAGGTTTAATGTGCTCAGTGCACTTATATTTCCTGAAACAGATAGAAGGTGCAAAGGCCTTGTATGAACAGCAAGCTCTATGCCTTTTATAATCGCACCCGAAACATTTTGCGGCATCCAGATATTGTTTGTAGATGGAGACCACTGAATAAGATCGTGATACCTGTCATAAAACCCGTTTATCTCTATAGTGGTGTTTGTTAATGGAGACAGGAGCAGCCCAAGCTCATAGCCGGTTTTCGTTTCTGATTTTAAATCTGGATTGCCCATAGCACCTGCTGCATTGGGCCAGTAAAGGTCGTCCAGCGAAGGTGCCTGGAATGCCGTTGACACACGCATCTTGATTGCCATCCATGACAGGGGCTTTAATGCAGTACCGAGCCCATAGGTAGCAACATCGCCTATGTCAGAGATAGATTGGTATGCAGTGTCGCCGACTATTGCAAGCCATTCCAGTGGCTCTACAATGTCCTCTAAACCAATGCTTCCTGTATTTCTGATATAAGTGCCTATGTTTGATGATACAGCCTGCTGGGACAGCCCATCTACATTAATACTGAGTGTATTGTACGGTATGTGGTGTAGTATGAGTGTTACACCTGCCTCGTTATTTGTATCATTGGATCTGGATGGATTGGATTCCAGCACATAAACATTGTCAAAATATTTCAAATCCTCATTAACATGGCTTAAGGATGCCTTCACCGTTAGTGCGTCCAGGGTATGCAGGTATTTCATGATATAGATACCGTGGCTATCATACTCCCTTGCCTGTGGCGAAGGCATGCCAAGCGCACCGGGTACGCCTTTATCGCTATTGTACAGGTGCGTTATAAAATAAGCCCTGTTATTATCTTTGCTGAACCCGAGTCCTGCAAGTATCCAGACACCTTTGTAATCATTGTTCTGTCTAATGTGAGAGATGCCGTTATCATTTACATAAGGATAATTACCTTTTGATGACTCGTATCCTGGAGAGATAAGGACGCCAAAGTTGCCTGCCTTTATCTTCGCAGTTGCGTCAATATGGTAGCTTTCAAAACTGCCTGCCATTGCCTTTATATCAACAGCGTTCTTTTCAGGAAATACTTCTGGCATAATGTTAACTATGCCGCCCATCGCTGATTCTCCATACAGGCTGGACATGCCGCCCCGTGCTATTTCTATAGAAGAGATACCTGACAGAGGAAAGGTTGATAGATCAAATCCTGACAGCTCAACATTGTTAAGCCTTATGCCATCAAGCATGATCTCTGACTGAGATGTATCTGCACCGCGGATAGATATGCCGGAGAGCGCGCCCATCCAGCCGTAAGAAGGTACTGTAACATCTGATGAATGCGAAAGTGCATCCGAGAGGGTAGGGCTGTTTTGAATGGTTGTGGATGTTATAACAGATATGGATGAAGGGGTAAGTTCATATTGGGATGGCACCCTTTCACCGGTAACAACAATTTCCTGCATCGTTAAGGATGCACCTGATGCGTATGTTGGTCCTAAAAGAAGAAAGGCACATAAAAAAAGCCCTCCTCTCTTTAGGACGGGCATGTAATGATTCCTTGCCATTTCAGCCTCGTCTCTCCCGCGAAGAGAGGTTTAAAATTCTTTTTAGCAGGTCTCCTGGCTCGGGGTCATTGCCTGCTCAAGCCTTCCCATCAATTCATGATTAACAGTGGCTATTTGAGCTGCTCACCCTTACAGTGGCGGGGCCGCTCCGGCATCTCACCGGATTCCCTGACACTAAAAAGTGCTTTTGATGTAAGAAAATAAAAATGTTTTGTCAAGCGAATTTTTTTGTGTGTCATCAAAACTTGATTGGGTTGACTTGTCTGTAGACATGTAATTATTATGATTTATATGTGTGATGGAAGGAGAGATTATGTTTGAAACAATTTTTGAGATCAATCGTGACAGCGCTAAAACAGTAAAAGAGTGGAAGAAAAAAACAGGTAAAAAGCTGATTGGAGTAATGCCAGAGTACTTTCCATCTGAGATAATCACAGCACTCGGGGGCTATCCTGTACATTACAGGGGAACGCATACGGCTATTTCAAAGGCAGATGCATACCTTCAATCATTTTCATGTACAACTACGAGAACCATACTTGAACAGGCATTAAATGGAGAGATGGATGAAATAGATGCATTTGTGTTTACAACCATGTGTGATAATCAGCAAAACCTTGCTGAGGTTTTCAAAAGATTGTTTCCTTCCAAACCTGTAATAATCTTTTTGATACCATTCACAAACTCAATTTCTATAAGGCAACAACATTTAAAAGAACAACTTGATATTGCTATCTCAAAGCTCGAACAGGTCACGGGAAACAGATTAACCCAGGAATCGCTTAAAAAGGCTATTTCCATTCATGAACATTACAATATGCTTATAAACAAATTGTATGAGATAAGAAGATACAATCCAAAAGCCATATCGTCGTATGAATTCTATTCTACCTTAAAGGCTGGTTCATTTTTACCCGTTGAAGAATTCGTTCACATACTTGAGCCCATTGTCTCAACTCTTGAGAAAAAAGAAGCACAAGCAGTTGAACATAAGGTCATCATATCTGGTATTACACCGGAACCACTTGAACTTACAAGGGTGTTTGATGAGTTGGAGATGTATATAGTTGATGATGATATGACAAGTGGTGCAAGGCGCTACTCAAAAGGCATACTAAAGGGCATTGAAGCAGTTGATATAGATAACTTTGTGTTTGGCGGCAGTCCATGTTCAACCCTGTTTAATCCTTTAAAGGATAGGCGGATATACCTTGCAGAAAAGGCTAAAAATAATAAGGCAGGGGTAGTCCTATGGCAAATAAAATTCTGTGAGCCAGAGGCTTTTGAGAGGCCTGACCTTATCACTTACCTTAAGCAACAAGGGATCCAGGTTACAAGCTTTGAGGTAGAACTCCAGATGAGTAGCTTTGAAGGTATAAAAACAAGGTTACAGGCATTTAAAGAAATAATGTAGGAATGAGGAGGTATAGATGACCAAATTTCGTATATCAGAAACAATGAAAGAGATAATGGCTGCGTATTATCTTGAAGCTAAAAATGCAGCATACAATAATATTCCGGTTGCATGGATTACATCAGGCGGTCCTGTTGAATTTTTATACGCTATGGGTGTGATTCCGGTTTATCCAGAAAACTATGCTCCAATGTGTTCTATAACAAGGGTTAGCAAGGATTTGATTGAGGTGAGCGAAGCAGCAGGATATTCACCTGATCTCTGTTCTTATGCGAGAACAGATATAGGTGCGGATATGGTTCAGGGTGGACCGCTTATGGGGTTGCCCAAACCTGATATGTTAATAGTAGGAACCAATATATGCCATACAGTTGTAAAATGGTTTGATGTGCATGCAAGGAAGTATAAAGTCCCTATTTTTACAATAGACATGCCATATTTGCATGACGGAATGACAAAAGAGGCAATTGACTATGTTGTTAAACAATTTGAAGCCTTTAAAGGCTTTCTTTCAGAGGTATTAAAAAAGCCTTTTGATGAAGAGAAATTCAGAGAAACACTATTCCTTGCAGCACAGGCATCAGACCTGTGGGAGAAGGTGCTTGCCATGGGTAAAAAGAAGCCCTCCCCTATAAATTCATTTGATACATTTATTCATCTTGCCCCTATTGTTACATTGAGAGGTACACAAAAGGCTGTTGATTATTATACCAGATTTTATGAAGAGCTTGTGGAATTAAGTGCTCAGGGCTTTGGCTCAGTGCCTGATGAAAAGATAAGATTACTGTGGGATAATCTACCTATATGGTACAGGATAAAATACTTGTCAGAATTTTTTGCTAAACATAAGGCAGCTTTTGTTGTATCCACATATACAAACTCATGGGCAGCTATTCAGGGTGATATAGATACTGACCATGCATTAGAGGAACTGGCAAGGGCATATCTCTCACCATATATAAACAGGGATTTTAAATACAGAATTGAATACCTTGTCAAATTAATAGAAGAATTTTCCCTGGATGGTATTGTGTATCATTCTGATAGAAGCTGTAAACCATATTCTCTCGGGCAATATCTCATAAAAGAGGAGGTTACGAAACGAACTGGTAAACCAGGATTGATAATAGAGGCAGATATGAATGACCCAAGGGTATTTTCTGAAGCACAGTTTGAGACAAGGGCAGAGGCATTTCTGGAGGAATTTGAACAATGAGATACTTTGCAGGTATAGATATAGGTTCTCTAACAGCAAAGGCTGTTGTAATAGATGAGAATAATAAGATCCTCGGCTATCACATAATGCCTGTGGGACAGGATAGCCTTGCTGCTGGTATGAATGCATACCAGCATGCCTTGGATAAAGCAGGCTTAAAAAAACAGGATATAGAAGCTATCGTATCAACGGGTTATAGTAGAAAGAGATTTACAGAGGCAACCATGCAAAAAACCGAGATAAGCTGTCATGCAAAAGGCATATCTACAATATTTCCCAGTGTCACAACCCTTTTAGATGTTGGTGGTCAGGATAGTAAAGCGATGAAGATCGGCAAGGATGGAAAGGTTCTGGATTTTGCCATGAATGATAAATGTGCTGCTGGCACAGGACGTTTTGTAGAAGTTATGGCACATGCCCTTAATCTTTCTCTTCCCGGACTTTCAGATGCAGCCCTGTCTTTTAAAGAGGATCTTACCCTGAGTTCAACATGTACTGTGTTTGGGGAATCAGAGGTTATATCGCTGTTATCTCAAGGACATAGTGTGCCTGATATTTCATGGGCAATTATAAAATCTATAGTAGATAGACTTGTCGCTTTGCTGAAGAGGGTGGGCATTGAACAGGATGTTGCTATGAGTGGTGGTATGGCAAAAAACAGGGCGCTTGTTGCTCGTCTGGAAGATAGAATAGGCTTTGATATTCTTGTGCCTGAGGAGCCCCAGATCATCGGTGCATTTGGTGCAGCTGTAATAGCTAAAGGTTAGGTTAAACATTATATATAATTTATCTCTTTGAAAAACAAATATTTGTAAAGAATGCAAGATGTGTGTTTTTATAAACATTAAACAATGAAATTTAAACAACTTAGCATTTTGCTTGACATTTAAAGGGATAATATTATTATAAGGAAAACAATCAGGTAGGTTTTGTATGAAAAAAGTGTACATCTTGTTTGTAAATTTTGCATTGTTGATAGCATTTACAAATTGCGGCAGCTATCAAAAACAAGATATTCAAGCCAACAAGCCTGTTGGTATATATGAATTAAATTACAATGCTAATACACAACAACTTAGTATAAAGTCCATTGATGTCACACCACCTTATGCTGGTTACAACTATACAGGTGAGGCTGGTTTGTTTCAGTCTGGTCCTACGACTTTAACCGGGAATCTGGTAACAGCACCTGTTTATATCGTAAACAACAGTTCAAACAACTGGACAGGCGTTGAGATGCAGCTGTATAAACTATTGATAGGCAGTTCAGTGATAGCAGCTTTTCCTGATTTTGGGACAGGCTGGTATATTGATGCTCCTTCTTATGGTGCATGGGGCTGGCTTTTTACATCTGGTACAACAGGATCACCATTTACCATAAATGCAGGGGCTAAATCTGTAAACAAGGTTATTGGATTTAATGCTAATTCAAATTTTGCTGCATGGGCTTATATCTATGCAAATGTGCCTGTAATAACGGGTATTAATCCACTTGGTGCATTGGCAGGTCAACCTGTTACTATTTCAGGTTATAATTTCTCAACAACAAGTGGTTCAGTAACATTCAATGGAGTTAATGCAACAATAACAAGCTGGAGTCCTACATCCATTGTTGCAACAGTACCTACGAATGTTACCCTTGGTGATATCTTTGTTAACACTGTTGATCCTAACACACCGTACTCAAATGGGGTTATCTTTACCCCTTATAAGATCTTCGCAAATTCTATTACAGATCCTTATGGTATAACCGTAGATACCATAGGCAATCTTTATGTTGCGTCAAATAGCACAAACTACATAGAAAAGATTACCCCGTCAGGTGTTGTGACAAACTATTCAAAGAAAGCAGGTCAAAACACGCTGAACGGTCCGATGGATGTAGCAATGGACCCATTCTTTAGTGGGGTACTTTATGTACCTAGTTGTGGTAACAGCTATATTGCTACTGTAGTTACCTCTGGAACAGTTAGCAAATTCTCATCTACATTTGGTAGATGCCTATCTGCCTTATATTTTTCTGATGCAGGTCAGTCCTGGCCACTTTATGTTACTTCATTTAGCACAGGAACTGTGTACTCTGTTTCAAGCTCAGGCACACCTTCCCTGTTTGCCTCGGGTTTTACAAATCCATCAGCCATTACCGTAGACGCATCGGGTAATGTATATGTTGGTGAATGCAGCAATGGCAGTGTTTATAAGATAAATGCAGCAGGTACTGTAACAACCACGGTTGTGACCGGTCTTATCTGTCCTACCTGTATGAAGCAGGATGCAAATGGGAATATCTATATTCTTGATAATACAGTGACATCAACCATGTACAAATATAATCCCAGCACTGGTAATCTATCATTTTATGTAGCAGGCAATGGAATTACATATGCTAATGGTGGATTTGCATTCAGTCCTGACTTTTCATTGTTGTATGTAGGACAAACAAGTCCAATAAACGATGTAACAGTCATTCCTCTCAAATAGCAGATAGAAAAAATATTAATCAAAAAGGTGCATTTGTAAAACCTGTCCTCATGAAAACCGCTACACACCTTCTTATTTTAAATGGCATTCTTTGGGTCAAGTTGTTTCATACACCAAAAATCAACTACTCTTACTTGAAGGCAAGGGGGTGTCAACCATCCCTAAAAAATGCTAATAAATGAAAATTTAGGTATTGGGTAAAAACACAGGCATCAAAT
>Ga0315298_1008891_pt1 | contig 12606 bp, 9 predicted proteins | sample WHS_1_MG_FD_203077 | JGI IMG/M metagenome (GOLD analysis project Ga0315298, IMG submission 203077) | Extremophilic microbial mat communities from Washburn Hot Springs, YNP, Wyoming, USA - WHS_1_MG | ecosystem: Environmental > Aquatic > Thermal springs > Hot (42-90C) | place: USA: Wyoming...
ATCCTGTCGCTGGGGCGCGACATGGCCTGGCGGCGAACGCTGGTGGAGCGCGCCAACGTGCCCGACGGCGGGCTGGTGCTGGATGTGGCCGCCGGCACGGGCGACGTTACGCGCATCCTGGCCGCGAGAACCCCGGCGCGGCGCGTGGTGGCGCTGGATTTCTCGCGCCCCATGCTGCGCATCGCGCAGTGGAAGTTGGGCCGCCTGGATGGAACGCCCGGCGCGAGCCTGGTTCAGGCGGACGGGCTGCGGCTGCCCTTCGCCGACAACACGTTTGACTCCGTAACGTCGGCGTTCGCGCTGCGCAACGCGGTGGACGTGGCCGCGCTGTTCGCCGAGATGTGGCGGGTGCTGCGCCCCTGCGGGCGGGTGGCGTGCATGGAGATTTGCCAGCCGACGGCGCCGGCGTTTCGCCCGCTGTTCGGGCTGTACTTCAATCGCATCGTGCCCTTGCTGGGCCGGGTTCTGGTGCGAGACCCCGAAGCGTACACCTACCTGCCCGAGTCGCTCAACCGCTTCATGACCAGCGCCCAGGTCATGCGCACGCTGGAGGGGGTGGGCTTCCGCTCCGTGGCGTGTCAGAAACTCATGCTGGGCACCGTGGCGATTTACGTGGGGGTGAAAGGATGACGGCGCAGGCGGAAAAGGACATTCGGCTGGGGAGGCCCAGCGCGGCCTGGGATTTCGGGCAGGACCGCCGTATGCGCATGATTCGGCGCTACGCGGCGCTGGAGGGCGCGCGGGTGCTGGATGTGGGCTGCGGCATCGGGTTCTACACGCGCCGCCTGCAGGAGGCCGGCGCGGAAGCCTGGGGCGTGGATGTGGATCCCGACAAGGTGGCGAAGGCGCGGGAGGCTGTGCCCAACTGCCAGGTCGCGCCCGCCGAGAGCCTGCCTTTCCCCGACGGCTTCTTTGACGCGGTGCTGTCCCATGAGGTGCTGGAGCACGTGGACGACGACCGGCAAGCCGTGGCCGAGGCGGTGCGGGTGCTCAAGCCCGGCGGCCGGCTGGTCATCTTCGTCCCCAATCGGCTGTACCCGTTTGAGACGCACGGGTGCTACTGGCGGGGGCGCTACCGCTTTGGGAACATCCCGCTCATCAACTGGCTGCCCAACCCTGTGCGCAACCGCCTGTGCCCCCACGTGCGGGCCTACACGACGGGCGGGCTGGCGCGGCTGTGGAAGGGCTTGCCGTGTCGCGTGGTCCTGTTCACCCAGATTTACCCCGGATACGACAAGATCGCCTCGCGTCATCCCCGCATCGGGCGCCTGTTCCGCGCGGTTACGTATGCGCTGGAGCGCACGCCGCTGCGCATCTTCGGCCTGTCGCATTTCGTCGTGTTGGAAAAGTTGTTGTAGGGGCGACCCGCGAGTCGCCCCTGCGACTGCGGCGCCCCCCATTTGCCGCGCATACCCTTTTCTGATAGTATAACACGCGCATCATACTCGTATCCACAGGCATAGAGCGATGAGAAGATCTACCAAACAGGTTTTACTACGTCGTCGCGCCCGCAAGAACGGCGGGATGAACCTTTTTGCGAAGGCAGCCCTGGCCTTCCTGGCCCTGGCCCTCGGCGGGATGCTCACCCTCGCGCTGACGGGCGTGGCTGCCGTGGTGGGCGTGTACGCCTACTTCGCCCAGGACTTGCCCGACCCCAGCGCGATTGAGATCGCCCAGCAGGACTTTGAGACGACCAAAATCTACGACCGCACAGGCCAGCACCTGCTGTACGAGATCTTTGACCCGAAGTGGGGCGACCGCACCTACATCCCCCTGGACCAGATTCCCTTGTACCTGCGCCAGGCCACCATCAGCATTGAAGACCGCACGTTCTACGCGAACCCGGGCGTGGACCTGCGGGGCATCGCGCGCGCGGTCCTGTCCAACCTGCGCGGCGAGCAAATCCAGGGCGCCAGTTCCATCACCATGCAGTTGGTCAAGAACGTCCTCATCCCGCCCGAGGAGCGCTACGCCATTTCCTACGAGCGCAAAATCAAAGAGGCGATTCTGGCCCTGGAGATTTCCCGCCGCTACCCAGGGCGCGAGGGCAAGGACAAGATTCTGGAGTGGTACCTGAACAACAACTTCTACGGCAACCTGGCCTACGGCGTGGAGGCGGCCGCGCAGACCTACTTCGGCAAGAGCGTGCGCGACCTGAACCTCGCCGAGTGCGCCATGCTGGCGGCCATCCCCCAGTATCCGGGGATGAACCCCATTGACAACCCGGAGAAGGCCAAGGAGCGCCAGCACCTGGTGCTGGATCAGATGCTGCGCGAGGGATACATCACCGAAGAGCAGGCGGTGGAGGCGAAATACACGCCACTGTACATCGCCCCGCAGCAGCGGTTTGAGATTGACGCACCGCACTTCTCCATGTACGTGCGCAGCCTGCTGGTGGACGAGTTCGGCGCCGACATGGTGTACCGCGGCGGGCTGAAGGTGTACACGACGCTGGACTACGACATGCAGAAGTTGGCCGAGCAACTGGCCCGCGAGCAGATCGCCAAGTTGCAGGCCGACGGGTGGGACATCAACAACGCGGCCGTCGTCGCCATTCGCCCCAACACCGGCGAGATTCTGACGATGGTGGGTTCGCTGGACTACTTCAGCACGACCATCAAGGGCCAGGTGAACTGCGCGCTGTCGGAACGGCAGCCCGGGTCGTCGTTCAAGCCGTTCACCTACGTTACGGCTCTGGCGCAGGGATACACCCCCGCGACGATGCTCCTGGACGTGCGACAGGCGTTTGACGATTATCCGAACCCGCCCTACGTCCCCGAGAACTATAGCCTGAAGTACAGCGGGCCGGTGCGGCTCCGCCTGGCGCTGGCGCGGTCGCTCAACATCCCCGCCGTGGAGATGCTGAGCAAGGTGGGCGTCAAGAATGTCCTCAACACGGCGCACCAGATGGGCATCAACACGCTGACCAAGGACTTCTACGGCCTGAGCCTGACGCTGGGCGGCGGCGAGGTTACGCTGCTGGACATGACCTACGCGTACAGCGTGTTCGCCAACAACGGGGTGATGGCCGGCCAGCCGGTGCCTCCCAGCAGACTCCGCCCAGGGTTCCGCCAGTTGGACCCGGTGACCATCCTGCTGGTTACCGACCGCAACGGCAAGGTGCTCAAGCAGTTCAAGCAGCCGGCGACCCGCGAGGTGCTCAGCCCCCAACTGGCGTACCTGATGCAGGATATCATGTCGGACAACAACGCGCGGGCGGCGGCCTTTGGCCCCGACAGCCCGCTGAAATTGAGCCGACCCGCAGGAGTCAAGACCGGCACCACCAACGACTTCCGCGACGACTGGATCATCGGCTACACGCCGCAGTTGGTTACCGGCGTGTGGTGCGGCAATACGGACTACGAGCCGATGGGCCGCATCCCCGCAAGCCGAGCGGTGGGGCCTGTCTGGCACGACTTCATGGAGAAGGTACACGAGAACCTGCCGGTCATGGAGTTCAAGCGGCCGCCCGGAATCATTGAGGTGTACGTGTGCCCGCTGTCGGGCCTGTTGCCGACCGAGCACTGCCCCAGTCCGGTGAAGGAAATCTTCATCGCGGGCACGGAACCGACCCAGCCTTGCGACATGCACCGCGAGTTCAAGGTCAACAAGGTTACCGGCAAGTTGGCGACGGTGTACACGCCGCCGGAATTGGTGGAGTCGCGGGTGTACGAAATCTATCCGCCGCGCGCCGCCGACTGGGTGCGCGAGCAGGGCATCCCGCAACCCCCGACCGAGTACGACGACATGTACGGCCCCGGCCCCGCGCAGGGCGACGTGGCCATCATCTCGCCCGCGCCCTACTCCTACGTGCGGGGCGGCGTGGTCATCATGGGCAACGCCCGCTCGGACAACTTCCACTATTGGCGGCTGGAGTACGGCAAGGGGCTGAACCCTTCGGCCTGGAGCCAGATCGGCGGCGAACACTACAATCAGGTCAGCAACGGGCCGCTGGAATACTGGGATGTGAGCCAACTGGACGGCCTCTACACGCTCCAACTGACGGTCGTGCGCCAGGATCAGGGCGTGCGCCAGGCGGCCATCCAGGTCAACGTGGACAATCAGCCGCCCAAGATCACCGTCATCAACCCCGACGAGGGCCGGGTGTACATCAAGGAGCAGGACGACTACATCAACATCCAGGTGGACGCCCGCGACAACCTGTCCATGGATCGGGTGGAGTTCTTCGTGGACGGGCAGTCGGTGGGCTTCACCACGGTGGCCCCGTATAGCCTCAAGTGGACGATCGCCATGTCGGACACGATTCCGATTCCGGGCACGGTCATCACGACGACCGGCCCCATCACAGGCCCCGATGGCGTCGTTACGGAGGGCGTGATCACCGTAACCGAGGTCATCCAGGAAGAGGACGGTCGCCTGATACAGATTTGGGCCAACGGCATGTCCATCATCTCGGACACGCACGGGTACACCGAGACGCACACGATTCACGCGGTGGCCTACGATTCAGCGGGGAACACCACAGAGAGCGAGAAGGTTCACGCGCAGGTGATCCACAGGCCCAAGTCGGAGAAGGACAAGAAGAGTTCATCGGCGGCTCCCCTTGCGCCCGTGGCGTGGAGGGAGCGGCGCGTGTGGGACCTCATCGCGTAGGGGAGACGGCATGCCCTTCATCCTCATCACCAACGACGACGGCATAGATTCGCCCGGTCTGGTGGCGCTGAGGCAGGCGCTGGGGCGGCTGGGCGAGGTGGCGGTGCTCGCGCCCGCCCACAGTTGGTCGGCTGCCGGCCACACCAAGACCATGCACAAGCCCATGCGCGTCCGGCGCGGGGCCCTGGCCGACGGCTCCGAGGCGTGGGTTACCACAGGCTCGCCCTCGGACTGCGTGGCGCTGGCGCTGCTGGGCATTCTGGACAGGCGGCCCGACCTGGTGGTGTCCGGCATCAACAAGGGGCCGAACATGGGCGAGGACGTAACGTACTCGGGCACGGTGGCCGCCGCCATGGAAGCCGTAGTCTCCGGAATCCCCGCCATCGCCGCTTCAGTGGACGGATGGGAGGGGTGGGATTTTGAGCCGGCGGCGCGGGTGGTGGAACAGGTGGCGCGCGAGGTGCTGGCGCGCGGCCTTCCCCCTGGGGCGCTGCTGAACGTGAACGTGCCTGCGCTCCCCTACGAGGCGCTCAAGGGCATCCTGGTTACGCGCCTGGGCCGCCGGGTGTACAAGGACGTGCTGATTGAGCGCAAGGACCCGCGCGGCGAGAGTTACTACTGGATCGGCGGCGACCCGCCCGACGGCGAGCCGCTGGAGGGGACGGACTTCTGGGCCATCAAGCACGGCTACGTCTCCATCACGCCGCTCAAGTTAGACCTGACGGATTACGCGCTGATGGAGAGCGTGCGCGACTGGAAACTACAACTGACGAGGTGAGAGCCCATGGAATTCTGGGAAGTCATCCTCACGCGGCACAGCGTGAGGCAGTTTCGGCAGGATAAGCCGCTCAAAGAGGCGCAGGTGGAGAAGTTGCTGGAGGCGGCCATTCGTGCGCCCTCCGCGGGCAATCGGCAGCCGTGGCATTTCTACGTGGTCTGGTCGCAGGATGTGAAGGACGGGCTTGCGAAGGCCGCCTTTGATCAGAGGTTCGTGGCCGAAGCGCCGGTGGTCATCGTGGTCTGCGCGGACGCGGCGCGGTCGGCGGCGCGGTACGGCAGCCGCGGGCGCGACCTGTACTGCATCCAGGACACGGCCATTGCGGCCACGCACATCCTGCTGGCCGCGGTGGATATGGGGCTTGGTGCGTGCTGGGTGGGCGCCTTTGACGAGGAGCAGGCCGCCGCGGCTCTGCGGCTTCCTGCGGTGCTCAGGCCCGTGGCGATCCTGCCCATCGGCTACCCCGCGAAGGAAGGGGGCCCGCGCACCCCGCGCCGACCGTTGAAAGAGGTAACGACGTTCTTGGCGTAGCCGGGTGTGCGTGGCGTGCTCTTGGCGGCGGTCTGGGTGAGGAGGTAACCTATGTCGCACCTGGCAACAATGCAAGATGGGGCACAGGAGCAACAAGCCGAGATCCATTCATGCTCGGTTGCCGAAGCAGACCGGCAGCTCCGCACCGTCTTTGAGGTGGCCAGGGTGCTGGCAACTGAGCATGACCTGGAGCAATCGCTCCCGAAAGTCCTGGCCGGTCTCGTGGAAGCCTTCCCGGCCGCCGATGCCGGCCTTCTTTTCCTCCACGACCCCTCTGATGGCCGTCTGCGTGTGGTGGCTGCGCAGGGCTACGTACTGTCGGCGATGCAGCAGCTGCGGCTTGCCCCGGGTGAGTCCATGAGTGGAAAGGTGTTTGAATCCGGACAGGCGACGCTCTATGCCACGCCAGAAGCCGTTTCCGAGGCGATGAGCAACCTGTCGCCGGAGAACCGCATTCTTTTCCAGGAAGCCACGGCGGGGGTGGCGCAGCCATTGAGTGCCGTGTGCGTGCCTCTGAATGCGCGCGATGCGAGGGTTGGCGCTCTGGTGTTGCAAAGCCTCCGTAAGGCTGGGAGTTTCACCGATTCCGACCTCAACTTCCTGCAACACATCTCCGACCTGATTGCGTTGTCTATTGAGGGATCACGTCTGCGGGAGGAACTGGAACGGGCGCGCGCTGTGAGCGAGGCGAACCGCCTCAAGGCAGAACTGATTTCCACACTGGCGCACGAGATGAGAACGCCGCTCACGTCCATCAAAGGATACGCGACGGCCCTGCTTATGGAAGACGCCACTTTCAGCCCCGATACACAGGCTGAGTTTCTACAGATCATTGATGAGGAATGCGACGTCCTGCAGGACCTGATACACGACCTGCTGGAATCCTCCATCATTGACGCGGGCCTGTTGAAACTGGAGATGCAACCTGTGCTGATCCCTCGCCTCGTCAATAGCATACTGACTGACATGACGCATCGCAACAGATCCCACCGCTTCGTGGCGGACTTCCCAGGCGAGTTTCCCATTGTGGATGCCGACCCGGAGCGAATCGCCCAGGTGCTCCGCAACCTTTTGGACAATGCGGTCAAGTACTCGCCCAAGGGAGGGCTTGTCATTGTCCGGGGGGAGGTCGGTCCAGAGGAAATCGTGGTCAGTGTGGCCGACCAGGGAGAGGGCATTGCGCCCGAACACCTGAACAGGCTGTTCGAAAAGTTCTTTCGGGTCAAATCAGGGCTGGGACGGCACACAGTTGGATCGGGGCTCGGGCTGCCGATTTCTAGGGCGATCGTGGAGAGTCACGGCGGACGCATTTGGGCGGAAAGCCAGTTGGGGCAGGGCAGCACATTCTACTTCACAATTCCGCTGAGGAGATCGGACCAATTGGCCGCGAGACAGGAGGAGTAGAGTCATGCGTGAGCAAATCCTCGTCGTGGATGATGAGCCGCGTGTGGTGCGGTTGGTGAGTGAAGTGCTGCAGGCAGTGGGATACAAAGTGGTCGCCGCTGCCAATGCGGACTCCGCGATGGAGATGTTCGCTCTGGAGCAGCCGGACCTGGTGCTGCTGGACGTTATGCTCGGGGCCGGCCCCGACGGATACAGCATTTGCCGCCGTATCCGCGAATTCTCAGATGTGCCGGTGATCATGCTGACCGCCAGGGCGCTGGAATCCGATGTGCTGTGCGGGTTTGATGCGGGCGCGGACGATTATCTGACAAAACCTTTCAGCGCCAAGGAACTGATCGCCCGCGTAAAGGCGGTTTTGCGGCGCGCTCAGAGGCCCGAGGAGGTGGCGGAAACCACGCTGAAGTGCGGCGACCTGGAAGTTGACTTCGCCCGGCATATTGTGAAAGTCCGCGGCGAGAAGGTATCGCTCACCCGCACAGAATACGCCCTGCTCCGCGAGTTGGCGCGCAACCCGAACAAAATCCTGCTGCACCGCGATTTGCTAACCGCTGTGTGGGGACCCGAATATCGCGATGAGGTGGAATATTTGAGAGCCTACGTCCGCTATCTGCGACGCAAAATAGAGACAGATCCCGCAGAGCCGCAGTATATCATTACCGCATCGGGACTGGGCTACATGCTGGCCTGCCCGGGGCAAAACGAGGCTAGCACTGGCTAGCGCCGGACTCCTGATTCCCGAAAGCGGCTTCTGCGTTCGCAGAAGCCGTTTTTTTCATGGATTTTTCAGAAACGCGTGGCTTGTTTCTACGCGATTCTCATGGGGTCTGTGGTATGCTGTTGGCGCAGTGGGCAGACGCCGCTGCACCAACAGCAAAACCAAAACAATTGATTCAAGGAGGATTGAGAAATGGCAGAGACCTCTTCAAGGATGACCGACGAAGTCGGAGCCAAGGTCGCGATGCCCCAACGGTCGGTAGTGTCCGTGGACGAGGAAGCCGAGACCGCAGTAAACGCTGCGCTCGAGTTTGCCGCCCAGAAGTTGGGAAAGCCCGTCAACACGGTTGTGGCTCGCTTGCAGGAAGGCGACAGCGCGGCCGCGTCCTACTGGCGATATGGCCTCGCGAAGCAGATGGCCGAGTGCCTGGCCAACTGGGATGCGAGCGTCAAGGCGGTGTACGTTGTAGACTATGACGCTACCCCTGAAGACCTCGCCTTAGGCACTGCCACGCGGCCCCTGATGGTTCACCTGATCGCCTGGGCTGACCGTAAGACCGCCGCTCTGGATTCGCTGGTCGCCGCACTGGATCGCGCGCTGGTGGAGCGAGTCGCGCAACTGATGGGTATGGACCGCCTCGCGCATATGCTGGATGTGCAAGTTGTGGATGATGAGGACGTGGAGGCTTGCAGAGGATACGGAGCTGCTCTGACATCGCTCCATAACCGCCCCATCCGGATCTGGATGCGGTAGTCAATCCTTCGGCGGTCGAGAACGGCTGGGGACGTGCGGTGCCTGCGCCCAATCGCGCGGCCACCGCAGTGTCCTGAAGTGGACTCAAGGAGAAATCACATGACTGAAGAGACTATCAGGAGTCTTACGGACGCTCACCCTCAGGTGAGCGAGCCACCCAAGCACGACCTGTGGCACACAGCGCTCGCGCTGCTGGATGATGTCGCTGTGCGGCTCAATCTGGAACCAGGCGTACACGCAATGCTGCGGCAGCCAGAACGAGAACTGACCGTCGCCGTGCCGGTCGTCATGGACGACGGGCTGATCAAAGTCTTCACCGGCTATCGGGTGCAACACTGCAGCGCGCGCGGGCCGTACAAAGGCGGGATCCGCTATCATCCCAATGTGGACTTGAACGAAGTTAGAGCTCTGGCAATGCTGATGACCTGGAAGTGCGCGGTTGTGGGCATTCCCTACGGCGGAGCCAAGGGCGGCGTCCAGTGCGATCCATCGCAGATGTCGCAAGACGAACTCCAGCGCATGACGCGCCGGTTCACAGCCATGATCATGCCGATCATCGGACCCAGGCGCGATATCCCCGCGCCCGATGTCAACACCAACCCCCAAGTCATGGCGTGGATGGTGGACACGGTCAGTATGTTGGAGCGCAAGGCCGTGATGGAGATCGTAACCGGCAAGCCTGTTTCGCTGGGGGGCTCGCTGGGGCGCAAGGAAGCCACGGGCAGGGGCGTAGCGATTGCCACGGATGAACTGCTCAAGCGTAGGAACCAGCACCTCTCGGACGCCACGATTGCCGTGCAAGGCTATGGCAATGTAGGCTCAGTTGCTGCGACGATCCTGCACGAGATGGGCGCAAAGATTGTGGCAGTAAGCGACATCAGCGGCGGAATCTACAATCCCAAGGGGCTGGATATCGCTGCCATCAACAAGCACGTGGAAGCGCACCCCAGGCGGCTGCTGGAAGGCTACACCGCGCCAGGTGTCGAGGCCATCACGAACGACGAACTGCTCCTCCTGGATGTGGATGTTCTGATTCCTGCGGCGCTTGAGCATCAGATACACGCCGACAACGCGCCATTCGTGAAGGCGCGGGTGATTGTGGAAGCGGCTAATGGCCCCACCACACCCGAGGCCGACGCAATCCTCAACGACCGCGGCATCGTCGTTGTGCCGGACATTCTGGCGAACGCGGGCGGCGTTGTGGTCAGTTACTTTGAGTGGGTGCAAGACTTGCAGGCCTTCTTCTGGGAGGAAGAGGAGGTCAACAAGAACCTGCACCGCATCATGGTTCGCAGTTTCAACGAGGTGTGGGAAGTCAGCGAGAAGGAAGGCGTCCCGCTGCGGCTGGCGGCCTACTTGCTGGCTGTGAGCCGTGTGGCGCAGTCTGTGCGCGAGCGCGGCATATTCCCGTGATCTGAAACAAATCCAACTGACAAAGATAAGAGGGGCGGCCTGCTCAGGCTGCCCCTCTTGTTGTCTGCCTGGCCTGTCTACACCGCGCCCCAGTTGCGGATGATCTCCGCGGCCTGGGCCTGCGGCACGGTGCGCTGCTCGCCCAGGTCCAGGTTCTTGATGGTAACCTGCCCCTGTGCGGCCTCGTCGGGACCCAGAATCGCGGCAAAGGGAATGCCCTTCCGCCCCGCGTAGCGGAGTTGCTTGCCCAGCGATTCGGCCTCAAAGTACAATTCCACGCGCAGGCCCTGTTCGCGAAGGGCGCGGGCGAAGCGAAGCGTCTCGGCCAGCAGGCCGGGGTCAAACTGGAGCACCAGCACCTCCACCAGCGTGCGACGCAGCGACGCCGGGAACATGTGGAGTTCGTCCATCACGTCTATGATGCGCTCAATCCCGATGGTGGTGCCCGTGGCCGGGTAGCCCCTGCTGGAGAACATCTCAATCAGACGGTCGTACCGCCCGCCGCCGGTGATGCTGCCGATTTTCGGCTCCTCCACGACGGTCTCGTAGATGGGGCCGGTGTAGTAGTCCAGGCCACGCACCATGGCGAAGTCAATCTGGTAGGCGCTTTCGGGCAGGCCCATGGCGCCCAGGTACGATACCAGGGCCTTCAGTTCGGCGAGGCCCTCGGCCGCGATGTCTATGCCTTCCAGCCGCCGCGTCATCTCGGGGATGATGGCCGCGCTGTCGCCTCGGATTTCCAGCAGGTCCACCATGCGCGCGATGACGTCTTCGGCGATGCCCGCGTCCCGAAGTTCCTTGCGGACTCCGTCCATCCCGATGCGGTCCAACTTGTCAATGGAGCGATACAGTTGCCCCAGCGCCTCGCCTGCGACACCCGAATAGATGCCGATGCCGGTGAGCACCTTGCGGTTGTTGATACGCGTGGTGTAGCGCTGGAAGCCGAGCCGCTCCAGGACGGTGTAGATGACCGCGATGATTTCGGCGTCGGCCAACATGCTGGCGGAACCCACGATGTCGGCGTCGCACTGGTAGAACTCCCGATAGCGGCCCTTCTGGGGGCGTTCGGCCCGCCACACGGGGGCGATCTGATACCGCTTGAAGGGAAGCAGCAAGTCGGGATTCATGGCGACGACGCGGCTCAATGGCACCGAGAGGTCGTAGCGCAGGGCGAGCGCCTCCTGCCCCTGCCTCTGGCGCACGTCGTAGATGAGGCGTTCGGCGTCGGGGCCGTACTTGCCCATGAGCGTCTCGGCCAGTTCCACAGCCGGCGTGTGCAGCGGCTCAAACCCGAACTGCTCAAACACGGTGCGAATGGTGTTCATGACGTAGTCGCGGAGAATCATCTTCTCCGGCAGGATGTCGCGCATTCCCCTGGGCAGTCGCGGCGTAATGCGGTCGGGCATGTTCACACTCCTCTGACGATGCACTTCGGGATTGTTGGCCTTTTTTTACCACATCTGGCGGCAGATTGCAAAGCGCCGCAGCCGGCGAGGCGGGTGCACGGCGCGCCTCGCCCGCTGGGAGAGGGCTAGGGGGAGGGGCATTTGGATCGCGAAGGACGCGAATGGGCGCGAAAACCGCGAAAACGAAGGGGCGCGGATGTCCACCCGCGCGGGGCTAAACCCCCGCGCTGAAAGAACGAAGCCCCTTCGGGGCTCACGCCAGCCGCGCGGGGCTTCGCCCGTTCAGCCCGCGCCCCCGCGTCGGACATAATACCCTTCGTGTGCATTCGTGTTATTCGTGGATGATCCCAGCCCCGCGCCGGCAGATGACGAAAGCGCGTCGCATGCACGCTCAATTTGACACAAGGCCGGTTGTGAATATACTTGCACGTTGCTATGCGGCATGCAAGCCAACTTGACCGTTAGGGTCAGTGTGGATATAATGCGTTTGCCGACGTGGTGGGCATGCCCCCGTTTCCGAGCCGACGTAGCTCAATCGGCAGAGCAGCGGTTTTGTAAACCGCGGGTTGCGGGTTCAAGTCCCACCGTCGGCTCCAGGACAGCCGGCGCGGCAGCACACGCCGGTTGTGATTCGTAAAAAGGCAATTTCGTGGGCAGGTACCCAAGCGGCCAAAGGGGACTGACTGTAAATCAGTTGGCTCAGCCTTCGGTGGTTCGAATCCGCCCCTGCCCACCTGGCTGTATGGCGGCTTAGGCCCACGTAGCTCAGTCGGTAGAGCACATTCTTGGTAAGAATGGGGTCACCAGTTCAAGTCTGGTCGTGGGCTCCACACGATCGGCCGCGCCGAGACGTATCGGTTCAGCGCTTTGTGTACAGGAGGAATCTAGATGGCTAAGAAAGTATTTGAGCGGAAGAAGCCCCATGTGAACGTGGGGACCATCGGGCACATTGACCATGGCAAGACGACCCTGACGGCAGCGATCACGAAGGT
>Ga0315298_1008894_pt1 | contig 12601 bp, 11 predicted proteins | sample WHS_1_MG_FD_203077 | JGI IMG/M metagenome (GOLD analysis project Ga0315298, IMG submission 203077) | Extremophilic microbial mat communities from Washburn Hot Springs, YNP, Wyoming, USA - WHS_1_MG | ecosystem: Environmental > Aquatic > Thermal springs > Hot (42-90C) | place: USA: Wyoming...
CGAACCAAACGGAGGAAACATGGATGTTTTGAGAGGCATCAAGAAGGTCGAAGAACTTGACATTGAAGGGAGGAGGGTGTTTATAAGGGTGGATTTCAACTGCCCTCTTACGCCAGAAGGAAGGGTTGCGGATGACACGAGGATAGTCGCTGCGCTCCCTACGATAAAGTATGCGATAGAACAAGGGGCAAAGGTCGTGCTCGCATCGCACCTTGGAAGACCAAAAGGGAAAAGGGTTGCACAACTTAGCATGGCTCCTGTTGGTGAAAGGCTTGCAGAACTTCTGGACAAAGAGGTCTTCATGCCAGAAGACTGCATCGGGGACGGACCAAAGAAACTTGTAATGGAAAGGGTGGAAGGGGATGTGATACTGTTAGAAAACCTTAGGTTCTACCCAGAAGAAGAGGCGAACGATGATGCATTTGCCCAGAAACTCGCCTCGCTTGCGGATGTCTATGTGAACGATGCCTTTGGTGCTGCGCACAGGGCTCATGCATCTGTTGCAGCCATAGCAAAACACTTCGTCCAGAAAGGCGCTGGGATGCTCATGTTCAAGGAGTTGTCCATCCTAGGGAAGCTTCTTAGCGCCCCTGAACAGCCTTTTGTCGTGGTTGCTGGGGGGGCGAAGGTTGCTGACAAGATTGGGGTTCTATCGAATCTTCTGGGCAAGGTGAACAAAATCCTCATAGGCGGGGCGATGGCGAACACATTCCTCGCTGCGCTTGGCTACAAGATAGGAAAATCGAAGTTCGAACCTGACAAGCTCGATGTGGCAAAGAACCTTTTGACAAAGGCTAAGGGGAGGGAGGTGGAAATAGTCCTCCCCACTGATGTCGTAGTTGCAACCGAGGCAACAGAGCAGGCAGCACTAGATATAGTGAGGGTTGACAGTGTTCCTGATGAAACGATGATCCTCGATATTGGTCCCGAGACCGCCCAGCACTATGCGAACATCATAACTGGAACGAAACTTGGCGAGGGTGCAAAGACCGTGTTCTGGAATGGACCTATGGGCATGTTCGAGATCCCTGCATTTGCATCTGGCACAGAGACAGTGGGCAAGGCGGTCTCTCGGTCTAGCGCTCTTACGGTGGTGGGTGGTGGCGACACTGTTTCCGCAGTGGGCAAGATGGGTCTTAGACCTTTCTTTACGCATGTCTCCACTGGTGGAGGCGCTTCGCTTGAGTTCCTCGAGGGGCGTGAACTGCCAGGGGTCGAGGCTTTGCGTGTAATCTGAGGCGCTAAATGAGAAGACCGCTTATCGCTGGAAACTGGAAGATGCATCTTGATGCCTCCTCCGCCCAAAAACTAGCCCGTGATGTGGTATCCAAGACCTCAAGATTCAGGCACTGCGACATCGTGCTTTTGCCTTCATTCCCTTTGATACCCCTTGTGGCAAGGGTTGTGGCTGGGTCTCATGTTGCTGTTGGGGCACAGGATCTAAGCCCAGAAGAAGAAGGGGCGTTTACAGGGGATGTAAGTGCAAAGATGCTTTTGAGCGTTGACTGCACCCATGTCGTTATCGGGCATTCGGAAAGGCGGGAATACCACCTTGAAACAGATGAACTTGTGTCAAGAAAGGTTCGAAGGGCACTAATGGCGGGGCTTATTCCTATCGTGTGCGTTGGCGAAAAACTTCAGGAAAGGGAGGCTCAAAAGACCCTCGAAAGGGTCGAAAGGCAGGTCACAGTGGCTCTAAGCGGCGTGCAGGAAAAGGATGTGCCCAAAGTCGTGATAGCATACGAGCCTGTGTGGGCAATCGGCACAGGACGCACAGCCACTCCAGCACAAGCAGAGGAGGTGCATGAGTTCATAAGAGGGCTTTTGTCCAGGCTTTATTCGTATTCTGTTGCACAGGAAACACGCGTCATATATGGCGGAAGCGTGAAGCCTGATAATATAAAGGCCTTGATGGCAGAAAAGGACATTGATGGGGCTTTGGTTGGCGGTGCAAGCCTTGACGCTGATGGCTTTGCATCCATAGTTGCATATAAGGAGTAGGCAGATGGATATCTTGTATGGCTTGTTAGTTGCATTCTTCATTCTTGTGAACATCCTTTTGATCGTAGTGATTTTGCTTCAACCAGGCAAAAGCGGTGGAGGGCTTGGCGCTTTAGGTGGTGGTTCTGCTGCTTCCGTGTTTGGAGGTAGGGGAACAGCGACATTCCTTAGCAAGACCACAGGCGTTCTTGCTGCAATCTTTTTCGTTTTGTCAGTTGCCATTGCGCTTACAAGGTCGGAGTCGAGCGTAGTAAGCGATGTTAGCAAGACCCCAGGCCAGACCCAGTCAGCGCCGTCTGAGCCGGAACAGCAAAAGTAGAAGATGCTAAAAAAGACCCTGCTTCTTTCCTTCTCGCTAGTAGTTACCACATGCTGCACCTCTAGACAGCACGAAAAGGCGCAAGCCAGGGTCGAAAGGGTGACAAAGGCGGAGCAGGTTGTCGAGGACGAAACCCTTGCTGTAATCGAAAGACTAAGAAGCAGAAAGATTGCGCTCGATGGGAAGAGGAAAACAGTTCTGGAGGAAGTTCTAAAGAATGAAAAGATGTTCAAGAAGGCGACTCTTCAGACCCTTGAAGAAAGGGGATACGAGTTTTTGTTTTCCACAGAGGAGGGTGAATCGAGGTGGGCGAAGGCACTTTTGAAGTTTCTGGATAGGGTCGAGGAACACGCCCTGAAAAAAGAAAAATATGAGATTCCTAGGATGGAGCAGGCTAAAACGGACATGTTGCTCGCGATGTCAAACATGCAGTCTCAAAAGGTAAGACTTGCTGGAGACAGGGCGTTCGAAGCGCTTTCAGGTTTTGTGATGGCGAAGGAACCAGTGAGTGCGGAACAGATGACTACATTGAAGGAAGCGGGCAGGGTTCCATCGTTCAGCAGGCATGAACTGTCTGGTTTTGAAGAGAAGTTCAATGCTTATCTTGATGCTGTGGAACAAACATTGCTTTCTCGCGCCAGATTTGAGGTGTGGTGTCAGGTGGCGTTCTTTCGGCTTGTGCTCGATATGAAGTTCTTGAAGATAGCGCATCCTTTCAAAGCGGACAAAGACCCAGGAAAGGCGGATGTCGTTTATCTGGACGGGCTTGTAAAGATGTTCGGGGAGTTTGCAAAGGACCCTGATGCGTTTATTTCAGACCTGCCCCCCAAGCATCCGTATTACTGGGCACTCATCGAGGCGCTGAAAAGATACAAGAAGATTCAAGCGGATGGCGGGTTCACTCAGGTGCATTTTACCTCCAAACTGAAAAAGGGGGCGAGGGGGGGTGCTGTGCTTGAACTCAGGCAGAGGCTATTGCAGGAAGGATATGATGCTGGCGATGTGTCAAATCCTTTGTTTGATGATGCGCTGGAAAAAGCGCTGAAACACTATCAGGAGACGCATGGGTTCGAACCAACTGGCGTTCTGGAAGAAAAACATGCTCGCTCGCTCAATGTGAGCATTGCAAAACGAATACAACAGATAGAGCTCGGGCTTCAAAGGTGGAGGGAAAGCGAGGTTGATCCTGCGCAACCATTCTATCTTCGGGTGAACATACCAGAGTTCAAACTGGAGGTGTGGGAGGATGGGAAACTTCTAAGAAAACACAAGGTGGTTGTCGGGAACAACAACTGGGACAAAGACCCAGACGCAAGGGTAGAGGGCAGGATAAACAGAACAAAGATTTTTTCCGCATTGGTAAAGCAAGTAATACTGAATCCAAGGTGGTATGTGCCAGCAAGGATCAGAAGACTCGAACTGGATTTCGAAGTGCTCAATGAACCTGATTATCTGGAAAAGAAGAAGTTCAAGGTAAAGGTGCTCCCTGATGGCACGGAAGAGATATATCAGGAATCAGGAGACGACAATGCCCTGGGGAGGGTGAAGTTCGTATTCCCGAATCCGTACGGGATCTTCATGCACGATACGAACCAGAAGGAGTTTTTCAAGCAAGAGATAAGGGCTTTTTCGCATGGGTGCATAAGGCTCGAGAACCCGATTGAACTTGCATATATCATCCTTGAAAAGTGCGCTTCCATGAGCAGGGAGCAGGTTCAAAGCCTTTTAGCCACAGAAAAGGTGCACGAGATAGACCTAAAAACCTTCGTGCCCATATATGTGGAATACAACACGGTTGGGATTGACGAGGATGGACATGTCGAGTTCTACTCGGATGTGTATCAGTATGACAAAGATTTCTTTGACGGGAAGATACCGTATTCCGAGGAGGAACTAAAACTTTTGATGAGGAAAATCCCAAGGATTGACTGATGGATGACAGGGAAAGGCTTCATCCCAAAGAGGTATCGGTGTTTGTGGACGAGGATGGAAGTATCACATTTTCCGATTTGCCTGCGGATCTGGCTGAGATTACAAAGGCTATTGAAAGGGAGGTTTGTATGGTAAGGCGCGAGATAACGCCTGTGCGTATGGAGGATGGGTGTGTGGTAATGCTAGACCAGCGGCTTTTGCCTGAAAGGGAGGAATATGTGGTTTTGAGGAGTGCGAGCGAGGTTGCACAGGCGATAAAAGACATGGTGGTTCGGGGGGCACCTGCGATAGGGATTTCTGCTGGGATGGGGCTTGCGGTGGAGGCGCTCAAAGCGCAAGACGATGGGCACATGGATAGGTTGATAACGGATGCGTGCGAGTGCCTTGTCAAGGCAAGACCGACCGCAGTAAATCTTAGGTGGGCAGTGGAAAGGATGAAAAAGGTGTATGAGGGTGCAAAGGGGATGGGGCTTAGTCTGACAAAGAAAAAAGAGGTTCTTGTTGCAGAGGCAAACCTGATACTGGAAGAGGACATAGCCATGAACAGGGAGATTGGGAGGCACGGGGCTAGCCTGATCCCTGATGGCGCAACCTTGATGACTCACTGTAACGCTGGGGCGCTTGCAACGGGGGGATATGGCACTGCGCTTGGGGTGATAAGGGGGTGTGTGGAGGCAGGGAAAAAGATAAAGGTTTTTGCTTGCGAGACAAGACCTTATCTTCAGGGGGCAAGGCTTACTGCTTGGGAACTGATGCATGACGGCATTGATGTCACATTGATATGCGATTCTGCGGGTGGCTACTTGATGTCAAGGGGCGAAATTTCATGCGTCGTGGTCGGTGCAGACAGGATAGCACGGAATGGGGATGTAGCCAATAAGATTGGAACTTATACCCACGCAGTGCTCGCGCACAGGCACGGGGTCCCATTCTATGTGGCAGCGCCCTCAAGCACGCTGGACCCGCACACAGAAAGCGGGGCACAGATACCAATAGAAGAAAGAGGGCAGGAAGAGGTTACGCATTTCAGGGGTCACAGGGTTGCACCAGAAGGAGTCAGGGCTAGAAATCCTGCGTTTGATGTAACCCCGTGGCAACTCATCACTGCGATAATAACGGAAAAAGGCGTTTTTCGACCAAAAGAAAAAGGCTTTGAGTTCTGAGGGTTTCAAACCTGTTATTTGCGCTTTTTTCAAGTGCCTGCGCTGGGTTTTGAGAGTACTTGATAGTCTTCAGCAAATCACGCAAAGAATCGAAAAACGCAGGTTCAGGGAGTTTTACGGTTCGGATTACAGGCACGCTGAACCCTGCCTCTAGTGTTCCAAAGAACCGAGCTGTCTCCCAGAAATGTAGGTAACTTCCAACGCCCTCATATCCAAATGCTGCGCCTTCTCGCATAAAGGCATAGCCTAGTTGTTGGTTTTTGGTCAAAATATTTGTGGACTTTATGCGAGGTCCGGACATTAAATGTGCTCTGTTTTATTTTCGAGAAGGAGGTACGGCGGCAGTACACCCAAAGCCTGAGATTATTCCGTGTTCCTTAGCCATGGTATCGAGCGGAGCGCGTTGAGCGTCGCCTGGCTTTACTGTGCGAGTATCCGACCGAAGACCCCGTAGCCATCACCGTCCTGCCACTCGCTCTGCCAGACTACCGCAAACCCACCATGAGGAAGCGAGGTGATGGCTGGGACCGACTGCGAATCCGCCGTCCTTATGTTTACCCTAAACTCAGTGCCAGCCTTGTTTCCATGGGCATCAAACCTCTGACCATAGACACCATCAGACCAGCCATCCTGCCACTCGCTTTGCCATACCACCACAAACCCACCATTGGAAAGTGCGCTGACGGATGGAGCATATTGGCTATCTGTTGTCCATGTGTTCACCTGAAACTCAGGACCCACTTTGTTTCCGTTTGAATCAAATCTTTGACCATAGACGCCATAATCTGAGCCGTCTTGACCGGTGCGACCGATACATCCGCTACATCCGCTTTGCCACACCACCACAAAGCCACCATCACGAAGCGCAGTGATCGATGGATTTTCCTGGTGATGAGTGGTCCATGTATTTACCTGAAACTCGGGACCCACCTTTTCCCCGTTTGAATCAAACCTTTGACCATAGATACCCCAACCTGATTCGTCCTGCCGTCCGCCCCCCATAAAACCGCTTTCCCACACTATCACAAACTCACCATCGATTAACGAGGTAACCGATGGCTTGTCCTGGTCGCCTGTCGTCCATGTATTGACCCGAAACTCAGAGCCAATTTTGTTTCCGCTAGGATCAAACCTCTGAGCGAAGACTCCAATCCGTGATGGATCCTCTACAACAAAAACCCGTTGGCGACTGTTTTGCTGCCCGTCGGCGCCAATCGGCGTATCATCATATTCGTCGCCTGACCACACCACCACAAACCCACCATTAGAAAGCACAGTAACGGACGGAATCCACTGGTTGCCCGTCGTCCATGTGTTGACCCGAAACTCGGAGCCAATCTTGTTTCCCTTGGCATCGAACCTTTGCGCATAAATATCCCAAAACAACCCCCCTGGATGCTCGTAGCTGTTCCACACCACGACGAACCCGCCGTGAGTAAGCGAGGTAACCGCTGGGCCACCCTGTCGATCCGTCGTCCATGTGTTGACCTGGAACTCAGGGCCCACTTTGTTTCCGCTCGAACCAAACCTCTGGCCATAGACACCATCTTCTGAACCGTCCTGCTGAAAACTTTGCCATACTACCACAAAACCACCATCAGGAAGCGAGGTGATGGATGGATTGAACTGGTCACCTGTCGTCCAACTGTTCACCTGCAATTCAGGGCGCTTACAGTTTACGCAGTTATCCGTTGTGTGAGTGTTGCCGTCGTCGCACTCCTCTCCAGGGTCCAAAAGCGAACCATCGCAATCACCATCAATGCCACAAACAGAACCGCCAGGATGAATTCTTGGATCGCTATCATTGCAATCACCACCCTTCACCGCTGTGTACCGCCCGAGTGGCGAACAAAGACACTTCTGTTCAGTCCCGAAACCATCGTTGTCACCGTCGTAGTAGTAAACCTTGCACCCTTGCGCACCTTCTTCGTCAGTAAGCCCATTGCAGTCGTTATCGATGTTGTCGCCACATATTTCAGGACCCCTAGGAAAGCAGGCTTTTCTGCAGCTCGACACGAGGAGCATCAAACATGGAAAGACTAGGCCCAAAAAGCACTGTGTGAGCATGATTTTACCCTCTAACATGCAAGTCATAGTCTCACCTGGCTTGTAGGAAAAATCAATAAACAGTTTCACCCCAAGAGACTTGGCATTTCCAGTGACACTCGTGGTATAGCGACATAAGTCCGCTATTCTGGCACGAAACCTTTCACTTTCGTTAGTATCCACAAATTTTTGCATGAGGCTTTGCTTCCATCATCTAGAAGACTGGATTGCACTTGAATTTTGGAGAGTTCATCTCGGGCATACTCCAAAACTTAATGCGTTACGCATGGCATTCGCCGGATGCACCTCGCTAAATTTTGTTGCATATTCATCATTGAGGAGCAAAGTTTTTGGGGACTCGTGCCCTCCCACTTTCGTGCTTCGTTCTGTCTTTCTACAGCAGGCTCAAAAAGTGCTACTCGACCCTGAAGATAAACAATGCCCTGTTTGAAACCACTATCTGCACATTCCTATATCCTGCGTCCTTGATGGCGTCCTCTATTGCGTCTTCGACATCGTCTGCATCTTTGGTGGTTCTTATTGTGCCTGCGAACTTTTGCTGGGTCTTCACATTGAACTTGACAGTGCCTATGTCCTTCAGTGCCTCCCTAAGCGCCTTCTGTTTTTCCCTGTCTCCCAGATTCCCAGAGATGACAAAGGTATAGAACCTCCCCTTGCCTACCTGCTCGTGCCAGTATCCAGAGATGTCCTCAAACACTTTTGGGACTGCATCGGAAACCGCTTCTAAAACTGCATCCATCTCGGGATGCCCATACGGGTATCTCCTGCTTTGTCCAGTTGCGCTCGCCAGTAGTTTCGCAGTCGTGGTCTCGTATGCCTTGATAGAGGCGTTTGCCATCACCTGCCCCGATATACCCGCAGTGAATGTAACATATATGTCAGCCCCAACCAGGGTCGCAATCTCTGCAACAGGGTCAGGCAAAACCCCTGAAAGCGCCTCTGTTGCTTTTGTCATCTCTTGAAGGTTTTTCATGCCTGAAAGGTCTGCAAGGTCATATTTTTGCTGGGTAAAGAAGCTCGCTATGCGGTCAATGATGATCTGCTGCTCCGGGGTAATCTTCTTGCCGTCAGACCCCTCTGGGAGGATCAAGACCACAGGGTTGCCAAGCTGTTCCGCAAGTTCCTGAGCCTTCGCGATCAAGCCTGCTTCTTCCAGCTTCCTTCTAAGCTCCTTCACATTTACTTCTATCACAACATCAATCCGCACCCCGCCCTTTACGAAAACCACATTCAGCACTCGCCCCTTTCTTGCAAGGTCCTTGAACTTTTCCAGAACGGGGCGTGCCAGCTCGATCGCCCTCTTTTCATCGTCAGAACCTGTTAGTTCCTTTGCAGCAAACACAATTGCATCCATCACCGCTATATCCTTTGCTGCCTCCTGATCCTTGCCCTCGGCGCCGTTCACCCTGTAGCGATTGTAGTTGTTATCAAGGACCTCGATGAACTGCACCGTGCTAGCACCTGCCCTTGCGCACCAGAGCGCAAGCATCACACCCACAAAAAGACCTGTTAGATTTTGCCTTTTCATCTTTACCTCCTAAGTTTTAGAGTGATTGGATAAGGGTCACAGCCCTTTTCACCGCCTCCTCTTTTGCCATGACCTCGGTATCTGCTAGCCCTGCCTGCCTTTGAGTGGTCTCGAACAGAGTCCCTCTTGGTCCGACCACAGAGACAGTTACCTCCACAGGGACTGACACCTTCCCATAGACCTCAGCCTTACTTCCAAGGTTTACAGCGCAGTTTATTGTTACCCTTGCGTCTCCATCAACTATCTGTGCCCCCCACCGCCTCGAAGCCCACACCCTGATTGCGTCTTTTATTGCCTCCAGGCCCTTACCTGACAGTTCAGGCGCAGCAAGGTTTACTTTTGCATTGAGCCTTGAGGTTGCCCTAAGCGCAAGTACCGCATCGCTCGAGGGGCTTAGCCCTTTGACTATCCATGCCCCCCTGCTCTCGGACACATCATGCATAAGCGCGACCTTTACAGTCTCTGCTCCAAAAACATCGCCGACTTCCACCTTCCCTTTTCCTTCTGAATCAGTCGTCAGCACAGAAGGAAGGTCAACAAGCCCCCCCGTAATCGTCCACTGAAACCTCCCATCTCGGATCGGGGTGTTCCCGCAAAATACCGAAAATGTCAGAACCCCATCCGACACCTTTCCTTCCACTCTCAGGCAGCCCGCAAGTTTCTTTGCCATCTTGGCCAGATCCTTATACTGCGCCTGCCACTCGTGTTTCACTTTCTTTCCAAGTTTTGTGCGCCCCATCGCATCCGCATAATCGAGCGCATCGAGCAAATCCACAAGCAATCCTTGGCTAAACTCGCCTGAAGTAAGCGCCTGTGCCGCCCTCTGGGTCGCCTGCGTCAGAGCCTCGAGCACAGAGCGAACGATAGCCTGTTGCTTCTGTGCGACCTTTCCCATGTCTAGCGCTACAAGCGCATAAAATGTCCCTGTTGCCGTGTCTTCCCATGTATCCACAAGTCTTGCGTCCTCTAAGGATTGCGTCACAACAAGCCTTGTTGCATCTGACAGCGAAGTAAATCCAATACTCGTGTCTTTTGTCTTTTTCCCTGTTTGTTCTCTCATGCCAAACTCTGCCTCGAGCGATTTGCTCTGGCTTGCCACCTGAGCCTCTATCTGGGCGCCAATCTGCGCAAGAGCCCTTTGCATTGCGACCAGCAATCGCCTCGCCTCTGAAACCTCGTTTTTCTGCACGATTCCAACGCCGTAAACCACATCCCCTTCCGCAGGCTTCCCCTGAATCCAGTCAGGCTGAGGTCTTTTTGGTTTTTCTTGCACCTCCTTTAGTTGAGGCACCTGTTCTTCCCGCACATCGGAAAACGGTTCCTCTTTCTTTTTCTGTGGGGGGGGCACAGGTTTCTTTGGCAAAGCCTCGCAAGCCTTTTTTTCTGTTGGGCTTACTGGCTCGCCAAGCGCCTCGGCCATCTCGACGTGAGCGCATTGTGCCCGCCTCCTTGTTTCGTCATACTGGTCTGCAAATGCCTTGACCGCTACGCAAATCCCTAAGACTATTGCTAATCTCGAGATCATAACAACCTCCAAAAGTCACTTACGACATTTTATCCTTTTCGTGCGCTTGACTCAATCCTAGAAGTTGTAAAGAAAGTCCATGCCCCCGACGATTCCTATGTCTTTGGGCGCAGTATCGGGCAGACTCGTCCCTATCCTCCCACCGCCTGTAAGCCTCCAGATCCATCTTGGGCTCAGTTGAACCCCGAGCGACAGTTGTCCTGTGCCGCCAATTGCGTATGGTTTCCATTCAAACTCTTCCTCTCCGCTGCTAGCGATTACTTTTTGCAAGGCCTGGCTATGTGCGAAAAAAATACCCAAATCAAAGAAAACTCTTCTTACATACCATCTTTTTATGAACCCCCATTCCCCCTGGAAAACAGGGGCTCTTCTCTTTCTAAAGAATGGTTGGCCCGTTGTGGGGTAAACCCCAAACTTCAAGTGTGAGGCTACATGGAACTCTGATATACCGATGTGTCTTGCCAGATTGTACTCGACTGCTATCTCAAAGCCGGGTCCAAGGTCGGGCCAATCAAAAGGCATGGTTGCGACCCCTGCCCCGACATTCAATCCAACCGACGGCATTTCCCACATCGTCATACCCGCCTGGATCTTCCCGCTCCCTATGATGTCTTGCGCCTCGGATGGTCTTAGTTCCACTTTTTCCCCCTTCTTCTGAGCCTCTTCAAGTCTAGGCGTGAGAGTGCAACCATGATACAGTTTCCTTGCCTTCACGAATCCTACCTTCTTTACCCCTTCTTCCGTAGGCATCAGCACATGGAATGGGGTATCGAGCTCCACTATCTCCTTGCTCAGGCAAAAATAGGATGTTGCTTTTTTGTGTTCAACAATGGGCGAGCGAAGCTGGAAATAGTCTATATCCCGCACCTTTCTTTCAAGCCAGAGTCGGGCTGTGAATGCAGCACCATTGATAGCCGAAATCTGGTCTGTGGCCGAACTCGTACCTGCGCTCGAAAAAGTCTTCGTGCCCCCATCGCCAAAAGCAGGGTCTATAACGAACGAAACCTTGCCTTCTGCATCTACAGTCGCCTTGTATTTCTTCAAGGTGACCCTCGCCGTGACAAAACACTCCCAGAATGGCCTTCCCTTTGTGTCCACCTTTTGGGCACACGCATGAGAAGCCTCAAATGAGTGAGTCACCAGTTCAGAGCACCGCTTTTTAATAGCCTCCACCGTCACCCTTCCCTGACCTTTTGTCGTTACTTCCCCTGCCTTAATCTGTGCTTCTTCAGTCGCCCCTAGGCACCAGTTCATGGTTTCCTGCGAGTTCACATCCCACTGAGCGACAGTGAACCTCAGTTGTTCGACCCCTTTTAGCACCTGCTGGAAAGCAGGATCTGGCATCGAGGTCTTGTTCAAAGGCGTTGTTGCCCTAAGAAGCAAGAACTTCTCGCTACTTTCTTGTAGAGCGCTTGCCTGAAGTTGCTCCTCTTTTGTTTGGGCAAAGGAAAGTCCCGCCCAGAAAACCCCTGATACGATAATGCTTGTTACTGATTTCATGTGAAGCCTCCAAAAAGAAGATGCATTTGAGTATCAGCTCCCAAATAAGGTGTCAAGCAAAAAAAAAAATTTTTCTTGACATTTTTTTCAAAAGTCGAATACTTGCGATTGGATATTGGGTCTTTTCAGTGAAGAGGCCCCTGGAGGATGGAAGAAGAATCAAGTTCTAGAGCATGGGCCTCGGGGGTATGCGAAACCTCCGAGGCTCCTTTGAAGTTTCGCTCCTCGGGCAGCTGGCCCAGTAATGGGCTTGCTAAGTTCAGGGGTCCCGCCTTTCTTTTCTATCACATTTTTGGTTTGTTTTTTGGAGGTTCAAAGTCATCATGAAGGTTGGTATCACATACGACCTAAAACAAGAGTATGCAGAAATGGGGTATTCCGCAGAGGACATCGTGGAGTTCGACCGTGAAGACACAATCGCAGCGATCGAGGCGGTGCTGATAGACATGGGGTTCAGGACAGACAGGATAGGGAATGTCAAGAGGCTAGTAGAGAGGCTCGCTGGCGGCGAAAGGTGGGATCTGGTTTTCAATATCGCCGAAGGGATGCGGGGCTTTGGAAGGGAG
>Ga0315298_1008899_pt1 | contig 12596 bp, 7 predicted proteins | sample WHS_1_MG_FD_203077 | JGI IMG/M metagenome (GOLD analysis project Ga0315298, IMG submission 203077) | Extremophilic microbial mat communities from Washburn Hot Springs, YNP, Wyoming, USA - WHS_1_MG | ecosystem: Environmental > Aquatic > Thermal springs > Hot (42-90C) | place: USA: Wyoming...
CGACGCTGCGCGTGGTACGCCAGACCCGTACCTGCCGGGATCAGACGGCCGACAATAACATTTTCCTTCAGGCCACGCAAGGTGTCGCGCGTGCCACGGACGGCCGCCTCGGTAAGGACGCGGGTGGTCTCCTGGAACGAGGCCGCCGAGATGAACGACTCGGTGGCCAGCGACGCCTTGGTGATGCCGAGCAGCACCGACTGGTATTCGGCCGGACGCTCGTTGCGGGCCGTGGCGCGATCGTTTTCCTCGTTGATGCGCACGCGCTCGACCTGCTCGCCGCGCAGGTAGTGGCTCTCGCCCGGCTCGGTGATCTCGACCTTGCGCAGCATCTGGCGAATGATCGCCTCGATGTGCTTGTCGTTGATCTTCACGCCCTGCAGCCGGTAGACGTCCTGGATCTCCTTGACCAGGTACGCGGCCAGCGGCTCGACACCCAGCAGGCGCAGGATGTCGTGCGGATTCGGCTCGCCGTCGACGATCGTCTCGCCCTTCTCCACGTGCTCGCCCTCGAACACGATGACCTGGCGCCACTTCGGGATCAGCTCCTCGTGCTCGTTGCCGTCGACGTCCTTGATGATCAGGCGCTGCTTGCCCTTGGTGTCCTTTCCGAAGCTGACCACGCCCGAACGCTCGGCCAGGATCGCCGGCTCCTTCGGCTTGCGCGCCTCGAACAGGTCGGCCACGCGGGGCAGACCGCCGGTGATGTCACGGGTCTTGGAGGTTTCCTGCGGGATACGGGCGACCACGTCGCCCACGCCCACTTCGGCACCGTTCTGGATCGACACGATGGCGCCGGCCGGCAGGAAGTACTGCGCCGGCACGTCGGTACCCGGCAGCTTGAGCTCGCGGCCCTTGCTGTCTTCCAGGCGCACGATCGGGCGCAGATCCTTCGCCTGCGTACCGCGACGCTTCGGATCGGTCACCACCGCCGACTCCAGGCCGGTCAGCTCGTCAGTCTGGCTCTGTACGGTGACGCCATCGAGGAAGTCGATGAAGCGCACCACACCGGCCACTTCCGAGACGATCGGATAGGTGTGCGGATCCCAGTTGGCCACGGTCTGGCCGGCCTTGACCGGATCGCCGTCCTTGACCGAGATGGTCGCGCCGTAGGGCACCTTGTAGCGCTCGCGCTCGCGGCCGTTGGCGTCGATCACCGACACCTCGCCCGAACGCGACACCGCCACCAGGTGGCCCTGGCTGTGCTGCACGGTCTTGAGGTTGTTGAACTTCAGCGTGCCGGTGGTCTTCACCGAGACGTTGTCCACCGCGGCGGCACGCGAGGCGGCACCACCGATGTGGAACGTACGCATGGTCAGCTGCGTGCCGGGCTCGCCGATCGACTGCGCGGCAACCACGCCCACGGCCTCGCCCATGTTGACCAGGTGGCCACGGGCCAGGTCGCGGCCGTAGCACAGGGCGCACACGCCGTGGCTGGCTTCGCAGGTGATCGGCGAACGCACCTTGATCGACTGCACGCCGGCCTTGTCGAGCTTCTCGACCAGCGCCTCGTCCAGCAGCGTGTTGCGGGTGACGATCGGCTGGTCGTCGTCGCCGGGGGCGTAGACGTCCTCGACCACCACGCGACCGAGCACACGCTCGCGCAGCGGCTCGACCACGTCGCCGCCTTCCACGATCGGCTGCATGGTCAGGCCGTCTTCGGTGCCGCAGTCGTTCGAGGTGATCACCACGTCCTGCGCCACGTCCACCAGGCGGCGGGTCAGGTAACCCGAGTTCGCCGTCTTCAGCGCCGTATCCGCCAGGCCCTTGCGGGCGCCGTGGGTGGAGTTGAAGTACTGCAGCACGTTCAGGCCTTCGCGGAAGTTGGCCTTGATCGGGGTCTCGATGATCGAGCCGTCCGGACGGGCCATCAGGCCGCGCATGCCGGCCAGCTGGCGGATCTGCGCCACCGAACCACGGGCACCGGAGTCGGCCATGATGTACAGCGAGTTCATCGACTTCTGGTTGACCGTCTTGCCCTCGGCGTCGGTCACCTTCTCGGTACCGATGCCGTCGATCATCGCCTTGGCGACCAGCTCGTTGGTGCGCGACCAGATGTCGACCACCTTGTTGTAGCGCTCGCCGGCGGTCACCAGGCCGGACTGGTACTGCTCCTGGATCTCGACCACTTCCTTCTCGGCCTCTTCCAGGATCGGCTTCTTCTCGTCGGGGATGATCATGTCATCGATGCCGATGGAGATGCCGGCGCGGGTCGCGAAGCGGAAGCCGGTATACATCAGCTTGTCCGCGAAGATCACCGTTTCCTTCAGGCCCAGCAGGCGGTAGCTGGAATTGATCAGGCGCGAGATGGCCTTCTTGGTCAGTTCGGTATTGGCCAGCGAGAACGGCAGGCCTTCCGGCAGGATCTCGGCAAGCAGCGCGCGGCCCACGGTGGTCTCCACCAGGCCATGCTCGACCGACTTCTTGCCTTCCTCGTCGATGCGCACCTGCTTCATGCGCACCTTGACCTTGGCATGCAGCTCGACCGCGCGGTTGTCGTAGGCGCGGCGCACCTCGCCGATGCCGGAGAACACCATGCCGGTGCCCTTGGCGTTCACCAGCTCGCGGGTCATGTAGTACAGGCCCAGCACCACGTCCTGGGTCGGCACGATGATCGGCTCGCCGTTGGCGGGCGACAGGATGTTGTTCGACGACATCATCAGGGCGCGCGCTTCCAGCTGCGCCTCGATCGACAGCGGCACGTGCACGGCCATCTGGTCGCCGTCGAAGTCGGCGTTGAACGCGGTACAGACCAGCGGATGCAGCTGGATCGCCTTGCCTTCGATCAGCACCGGCTCGAACGCCTGGATGCCCAGGCGGTGCAGCGTCGGCGCACGGTTCAGCAGCACCGGATGCTCGCGGATAACCTCTTCGAGGATGTCCCACACCTGCGGCTCTTCGCGCTCGACCAGCTTCTTGGCGGCCTTGATGGTGGTGGCTTCGCCACGGGCCTGCAGCTTGGCGAAGATGAACGGCTTGAACAGCTCCAGCGCCATCTTCTTGGGCAGACCGCACTGGTGCAGGCGCAGGGTCGGGCCGACCACGATCACCGAGCGACCGGAGTAGTCCACGCGCTTGCCGAGCAGGTTCTGGCGGAACCGGCCCTGCTTGCCCTTGATCATGTCGGCCAGCGACTTCAGCGCACGCTTGTTGGTGCCGGTGATGGCACGACCGCGGCGACCGTTGTCCAGCAGCGCGTCCACCGACTCCTGCAGCATGCGCTTCTCGTTGCGCACGATGATGTCCGGCGCATTGAGCTCGAGCAGGCGCTTGAGGCGGTTGTTGCGGTTGATGACGCGGCGGTACAGGTCGTTCAGGTCGGAGGTCGCGAAGCGGCCACCGTCCAGCGGCACCAGCGGGCGCAGGTCCGGCGGCAGCACCGGCAGCACGGTCATCACCATCCACTCCGGACGGTTGCCCGACTCGAGGAAGGCCTCGATCAGCTTGACGCGCTTGGTCAGGCGCTTGAGCTTGGTCTCGGAGTTGGTCGAGGCGATCTCCTCCTTGAGGCGGATCACTTCGCCCGGCAGGTCGAGCGACTTCAGCAGCTCGTACACCGCCTCGGCACCCATGCGGGCGTCGAACTCGTCACCGTGCTCTTCCACGGCCTCCAGGTACTGGTCCTCGCTGAGCAGCTGGCCGCGCTCCAGCGCGGTCATGCCCGGATCGATCACCACGAAGGCTTCGAAGTACAGGATGCGCTCGATGTCGCGCAGCGTCATGTCCAGCATCAGGCCGATGCGCGACGGCAGCGACTTGAGGAACCAGATGTGCGCGGTCGGGCTGGCCAGCTCGATGTGGCCCATGCGCTCGCGGCGCACCTTGGCCAGCGTCACTTCCGTGCCGCACTTCTCGCAGACCACGCCGCGGTGCTTCATGCGCTTGTACTTGCCGCACAGGCACTCGTAGTCCTTCACCGGACCGAAGATGGCGGCGCAGAACAGGCCGTCACGCTCCGGCTTGAAGGTGCGGTAGTTGATCGTCTCGGGCTTCTTGACCTCGCCGAAGGACCACGAGCGGATCAGCTCCGGGGACGCCAGGGCGATCTTGATCGCGTCGAAGTCCGGCGTCGCGCGCTGCTGATTGAACAGATTGAGCAAATCTTTCATTGCATAAGCTCCTGTAACCCGTCGGTTACTTGATCTCTTCCAGGTCGATGTCGATACCGAGCGAACGGATTTCCTTCACCAGCACGTTGAAGGATTCCGGCATGCCCGCCGTCATCTCGTGGTTGCCGTCGACGATGTTCTTGTACATCTGGTTGCGGCCCTGCACGTCGTCGGACTTCACCGTCAGCATTTCCTGCAGGGTGTAGGCCGCGCCGTAGGCTTCCAGCGCCCAGACTTCCATCTCACCGAAGCGCTGGCCGCCGAACTGCGCCTTGCCGCCCAGCGGCTGCTGGGTGACGAGCGAGTACGGACCGGTCGAGCGCGCGTGCATCTTGTCGTCGACGAGGTGGTTCAGCTTCAGGTAGTGCATGTAGCCGACGGTGACCGGGCGATCGAACGCCTCGCCGGTGCGGCCGTCGAACAGCGTGGTCTGGCCCGACTCGGGCAGATCCGCCAGCTTCAGCATCGCCTTGATCTCGGATTCCTCGGCACCGTCGAACACCGGCGTGGCCATCGGCACGCCTTCCTGCAGATTGTTCGCGAGCGTCAGGATCTCCTGGTCTGTCAGCGACTTCAGGTCGACGTGCTGCACGGCGCCGGCCACATGGTGGTTGTAGATCTGGTCGAGGAACTCGCGGATCTTGGTCACCTTCTCCTGCGCCTCGATCATCTTCTGGATCTTCTTGCCCAGGCCCTTGGCGGCCCAGCCCAGATGCACTTCCAGAATCTGGCCGATGTTCATGCGCGACGGCACGCCCAGCGGGTTCAGGCAGATGTCGACCGAGGTGCCGTCGGCCATGTACGGCATGTCCTCGACCGGCACGACGTTGGACACCACACCCTTGTTGCCGTGGCGGCCGGCCATCTTGTCGCCGGGCTGGATGCGGCGCTTCACGGCCAGGAACACCTTGACCATCTTCAGCACGCCCGGCGCGAGGTCGTCGCCCTGGGTGATCTTGCCCTGCTTCTCCTTGAAGCGCTTGTCGAACTCCTCCTTGTGGCGCTTGACCTGCTCGGCCGCGCGCTCGAGGAACTCGGTGACGTCCTCGTCCTTGACGTTGATCTTGAACCAGTCGTCCTTCTTCAGACCGTCGAGGTAGGCGTCGGTGATTTCCGCACCGCGCTTGAGGCCACCCGGGCCGCTCATCGCGCTCTTGCCGACCAGCTGCATGCGCATGCGGTTGTAGATCGCGCCCTCGAGGATGCGGAACTGGTCGTCCAGGTCCTTGCGGATGCGCTTGATCTCGGTTTCCTCGATCTGCTTGGCGCGCTTGTCCTTCTCGATGCCGTCGCGGGTGAACACCTGGACGTCGATGACCGTGCCGTCCATGCCCGGCGGCACGCGCAGCGAGCTGTCCTTCACGTCGGACGCCTTCTCGCCGAAGATCGCGCGCAGCAGCTTCTCTTCCGGCGTCAGCTGGCTCTCGCCCTTCGGCGTGACCTTGCCGACCAGGATGTCGCCGGCCTTGACCTCGGCGCCGATGTACACGATGCCGGACTCGTCCAGACGCGCCAGCGCCTGCTCGCCCACGTTCGGGATGTCGGCGGTGATTTCCTCGGCGCCCAGCTTGGTGTCGCGCGCGATGCAGGACAGCTCCTCGATGTGGATCGAGGTGTAGCGGTCTTCCTGCACGACACGCTCGGAGAGCAGGATCGAGTCTTCGAAGTTGTAGCCGTTCCACGGCATGAAGGCGATCAGCATGTTCTGGCCGAGCGCGAGCTCGCCCAGGTCGGTCGACGAACCGTCGGCCAGCGTGTCGCCCTTGGCCACGATGTCACCGACGTTGACCAGCGGACGCTGGTTGAGGTTGGTGTTCTGGTTGGAGCGGGTGTACTTGGTCAGCGTGTAGATGTCGACGCCGGCGTCGTTGTCGCCGACCTCTTCCTCGTTCACGCGCACCACGATGCGCGCCGCGTCGACCTGGTCGATCACGCCGCCGCGCTTGGCGGTGACGATGACGCCCGAGTCACGCGCCACGGCACGCTCGATGCCGGTACCGACCAGCGGAGTCTGCGAACGCAGCGTCGGCACGGCCTGGCGCTGCATGTTCGCGCCCATCAGCGCGCGGTTCGCGTCGTCGTGCTCCAGGAACGGCACCAGCGCCGCGGCGACCGACACGGTCTGCATCGGCGAGACGTCCATGTAGTCGACTTCCTTCGCCGGGCGCAGCTCGGACTCGCCGCGGAAGCGGCAGGACACGAAGTCCTCGATGAAGGCGCCGTGCTTGTCCAGCGGCGAGTTCGCCTGGGCGATCACATGGTCGCCCTCCTCGATCGCGGAGAGGTAGTCGACCTTGTCGGTGACCTTGCCGTTCTCGACCTTGCGGTACGGGGTCTCGAGGAAGCCGTAGGCATTGGTGCGCGCGTACACGGCCAGCGAGTTGATCAGGCCGATGTTCGGGCCTTCCGGCGTCTCGATGGTGCAGACGCGGCCGTAGTGGGTCGGGTGCACGTCACGCACCTCGAAGCCGGCGCGCTCGCGGGTCAGGCCGCCCGGGCCGAGCGCCGAGACGCGGCGCTTGTGGGTGACCTCCGACAGCGGGTTGTTCTGGTCCATGAACTGCGACAGCTGCGACGAGCCGAAGAACTCCTTCACCGCCGCCGCGACCGGCTTGGCGTTGATCAGGTCCTGCGGCGTCAGCCCGTCGGACTCGGCCAGCGACAGGCGCTCGCGCACGGCGCGCTCCACGCGCACCAGGCCGATGCGGAAAGTGTTCTCGGCCATCTCGCCGACCGAGCGCACGCGGCGGTTGCCGAGGTGATCGATGTCGTCCACGGTGCCGTGGCCGTTCTTGATGTCGATCAGCACCTTGAGCACGTCGAGGATGTCCGACGTCTCGCCCTGCGCCTTGACCAGCTCCTGCGCCGCCTCTTCCTTGCGCTCGGAGAAATACTTGTGGTCGTAAAGAACGCCCGGCCCGAGGATGTCCTGGCGACCCACGCGGCGGTTGAACTTCATGCGGCCGACCGCAGACAGGTCGTAGCGGTCGAAGGTGAAGAACAGGTTGAAGAACAGGTTCTGCGCTGCGTCCTTGGTCGGCGGCTCGCCCGGACGCATCATGCGGTAGATCTCCACCAGCGCCTCGAGCGGCGTCTTGGTGTTGTCGATGCGCAGGGTGTGCGAAATGTAGGCGCCCCGATCGAGGTCGTTCACGTAAAGGGTCGGCAGCGTCTCGATGCCGGCCTTGCGGAAAGCCTCGAGCTGCTCGGCAGTGATCTCGTCGTTGGCCGCGGCCAGCAGCTCGCCGGTCTTCGGATCAACGATATCGATCGCCAGGATGCGGCCGACCGGGTAGTCGTCCGGCACCTCCAGCGCGGTGATGTTCTCGGCCGCCAGCTGCCGCACGTGGCGCGCGGTGATGCGCTTGCCGGCTTCCACCAGCACCTTGTCGCCGACCATCAGGTCGAAGCTCAGGGTCTCGCCGCGCAGGCGCTCGGCGACCAGCTCAAGCGTGGTGCCACCCTTCTTGCCCAGGTGGAACACGTTGTGCTCGAAGAAGATGCTCAGCATCTCCTCGTTGGTGTAGCCCAGCGCACGCAGCAGCACCGTCACCGGCAGCTTGCGGCGACGGTCGATACGGGTGAACAGCGCGTCCTTCGGGTCGAACTCGAAGTCCAGCCAGGAGCCGCGGTAGGGGATCACGCGGGCGGAGAACAGCAGCTTGCCCGAGCTGTGCGTCTTGCCGCGGTCGTGGTCGAAGAACACGCCCGGCGAACGGTGCAGCTGCGAGACGATGACGCGCTCGGTGCCGTTGATGATGAAGGTGCCGGTGTCGGTCATGAGCGGGATCTCGCCCATGTAGACCTCCTGCTCCTTGACGTACTTGACCGCCTTCTTCGAGGCCGGGCTGTCCTTGTCGTAGATGACCAGGCGCACGGTCACGCGCAGCGGCGCACCGAAGGTCATGCCGCGGTTGCGGCACTCGCGCTCGTCGAATGCCGGTTCGCCGAGGCGATAGTCGACGTACTCGAGGGCGGCGTTGCCGGAGTAGCTGGAGATCGGGAACACCGACTTCAGGGCGGCGTGCAGACCCTTGTCCTCGCGCTGCTTCGGCGCGACGTGCTCCTGCAGGAACTCGCGGTAGGAGTCGGTCTGGATGGTCAGCAGGTTGGGCACGCCCAGCACGGGCGGACGCTTGCCGAAATCCTTGCGGATGCGCTTCTTCTCGGTAAACGAGTAGGTCATGGTCGGTGACGCCTCGGTTCGCAGTGACGCCGGTGGTGCACACACCGGCTAATTTTGGAAAGCGTTGATGCTCCGGACGGCCAGCGAGGCCCGGTGGAACACCCAAAAGACAGGAATCAGTAGCCGGTGCCCGGCCGCTCAGTACTGCCTTTTCGAATGACGCGGTGAAACGGGATGGCAACGAGGCCAGCCCTTGCAACAGGCAAAGCCCGGGGGCTCGCGCCCCCAGGCTTGCGTGACGCTAGATCGAACGGATGGCGCGCAAGAGCGCCAATTACTTCAGTTCGACCTTGGCGCCGGCAGCTTCCAGGTCCTTCTTGAACTTCTCGGCATCTTCCTTCGAGACGGCTTCCTTCAGGACGCCGCCGGCCTCGGTGAGGTCCTTGGCTTCCTTCAGGCCCAGGCCGGTGATCGCGCGGACAGCCTTGATCACGTCGACCTTCTTGTCGCCGGCATTCACCAGGACGACGTCGAACTCGGTCTTCTCTTCGGCGGCCGGGGCGCCGGCGGCCGGGCCGGCGGCCATCATCACCGGGGCGGCGGCGGACACGCCGAACTTCTCTTCGATGGCCTTCACCAGCTCCATCACTTCCATCAGCGACTTGGCGGCGACGGCGTCAACGATCTGTTCGTTGGTCAGGGACATTGTGTTTTACCTCTGGAAATTGAATCGAATGGGATAGACGACGAACTCAGGCTTCCGCCGGGGCCTCTTCCGCGACGGCTTCGCCACCGCCCTGCTTGTCGGCCACGGCCTTGACGGCGCGGGCGAACATCGCAGCGGGCTCGGCGAGCACGCGGGCCAGCATGGCCAGCGCTTCTTCGCGGGTCGGCAGCGAGGCCAGCACGTCCACGTGGGCGGCCGGCAGCAGCTTGCCCTCCACGGAAACGACCTTGGCCTTCAGCTTGTCGTTGGTCTTGGCGAATTCCTTGATCAGGCGACCGGCAGCGCCGGGCTCCTCGGTCGAGAACGCGTACAGCAGCGGACCGGTCAGGGCGTCCTTGACGACCTCGAACTCGGTGCCGACCACGGCGCGCGCGGCCAGGGTGTTCTTGACAACCTTCAGGAACACACCGGTCTCGCGGGCCTTCTTGCGCATCGCGGTCATCTGTTCGACCGTGGTGCCCGCGTATTCGACGGCGACCAAGGAGTGAGCCTTCGCGGCCACTTCGGCCAGTTCGGCGACTACTTCTTGCTTCTGAGAGAGATTCAGAGCCATATCACTCCTCCACTATGAAATCCGCGCGCGACTCCTGCCGCTTGCGGTCCTGGGCGACGCCTTCCGTGACGTCGGGGACCCCTGGTGGATCCCGGGTGGTGGCCTTTCCAGAAAAAACGATTCCAGAAGGGGCAACACCATCTGCGCAGGCCAGGGTCCGCGAACGGATCCCGATTAAGCGCTCCCGCTTTCGATGACGGCGACTCCATGCCAGCACGAGCTCCCTGCCCGTCGTCATCGCGCGCCGAACGCGCCTGCGGTCTTTGACGGCGACCCCGGCGGACGCGCCGCCGGAGCTACCTTCAAAAACTGCCTGTCCGGCCCGGAGGCCGGCAGGACTTGAACCTGCTTACTTCGCCGCGATGGTCAGCGACGCGGTGTCGACCGGCACGCCCACGCCCATCGTGCTCGACAGGGCGACCTTCTGCAGATACTGGCCCTTCGCCGTCGCCGGCTTGGCCTTGAGCAGGTCGGAGATCAGCATGTTGAGGTTGTCCGCGAGCTGCGACGCCTCGAAGCTGGCCTTGCCGATGGTGGCGTGGATGATGCCCGCCTTGTCGTTGCGGAACTTCACCTGGCCGGCCTTGGCATTCTTCACCGCGGTGACCACGTCGGCGGTGACCGAGCCGTCCTTCGGATTCGGCATCAGGCCGCGCGGACCGAGCAGCTGGCCCAGCTTGCCCACCACGCGCATCGCGTCGGGGGTGGCAATCACGCGACCGAAATCGAGGTCGCCAGCCTGCATGCGCTCGGCCAGGTCGTCCATGCCGACGGCGTCGGCACCGGCGGCCTTGGCGGCCTCGGCCTTCTCGCCGGCCGGGCAGAACACGGCGACCTTCACGGTCTTGCCGGTGCCGTGCGGCAGCAGCGAGGAGCCGCGTACGCCCTGGTCGGACTTCTTCGCGTCGATGCCGAGGCGAACGGCCACGTCCACCGACTCGGCGAACTTCGCCTTGGCGTTGTCCTTGATGATCTTCAGTGCCTCTTCCAGGCCATAGACCTTGCCCGGCTGCACCGCGGCCTGGGCCGCCTTCATACGCTTCGTCAGCTTTGCCATGTCTCAGCCCTCCACCACCAGACCCATCGAACGCGCGCTGCCGGCGATGGTACGCACGGCCGCATCCAGATCAGCCGCCGTCAGGTCGGGCTGCTTCTGCTTGGCGATCTCTTCGAGCTGGGCACGGGTGACCTTGCCGACCTTGTCGGTGTTCGGCTTGGACGAACCCTTCGGGGTATTGGTGAGCTTCTTCAGCCAGAACGTGGCCGGAGAGGTCTTCATCGTGAAGGTGAAGCTGCGGTCCGAATAGGCGGTGATCACCACCGGAACCGGGGCACCGGGCTCCATCTTCTGCGTGGCGGCGTTGAACGCCTTGCAGAACTCCATGATGTTCAGGCCGCGCTGACCGAGGGCCGGACCGACCGGCGGCGACGGGTTGGCCTGACCGGCCTTGACCTGAAGCTTGATATAGCCGACAACTTTCTTTGCCATGGGATTTTCCTTGCGAGTGCAGGCGCCTTGCGGCTCCTCGCGTCATGTCTTTCCTTGACGGTGGAACGCCCGCCCTCCGGCGGACATCTGAAAACGCGGACACGCAGAGGCGGAAAAGCCCCAGCGTGAACCGCGTAGTTTAGAGATTGATCAGCTTTTAAGCAAGCGGCGCGCCAGCGCGCCTTTCGGCGACGGCGACGGCCGTCATCGCCGGGACGGAACGTGGATCAGGCCTTCTCGACCTGACCGAACTCCAGCTCCACCGGGGTCGAGCGACCGAAGATGAGCACAGCCACGCGCAGGCGGCTCTTCTCGTAGTTGACCTCTTCGACCACGCCATTGAAATCGTTGAACGGACCGTCGATCACGCGGACCATCTCGCCCGGCTCGAACAGGACCTTGGGCTTCGGCTTCTCCACGCCCTCGCGGACGCGGCTCAGGATGGCATCGGCCTCGCTGTCGCGGATCGGCAGCGGGCGGTCGGCGGTACCGCCGATGAAACCCATGACCTTGGGGGTTTCCTTGACCAGATGCCAGCACTCGTCGTCGATGCGCGGGCCCTTGCCCTCGGTATCGGTCTCGATCTGCACCAGCACGTAGCCGGGAAAGAACTTGCGCTCGCTGCGGCGCTTCTGGCCGGCGCGCATCTCGATCACTTCCTCGGTCGGCACCAGCACTTCGCCGAACTTCTCCTCCATGCCGGCACGCTTGATGCGCTCGTCGAGCGAGCGCTTGACCTGGTTCTCGAAGCCCGAGTAGGCGTGCACCACATACCAACGCTTGCTCATGCCCATTTACCTCACGAACCCAGCTTGAGCAGCCAGTCGAGCACGACCGACTTCAGGATCAGATCGATCAGTCCCAGCAGCAGGGACAGCACGATCACCACCACGATGATCACCGCCGTGGTCTTGACGGTTTCGTCGCGGGTCGGCCAGACCACCTTGCGCAGCTCGAACTGCGACTCGGCGATGAAGCCCTTGAGGCGACGCCCGGGCTCGGTGAAGGCACCGATCGCGAGCGACGCGACGATGGAAGCCAGCACGCCGATCAGCAGCACCGACTGCGGGATCTTGCCCTCACCGTCGTACCAGGAGTACGCAGCGATGCCGGCCACGAGCACCAGCCCGGCCAGCACGAGCTTGCCAATATCTCCGGCGCTGACGCCCCGGGACTGTTCTGCCTTGGTGTTCATGCGCACTGGACGAATGCAGCGATGACGGTCTTGGCGACCGACCCCGCGCTACCCGCCATCGCTCCTTGCAAGAGTGGCACGCCAGGAGGGACTCGAACCCCCAACCTGCGGTTTTGGAGACCGCTGCTCTGCCAATTGAGCTACTGGCGTACAGAAGTTCAGAAACAAGCAAAGTCGCACGCTTGACCGACCAGCCGGGACGCCGTGGCGTCAGGGACGACGAGGAACGCCATGACGCCCTCGCCTCCCTCCCGGCAGCCAGCCCTGCGGGCGACTTGCCACTTTACCGCTTACTTGATGATCTTGGCCACCACGCCGGCGCCGACGGTGCGGCCGCCTTCGCGGATCGCGAAGCGCAGGCCCTCTTCCATCGCGATCGGGTGGATCAGGCTCACCA
>Ga0315298_1008900_pt1 | contig 12595 bp, 10 predicted proteins | sample WHS_1_MG_FD_203077 | JGI IMG/M metagenome (GOLD analysis project Ga0315298, IMG submission 203077) | Extremophilic microbial mat communities from Washburn Hot Springs, YNP, Wyoming, USA - WHS_1_MG | ecosystem: Environmental > Aquatic > Thermal springs > Hot (42-90C) | place: USA: Wyoming...
GGCCAAAACGACTCGAAAGGACGGTTGAAGGGGGGACAAAACGCTGCAAAAGACGGAGACGGCGCTGGTCGAGCGGTGCTGTCTCAGGCGCGCTTTCAAAAATCGGCTTTTTTGGGACAGGCTCTATATACATGGGCCAGATGCCCCGGCTCGGTTCCACAATTAAAAGGGGTTGGAGTATCAGCGAGGTTTTGTTCCAACGCAGCGGGCTTTCTCAGGGTAGTCTGTCAAAATCGTGCTCGACCTCCCGGGAAACCCAAATCAACACGGCCTTCCAACCCACCAGTCATCGTGCGCCAATGAGGCACTCGGGGGGTAGCATGGGCGTTCTTCACAACAGGCACCAGCAAGACCGGGGACCAAACGTGCGAGCCGTCCTGCGTGCAAAAGCCATTGTTACTGGTATCTTAAGTTGCCCTGTTCAGCGCGGCGCGACACAGCGGTATTCCTGCAACCAGCGCAATGGTTAAGCCTCGGGCGTTTGGTTCCGGCTGGGCCGGGCTGGGAAATGTGCGGTACCGGAAATCCCACCGGATTGAACGTGTTGCTGCCCCTTGGGCGTTGGCCGGTGAGATTTCCCCGGGTTAGATTCGCTCGAAGTACCTGGCTTTTTCCCAGTCGGTAACTGCGTCTGAGAATGCTTGATGCTCGAGGCGGGCGTGGTGAACGTAGAAATCGACGACCGCATCGCCGAAAACACGTCTTGCGAGTCTCGATCGATCGAAAAGGTCGGCGGCGTCTTTCAAGCTGGCTGGAAGGCGTGGAAGCCTCGTGTCAACGTAGGCGTTTCCATGGTATTCATCGCCGCAATCGAGGTTTTCCTCAACGCCGGCGAGTCCAGCCGCCAGCATCGCGGCAAATGCAAGGTAGGGATTGGCGTCTGCGCCGGGCATCCTGTTCTCGATGCGGAATGAACCGTTCTGGCCGACCACTCTGAAACCGACGGTGCGGTTGTCTCTTGCCCATGCCATACGGGTTGGAGCCCAGCTCCCGGGTTGGAACCGTTTGTAGCTGTTGATTGTCGGCGCATAGAAAAGACAAAGCTCTGGCGAGTATTTCATCAAACCGCCGAGGAATTGGCGGAACAGTTGTGATCCAAAGCTCGTCGCGCTTGCGGGATTCCGCTTTTGCGATCGGCGCTGATGCAGTTGTGAATTGTCGCCTTTGACGAAAACATTTTCACCGCGGCGCCAGAGGCTCAGGTGAAGATGACACGAGTTACCGGCCTCGCCGGGGGCGAACTTGGCCATGAACGTCACGCATTTGCCGTGTTGATGTGCCAGTTCCTTGACGCCGCTTTTGAAAACGACATGCCGATCGGCCATTCGGATTGGGTCGGTGCAGACGAAATTCACCTCGTGTTGGCCGCGGCTCCATTCGCCCTTGCTGTTTTCGACCGGAATCTCGGCAGCGGTCATCTGATTGCGAATGGCGCGCATGAGCGGCTCATCTTGGCCCGGTTGCGTGATGTGATAATCAATTCGGTAGTTGCTTGAGGGCTGCAGGTCGCGATATGCACTGGCAAAGGCCGAATCATAGGTTTGATTGAACAGGTAGAACTCGAGTTCGCTGGCGCAGAGGCATTCGAGCCCCATCGCATCCAGCCGTTGCACCTGGTTTTTCAGGACCGACCGTGGGACTTCGGCGACGAGACTGCCATCGTCCTTTGTGTAATCTCCAAGGACAAGAGCGTTGCCTTGTTGCCATGGTATGGGGCGCAAGGTTCCAAGGTCGGGGCGGAGGGCGAAGTCGCCGAACCCGGCGTCCCAATTGGTCACGCGAAAGCCGTCTTGGGGTTCCATCTCCATGTTCACCGTGAGCAGGTAGTTGCAGCAATGTGTACCATGGCGAAGCACAGATTCGAGGAAGAAATCTGCTCTGAACCTTTTGCCCATCAAACGGCCCAGCGTATCAGGAAACGCTACTGTCACGGTGTCAATCAAACCTGCGCGGACTTGCTTTTTGAGCGATTGGAGGTTCATGGGTCGGGTTGAGCGTTTGTCGAAGCGTTGTTGGTTTCCTTGTTGTTTACCGAGTTGGTCTTGGATTGTATTTCGGCTGCGACGAGGTGCATCTGGGTGAGCAAAGCGTTGGCGGATCGATAGAGTTTTGCGAGCGGATGGTTATCATCTTGCAGATCTCGGTCCGAAACACGGGTTCCAAGAACCTGATTAGTGGACAGGAACCAGAAAGCCACTTCGCCAATCGCAGGGGCCGGCCATGACTCGGTCGGCGAAGCCGTCGGAGCCTGTTGTGCTGCCAGTGCGACGAGGTTGCTGGCGCCCACTCTGACATCGGCGTTTGCACTCGTACCCGCCAAACCTGCACCCGAACTGAGGTAAAGACTTGCCTCGCCATTCGCGAAACAAACCAAGGTCGCAGTCCCGTTGGGCAATCCGTGTTCAACAATCGCGCCCCACAGTGGAAACGGTTCTGTGACATTCTCGACCTTGAAGTCACTGGGGCTGCTGTTGAAAACGCGATTGCGCAGTTCAACATAGACGACGTCCGGCTCCGGCCTTGACAACACGCTGATGTCTATAGCCGGTTTCTGGGAGCGCGGGCTGCATCCTTGAACGAGGAAAAACACCGTAATGACCGCGCAAATTCTCGAGGGCGAGAGCAAGTTTGCCGCGTGGGATTTCCCACCTCTGTTTTGCACGATTACCGGGGTCATTGGAGTACTATGTTGGAAGATCGGCGCATAGATCGCAAATCGGCGGATTGTTTGAAAGTCTTGTGTCCAATTGGGTCGTTGATCTCAATCTCAGCTCCCCCATGGGCGAGGAAGCAGCTTCGGTCAGCGCGGCGCGGCGGAGCGCCGAGCCTGCAACAAGCGCCTTTGTTTCGCCACGATCATTCGGTTGTGCTGAGTTACTCTGCGACATAGACGTTTTTCAACTCGGTGTAACCTTCCATCGCTGCCATTCCAAGGTCGCGGCCCAAACCGCTTTGTTTGAATCCGCCGAACGGCGCTTCGACATGGACGCTGTTGTGGCAGTTGATGCTGAGAACGCCGCTTTCGACGGCGCGCGCAACACGCAACGCGCGCCGGAGGTCGTTGGTCCAAATCGACCCGCTCAACCCGTACGTGGACGCATTCACTTCTTGGATCATTGAAGCTTCCTCGTCAAAGGGCATCACGCACACGACCGGGCCGAATATCTCTTCGCGCCAGCAACGGTCGCCGTGCCCGACGCCCGTGAGCACCGTTGGTTCGAGGTAATAACCCCGGCGCTGTGGACGTCCGCCCCCGCAGACGAACCTGCTGCCGTGATGTCGGGCATCGTCCAGAAACTCCTCGACGCTCTCGCGTTGTGCGGCGGAAACCAGCGGCCCGATCTGCGTGGCCGGGTCCATCGGATTCCCCACAACAAGCCGGCGTGTGGCCTCGACAAATCGGTCAAGAAACATCTCGAAAATGCTTCTTTCGACGAACACTCTGCTGCGTGCGCAGCAGTCCTGGCCCGTGTTGGCAAACACGCTCATGGGCGAAGTGTCTGCCGCCCGCTTCCAATCCGAATCGGCAAAAACGATGTTCGGCGATTTGCCCCCCAGCTCGAGTGAAACGCGTTTGAGGTCGCCCGCGGCCAGCTCCATTATTCGTCGGCCAATTTCAGTCGAACCTGTGAACGACACCTTCCTTATCAGCGGGTGCGTAACCAGCACATCGCCAAGGACAGAGCCGCTGCCCGGCAGCACCTGCAATACGCCCGGGGGAAGCCCCGCCGCACAAGCGAGTTCGCCAAGTTTGAGCGCGGTGAGGGGCGACAACGTTGCCGGCTTGAGCACGACCGCATTTCCTGCGGCAAGGGCAGGAGCGACTTTCCATGAAGCGATCGGAAACGGGAAGTTCCATGGCACGATGCACGCCACGACGCCCATCGGCTGCCGCATCGTGAAGTCAAACCCGCCGCGCGCGACCGGTATTGTATGGCCGTAGAACTTGCTGACGGCTCCTGCGTAATACTCGAAAACGCGCGCGCCCAATTCGATTTCGTCCCTTGCATCGGAGATGGGTTTGCCGATATTGGTGGTTTCCAACACGGCCAACTCCTCGGCGTTGGCTCTGATCGCACGCGCCACTTCAAAGAGAATGCCCGCGCGTCGGCCCGGGGCGAGGTCGCGCCAAACTTTTTGCCATGCATTGAACGCGCTTTCGATTGCTGCTGTTGCTTCGGGCACGTCCGCAGCCGCCACTTCGGCAATGACTTCTTCGGTGGCAGGGTTTGTCAGCGGATTGGGTCGGCCAGCAGCGGGTTTGCGATATTCACCGTCGATAAAAGGCAGTGTCGGAAGCGTGAAGTTTTTTGTTGCGTCAGACATATATGCTCGATTTTGCGAGTTGTTTTTGGGTTTGTCACGACAGAAGACTCAGCGCGGCACAACTGCAACCGGATGATCGCGGCGAAATAAACGCGTCCGTTCCAAGCGTGGCAGTCTGGGGCGCCGCGCTGCAGACGCGAAGTTTCTGGAACAGGCGAAACCGTGGATTTAAACTCGGCTGCGTGACTGCATTTGAAGTTGAAATCGAGAGGCGGTTGGCTGAGATACGCCAACGCGGCCTTCATCGCGGCTTGCGCCGCATCGATGGCATCGCCGGAACGCGCGTTGCCATAAATGGACGCTTTGTGTTGAATTGTTCCTCGAACGATTACCTCGGGTTGGCGGGTCATCCTGAAGTTGTGGAAGCAGCGCTGAAAGCAACCATGGATTACGGCAGCGGTTCGCGCGCTTCACGGTCGATCTGCGGATCTCTTGCACTGCATCACGCACTCGAGGCGGCTTTGGCTGAATTCGAAAACACAGAAGCAGCTCTGAGTTTTTCATCGGGCTACACCACGGCAATCAGCACAATCCCGGCTCTGGTTGGGCCGGGGGACGTGGTAGTATTGGACAAACTGGCGCACGGATGCCATGTGGATGGTGCCCGGTTGAGCAGAGCAAAACTCCGGGTTTATCCACATAACGATCTGGAGCGACTGGAGGAAATTCTCCGGTGGGCCGACCAGAGAGCGCAAGGAACGTCCCCATCAGATCGACCGCGGACGTTGATTATAACCGAGAGCGTATTTTCCATGGACGGGGACCACGCGCCGTTGCGTGAGTTGGTGGATTTGAAAGATCGGTATGGTGCGTGGTTGATGGTTGATGAAGCCCACGCAACCGGCCTGTACGGTCCGCGCAGGACCGGCCTTGCCGAGAAACTCGGGGTTGCCGAGCGAATCGAAGTGCGGATGGGCACGTTGGGGAAAGCGCTTGGCGCTGCCGGTGGCTACATCTGCGGGTCGGCGTCGTTGATCGAGTACCTCGTCAACAAGGCGCGCAGTTTCATATTTTCGACCGCACCACCTCCATCGGCTGCGGGGGCGGCACTCGCTGCAGTGCGTATCGTGGCCAGTGAAGAAGGGCGGCGGCTTTGCGATCGTGTTTGGGCAAACACGACAGCAGTTGTGTCCCGGTTCCGGTCGGGGGTACAGAAGTCATGTGACCCGGGCAGCACAACCACGGCATCGAGTCTGATCGTACCGCTGATCATCGGCGACGAGCAGCGCGCGGTGGAAGTTGCCAACGCATTGTTCGAACAGGGCATCTTTATTCCGGCAGTGCGATTTCCCACCGTACCGCGCGGTTCGGCCCGGCTGCGGCTGACGCTGACAGCAGCGCATACCGAATCCGACGTTGCCGAACTGTTGTCTGGTTTGCAGTCCGTTGGTTTGATTGAAGGACGATGCAGTCCGGCAGAATCCGAAACTGCGGTTGGCAATTTGTCCCCGGCACAGTCACACACCGATGCACCCACTTGCGCGGCTTGATCTGCGATATATCTGGCATCCGTTCACCCAGATGCGTGATTGGCTCCGACGTGAGCCGATTGTGGTTGTGTCCGGACGGGGAGCAGTGTTGCGCGACGCGCACGGCCGGCGATACATCGACGCAAATTCGTCAATTTGGACGAACTTGCACGGCCACAATCAACCGATCATAAACGCGGCTATCCAAAAGCAACTCAAACGTATTGCCCATTCATCCGCACTCGGACTGGCAAACGAGCCTGCGTCAATCCTCGCGGAAAAGCTGATAGCCGCCGCCAACTTTACAGGCGTACCAACCCGAAAACGGCCCGACAAAGCCGTCGGCCCGCGGCTCTGTCGCGTGTTCTATTCCGATGATGGTTCAACCGCAATGGAAGTGGCGCTGAAGCTGGCTTTTGAATCATCCCGCCGCTCGGGTCGATGCAGGAAACCAAGGTTCCTAACTCTCGCGTGCGCGTATCACGGCGACACAATTGGCGCGGTAAGCCTTGGACAGATTCACCTGTTCCGTCATACGTGGGAAGGGTTGCTTTTCGAGTCCGACGAGGTAATGGCGCCCTACTGCTACCGCTGCCGGTATAATGTCGCCAAACCGGAGCGTGCGGACGCACGCGCATACCGAAAATGCAGGTGGGAATGTTTGGAAACCCTCGAACGTCGATTCGTCGCACAAAAGAAACGCGGTGAACCTTACGCGGGCTTTGTTTTCGAACCGCTCATTCAAGGCGCTGCCGGCATGATCCCCCAGCCCGCAGGCTGGCTGCGCCGCGCGACGGAAATCGCAAGGCAACACAACGCGCTGCTGATTGCGGATGAAGTAATGACCGGGTTCGGTCGAACCGGCTCCGGCACAGCCCCAGACGGTCCCGGTCCCGCAGCTCTTCTTTTCGCTGAAGGCAACGGAGTGCCGGCACTTCCTCGCACAGGGGCGCAGGGGCATGGTCCAGCGGATTCTCGAGACGCAGTTGTCCAGCCGACCGATTTTCCGCTGTTTGCGTGCCTGCACGAGGGTGTCAAACCGGATTTGATGGCGCTGGCAAAAGGGATGACCGGCGGGTATTTGCCGATGGCGGCGACACTCACAACAGCCGAAATCTTCGGCGAGTTTCTGGGTGAATATTCGGAATTCAAGACCTTCTTTCACGGACACAGCTACACGGCAAACCAGTTGGGTGCGGCTGCAGCTTTGGCAAACATGGACATTCTCGAGACTCCGAGGTCGAAACGGGACCGTGTGCGTCTTGAGCACGAGATGCGGGCTCAGTTGGCGCGACTGTGGGAACTGCCGCAGGTGGGCGACATCCGACAGGTTGGCCTCATCGCAGGAATCGAGCTGGTGAAAGACTGGCGCACAAAAGAACCCTTCGATCTTCGTGACCGCGCTGGCATGCGTGTGTGTGAAGCAATGGCGCACCGGGGCGTTCTTACACGACCGATCGGTAACGTCGTGGTCATAATGCCCCCGTACTGCACCACAACCAGCCAAATGGCAAGCATAGTTGACGCATTGCATCAGAGCGTTCGGTCCGTTCTTGGGTAGATGGCGCTCTCGGGCTTCAGCAGTCGCCGCGCAATGCAGTGCGCCTGCTCGACCAAATCTGTCGGTTGGACATGGCGATTGCACCGTGCCCGGGATGCACATGGTCAAATAACGGTTCGATTCGCCACAACGATGCCCCGATTCGATTTGCCTCAGGCGCTATTCGGGCTATCATTGGGCTCGTCGAGCTGCGATCGAGTGCCTGGCACGAACCAGATTGTATGGCAATGGTCGATGTGGAAGGTTTGGCCAGAGCGCCAATGACGCGGCTCGTTCAGAAGCGCCCGTGTTGTTGACTAAACACTGACACAGATAACCACAATCCAAGAGGAGTTATGCACCGGATGCACACCACTACACGCCGCGAATTCATCGGCAGATCGCTTCCCAAAGCCGGGTTGGCCGCAGCCATCCCGTTTCTGGCAGGCTGCTCCACCACACAAACCAAACCACACAGCTTTGCAGGCAGTGACAAGGTCGCCCTTGGTCGAACCGGCATCACAACCTCGAGGCTCGCCCAGGGCACAGGTTACAACGGCTGGGCAAGGTCGTCAGATCACACAAGGATGGGCAAAGCAGCCTTCGAAAGACTCCTTCGCCACAGCCTCGAAAACGGCATCACGTTCATTGACATGGCAGACCTCTACGGCACACATCCGTTCGTGCGCGACGTTATTAAAGGCGGTCGCCGTGACAAACTCACCCTCCTATCGAAAATCTGGGTGCGCAAGGAAGACTGGGTAACGCCATCCGGCGGCGCGAAAGAAGAAGTTGACCGATTCCGCCGGGAGCTTGACACGGATGTGATTGACATCTGTCTGATCCATTGCGCAACCGATGCGAAATGGGCCGATGAATACGCACACGTTCGAGACGAGCTCTCAGAACTGAAACAGAAGCGCGTAGTGCGCGCTGTCGGCGTATCATGCCATGACCTCGGCGCCCTGCGCGTTGCAGCAACACATCCGTGGACCGACGTCATCTTTGCGCGCATCAACAACCGCGGTGGACAGGATTACAGCATGGACGGCGCAACAGACGTCGTCTCGGACGTCCTGCGCACCGCCCGCCGAAATGGCAAAGCTGTGGTCGGCATGAAAATATTCGGCGCCGGTAAACTCACAAAGCCGCAGGAAAAAGACACTTCGCTCGAATACGTGTTCCGAAACGATCTGGTTGATGCCGTCACAATCGGCATGAAAACACCCGAGGAAGTGGACGACACTCTGATGCGCATGAGCGCTCTCAGACGTCGCATATCTCAATCGCCTGCTTGAGCGAAGCGAGCGGATCGGGTCGTTTGGGCACGAATTCCTGTCCGACGAATCCTTTGTAGCCGGTTGCGACTATGGCTGTCATCACAGCCGGATAATTGATTTCCTGAGTCGAATCGATTTCGTTTCTGCCCGGATTTCCGCCGGTGTGGAAATGACCGATGTATTGGATGTTGTCCCTGATTGTCCTGATCAGGTCACCTTCCATGATCTGCATGTGATAGATGTCGTAGAGGAGCTTGAGGCGTTCTGACCCGACCCGCTTGCAGACTTCGACGCCCCACGCAGTGTGATCGGCCATGTAATCCTTGTGATCGACTTTGCTGTTCAAAAGCTCGAGGATGACCGTCACCTTGTGTTTTTCGGCAATCGGCATGAGCCGCTTGAGCCCTTTGACACAGTTCTCGATTCCCTGTTCGTCGCTCATACCTTTCCGGTTGCCTGAGAAAGTTATTATGTTCGGGAACCCGTAGCCGGCCACTTCAGGTATCGCCTTCTCGAACTTGGCCAACAGATCATCGTGGTGCTCAACCCGGTTCCAGCCGTAAGGGATACTGTCCGGTCCGTTGCACATTGCACAGGTGAGACCGACCTTCTTGACGATTGGCCATTGATCGGGTCCAAGCAGTTCGACCGATTCGATTCCCATCCGATAACATTCGCGACAGAAATCCTCGAAGGTCATTTTGGCGGGCCTGTTTCTGCCCGGGTTAAAAAGGCTGCCATAACACCACGCAGATACCGAATGGTGGATGTTCCCTTTCAACTTGGCGCGTCCTTCATCCGCGGCAGCAACTCGTGCTGGTATTGACGAAACAAGGCCGACTGCCGCTGCACCAGTGGCAATCTGGCTCAAAGCCGAGCGACGTGACAGTTTAGATTTCATGGTTCCGTTACTGGAACGCCGAGATTGACCGGCGTTCGTTGGCAATCAGAGCCCAGTTCTGTGTTCTCGTCAAGTTGGTCTTGGCCCAAAAATATCCCGGCGCGGTGCAGCCGCAGCCGAATCATCGCAACGAGACAAAGGTGTTCGTTCCAAGCTTGGCACTCCGTCGCGCCGCGCTGAACGGGGCGACCTCGTCGCCTTTCCCGGGAATCTCACCAAAATGAAGTTTTGGGTGTCCTCGTCTGGGAAGGCGATGAGGTTTCCAGATTGGTTTTTCAGTGAACCAACCACGACAATACCGGCGCGAACACAAGCGCCGGGAAATAATCTGAAACGTCTGTTTTGCGCAATTGCAGAATGGCCAATGCCACCGCGAAAACCATGAACCCGGTTGCAGCGTAAACCGAGCCGAGCAAAAACCTCGCTTCCAATTCCGGGGCCAGCAGCCGCGCCAACAACGTTATCGTGCCCTGGTAGGCTGCAACCGGCAGTACGGAAACCAGGATGCTCCAGCCGAAACTCCGTGCAAAAGTGATCATCGCCATGCCGTCCATGACAGCTTTGACAACAAGAATCCGGAAATCAGCCAGAAGCCCGTCCTGAATTGCCCCCAGCGTGGCAAGCGGCGCCATGCAGTACAATATCGCTCCAGCAACAAATCCATCCGAAAAACGCCGCTGCCCGGAATGTCCTACCGATTCGTACTGTTGTTTTGCGTGTTTGCCCAAAACGTTCAGACGGCGCTGTATACCGATCAGATTGCCGGTCAGTTTCCCCAACATCAGAGCAACCAGCACCACCAGAAAGTTGCGCAGCCGTTGTCCGCCCGGAATGCCGATCCCGATCCAGAATGCCCGCAACCCAAAATACACGGCAAACACGCCGAGAATAATCCGCAAGTTCTGCTGTCGCCGAATTGAAAGCTGGCTTTTGGAGGCGAGTCCCACAGTCCCCCCGGCGAGTATGGCTGCTGCGTTTATTGCCGTGCCAATCACGCGCCAACGCTAACCCGGAAATCCAACCGGCTCAATGACCAAACACACCCGCAATGTTATCCCGGCGAGATTTCCAGCTTTCATGAAACCGGCATATTTCCCAGCCCGGCGTAGCCGGAACCAAAGTTCCCTGACGCGCAAAGACGCACTGCCTGCACCCGTTGATTACAGAGCTCTGCGCCGCCCGGCTGGGAAATATCTGCTTCGACTTTGTCCCCTGCCCCCGGCTCACGCCCCCGGAAAAAAACACAGACGCTGCAGATAGCGACCCCACAGTACAGACAGGCAAAAACCAGTGATAGGTGTCGCCGTAACTCCGTGTCTGTCCCCATATCTGGCCCAAATTTCGTGTCTGTCCCCATATCCCGCCCACCTTGCGCCCTTTCGCTCACCCCGTTGAAAGTTGAGACTTGAACGTTTCACGTTGAACGTTCCTGATCGGTATATCGGACATCGTGTCTGTCCCCATATCTGGGTGCCAGGGCCGGCTTCGGCCGCCCGGCCCGGCCCTTGGTCGGGTCCAGTGGGGTCAAGAGTCCGGTCGTCCAAATTTCGTGTCTGTCCCCATATCCCGCCCACCATGCGCCCCTTCGGCCACCCCGTTAAAAGTTGAGAGTTGAACGTTTCACGTTGAACGTTCCTGATCCGTATACCGGACATCGTGTCTGTCCCCATATCTGGGCGCCTGGCCGGCTTCGGCCGCCCGGCCCGGCCCTTGGTCGGGTCCAGTGCGGTCAAGAGTCCGGTCGTCCAAATTTCGTGTCTGTCCCCATATTCCGCCCACCTTGGGCCCTTTCGGTCACCCCATTGAACGTTTAGAGTTGAACGTTTCACGTTGAACGTTCCTGATCGGTATATCGGACATCGTGTCTGTCCCCATATCTAGGCGCCCGGCCGGCTTCGGCCGCCCGGCCCGGCCCTTGGTCGGGTCCAGTGGGGTCAAGAGTCCGGTCGTCCAAATTTCGTGTCTGTCCCCATAGCCCGCCCACCTTGCGCCCTTTCGCTCACCCGGTTGAGAGTTGAGAGTTGAACGTTGGACGTTCAACGTTCCTGATTGGTATACCGGACATCGTCCCTGTCCCCATATCTGGACGCCACGGCTGGCCTGGACCGCCCGACCGGCCTTTGGTCAGGTCCACTGGGTCAAGAGTCCGGTCGTCCAAATTTCGTGTCTGTCCCCATATCCCGCCCTACCATGGGCCCTTTCGGTCACCCCGTTAAAAGTTGAGAGTTGAGAGCTCGGTCGTCCAGATTCGGTGTCTGTCCCCATATCGCGCCCACCATGCGCCTTTTCGGTCACCCCGTTGAGAGTTGAACGTTGGACGTTAAACGTTCCTGATCGGTATATCGGACATCGTGTCTCTCCCCATATCTGGGCGCCACAGCCGGCTTGGACCGCTCGACCCGGCGCTTGGCCAAGTCCGGCCAGTCAAAAACTCGGGCACCCAAATATCGTGTCTGTCCCGAATGGCGCTTAGATTAGACCCTTGATTTTCGGGGGTTGTTTTTCCAGTAGCGGTTGCGGTGCGGGATTTCTTTGAATTGGCACCGCGGTTTATTGAGGAGGGGAAAGGTATATCGGACATCGTGTCTGTCCCCATATCTAGGCGCCCGGCCGGCTTCGGCCGCCCGGCCCGGCCCTTGCTCAGGTCCACCGGGCCAAGTGCTCGGTCGTCCAGATTCCGTGTCTGTCCCCATATTCCGCCCACCTTGCGCCCTTTCGGTCACCCGGTTGAGAGTTGAGAGTTGAACGTTGGACGTTAAACGTTCCTGATTGGTATACCGGACATCGTGCCTGTCCCCATATCTGGACGCCACAGCCGGCTTGGACCGCCCGACCGGCGCTTGGTCAGGGCCGGCGGGTCAAAAGTCCGGTCGGCGAAACACCGTGTCTGTCCCCATATCCCGCCCATCATGCGCCCTTTCGGCCACCCCGTTGAAAGTTGAGAGTTGAGCGTTTGTGAAGCACGCTGGGAAATTGGCCTGAAAATCACGGTTTAAAAATGCCCAGTTTGTTCGCTCCTGATCTTGTTTAGAAAGAGTTCGTCTCGAACTTTTGTTGTCTTGTTCCCGACGGTTTTGGT
>Ga0315298_1008903_pt1 | contig 12593 bp, 10 predicted proteins | sample WHS_1_MG_FD_203077 | JGI IMG/M metagenome (GOLD analysis project Ga0315298, IMG submission 203077) | Extremophilic microbial mat communities from Washburn Hot Springs, YNP, Wyoming, USA - WHS_1_MG | ecosystem: Environmental > Aquatic > Thermal springs > Hot (42-90C) | place: USA: Wyoming...
CGGTCCCCGTGGACGGCCATGGATACGGCGCCCAGGTTCAGGGCCTCGTCGGGACCGTCGAACCACGAGGGCTCGATAAGCGTCCACCCCCCGTCGTCCTTGCGCCAGATGTCCCCCGCGCCGCCCTGCGTCCAGGTGCCCGCGTAGAGCTTCCCCCCGAAATCCACCATGCTGGCCACCATGGCTTGGGGTGCGTGGTAGGTGCCGTCAAGCCCCGCGCCGGACACCGGCCCCCAGTAGGAGGCGTCGGAGGCCGCCGTGACATCCCCCGCCCCGGCGCCCGATGCCCCCGCCCCCGGTGCTTCCGGCCCCGCCGCATGGACTTCCATCCCCGCCGCTCCTCGCGCCGCGGTTCCCCGTGCCGCCTCCGCCCTCACCCCTCCGGCCTTTGCCGCTTGTCGCGCCGCCTCCGCTCTCACCCCTCCGCTCCCCGCCGGCCCGGCCAGGGCCAGGGAGAGGACGAGCGCCAGGCAGGCCAGGGAGGCCAAAGCCCTCCGGGCCCGACCGCCCCCAAAAGACGTGCCGGCAAAGCCCTTCCAGGCAGGGTCTTTCCCGGCGGAGGCTCTTGCTCCAGATTTGAAGCCCTTCACGGCGCAGGCCTTCCCGGCAAGGGGAAAAATCTTCACGGTGGCGGGTGAGCCTTTCATGTCTACCCCCAGTTCCGAACGTCCATCCGACAAGGGAAATATACCCATACCATGGGGTTTTTATGCCCGGCGCTCCCTTTCACCCCGAGTGCCAATGCCCCATGTGCCCCAAGGAAAAGCGTCCCATACCCTAACTGATCCCCATCACGATCGAAAAGCGAAGATATGACACCATCGGTTGCGATAACTGTTTTCCGTCAGCGATAATATAGAGCGAAAAAAATGTGGAATCTTTCGAATCCCATAGGGTATATGAGCAATCCATCGATATCAGGCGGTCAGAAAATCATCGGGTTGGCAGGCCTGGGGTACTGGGGCAAGAACATCCTGCGCAACCTGCACCAAATGGGCGTGCTGAAGGCCGCCTGCGACTCCGACACAAATGCCATTGCTTCCCTAAGGGCGTCCTATTCCGATGTTGCTTTTTATTCTTCCTTCAGTGAGCTCTTGGATGACCCTGATATCTCTGCCCTGGCAATCGCCACCCCCGCTGCCACACACTACGGACTAGTGCGCGAGGCCCTGCTCGCGGGAAAGGACGTCTTCGTGGAGAAGCCCCTCGCCCTATCGGTGCGGGAGGGGCAGGAGCTCGTTGTCCTGGCGGAGGAGAAGCACAGGGTCCTCATGGTAGGCCACACCCTGCAGTACCACCCCGCGGTGCGCAGGCTGAAGGAACTCGCCTCCGCTGGTGAGCTGGGCAAGATACAGTATATTTACTCCAACCGCCTAAACATCGGCAAGTTACGCACGGAGGAGAACATCCTATGGAGCTTCGCCCCCCACGACATCTCGATGATGCTCATGCTGCTTGAGGAAATGCCCCTTGCAGTATCCGCCTTCGGGGGAGACTACCTGAACAAAGGCATTTACGATACCACCGTGACGACCCTGGAATTCTCCGGCGGGATCAAAGGCCACATCTATGTGAGCTGGCTGCACCCCTACAAGGAACAGCGCCTGGTGGTGGTGGGCACCCGGGCCATGGCCGTCTTCGACGATGTTGCCGAGGAGAAGCTGTGCCTCTATCCCCACCGCATCGAGTGGAAAGACGGCAAGATCCCTGTGGCCCACAAGGCGGAATATGAATCCGTACCCGTGGATGCGATAGAGCCCCTGCGTGCGGAAATGGAGCACTTTCTCTCCTGCGTGCGTGATAGGAAAGATCCTCTGACTGGTGGAAAGGAAGGACTACGCGTGCTCGAGGTGCTGGAGGCGGCGGAGAAGAGCCTGCGCTCCGGCTCCCGCCCCATACGCCCGGCTATGCACGCCGGCGCCTTCATACACGAGAGCGCAGTGATAGACGAGGACGTGGAGATAGGGGAGAATACCCGCATCTGGCATTTCTGCCACGTGCTATCCGGCTCGAGGATAGGGAGGAACTGTGTGCTAGGCCAGAACGTCATGGTTGGCCCCGATGTGACCATAGGGGACGGCTGTAAGATCCAGAACAACGTCTCCCTCTACAAGGGTGTGACACTGGAAGACGATGTCTTCTGTGGGCCCAGCTGCGTCTTCACTAACGTTCTCACCCCCCGCGCCTTCATCGAGAGAAAGGATTCGTTCCTTCCTACCCTGGTGAGAAAAGGCGCGAGCATAGGGGCCAACGCCACCGTGATCTGCGGGGTGACCATCGGGAGGTACGCCCTGGTGGGGGCGGGAGCGGTGGTTAGAAACGACGTTCCCGACTATGCCATAGTGGCCGGTGTTCCCGCCACCTGGAAGGGCTGGGCCTGCCGTTGCGGGGCGATTCTCCCGCAAGTGAGCGAGGGGGGCACCATCGCCTGCACGACTTGCGGCTTGCGATACCTCCTGGAAGAAGGAAGGCTCAAGGAGGAGGCACCTTGAACCACATCCCCATGCTCGACCTTGCCCGGCAGTACCGTTACATGAAAAAGGACATCGACGCTGCCATCGCCCGCTGCTTGGAGCACCAGCGCTGGATCAAGGGGCCCGAGGTGGAAGAGCTCGAGCGGCGCATGGCGGAATACCTGGGCGTAGGGCACTGCATAGGAGTGGCCTCGGGAACCGACGCCCTGGTGATCGCACTGCGCGCCCTTGCCATGAAGACCAAAGGCAAGGAGTATTTCTGCCGCGAGGACGAGATCATAACCACCCCCTTTACCTTCGTGGCCACGGGCGAGGCCATCTTGCGCTCCGGCGCCACCCCCGTCTTCGTGGACATCGACCCATCCACCCTAAACATAGACGCCGCGAAGATAGAGGAATACCTCGCAAGCGATGCCGAGAGGGCGGTGGGCATCCTCCCCGTGCATCTCTACGGCCAAGCCTGCGACATGGACGCCATTCTGGATATCGCAGGAAAGTACGATCTCTTCGTCCTGGAGGATGCAGCTCAAGCTTTGGGGGGTGCCTGGGATGGAAGAAGGCTTGCAGGCATAGGCCACGCAGGTGCCCTGAGCTTCTTCCCCTCCAAGAACCTGGGGTGCTTCGGGGACGGTGGCATGATTGCCACCAGCGACGAAGAATTGGCCGAAATTTCGCGTATGCTACTGCAACACGGGGGAAAAGACAAATACCGCTCGGAGCACATCGGCTACAATTCCCGGCTGGACACCCTGCAGGCGGCGGTGCTCTTGGCCAAGTTCCCTTACCTGGAGGAGATGCTCGAGGGCAGGAGAAGGGTCGCTGCCATCTACGAAGAGGGCTTGGAGGGCATCGCAGGCATCCGCCTGCTCGAGCACGCGGCCAAAGCCCTGCCCACCTACAACCAGTACACCATACTGGTTGAAGGCGGAAAGCGGGACGAGATGGCTGGTCACCTGAGGGAGAAAGGCGTCTCCACGGCGGTCTATTATCACACCCCGCTGCACAGGATGGAGGTGTTCGAGGGGAGGTCGAGGATGTATGGCGAACTCACCCATGCCCTTAAAGCTTCCAAAGAGGTCCTCAGTTTCCCTGTGGATCCGCTACTGAGGATGGAGGACGCAAGAAGGGTCGTAAAAACCGTAAGATTATGGGCAAATAACCATGTCTGATATTGGTGATTTATTGATAACGGTAATGCAAGTGAAGGGTAATTGCCCGATATATAAAGCTGGGGATTCATTCAAGATTCTACATGGATTCAAGTTGATAGCGAAAAAACCGATATGCATGCACTCCCTCGCCTCTCTCATGCCCTACTACATCGCGCTGAGCAGAGGCCTTCTACCAGAAGAGTTGGGGCTTTCGCGTGGCGATGATGCTGCTTACCTCCAGTGCCTTGACCCTTGCGATTACACCAGTGGGGGGACTGTGGTCTTCAGGATAACAAGAGGGGTTCATGGCAGATGAAACTAGTGAACATCGTTGGCGCCAGGCCTCAATTTATAAAACTTGCACCCGTAATAAAGACAATCGATCGACACAATTCAACTGAAGGTGACGTCATTATCCAGGACGTTTTGGTGCATACGGGACAGCACTATGATTACGAGATGAGCCAGGTATTTTTCGAGGATTTGGGTCTCAAGACACCTGATTATCACCTAGGGGTTGGTTCAGGCACCCACGGTTACCAGACCGGTGAAATGCTTAAACGCATCGAAAAGGTGCTTATTGAAGAAAAACCGGATATGGTCGTTGTATATGGAGACACCAATACAACACTTGCAGGCGCCCTAGCTGCTGCCAAGCTACATATACCCATAGCGCATGTAGAGGCGGGACTAAGGTCCTTCAACCGGGAAATGCCGGAAGAGCACAACAGAGTACTGACAGATCACTGCTCGGATATATTGTTCTGCCCTTCAACCACGGCGGTTGAGAATCTTAGAAATGAGGGATTCACGGAGATCATAAATGGTGGGCGATTAATAGCGAGGGAATCAATACTTCCTCCTGTATACTCAGCTCGCCCCATGAACTATTCAAAGCCTCTTGTGGTTAATGTAGGAGACGTGATGTATGACGCAATGCTTTTATATTCGCGGCTCGCAGAGGAAAAGAGCGTGTTTATTGATAAACTTGGTCTATCACCAAAAGAATATGTGCTGGCCACATTGCATCGCGCGGAGATTGTTGACAACCGTCAAAGACTCACGAATATATTGCAGGCACTCGAGGAATTAAGCGCTATCGGTTTAACAGTCATCCTACCCGTTCATCCCAGGACAAAAAGGTCAATAACGACGTTCGGTATCAAGATAAATAACATAAGGTTGATTGAGCCTATCTCGTATCTTGACATGCTCATGCTCGAAAAGCATGCCCGGGTGATCTTGACAGATTCAGGTGGAGTGCAGAAAGAGGCCTTCTTCTTGAAAGTGCCTTGCGTTACCTTGAGGGAAGAAACCGAATGGGTGGAGACAGTAGAGGCAGGGTGGAACGTGTTAGCGGGTTTCGAACCGCGTCTGATAGTTCGGGCAACTCTTTCCGCCAGAGAAGGGGAAAAAGCTACTGGGATATACGGTGATGGATTTACTAGTGAGCGAGTGTTTAGGATATTGATACAGAGGTAAAAAGAAATGCCGGGATTTGAAAGGGAATATTACAATCAAGCCGAGCTTTGGAGGAACGAACTACTCGATATACCTGAAGAAAGAGAGAGAATCCGTAAGACCATCGATCTTATTCCATATGATGTGAAAACCATTCTTGATGCTGGCTATGGCAATGGAGCCTTTTTAAACACAATATCTAATGCATACGAAGTAGTTGGCCTTGATTCAAGTGAAGAGGCTTTGAAATATGTAAAGACCACTGCCATACTTGGAGATATCTCAAGGATGCCCTTCGAAGCAGAAAACTTCGACCTGGTGACATGTCTGGAAGTTCTAGAACACCTTCCTTTAGATACTTATAAAAGAGCGCTCGCCGAGCTTCAACGGGTTAGTAGAAAATACATTATTATTTCAGTTCCTAACTGCGAGGATCTAGATTTCCAGCTAGTCATCTGCCCATCATGTCGTTGCTGGTATAATCCTAATCGCCATTTACGGAGTTTTGACATGGCGAAGATGAAAACCTTATTTGAACATTTCTCACTAGATAAAATTGAAGAAATTGGACCCCTGGATTCATTGCCAAGATACAATCGTTATCTTTTCACAGCGTATCGTCTTTGGAGAAGTAGCCTGCCTCCAAACACGGCGGTATGTCCAATGTGTGGATACAAGGTTGAGAGTGATAGAAAATACGACACGACCACTTTTTCAAATGGACCAAAGAACTACATCATTAAGCCAATCAAGCTTTTTGCGAGGCTTGTTTGGCGTCCGTATTACAAGCGTCGATGGCTACTTGCGCGATACCAAAGGCAAACATGAGATGACATTATATGGTAATAATAAAATTAGAAATATGGGGTACACGATAATAACGAAGTGCGTTATTCTCACCAAAATTGCGTTTGCAATAAGATATTATAAGCAAATTTTGCAATACATGTGAGAATGTCCTGTTCTTACATTCAATTTGATTAGAAATCGAGAAGCACGGAGATTACAGAAAATTCGAGGTAAATCGAGTGAGTGGCGGTAAATTCGTTAGAAGGACGGGAATCACGCTTGTAAGCGGAGTTATTTGTTTTCTGATAGCACTCCCGATTTCAATCATTTTAGCCAGAGTATTAGGGCCTGAAGGAAAAGGAATCTATGCATTGGCATCACTTCTCCCAACATTAATCGTTACCTTTGGGAATCTTGGGATTGGACCGGCAACCGTATTCTATGTTGCGCGGGGCGATTATAAGCGCAAGGAGATTTTGGGAAACAACATATTTCTCAGTTTCTTTATTGGTGCTTTTGGAATAGTCATAGGATTGATAATCGCGACATTCTGTAGAGAAACAATTTTCCCGAACGTTCCTGCTATTTACCTTTATATCGCGCTATGCCTAGTTCCTTTCGAGCTGTTCTTCTTGTACATAAACAATATACTCCTTGGAGCACAACAAATCGAAAAATATAATTACATACAAATAATTCAAAATGTGATATCTCTTGGATTCTTCGTTGTTGCCCTACTGGCAATAAAAGCCGGTGTGAAAGGAGCTATAATAGCAGCTTTACTAACCTGGGTAACAATTGACGTTCTACTGTTTCTATTGACTGTGAAGATTACAGATGGAGTCGATATTAAACCAAATAAGACGTATATCAAACAAGCGATTATATATGGGATTCAAGCACATATAGCAAATATACTTGGCTTTTTGAATTACAGGATCGATATGTTCATGGTCAATATCTTCCTCGGGCCTGCAGCGGTGGGGCAATACACCATAGCCGTTGGCCTTGTAGAAAAATTGTGGATGATATCATATGCGGCAAGCACCGTCCTCTTTCCTCGAGTAGCAGCCGAGACAGAAGAGGAGAGGAAAAACGAGTTTACGATTCTGGTTGCGCGAACTGTGCTCTGGACCACTGCATTTGGGGTACTGATATTAGCCGTACTGGGCCGCTGGATTGTAATAGCTTTCTTTTCGGAAGCTTTTTTACCGGCTGTAAATGCGTTACGGGCACTCTTGGTAGGGGTCGTGGCTCTCAGCGTTGGAAGGGTGTTTGCTAACGATATCGCGGGTCGCGGGTTTCCGCGGTTTAACATATATAGCGGTATTGCTGCAGTTGCTATAAATATAGTATTAAACATGATTTGGATTCCCAGGTATGGAATATCTGGAGCTGGTTGGGCTTCTACTGTTTCATATACCGTCTCGTTCGTTATCTCACTCTTCTTTCACTGCCGGCTTTCGGGCAACCGATGGACGAAGGTTTTTCTTCTCCAGCGGCAGGATCTGTTGTTATATCTAGATATATGTAAGAGGATAGGTCATTGGATAGTAGAAATCGGCAAGCGATAAGAAATATGTAGCTGAAAGAATATGAAAAAGACGGTCTTAATAATTACCTATTACTTCCCGCCCCGCCCTGGAGTAGCATCTATGAGGTTACGAGGACTGGCCAAGTACTTGCCGGAGTTTGGGTGGGATACGATAATACTTACTCCGGAATTACCTGAGAAACCTGATACCCAGTATCGAGTAGTTCAAACTCCTTACCCAGGTGACATATCTGCGCGATGGAAAGCAAGGCTTGGCCTGAAGGTAGAGAAGGGTTTTCAAAAGCAGGTGGGGATCCATAAAGCATTGGCAGAAAGGAAATTATCGCCAACGATAAAAGGGATAAACATTATAAAGTCAATTGTCGCATATCCCGATGAGCAAAAACAATGGCTTCAGCCAGCAATACAAGAAGGGAAACGACTATTTCGTGAAGAACATTTTGACGCAATATTAAGTAGTTCGTACCCAGTTACTTGCCATCTTGCTGCTCGAGAACTGAAAAAGATGTATAGTGTTCCCTGGATAGCTGATTTTCGTGATCTTTGGACGCAAAACCATTACTACCCATATGGTAAAATCAGGCGTTTTTTCGAGAGGCGGTTAGAGTTGCGGACAATTAGCGATGCAGATGTGCTTGTAACGGTATCCGAACCGTTGGCAGATATACTAAGCTCGCTGCATTTAGGAAAACAAGTAATATCTATCCCCAATGGTTATGATCCAGATGAAGTTTCTGACGCTCCACTCACAAAAGAGTTCACTATAACTCATACAGGGGAGCTTTATGGGGGCAAGCGGGATCCATACTTGCTTTTCAAGGCGATTGATGAACTTATTTCAGAAGGCAAATTAGAACGAAGGGACATAAGGATTCGTTTTTTTGGGTCAAACGAATATTGGCTTGGAAAAAGAATTAAACAATTCTCTCTGGAAGATGTCACTGTGATGTATCCACGAGTTCCGAGGCATGTTGCGCTTGAAAAGCAGCGGGAATCACATATATTGCTGTTAATTAAATGGGATCACCCAAGTGAGGCTATGGTTTATACAGGAAAGCTTTTTGAATATCTAGCGGCAAGAAGGCCTATATTAGCTATAGGTGGCCAAGGGGGAATAGTAAGTGATTTGCTGGAGGAGACTAAAGCCGGTATCCATGTATCCGGTTATGAGCAGCTTAAGTATTTTTTACATGATTGCTATAAGCAGTACAAACAATATGGTTACGTACCATATAATGGAGACATAGCGTATATCGGAGAACATTATAGCCATAGAGTAATGGCCGAGCGATTTTCCAAGCTTTTAAATTCAATAGCATAGAGATTTACCAGAGAATCGGATTTGCGTCGGATTTGCGATGATAGTGTTTGAATGAAAGTCAAATAAAAATGTTTGAATACACCCTAATTAAAAAGGAAAAGAAAATATGAATAATTGTGACTATGAATTATTGAATACGCAACAACGCGCGGAATTTCACTCGGTTAATCTTTCAGAGAGAGCCAGCATCCTTCCAGCGCTGGCCCTGGCAATATATGCGGCATTGATACCCTTTGATAATGTCCTTTGGATCACGAAAGGTTGGGGAACAATTACGAAATACTTGGGTATACTGTTGGCTTTAATAATATTTACTGACAGGATTATAATTGGCAAAGGACGAATAAAGCAGCCGCCGCAAGCGACTATATGGTGGCTTACCTTTACCCTTATAGCAACACTTTCATTATTGTGGTCAGTTGATCAAGAGGCAACGATAAAAGGTCTTATGACTTTAGTCGGGCTTATAGCCGTTTTGCTCATGGTCGTTATCCAGCCGTGGGACGATTGGCAGATAGGCTTAACAGGAAAGGGGATTTTGATTGGAGGCATTACCATTAGTTTATTTACGATCTACCTGCGTGCCAAGGGGATATTCTACCCAGCTTCAGAGCGAGCAAGCCTTGTAATCAACCAAAGGCTTATAGATCCGAATCATTTAGGCACGAGCTTAATTCTGCCTTTATCCATTGCGTTGAATTCGATATTAGAAGGGAAGAAAAAAGTAATCTTTACAACATGTGCCTTTATTATAATGGTTTTAGCGATATCCTTAACGGGTTCAAGGGGAGCTATAATAAGTGCTGCTGCTGCAGCAGTATTTCTATACTGGGGAAAGAGGCGCTCTATGAGGGCTGTGTTGCTTTTGATTTTGATATCTGCAATTATAATAATGTTAGTCCCCAGATATATTCCGCCTGAAGTGGAAGAGAGATATTCTCTTAAGAATATTTTGGCTTCGCAAGGCGCCGGGCGGTTTCCCCTATGGGAAACTGCCATTATTGCTTTTGGGAAGAGACCTCTGACCGGATGGGGATATGATAGTTTTTCGAAGTTAACAAGTGGAAAGTTGGCGTATTTACATGGCCAGGTTACGCATAATATATATTTACAAGTTCTAAGTGAAATCGGGGTAGTGGGTATATTTTCACTTATTATGGGGCTATTCGCAAGCTTCCGCTATGCTTATAGGCAATCAGATAGAAATCCATTTTATAGGGCAATTGCTGCATCCTTAATAGGAGTTGCCATTTCTAGTGTTTCACTCGGAACGCTAAATTATAAGTATTTTTGGTTGACAGCGATGCTAGCACTTACCACAACATATGCTACAACAGATGTCGTTAAGGTGGCCGCATGAATCCCAATTCAATAGTTGCGGGCATTGATGAACAAAGACTTAGCTAGACGACCTCTATGATGCGTGATTGATATGAATACGGTCATACATATTGCGGACTATGGGGGCTCCTATTCTGGTAACTTCGTGGCGTCCTTAATAGCTTTGGACAAAGCTCTACATAAGGAGATGGGCCTTCGCTTGGTGGTAGTATTTTCAGAAATAGCAAGAGAACGATTATGGTTAGAATAATTGAAGGCAAATGGCATAAATTATGAGTTCATTTCAAGAAATTTGCCACGTGTAATGAGAGGAAAAGCCTTGAAGAGAATCGCAGAAGGAAATAGGGCGATCCTTGTACATTCTCACTTTACAACATTTGATTTAGAAGCAGCCTTTGTTGCACGTAAGCTTGGCATGCCGGTGTTTTGGCATATTCACTCAGATTTTGGAGAAGAAAATTATATCGGCAGAAAGATAAAGGATTTTATCAAATGGCGGCTAATCGCCTCTTATTATATTGATACAATAATAGGCGTTTCTGACTTGGTAGTAGAACAAGCGTTAAAAAGGGGAGCGCCTATAACTAAATGTTACGCAATTTATAATGGGATAGATGTGGGAAGATTAATAAATGTACACACTGAATTATCTAAAGAATCCTTAAGGCATTATTTGGGTATTGGAAAAGAGTCGCGGGTCATACTGATGTTTGGCTGGTCTCCTTGGCTAAAGGGAGTGGATATTGCGATTGAAGCACTGGAATTGTTGTCATTAAGGATCAATACATCAATAGTATTGATAGTTGTTGCTGAAGAGAATAGATTGCGAGCAGCAGGGTTGGACGTTAATAACCCAATGGTAAAAGTAGTTCAACCAACTGAAGAAATAGAAAGATTTTATTCTATTGCAGATATATTTATATCACCAAGCCGGCATGAAGGCTTCCCCTATTCAATAGGAGAAGCAATATTGTTTGGTTTGCCAGTAGTCTCTTCTGATTTACAACAAGTAAAGAAATTCTATTGTCAAGCAAAAGGATTCATAACCTTTAAAAATGGAGATCCACGGGATCTGGCGAAGGCCATCGAGCACGTCCTAAACTTATCTCCTGCTACTCTACATTCTTATGCTCAATACAATCGGGCACTTTTCGAAGAAAAGCTTTCCATAAAGAGGTGGTGCAAGGAAATCATTGACTTATATCGTGCAGCCATATAAACGGGAGCGTCTACATGGAACGAAATAAATACAGAATACTTCATGTTATTCCTAACTTCTTTCCAGGCGGCGCGGAAAGACTAGTGGTTGAGTTGATGTCAGCATTCGATAAGACAGCATTCAAAGTCGCCGCGGTAAGCCTCTACCCTAGGAGTGGAACAATACTTGATAGAGAGATTTATGAAAGAGGGCTAGAGGTCTTTTACTTAAACAAACGGCTTGGATTTGACATAAGAATGTTTAAGCAGCTGTATGACTTGTTCTATAGTTTTAAGCCGGATGTGGTGCACACACACTTGTCAGTATTACGCTATGCATTGCCTCCAATGTTGCAATGTAAAATACCGGTTAGAGTGCATACAGTGCACAGTATTGCACGAAATGAAATTGATCGTCTTGGAAGGATCATACATAAGTATGCATTCAGGTTCGCGGGTGTCGTCCCAGTTGGGATTTCTCGGGAAGTAGCGGAAACTATCAAGATGATATATGGGCAGGAAATCCAGGTGCCGGTTGTCTATAACGGTGTTCTTACAACAAAATATTTCATGAAAGAAAAAGTCAAGGAACGAAAAGAGAGCAATACAACTTTGATCCACGTTGGTAGCTTCAAGCCAGCAAAAAATCACCGCCTTCTTATAGATGCATTCGGTCTAGCCATTAAAGAGTGCCCCGACTTGAGGTTATGGCTAGTAGGTGATGGGCCAGTTTTGAACGATGTAAGAGACCACGTTAAAAGAAAGGGATTATCAGATTATGTCTCGTTTTTAGGAACACGCGATGATGTACCAGATCTCCTCGCAGCGAGCGACATATTCGTCTTGTCTTCCGATTGGGAAGGAATGCCACTTGCCGTTATCGAAGCCATGGCTGCAGGCAAGCCAATAATCGTGACGTGCGTAGGTGCTATCCCTGAAATGGTGAAGGATGGTGTGGAGGGCTTAATTGTGCCACCGAGAAACAAAGAGGCAATCGCAAATGCGATCTTGCGGTTAGCATTAGATCCAAGGCTGAGAGAGCAAATGGGAAGAGCGGCATCTAGGAAGGCAAGAGAAGCTTTTGATATTTCCAGAACCGCAAAGGCATATGAAATGTTGTATGTTAATTTGGTTGAGAAAAAGATAAAAGACATATAAATATTATAGGATAAGGCAATGTATTTATCGCATATAATCTACTGATGATCTGAAAAAATGGAGGTACTATTGGATGAAAATAGCTTATATTACTGCACAGACCCCTTTTGGTTGCGGTGAAACCTTCATTCTAGAAGAAATCATTG
>Ga0315298_1008909_pt1 | contig 12587 bp, 11 predicted proteins | sample WHS_1_MG_FD_203077 | JGI IMG/M metagenome (GOLD analysis project Ga0315298, IMG submission 203077) | Extremophilic microbial mat communities from Washburn Hot Springs, YNP, Wyoming, USA - WHS_1_MG | ecosystem: Environmental > Aquatic > Thermal springs > Hot (42-90C) | place: USA: Wyoming...
CGGTCTATGGCATAAGCCAGTGCCTGTCGGAACTCTTTAGAAGATAGCGGCTCCTTCTTGTGGTTGATGGTAAGCTTGCCGTTCCATGACGGCTTATCAACAATCACGGTAAAACCAGCGGCTTTAAGATCTTCCACTACTTCAGCGGGTATGCCGGCCGCATTGACCGAGCCGTCTTTTAGCGCTGCCGGCATCATCTGGGTGCTTATCTTGACAAACTTTATCTCTTTAACGATGGGCTTGCCCAGGTAGTAGCTGTCATTTGCCTTGTAGAGATAGGTGCCAAGCTCCTTATTGTAGTCCACAAGCTTATAAGGCCCGGTACCGATGACAGCTTCTGCGGAAAGGAACTTCTCCGGCTCGGTGACGTTCTGCCCGATATGTTTGGGCAGTATCGGCTGGGTGCCGGCCACGTCCTGCAGGAACGGGGCGTAAGGCTTGCTGAGGTACAATTTCACGGTATATTTATCCAGTGCCTCGGCGGACTTGACAATACTGCCGTCCACCCACTGATAGGGATGCTCCTTAGTGTAGTTAAAGGTGAAAACCACATCGTCGGCGGTGAAGTTGGCGCCGTCGTGCCACTTCACGTTTTGCTGGAGCTTGAAGGTATACGAGTTGTCATTGGCATTGTACTGCCACTCCCTCGCCAGTTGCGGAACGAAAGCGGTCTCGTTTTTCCAGACGAGCGTCTCAAAGACGAACTGCATGCGGATATAACCGGGACCACGGGAATAGTGGGCGTAAGGCGACGGGTAGCCCCAGTCGCCTGTTGAATCAGCAATGGTGTACGAATCAATTTGCCGGAAAGACTGTGACCCCGTCTGCGGGCTTTCGGCGGGTTTGCCGGTACTGCAGGCCGGTAGTGCCAGCAGAGAAAGAAGAACAACTGGAACCATTATCCTAGGCAATATTCTCTTTATTGTTTTGTTCATCAATAGCTTCTCCTTTCTTATATTTGAATCTCATGATGAGTGCCTAAAGCTGGTAACGTTATCAATTTCATCCCTGCGGTAGCGGTCTATTTCCGGCAGCATTTGGGCGAACTTCCTAACACCGTCCGTGCTTGGCCAGGCAAGAATCGACTTATAGCCGCAGGCTGTCTCATTTGTGGTCGTCCATAACCTGGCTTCACCCGTTTCCCTGGAGACATCCAACCTGAAATTGGTCATGAGTCACCTCCAATCCAGAATATGTGAACACATCCGTCTATTATCCGACGATGTACATGCCGTCGCCAGAAAGCTGGTAGTACGGCTGCCCCGAGCAGGGCAGACAGACATGCTTGCCATCTTTCACCCTGGCGCGCGGCTCCATGACGTTTTCACCGCATACGGAGCACCTGACGCTGGCGAAGATACGGGCATAAGCGGGTACATCTATATTTATTTTCTTAACGTCAAGGACCTCTTCATCAGGCAGCCCCAGGACCCTGAAAGAAAGCTCCTGCCACAGCTCAGTTAGCCGCAGGCTCTCCTCCTTGCTACCGCTCCGCTTCACCACCACCTTCTCCCAGAGTGCGGCTGCTTCTGGGGAGCGCTCCTGATTCACCCGGTCGAACAGGGCTGATACCCTTACCCCTTCCCCTGTTCTCTTGGCCAGGGTGAAGGCCGTCTTACCGTAATCACGGTAGATGAGAGCGTTATTGCCCAGCGAGCAGCCGGTTACCATCTGGACGCCGTCGGCAAAACAGCTGTTGGTCTCTACGATAGCAACAACCTCTTCCATACCTGTTGATTTCACACCCAGTTGTCGGACAGCTCGGGCAGCCGCCTTCACACCCAGGGCCAAACCGGGACAGTAATGACCGTGCAGCAAACCGCTTGTCCTGAGCAGTTGACCGAGGTCACCAGCGGCGATGGCTTCCTCAATCTCCTTTCGCGGACTTTCTCTAGCCAAACTATCCTCCTTTCGCACGCGACTTTGCAACGGGAAGCATTGGCAACTGATTGCATGACATGGGCAAAAAATTCATAGGGTGTTCGTGACCGGACATGGACAATGATTTCCTCCGCTCTAAGGTGGGCCTAAAGCCTTTTCGTTCCAACGTTGTGAGGTAAGGCAACTTATCGCTATTGCAACTCCTTGCGATTGTACCATATTACGGAGCCGGTGTCAACACATCTAAAGCGGTGGCAGTGTATCTTTCATTCAGGCTTTTCTCAGGCAGGTCATCACATACCTTGTGGTCCTGTCATTGCCCGTGTTAGTTTACCACAACTTTAAGCCAGTCCTCCTTTGCCATTCTGGCATTTTCCTTTACTTAGCCATATTCTCAGGAAGCTGGCAGCACCGCTTCAAGGACTTGAAACCATCCATGGGGCGGGTACGCCTATGGTATTCTCTTATATACCTCTCTCTAAAGGTGATGTTGTTCCTGGCGAGGAACACATTATGGAGGTGATGCCAGGTACATAACCGGCTTTTGGCTTCTGGTAGAACGTAGCTCAAAGCGGAACAGGTAGCCCGGTCACCGTCGTGGACAACTATTAGCCCTCTACCGGCTTTGAGGAATCTCGGAGATTCAAGAAGGCTTGCCTGCCACAACCGAGACACTGAAGGCTAAAGGTACCCTGATCTTGATAATGCCCTCCTTACTATCATATGACGCCGATAATGTCCATTGCGCTTGATCTGGTTACTTGCCCTTGCTCCACATACAGGAAGACCAGTGGGGTCGGTGTGCTTTCCCTTATCTTGACCCATCTGGCACCGCGATATCTGGTTACCAACTCCTCCAAAGCTTCCTCTATTTGCCTCTTAAACTCCATCAGTATAGCCCTAGCATGGGACTCTACCATTTCTATCACCTCTTTTTCGCTCTTGCAGTCTAAGGCTTTCTGTGCTAACGCCATCCGGGGCTTACCTCCTTATGGTTTACCAGTGCCACTATAGACTGTACCACAAGGCAGGTGAGCCCCAGCCTCTATTTACTGGCAAAAGCCGGAATGAAGAGAACGCTACATTAACAAATAATTGACAATTCAAGAGGGATTAGACTGAAATCGCCCGGGGAAGTAGAGGAATGAGGCCACAAAAGGCCGTCATTCATATGTAAGGATGTTGGCATGAAGTGCAAGTTCGAAGTAAGTGATGAAAACCACGATGAGTTCATGTAGATAATTGCCCTCCATACACGGAAGTCCCATAATCTGAAAGAGCTTACCCTCCGAGACGATGGATAAGATTAAAAAGGCAATCAAGAAATAACCAGTAAATAATCTGATTACTTACAGCACCTCCTTTTGTCATTCCATATTCAAAAGCTCTAAAATCGCAGGATTTTGGAGCACGAGTGCGGCATTTCCTCGTTGCACATCTTTGAAACCAAGAGTCAAGAAAAATAATCTCCCTATACCCGCGGAAATCAGCTTTTCTTGACGACCGGGTATCCCGAATAACCTGAGGTTTAGGCCACCTCCATCATGAAGTTCAATTCTTTGAACTCTTCCTTTACCATGTTCGTGACCAATATCTTTTTCCTTTGATCTGAAAGCTAGTTACCCACACGTCTTTCGGAGACTCGCAGCCTATGAAAAATTCCGGGGCTTATTGGGGAGGCATACTCAAAACTAGGGGTCTCTAACGACCATCGTGCAACCGATACTCTCCCCTCCGAATCGGTCACTGTCAGAGTTCAAAATTCACTGACCTCAAGACAGTGGCCAGCCTAGCCCTGTTTGCAAGCCGCCTTTCCTCTTATTTCCGGATTATACTTCTCTCCTTTTCTCCACATGGCCCACATGGTGGCCAGCATATCTCTGGCGATTGTTAATTTAGCCCGGTGGGGTGCAATCCCGTGTAATAATGTCATATCTAAATATTTCCGCCGAAAAGGATTATCTTCTGCCCGGATGGCTGATTCGGCAGCCTGTTTGATGCTACATTTCAAGAGACGATTGTAATCTGTGCTTAACTTTTCAGAGTAGGTCTTGCCACCAGAGGACCTTGTCATTATGCCCAGCCCAGCATACATCCACACCTTCCTTTTAGTGGCAAAACGGTAAGGGGTTTCCAGAATAGCGAAGATTGTTGCTGCATGAATAAAGCCAATACCGGGAACATCTTGAAACAGTCTTATTTCGGGATAGTGTTTGGCCTGGGCTCTGGCAGCTGCCAGAAGCTCCTTTTCAGTTCGCTCGGATTGCTCCAGTTGCCGCCACAGGTTATCCAGAATAAGAAGCAAAGTCATCTCCTGGGGTAATTTCCCTTTCCACTCTTCCCGGTGGGTCTCTGAATAAACGGTAGTCCCAGTACACTGGATGCCATTCTGTCTGAACCTGGCTTTAATTTTGTTCTTGATGCGAGTGGTGCTTCTGACAGCGTCATGATAGGCTATCATCAGCTCCCTGAATCGCCTCCGTTGGCCAACCGGATGATGAATCTCTTTGATATAACCACCCCGGGCCAATTGGGCCAGCTTCAGAGCATCAATTGAATCATCCTTTTGCCCGGAAGAGCCTATCCAGTGGTTTTTCTTGGCATCTGTAATCACAAGCTTCTCTCCATACCTGACGCAGGTTTCCAATGCCCAGGCGGCCAGGGTGCTCTCCTCCATATAGACTGTCCGTGGACGCGGCACCGTTTTCACAAATTCCATGAAGCCGTTGACACTGGTGGGAATCCTTTTGGCTTTGACCAACCGACCAGCTTCATTGACCACGGCAAAATCCAAGGTGGTGATATGGCAGTCCATTCCAATATAATGCATTCGGGTATCTCCTTTCTAAGATCGGGTAAAGCTTTATCATATCTTAGTTTAGGGATACCCATGGTTTCATTTTCTCAAATGTCCATCTTGCGACTTGCCCAAGCACTTCAAGACAGGCCCAGTGAGCTACGGCTACCCTTCGATCTCACTCTTCAGCCAGAGTCACCGTCCGTAACTAAGCTTTGCATATATCATGGCGGACATAAGAGCCAAAGATATTACATTCCATAGAATTACTGGCGGTAAGTCAAGTAAGATTCCATAACACAACCAGCAGGCAGCCCCGAGCTGAAAAAGCACCGTGAAAGGCAGACTTATCTCCCGCGCGCTCTTCAACCTAAAAAGCCGCCATACCTGCGGTACGAAGCCAACCGTGATGAATAGCCCGCCTGCAAATCGCAAAATTTCCTGCCAAGCCAAACTTAACCTCCTTCTAGCATCTCTCCAGTTGCTACTTTCCCTTAAAAGGGCACGCCGGTGCGGGGCTATTATACACTGTCGGAAGAGAGACGCGACAAGCCAGTTAGGTGCGGCCGTCAACAATCTGGCGCCAAGTCCCAACAGCAAACTGCTGCAGCCACAGATGCGTCGAGAAAAGCCGTGCTCTCACTCTCCCAGAGATATTTTATTCTCGCTTCGTTGCGGCTATAATTGAACATGAAAGAGTGTAGGTGCCCAAGCTCCCGTTACGGCGCTCGAACCAATAAGAACCAGAAGCTGGAGGCCAAACGGGGATAGTGCGCCATCTATGAGAGCAGAGCGAACAAGATGCCCGGTATGCCGGGGGACATCGTGGATGATGTGCCCTAGATGCCACGGCTCTGGCAGAAGAGCGGGTGCAGACCGCAAGGCCATGGAAAAGGGTGACACAGAGCGGTGTCCTGAATGCGGCGGGAGGGGCGTAGTTAATTGCAGCAACCCGAGATGCCAAGGCGGTTATGTCTCAGTCTAGGAGGGTAAATGCGCTATCTTCTGACTGATAGACACCAGCGATCCTTCGGGGCGCTACAAGACCTGTGTCGTCATGAGTCGGTCGATCACATACCAAAGTTTGAGTTCGGTGGAGCACTGTCCGGGGCGTTCGCGGGGCCGGCTACCTCATCTCGCCTCATCACAACTCAAATGGCGAGGCGAGAAGGAACAACGAACGCAAGCGGTAGTTTGCAGATCGCCCCATTACTAGACAAGACGGAGACTATGAGGAGCTAAGCAACAGATATCAATGGCAGAAATTCTTATCGGTACATGCTCATGGACTGACCCTACGCTGCTTGCCAGCGGCTTTTATCCGCCCGGCTTCAACACCGCCGAGAAGAGACTGCAGTTCTACGCACAGCACTTCAGGATAGTCGAGGTGGACAGCACCTACTATGCCATGCTCTCCCCTAGGACAGCCCGTCTGTGGGTGGAGCGGACGCCCCATGATTTCATCTTCGATGTGAAAGCGTTCAGCATCTTCACCAATCACCCGACGAAGCTATCTGCCCTGCCCAAAGACATTAGGCCGCTAGTACCGCAAACGGACAAGCCAAATCTCTACTATCGGGACCTGCCGGCCGAGGCCAAAGACGAACTATGGCGGCAGTTTAGCAATGCCCTGCTGCCTCTGGACAGCGCCGGTAAGCTAGGTGTAGTCCTTTTCCAGTTTCCCGAGTGGTTCACTCCGGGAAGAGGTTCTAGAGAGCACCTTCTAGAGTGCAAAAGAAACTTGCCACAATACCGTCTAGCAGTGGAGTTTCGCAACGGCCTCTGGCTCTCCGGGCAGAGGAGAGAAGAAACCTTCGCCTTTCTGCGCGACAACGGCTTTGCCTATGTATGCGTCGATGAGCCGCAGGGCTTTAAGTCTTCTGTGCCGCCCGTTGCCGAGGTGACCTCAGAAATCGCCGTGGTCCGCTTCCACGGAAGGAACAGTGAGAACTGGGAGAAGAAGGGTATCAGCGTGGCGGAGAGGTTCAAGTACCTTTACTCGAAAGAGGAGCTAGGGGTGTGGTTACCCAGATTAAGCTACTTGGCGGCAAAAGCGAAGCAATTGCACGTCCTGTTCAACAATTGCTACGCCGACTACGGGATAAGGAATGCCAAAGATATCGATGCCCTCATCCGCTCACAGCCATCGCTTTTCCCGGACTATCTGAGGATGAGGCAGAGTAAAGAAGCCGTTGCCGCTCCACCTCCTGCCGTAGAGAAGCCACTGCCTCAGCAACTACATTGACCACACCACCCCTGTTCTCAAGCCTTCCCTCGATTACCAGTATCGGCTCCAGCCTTATTAGCTCGCGATTCCTCTCATATACCCGCGGGCTTATGACGATGTTTATCATCCCGGTCTCATCCTCCAGGGTAAGAAAGCATGTGCCTTTAGCTGTCATCGGCCTCTGCCTTGCCACTACAAGTCCAGCAACGCGCACCTTTGTCCCGCAAAGCAAGCCATTTGCCTCTGAGCTCGTTATCACACCGTCTCTGGAGATGCGCTTTCTTAGAAGCTGCATGGGGTGGCAGCGGTGCGAAAACCCCTGAATCCGGTACTCGCTAGCTATCTGCTCCCAAGCCGTCATCTCGGGCAAAGCCACCTTCACCGGGGGAATTGCTAAAGGCAGCGAAAAGGGCTGCTCCTTCACTAATAATCCAAGTTCCCACAGAAGTTCTCGCTTGCTAGTGCCAAAGGAGTCGAAAGCCCCAACCAGGATCAGATTTTCCACGGCCTCCTTGCTCAGTCCAGTACGGAAATAGAAGTCAGCAAGAGAAGAGAACGGCCCCCTTTTCCTTTCCTCGGCAACCCTGGCTGACGCAGCTTCTCCCATCTCCTTTACATACCTGAAGCCAAGTCTTATCTGCCCGCCTTCCACTGTGCACTCCGGCTCGCTGGCATTAACATCCACAGGTAGGACGTTTATACCGTGTCTTTTAGCATCGTTTACGATGACCTCAGGGGAGTAGAAACCCATGGGCTGGTTGTTCAACAGGGCACAGTAGAACTCGGCTGGATAATAGAGCTTAAGATAGGCCGATTCATAACATGTCCTGGCAAATGAAGCGGCATGGCTTTTGCAGAAGCCGAAAGAGGCAAAGGACGCTATCTGATCGAAGATACGGCTGGCAACCTTTTCGTCCAATCCCCTCTCGGTAGCGCCGGAGATGAATCTTCCCCTTATTTCCTCCATCTCCCTTTTAGAGCGCTGTTTTCCCATCGTCCTCCTCAACCTATCAGCCTCCCCGGGACTGAAGCCGGCGATCTCGACCGCTATCTTTATCGCCTGCTCTTGGAATAGAAGAACCCCGAGCGTCTCCTCCAGAATCGGCCTCAGCTTTGGGTGGAGATAAGTCACCTTTTCCAATCCTTGTCTTCTTCTTAGATAGGGGTGAATCATCTTCCCCTGTATCGGTCCCGGCCTGACCACAGCCACCTCTACCACTAGGTCATCGAAGCAATCCGGCTTCAAGCGGGGCAAGGTCTGCATCTGGGCCCGACTCTCCACTTGGAACACACCCACAGTATCGGCTCGGCGCAGCATTTCATACACGTTGCTGTCGTCCAGAGGTATTGACCCCAAGTCAAGCTTGAAGCCCCGGTGCTTTTCGATTAGACCCAATGTATCGTGAATTAGAGAAAGCATCCTCAGCCCAAGCAGGTCAACTTTTATCAGTCCCACACCCTCGATATCGTCCTTGTTCCACTGGGTTATCACCCTACCGCAGGCTGCCTTCTCCAAGGGCACGGCCTCGATGAGAGGAGCGGAACTGATTACCATGCCGCCGACATGCACCGAGAGGTGTCTGGGGAAATCGGCTATCTCCTGGCATAGGGAAAGGAAATGTTGCCAGGGGATGCTGTTATTCTTGAATTCCCTTAGCTCTGCTATCCTCCGCGGCAATTCTGCGGCAGAATAAACATCCACAGACTTTGCCAGCCGGTCCACCAGCTCCGCCGGCATGTCCAGAGCCTTGCCCACATCCCTTATCGCATTCCTCGCCTGGAAGGTGACCACATTAGCTACCATGGCGACATGTTCCCGCCCATACCTTCGGTAAACGTACTCGAGCAATTCCTCGCGATGGTTTGTGGAGACATCTATATCAATGTCCGGCGTCCCCTCCATTTCCTCGTTCAAAAAGCGCTCGAAGAGGAGCTTGTACTTTAAGGGGTCGACCTGCGTTATTCCCAATGCATAGGCCACTATGGAATCAGCAGCTGAACCCCTACCCCTCACCGGGATCCCCTTTTCCTTAGCATAACGCACGATATCCCAGACGATAAGGAAATAACCTGCAAGCCCCATCCTCTCGATAACCCCGAGCTCGTGTTCCAGCTGATTTATCACCTCAGCGGTCATCGGGCTATATCTCTTCTGGGCACCGAGGTAACACAGCTTCCTCAGATAGCTTATTTCGTTTTCGCCCTCGGGCAGGGGGAACCCCGGGAAACGATGTTCTCTAAGATCAAGCTCCACAGAGCACATATCGGCAATGGACACCGTAGCCCTGATAGCCTCGGGGTAATCCTTGAACAAGAGGCTCATCTCCTTATCAGATTTCAGATAGTACTCGGTATTCGCAAAACGAAATTTTGCCGATTTATCTAAAGTGGTCCTTTCCCTGATACAGACGAGAACATCCTGGAGTCGGTGTCTCTGAGGTAGGTGATAGTGGACGTTATTGCTGGCGACATAGCTGACACCCACCTTCCTGGCAACTTCCACCAGCTCCCCGCAGAGCGCAGCGTCCTCCGGATGAAAATGGTTCTGGAGCTCGATAAAAAAACCTTCTCTACCGAAGATGTCTGCATACAAGTGCGCCCTGACCACAGCCTCCTCAGCCTTGCGCTCAAGCACATACCTTGCTATTTCCCCCTTGCTACATCCAGAAAGGCAAACGATACCCCCTGAGAAGCTGGCAAGTTGGGAAAGCTCAACGCCGACGCTATTTTCTTTGTGTTTCTCATGGCTCAAATGGGCATGGCTGATGAGGCGGCAGAGATTTGAATAGCCAGCCATGTTCTTTGCTAGCAGTGTGAGATGCCCGCCACCTCTGACCTTGAGCTCAGCACCGATTATCGGCTTGATCCCCGCCTTCCTGGCAGCCCTCCAAAAGCGCACCACCCCGTAAAGGCCATCATGATCGGTGATGGCTATAGCTGGCATCTCCAGCTCCTTTGCTCTAGAGATAAGCTCCTCGGGGTGGGAGGCACCATCAAGGAAGGAGAAGTTGCTGTGGCAGTGGAGCTCAACATAATTTGCCATGGTGGTCTCCGCGCTAATCGTATATTCTGCTTAAGTACCAGACGCTATTGGTCATATCTCTGTAAATTTCGCATATCGCGCCGGAGCTGGTCTCGATGCGGAAGTATTCCCTGGAGATCTCCTCCTTCCACCACTGATCACAGATGCGCCAGCGCCGGTGGACCTTTACCACCTTTTCCACTCTCCCATCTTTCGCCATAACTAAAGGTGCACCGTCTTCGCCGGTCTTCACCACCAATTTTTTCGGTTTGCTAAACAACCTGGACATCCTTGCCCTCGGCGACCCGGATCAATTTGAAGCGCTGCTCCGGAGCAAAGGCGTGGGGGTCCCCGACTGCTACCCTGCTCAACCCGCGCTGCCATCGTCCCTTCCTTAATATTTCAGAGCAGACATCGTCTATTGACTTTGGCTTTACTTTCTCCCAGAGGGTCAGTTGCAGCCCGTTTTCTCTGGCCACTTCGAAGCATAGCTCTATGCTTTCGATTTCGGCATCCAGCTTAAGCCCATCGAGCCAGAGCCGGACGAGGGACAGCATGACAGTTGGACAGCTTGCCCCCCTCCTTAAGGTAAAACACCGCTCGGCTATCTTCTTCGAACAGAGGAATAAGCGCACCGTGAGCTTATGACAGACCTCCCAGCTATCGCCCAATCCCAAGGCAACCTCACTTATCACCTTCCCCAAGATACCAGTTATCCCCTCGATGGTGGAGATGGGCTCATCCGGCTGTATAACTCGCACTATCCTTCTGATCCCCTGCCTCGGCCTCAAAACGGTGGTATCCACGCCGTGAACAAGCCTGTAGAGAAACTCACCCTCGCTGGCGAACTGGCTCCGTAGCGCCTCCCTAGAAAGCCAGGCTAATTCCCCTATGCGACGGATGCCAAAGAGGGAAAGTCTTTCCTTTACCCACTGGGAACAAGGTAGTAAGTCCACAGGTAGCGAACTGAGAAATGCCCTCTCATCCCCACTGGCGACGACGATGGGGCAGTCAGGGCGGGCGACCCTGGCTGCTATCCCGGCGATAAACTTACCGCGACCAATCCCCAAGCACGCCCTTATCCCCGTTTGCTGTAAAATCCGACCGCCGACCTCTCGGGCTAACTCATCTTCATTTCCAAAATCGCTAAAACCAAAGTATGCACAACCTAACCTTTCGGTCTCGACCACAGAGCTGAACTCTTCCACTAACCGGATTACAGCTTCGAAGGCCTGCCAGTATCCTCTCTCGTCCGGTGGCATGAAATGGGCTTGGGGACAGAGCACATAGGCCTTTCTTAGGGACATCCCCTCCACAACTCCAAAACAAGCAGCTTCAGAGGAAACGGCATACACCCGACCGCTGTCTAAGGGAGAACCGCCGATAACCAGCGGCCTTCCTCGGAGCTCACCGCGCCGAATTCTCTCCACCTGTACCGCGAAGTCGGGGATGAAGACGTAGCCCACCCTCATTTGTAAATGCCGAAAGCGCGCCCTGCGCTACTTATGTGCGCAAGTGTTCGTAGAACGAGTGTACCATTACCAGAAGCCATTGTCAAGTCAGCCTCAAGAAGTGTGGCTCGTAAGATAAAGGGGTTATGCTAATCCCGGCCGGAGATAAACGAGTTCGCCATTGCCCTCAAGCAATAAAGGCCGGGGCATACGCAGCAAAGTCCAAGCTCGGTAACCCCGTACACAGTGCTACCTCGCCACATAGAACAATGCCCGTCTTTGTTGCGTGGATGCGGAAGATCAGGGGATTTGTTTGACCCGGTGCGCATCTAGCTAACTTGCAGCGCCTTTGACTCGTCGCCTCCGATAAGGTTAAATTGTAGCCGGATGAGACAGCTTCTTTAGCTATTGAAACTAGGCTTGGGAGACGCAGATGGCAAAGATTGATAGATTCAGTTTCGGTTCAATAGTAATCGATGGTAGGAGTTACGATCGGGACGTTTTCCTTCACGCCGACGGCAGCGTGGAGAAAAGAAAAGGCGGCTTCTGGAAGTTCGGCAGCCACTCCATCAAGAAAACGGAAATAGAAAAGCTCCTCCAGTCCAAGCCTGAAGTGCTGGTCATCGGCACCGGCACCCAAGGTAAAGCTGAGCTTGCAGCGGATGCCAACGCTCTAATCAAGGAATCAAAGCTGCAGGTGGTAATCGTCCCCTCAGGGGATGCGGTGGAAAGGGTCAACCAAATCACTGGTCAGGGCAAGCGTGTGGCAGCTCTCATCCACATTACTTGCTAGGGTACTTGGCGATGCACCATCCCACAGTTCGGCGCGACGAAACAAGGCCACTATTACGCGGAGAACAGGAATTTGTCTCCAAGAATGCCATCGCGAAAAGAGTATATGCTGACTGAGAGGAGGAAGAAAATGAGAAAGAGAAGGTCTTCAAAGGCGCAAGCCGAGCCAACAAAAGACCTCTTGCTTCGTGGGGAAAATTTCGTATCTAAAAAGGGGAACACCAGCTTTGAGCTCAGACCTCTCGAGTGTGAAGCAAGCGCTCTAACCGCTGAGCTAACCGCCCGAAACCATATCTATTTTAGCCCCAAAAATCAGCTTTGTAAACAAGCCGAACTATCCATATGCCAGAGCCCTCGCACTTAACTTTGACGACATATCCAGCGACTGTTAATATAAAGTCACTTTAAGGCGAAGAA
>Ga0315298_1008910_pt1 | contig 12587 bp, 10 predicted proteins | sample WHS_1_MG_FD_203077 | JGI IMG/M metagenome (GOLD analysis project Ga0315298, IMG submission 203077) | Extremophilic microbial mat communities from Washburn Hot Springs, YNP, Wyoming, USA - WHS_1_MG | ecosystem: Environmental > Aquatic > Thermal springs > Hot (42-90C) | place: USA: Wyoming...
CGACTTTGGTAGACGTGGGCGGTGAGTCGAGCCGGCCAGGAGCGGAGCCGGTTCCGGCCGAGGAGGAGCTCAGACGAGTGCTGCCCGTTATCAAGGCTCTTGCTCCCTCCTTGCCTAAACGCCTTTCCGTCGACACCTACAAGGCCCGGGTGGCGGCTGCTGCCCTGGAGGCCGGGGCCTACATGGTTAACGACATCTCCGCGCTTCGGATGGACCGCGAGATGGTGGCTGTAGTGCGAGATGCAGACTGCCCGGTAGTGCTCATGCATATGCTGGGGGAGCCTAAGACCATGCAGGAGAACCCCACCTACGACAATGTGGTGGCGGAGATTTACGACTTTTTTGTGGAAAGGTTGAACTGGGCGGTCGACAAGGGGCTGAAGGAGAGGAACCTTCTTATCGATCCGGGCTTGGGTTTTGGTAAGACCACGGCTCACAACTTGGAGATCCTGCGCGGCCTGGCCTCCTTTAGATCACTAGGGCGTCCGGTTGTCTTGGGGGCCTCGCGCAAGCGTTTTCTGGGAGAGATTCTGGGTATAGCTGAGCCGCGGGAGCGCGACGCTGCCACTGCGGCCGTTACGGTGATGGCGACTATGGCCGGTGTCCATGTGCTTCGGGTGCACGAGGTAGCTGTTAACCGCGACGCGGCTCGCCTTGCCAAGGCTGTTCGCGGGCCATGGTTCGAGTAGGGTCAAGTTGGGTGGTGTATCAGACGAGGAAACGGGGGCGGCGGTGGATATCTTGATTGAAGGACTTGAGGTCTACGGCCATCATGGGGTGGCCAAAGAGGAGAAAGTCCTCGGCCAACGGCTGCTGTACGACGTTCGTCTCACCATAGACAACTGCAAGGCGGCTCAGACCGACGCTGTGGGAGATACTGTGGACTACACCGAGGTCATCGACCTCATCACGGAAGTGGCCACAGTCAAGAGCTACTCGCTACTTGAGCGGCTCGCCCAGGTGACAGCTGAGGCGATCTTGGAGCGGTTCCCGGTCGACGAGGTCTGGGTCCAGGTCACCAAGCCCCATCCGCCCGTGGCCTGTGCCTTGAACAGCGTGGCGGCTGCGGTCGAGCTACAACGCGCCGATCTAGCCGGGTAGAGCTCGTTTCCGATGGGTTCGCCTCGAGTCCGGGTTTTTGTCGCCCTGGGTTCTAATCTGGGTGACAGGGAAAGGACTTTGGCCCAAGCTCGGGCCCAGCTAGCTCATCTTCCCGATACCGAGTTGGTGGGCGAGTCGGGTATTTACGAGACCGCGCCGCTGGGGGGACCAGAGCAAGGCGACTACCTTAACCAGGTGGTGGAGCTACACACCGGCCTTTCTCCCTGGGAGCTTCTTGCTCAGCTACAGCAAATTGAGAGGAACTGCGGCCGGGAGCGCTTGGTGAGATGGGGTCCCCGGACCTTGGACCTAGACATCCTCTGGTACCATGGCTTCTCAAGTAGTGACCCTCGACTTGAGGTCCCGCACCCGCGCATGGAAGAACGCCGCTTTGTGCTTGAACCTCTGGCCGAGCTAGCGCCCGACCTGATTCTTCCTAGCGGACGGACCGTGGGTGAGGCTCTTGAGTCTGTCCGAGGGCAGGAAGCCAGGCGCCTTCGGCAAGGTGCCAGGGCTATGTGCGGAGGGAGTATGGATTCGCAGAAGGACTTGAGGTTGGAGCAGGAACGGCCACACGTGGAAACGCAGCGGCTGCAAGAGGAAACGCAGCGGCTGCAAGAAAAGATACGCGAGCTTGCCCGGCAAAAGGGTGCGATTATCCTAGCCCACAACTATCAGCGTCCCGAAGTGCAGGAAGTGGCCGATCTGGTTGGTGACTCCCTGGAGCTTTCCCGGCAAGCCGCCGCGGCCCAAGCTCGGATGATCGTCTTCTGCGGCGTGCACTTCATGGCGGAGACGGCTGCGATTCTCGCTCCGGAGAGTCTGGTGGTGATCCCAGAGCCAGAGGCCGGCTGCACGCTAGCTGACAAGGTCGAAGTGGAGGAGCTGCTGGCTTTGAAAGCGAGACATCCCGGGGCGCTGGTAGTGAGCTACGTAAACACGACTGCGGCGGTCAAAGCCCTGTCGGATATCTGCTGCACAAGCGCAAACGCGGCGCAGGTGATCGCCTCGTTGCCGGGGGACCGCGAGATCATCTTTGTTCCCGACCGGAACCTGGGGGCCTGGGCGGCAAAGAAAGCGGGGCGCGAGCTTGTCCTGTGGCCGGGCTTCTGTCCCACGCACGAGCTCATCACTCTGGACGACGTCAAGCAGGCGCGGCTTTGCCATCCGGGGGCAAAGCTGGTGGTCCATCCGGAATGTCGCCCCGAGATAGCGGAGGCCGCGGACGCGGTGAAAGGCACCTCCGGGATGCTTCGGTATTGTCGTGAGGAAGAGGCGGCCGAGTTTCTTATTGGCACGGAGGTCGGGATGCTTGCTCGACTCAGGCGCGAGCTTCCCCACAAGCGTTTCTATCCTGTCACCCAGCTGGCCGTCTGCCCCTTCATGAAGATGACGACCCTAGAAAAACTTCTTCGGGCACTGCAAGAGGAGCAGCCTGTGGTCAGGGTGGAGCCCGTCCTCCGAGAGAGAGCATTGGGGGCGGTGCAGCGAATGATTGAGGTGGGCGGTTGACCGTTGGCGGGGCGACAAGCTCGTTCATTTCTCTGCGCGGAGCGGAGCTTAGGTTCTCAAGCTACGATGTGCTTGTGGTCGGCGGCGGCATAGCCGGTCTCACTGCGGCTCTGGGCGCTGCCTACCGCTGGAAGGTGGGTCTACTCACCAAGGGCACTCTGGACCAGACCACCACTTTTCTTGCCCAGGGCGGTATCGCTGCCGCCTTGAGTCCTCACGATTCACCTGAGCTACACCTCAGGGACACGCTGGAGGCCGGGGCGGGCTTGTGCGATGAGCAAGCCGTGCGGGTGCTGGTGGAGGAAGGCCCGGCCCGGATTCATGAGCTGGAGCAGCTAGGCACCAAGTTCGACCGCAAAGACGGCAAGCTGATTCTGGGTAAGGAAGGGGCCCATTCCCTGCCCAGGGTGGTCCACGCCGGGGGCGACGCCACCGGCAGCGTGGTAGCCAGCGCGCTGGCTGAGGTGATCATATCGGGCGGTCGGGTGGAGCTCCATGAGAATGAGTTTGTCATCGACTTGCTGATGGACTCTGGTCGCTGTGTGGGGGCGGTCTCACTGGGGGCGGAAGGCGAACTGACGGTTAGTCTTGCCCGGGCGGTGGTGCTGGCCTGTGGAGGTGCGGGGCAGGTCTACTCTCGGACCACCAACCCTCTCGTGGCTACTGGCGATGGACATGCCATGGCCTATCGGGCTGGCGCCGTCATGCGCGACATGGAGTTCATGCAGTTCCACCCCACCGCTCTTTACTGCGAAGAAAACCCTGTACTTCTGGTGACTGAGGCGCTCCGGGGGGAGGGGGCGTATTTGCGAGACGCAGCTGGGCGCAGGTTCATGCTGGAGGCGCACCCTCAGGCGGAACTGGCTCCCCGGGATGTGGTAGTAAGGCACATGAAGCGGGTGTTTGACCGGGATGGTACGGACCACGTGTGGCTTGACGCGCGCCATCTGGACAGTCATTTTCTGCACGAGCGCTTCCCCACTGTGTACAAGGGGCTGAAGGAGAGGGGTTACGATCTAGGCAAAGACCTTATTCCCGTGGCGCCTGCCTCGCACTATTTTATTGGCGGGGTCCTGGCTGACACCTGGGGCCGAACCAGCATACCTGGTCTTTATGCCTGTGGAGAGAACTCCAGCACTGGCATCCACGGGGCGAACCGTTTGGCCTCCAATTCTCTCCTGGAGGGACTTGTGTTTGGGGAGCGTACCGTGCGAGAGCTTAACCGGTACCTAGCCGTAGCGGATCCAGCAGTGAGGAAAGTCAAGCTGGCCTTGACCGACGAGCCCAGGGAGGGGAACGACCCCGCGCTGGTGGCCCAAGTTAGGAAAGAGCTGGGGCGCTTGATGATGGACCTTTGCGGGATCGTGCGGAACGGCGACGACTTAGACAGAGCGCAGCAGGCCATCTCGCAACTAAGGGCTTCGCTCGCGCCTCCGGGGTTAAACATGGCCGAGCTCGAGCTTTTCAATCTAATCACAGTGGCCGAGCATATTGTAGCTTCTGCTCTTTTCCGCGAGGAAAGTCGGGGAGTCCATCTCCGGGCTGACTTCCCCGAGCGGGACGACGCCCGCTGGAAGTGCCACACCCTCATTCAGCAGGACCCCTCAACCGGGGGCTTCCGGGTCTGGGCAGATTCCTGCGCGCATTCCAAGGAGGAACTACCATGACCATGGGCGAGGCAAGTCTAGACCTGGTGCGTAAGGCGCTAGCCGAAGACCTGCACGGCTACGGCGATGTGACTTCCGAGTGGACGGTGCCGGCTGACTTGGCCGGCCGGGGAGTCATCAAGGCCAGGCAGAGCCTGGTGGTCTGCGGTCTTCCCTTAGCGGCTCTAGTCATGAAAGAAGTGGACGAGCGGGCGCTCTTCAGGCCTTTGGTCGAGGAAGGAGCGGCCGCGGAGGACGGCGACAGCCTAGCGGTTATCGAAGGCCCAGCTCGCAGTATCTTGAGCGCAGAAAGGACCATGCTCAACTTCCTCATGCACTTGTCCGGAGTGGCCACCCAGGCGCGTCGTTTCGCTCAGGCAGTGGAGGGGACAGGGGCGGTTGTGGTCGACACCCGCAAGACTATTCCCGGGCTGCGGGCCTGGGAGAAGCGGGCGGTCGTCCTGGGAGGATGTGCTAATCATCGGTTTGGCCTGTTTGATCTTGTCCTTATAAAGAACAACCACATTGCGGCCGCGGGCGGGGTCCGGACGGCTATGGAAAGGGTGAAGCGGAAGCGGCCTCACTACCTGAAGGTTGAAGTGGAGGTCGAGAATGAGGCCGATCTGAGAGAGGCCATAGCTTGCGGGGCGGACCTGATCATGCTCGATAATCAGGATTTGAGGTCGCTTCGCCACTTGGTGCAGCTGGCTCGGGAGCTTGATCCTAAGGTACTGCTGGAAGCCTCGGGTCGGGTCACTTTGGACACGGTGAGGGCGGTGGCGGAGATGGGGGTGGATTTGATCTCGACGAGCGCTCTTACCATGGGGGCTCCCCCGGTGGACATCAGCCTGTCCCTGAGCGTAGGGAGCTAGGCAGCGGACTTGTTGGGCGCCATTCTCGGAAGACGGGGGAAAGGGACGGACATGCTTCTGGCAGTGGACGTGGGTAATACGCAAACGCACGTGGGCTTGTTCTCGGAGAGGCAGCTAGAGGCGAGTTGGCGTTTTGCCACTGAGGCCAAGCGAACGGGTGACGAACTTGCGGTGCTGATCGATTCCTTGCTGCGCCTGGACGGCTTCAGCAAGAACGACATTTCCGGCCTAGCTCTTGCTTCGGTGGTACCCAGCCTGACCGGGGAATATGTGAGCATGGCAGCCGCCAAACTGGGGCTGGAAGCCTTGGTGGTCGGTCCCGGGGTGAAGACAGGGATGCCTATTCTCACGGCTGACCCCCGCCAGGTGGGGCCGGACCTCATCGTGGATGCTGTGGCCGCGCTCGAGCTGTACGGGGCTCCTTGCATAGCGGTTGACTTTGGTACGGCCACTACCTTCAGCGCTGTATCTGCCGCAGGTGAGTATCTAGGGCATGCTATTGCTCCCGGGATTGAGATCTCCCTTGACGCTCTCGCTACACGTGCGGCCCGGCTAATGAAGGTCGACCTGGTGGATCCGGGCAGCGTGATTGGTAAGAACACGGTTCAGTCTATGCAAGCCGGTGCGGTGTACGGTTTCGCCGGTCAGGTTGACGGCATTGTCACCCGCATGAGGCAGGAACTGGGCGGGAGAGCGGTGGCTGTGGCTACGGGCGGCCTTGCGCCCCTCATCTTTGAACACACCTCGACTTTGGATCACTTGGACCCATTGCTCACTTTACGTGGTCTAGAGATCATTTACCGGCGCAATTATCTGTCGGCGCCACCGGTTGTGGGGTGATCCGGCGGGCGGCCACCAGTGGCATGAGCGGTGCGACTCAAGACCAGTCGATACTCGCCACTTCTTTCCGCATCGGCCGGCTGGAGATCCCGAACCGTGTGGTCCTTGCTCCTATGGCTGGTTTCACCACCAGCGCCTATCGTCAGCACTTGAAGGAGTATGGGGTCGGCCTGGTCTTCACGGAGATGGTCAGCGCTTACGGCCTCGTCTACGGAAACACACGCACGGTCGACTATCTGCGGTTTGTTCCTGCGGAGAGGCCAATTGCCGTCCAGCTATTCGGCGACAGCCCCGAGATCATGGCCCGAGCGGCGGAACTGGTTCTTTCTCGGCCGAATGTGCCCGACCTCCTGGACGTCAACATGGGCTGCCCGGTACGCAAGGTCATGAAGACGGGGGCTGGAGCGGCTCTCCTGGCCGACCCTGAGCGGGCGGTGGCAGTAGCGGCGGCCGTGGTGCGGGTGGCCTCTTCGCTAGGAGTACCAGTGACGGTGAAGCTCCGGAGCGGTCTACATAGGGGAGAACGCCTCGCCCTCGACCTAGCGCCGCGACTGGAGGCGGTTGGCATACAGGCACTCACCGTTCATCCTCGGGCGGCTGAGGACCACTATCGCGGGCATGCTGACCATTCATTGACTGCCGAAGTGGCTCGGGCAGTGAGCATACCGGTGATCGCCTCGGGCGACATCCACAATGGAGCTGTGGCTCTCAAGCTGGTTCTGGACACTGGTGCCGCAGCAGTGATGCTGGCCCGGGGAGCGCTGGGTGACCCGTGGCTAGTGAGAAGTCTTCTGGATCACGGCGAGAGAAAGCGGCCATCTCTCGAGGAAGCCGTTGCCGATCTCCGTCGTCTACTGGCTAAGGTGAGCGCGGAGATGGGGCCGGAGCGGGGAGTGCGCTGGATACGCAAGCTTCTTGGTCGCTATCTCCGCCCCGCTGGGGTGGCGTCCACCACACTTAGGGAGCTGCAGATCCTATCTAGCGCAGAGGCTCTCGACCGGGCTCTGGCTGCTCTGGAGAAAGGTCGTCCGGTCCCAGCGCCAAATCTTATGGCCGTTGACAAGTGATTGCCTCTTACTTATAATCCGCCGCTACCTTCAGGCAGACTCAAAGTGTCTGCGGCCGTGAAAGGGAGGTACCGGTGTCTCGGAAGGAAGTCGTTCTTACAGAAGAAGGTCTCCGGCGGCTCCAGGAAGAGGTGAACTACCTCTCCACCGTCAAGCGAGAAGAAGTAGCTGAGCGCATACGCGCCTCGCGCGAGTTCGGCGACATAACAGAGAACTCCGAGTACGACGACGCGAAGAACGAGCAAGCTTTGCTTGAGCACCGCATTAGCATGCTGCAAGAAAAGCTGCGGCGCGCGCGCGTGATCAAAGACTCCGAGATAGACACCGAAAAGGTAAACATCGGTAACACGGTCACCCTTTTAGACAAGGACGCCAATGAGGTGCGGGTCTATACGCTGGTGGGCTCGGCCGAGGCGGATCCGGCCCAAGGCAAGCTCTCCAACGAGTCGCCGGTCGGGCAGGCTATCTTGGGCAAGAAAGTTGGCGACGTGGTCACGGTCCCGGTGCCGCGCGGCGTCCTTAGGTACGAGATACTGGCCATCGGGAAGATGTCGTAAATGAGCACCTCCGTTCCACCCGCTGGCCCTCTAGAAGGCAGCGACGGTTACGGGGGAGATCTTCCTGAATGGGGGCGTGACCGGCTGGCCAAACTAGAACGTCTGCGCTCGCAAGGCATTGATCCCTACGCACGCAAGTTCGAGGGGCGTACGCCCCTGGGTGTGATCAAGGAGAAGTACGCCTATCTGGCCGCCGGGGAGGCGGCTGAGGACGTGGTCTACCGCGCGGCCGGCCGAGTGATGTCGCGCCGGGTTCATGGCAAAGCCGCCTTCATGACCCTGCGGGACGGCCAGGACGACCTGCAGATCTACGGTACCGTGGACAGCCTGGGTGAGGTCCCGTTCTCTCGCTTCGTCGAGGTGGATGTGGGAGACATCATTGGCTGTGAAGGTTATCCCTTCCGCACCAGGCGGGGCGAACTTACGCTGTTCTTGCATAGCTGGATTCTCCTCACCAAGTCTCTGCGGCCGCTCCCGGAGAAATGGCACGGGCTTCAGGACCGGGAAACCCGCTACCGCCAACGCTACCTGGACTTGATCGCAAACCCAGAGGTGGCTCACCGCCTGGAATCACGCTCTCGTTTGGTTTCGGCCATGCGGCGCTACTTGGAAGACCGGGGTTTTGTGGAGGTGGAGACCCCGATTCTGCAGCCCCTGCCTGGCGGTGCACTGGCTCGGCCTTTCGTCACTCACCATAATGCCCTTGACACCGACCTTTACCTGCGCATAGCTCCGGAGCTTTACTTAAAGCGGCTACTGGTCGGGGGCTTCGACCGGGTGTTTGAGATAGGCAAGAACTTCCGCAACGAGGGCATCTCGATCCTCCATAATCCCGAGTTCACCATGATGGAGCTCTACTGGGCATATGTGGACTACAACGCCATCATGGAGTTGGTTGAGAACATGGTGCCTGCCCTGGCGCTCGAGGTAACCGGCACCACTACGATCAAGACCGAGGACCGCACCATTGACCTCAGCCCGCCGTGGCCGCGCCGGACGGTCGACTCCCTTCTCCGGGAGAAGCTCGGCCTCTCCCTGGAGGCGATGCGCGCCGACGTGGGAGCGGCAAAGCAAGTGCTCGCCCAACGGGGGATAGACGTAGAGAACCGCGACACCTTCGCTACCTTGGTGGATAAGTCGCTAAAGCACGTGGTCTGGCCGTCGCTCATTGAACCCACCTTTGCCATTGATTACCCGGTCGAGCTGAGCCCGCTTGCCAAGCTGCATCCGGACGACCCCACTTTGGTGGAGCGCTTCCAACCCATCATCATGGGCAAAGAGGTGGGAAACGCCTTCTCAGAATTGAACGACCCCATCGACCAGCGGCGGCGCTTCGAGGAACAGGCCCGCAACCGCGAGGCAGGGGATGAAGAGGCCCATGTGATCGACGAGGACTTCTTGCGGGCGCTTGAGTACGGCATGCCTCCGGCAGGAGGTCTGGGCATTGGCATAGACCGTCTGGCCATGCTTCTCCTGGGTGCTGATTCGATTCGTGACGTGATCCTCTTTCCCCAGCTTCGTCCCGAGCGATGAGGGCGGCGCCGGTAGGCCCCGGAAGACAGCCGCTCGTGTGCTACACTTAGCAGTGCTAGTCATCGATCTTCCCGGCACAATTGGAGCCGGGTCCCCCGTACCCTTGTGCCGGTGAAGAGGCCGGCCGGGCCGGTCTTGCTGCAAAGGAGGCCCGGGTGTTCACCGAAGAATCACCCGAATGGAACCTCGACTTGGGTGGCCCTGTCACCTGTGAGTCGTGTAATGAAGAGCCCGCCACGGTCCACCTTCTGAAGGTGGTTGACGGGACGATAAAGCATACGCATCTTTGTGCCGCCTGTGCTGAGAGTGCGGCTCGTGAGACGGAGGGCATTGCTGTGGTCCTGGCCGTTCCTTCCGCGCTGTGGCGGGGAGAGCGGACGCGCTCGGAGCAGGAGAGGCCTGATAGCCTGGGAGCAAATGACGAGCTGCGCTTCTGTTCGGTCTGTGGGACCACCCTTAGTGATCTGAGGGAGTCCGGTCTGGTGGGTTGCGCCAAGTGCTACCAGGTTTTTGCCGCTGAATTAGAGAGTCTGGTGGGAGGCGAAGAGGCCCCCAGAGAGCATGTGGGCAAGATGCCGCGGCGGGGACCCGAGACTGATACTCTCCGCCACGAGATGATGCGGCTTGAGCGCATGCTGAAGGAGCTTGTAGCCTGCGAGCGCTTCGAGGAGGCAGCCGGGGTGCGGGACCGTCTGGTGGAACTGGGACAAAGACTGGAGAGTGAGTCGAAGTGAGGACGACGGCTTCACTGGCCTCGGGTCTAGGCCTTACGCGGAACGAGTCTCGCTTGAGATTTCCGCACGCTGAGGAGCCCGCTGCTCTGGAAGAGTTGCGAGAAGAGGTAGTGGAAGCTCTCACCGGAGGTCTATGGGAGAACGAGTGGGAGGTGTACTACCCCGAAGACATGAGCCCGGTGGAACTGGAGTACATGGTGGAGCAGGGGTTGATGACCTCCTCCTTCGCCGATCACTCCGGCTCAGCTCGTGGCTTCGCTGTGTATGGAAGAGGGGCGGCCTCCCTAGAGATAAACGGCGAGGATCATTTCCGGCTGCTCGGCTTTCGTCAAGACGAGGAGCTCACGGGCTTATGGGCTCTACTGAACCGGCTAGACGATCGACTGGAGATGGTGTTCACCTACGCCTTTGATCCCCGGTTCGGCTATCTCACGGCCCGGCCTTTGCGGTCGGGGACGGGTATGCGCGCCTACCTTACCCTTCATCTGCCGGCCTTGCTGCTCACCGGGCGGTTGCCCCAGGTGGCGCTTGAGCTGGCCGGCAAAGGAATCAGCCTGACGCCGCTTTGGGCCGGAGCTGGGGGGATCATGCAGGTTTTCAACTCTAGCTCGCAGGGTAGACCTGAAGAAGAAATGATCCAGCAAATCCAACATATTGCCGAAAATGTGACTGAGACCGAGCGCTCAGTGAGAAAGATGCTTTTACGAGAGGACCCGGTGCAGATCAGAGATCAAATCGGTCGAGCCATCGGCATTGCTCAACACGCGCGCTCGATGTCTTTTGCTGAAGCTGTCAATCTCATCTCGGCGGTGCAAGTTGGTATCGAGCTTGGGCTGGCGGAGGCGCCAGGTTTGATGGTGGAGTCGCCTTTCGCCTTCATGACCAGGCTGCAGTCGGCGCACATTGTGATGGAACACTTAGAGGGCAAAACGGGCTGTTTGGAAAGCCCGGAGGTGGATGAGTGCAGGGCGCGGTTGATGCGGGAGGCTTTTGCCGGCGCCCGTGTCCTGGACTAGGGGTGACCAAAGATGTTTGAGCGCTTTACAGAACGGGCCCGCCAGGTGGTCGTGCTGGCGCAGGAAGAGGCGAGGGCCCTTAGACATAACTACATAGGCACAGAACACCTGCTGTTGGGTCTCCTGCGCGAGGCCGATGGAGTGGCGGCCAGAGTGCTTTCCTCCATGGAAGTCGATTTGGCGGAGGTGCGGGCCGAGGTAGCGCGGATCGTGGGCGAGGGTGACAGTGAGTATCAAGGCCAGATCCCCTTCACTCCGCGTGCCAAGAAGGTGCTTGAGTTTGCCCTGCGTGAGGCCCTGTCGCTAGGTCACAACTACATTGGCACCGAACATATTCTGCTAGGGCTAGTGCGGGAGACGGAAGGAGTGGCGGCCCACATCCTTGCCGACTTGGACATTGACCCGGAGCGGGTGCGGCAAGAGGTGTTGCGCGTGCTTTCCGCCCCCGGCCGGGGGATTCCCCGTGGTTCGGGAGCTGGACCTGGGGCTGAGAGCAAGGAGCGGCGTGGCTCCAAGATTCTGGACCAGTTCGGCCGCAATCTAACTCGCTATGCCGAGGAAGATAAGCTTGACCCGGTGATCGGGCGCGAGACCGAGATAGAACGGGTCATGCAGATCCTGTCGCGTCGCACCAAGAACAACCCGGTGCTGGTGGGCGAGCCTGGAGTAGGTAAGACAGCGGTAGTGGAGGGTCTTGCTCGGCGCATAGCGCGAAACGAGGTGCCTGCCACGCTTAGAGACAAACAGATTTACACGCTGGATCTGGGGGCCCTGGTGGCGGGCTCGAAATATCGGGGCGAGTTTGAAGAACGCCTGAAGAAGGTGATGAAAGAGATCACCGACCGTGGCGACATCATCCTCTTCATCGACGAGATCCATAACCTGGTGGGTGCGGGCGCGGCCGAGGGGGCCATTGACGCTGCTTCCATCCTAAAGCCAGCCCTGGCTCGCGGAGAGCTGCAGACTATAGGTGCAACCACGCTGGACGAGTACCGCAAGCATCTGGCCAAAGACGCTGCGCTGGAGCGGCGTTTTCAGCAGATCTTGGTGCGTGAACCTACCGTTGCCGAGACAAAGCGGATCCTGGCTGGTCTCCGGGAGAGATACGAGGCCCATCATCGGGTGCGCATCACGGACGAAGCCATTGAGGCAGCTGCCTATCTGGCCGACCGCTACATCAGTGATCGCTTCTTGCCCGACAAGGCTATCGACCTCATAGACGAGGCGGCCTCCCGCAAGCGGATCCAGAGTATGTCGGCTTCACCTGATCTGCGCGAGGTGGACGAGGCGATCGCCCAGGTGCGGCGCGAAAAAGAAGCCGCTATCGAGATGCAGGACTTTGAGAAAGCGGCCGCGCTCCGCGACCGGGAGCGCAAGCTTCTTAATCAGCGCCGGGAGCTGGAGGAGAAGTGGCGGGAGTCAGAGGAACAAGCTGAACTCTCCATTGGTGAGGACGACATTGCCGAAGTCACCGCCATGTGGACAGGCATTCCGGTGACCAAGCTGACTGAAGCTGAGGCTCACCGCCTGCTCCGCATGGAGGAAGCCCTGCACAAGCGGGTGGTAGGACAAGACGAAGCGGTGAAGGCCGTGTCCAGAGCGATCCGCCGTTCGCGGGCCGGTCTTAAGGACCCGCACCGTCCGGCCGGCTCCTTCATCTTCCTGGGTCCGTCGGGAGTAGGTAAGACCGAGCTCGCCCGCACGCTAGC